>Ga0326762_1000781_pt1 | contig 12974 bp, 16 predicted proteins | sample NORPS_S_FD_207669 | JGI IMG/M metagenome (GOLD analysis project Ga0326762, IMG submission 207669) | Hot spring sediment microbial communities from Norris Geyser Basin, Yellowstone National Park, WY, United States - NOR.PS_S | ecosystem: Environmental > Aquatic > Thermal springs > Near-boiling...
GGGAGTATTGCGATAGGGGAGAACTTGGGAATGTCTATGTGGAAAGCTTTAGCTTTGATGATGTTTATGGGCTGAACAGGGATGAAGAGTTGACAAAGATAATAGACAGTCTGCCAGCGTTGGAACATGTGATATTTATGGAGGAACCCTGTGATTGTTGGGAAAGATACGGTGATGTGAAGCATAACGACGGGGGGCATTATCACTCGGTGATTCGCATATACGAAATAACTCCATGCGTTTATTTTGTGGTCTACGGAGACACGAGGGAAGCTTTTTCTATGGATGAGTTCAAATACATGGTTGTATGGGTGGAGGGAAAGCCGCTGGGATTGGTAGTGGCAAAAACCCACGATTGCTGTAAACTTCTTAAGAGAGAAGAACTGGAGGGTTTTGTGAAGGGCTATGAAGAAGAGGGCTATAGCATTTACTTTTATTAAGGAGGTTCCACCATGTGGAAAGAAAAATTTATAGAAGACCTCGGGCTTTGGCTGGCTAATTTCGGCGATATCAACCTGTTATACGACGACATAATAAAAGACTTGTGTTTGAAGCCTAAAAAAATTGCCGATGATATTGTGTTGCTTAGGGACTTGGGTGTGGAAAAGATATACGATTTCTATGTTGAGGGCGTGTCCAATATCAACACCACAAAGAACTTCTTCTTATACAGAAGACTGGACTCAGAAATAATCTTGGTTTATAAGAAACCAAACATGTTGGTTTTTGAAGAAAACGGGCAAACGGTATATAAGCCAGAAAAGGTAAGATACTTCCGCTATCGCAACACAGAAATTTATCAGCTTTACCCCCGCACTGTGTATCATGTGTATTACGAAGGAGTAAAACTAATAACGCCAGAGGGAGAAATCGTGATAAACCCAGCTTATCCCAAAGAGGTCAAGGTATGAATTCTATGATTAGAAGAACTGCACCCACGGTTCGTAATCCATAATCTGCTCAAAAGTATAAGGACACTCCTTTGGGAAGTCCTCTTCTGTGGGAAGCCTGCCAAAGTATTTTTTAGCTTTCTGGTGGTTTTCAGGTTCTTCAAACCAGTTAATCAAGCTATAGACCGCCAACTCCCATGCGGTTTGGATGTTTTCCCTCTCTTGGGCTTTTGCCCTGACCGTTGGCTGCCTTAGAAGGACAACATCCAGTTCATTCCTTGCGTTGTTTATGCTTTTCACCCAGTCGTTCCCTTCATCTTTGCCTTCCCTGAATTTCTCCCACTTGTAGAGGTTCTTCAAAATATCTACCATCAAATCAACTGCCCTTTCCACATACCACTCGCCCAAACACCTTATCTCCTCCAAAAGGTTTTCCCAGTCCACAAGGTCATACTTCTTTTCCTTCAAAAGCTTGAGGTTTTCCTGCACCCACAGGTAGAAGTCCTTTTCGTAGAGTTCCTTTAGGTTTTGGTTCTCCTGCTTCATAGTTCTTTTGTTCTACCCCATTAACATAAAATAATCTTAGAGATGACGAAGGAGGAGAGGTTTATAGCCATAGCGGTAGGTTTAGTTGCAGTTGTAATGTATGGGCTTATAGTTTATTTGGCGTTTCCCTCACGGTATGTGGAGAGGGCTTCTCAAGAGTGGCAGACTGCTGGAGAGGAGTGTATTAGAAACCTTGACCGGGTGTGTCAGAAGGAGAAAAATGTTCCACGGAGGGTAATAGGTTCCAGTGAGTGTCAGCTGGTTTACGAGGACTTTTCCCTCTTTGGTGTTTTTGAGTGTAAGAAGGGGAAGTTGTATGCGGAAATATGGGTAGGGAGGCTGAACTACAGCGTGAAGGACAGAGAGGTAGTTTGGACGTGGGCAAGGTAAAAGACAAAAACATTCTTTCAGAACTTGCCCTTGTTTTAGGTGTGGATGAGGAGAGTTTGGTTCGCAAACTTCTGACAATCAACGCCTTGCTTTTGGAGAAAGCCCGCAAGGAGGGAGTGCAGCCAAAGGAGTTCTTTGAAGGGTGTATGTATGTGCCAAAGGGAGTGAGAGAAAAGCTGGGAGAGGGTTGGGAGGACGGTCTTAGGCAGTTTTTGAAGGAGATAGAGAATGCAAGCATAGATGACCCGCTTGGAGAGGCTGCTTATTGGATAAGGAAGCTAAGCATTCAAGTGCAGCCGAATGGCTTGAGGGAGATGACTATATTTGTGGATGAGAAGACTTTTGATGAGTTTGTGGAGACTGCAAACAAAGCAATTGATCTTGGAATTGTGAAAGAAGACTATACCCAAGAAATGGGCAAGCAGATAGCAAGCTTGGTGAGGAATACTCTTGTGAGGGAAACAAAACTGCTAAAAGATAAGATGTTAAGGCTGAAGATGAAGGGAAGGTAGAGGATTACTTTACCATAACCAGCATAAATGAAACCCTGCTAAGAAGTTCGCTTCTGCTTAACGCCCGCCATCCTTCAAGAGGTTCCGTATGAACTACGATTAAGATGTCTTTTTCCTGAAGAGGTAAGCCCGCCTGATTGACAGGCACTTCAATACCCAAAAGCGTTGAAACCACATCAGCTACAGTTTTATCCTCAACCAAACTGATAAAACCCTTCTGAAGCACTTCCCTTGCTTGGTTTATAGTGAGAGGGTGCGGGGCAAACATCCTACCAGCATCCTTTAGCCATTCCATCACTTTCAAATATCCATCCACTAAGAAAAAAGTCCTCATAACTTCCACCTCCTTCTAAAGTTTATCATAGTGTTTTTCCTCCTCCCACTGCACCCTGACTACCGGGGCAACCACCAACTGGGCAATGCGGTCTCCCCTGCGGATGACAAAATCTTCATTACCCAGGTTTATAAGAATGACCTTTATTTCTCCTCTGTAGTCGCCGTCTATGGTGCCTGGTGTGTTCAAAACGGTTATACCGTGCTTCAAAGCCAGCCCGCTTCTTGGACGCACCTGGGCTTCGCAGCCTTCAGGCAGTTCTATGGCTATGCCTGTAGGAAGAAGTTTTCTTTCAAAGGGCTTTAGAACCACCTCTTCATAGCCTGCGTATAGAAGGTCCATGCCTGCAGCCCCTGGTGTGGCGTAAAAGGGCAGCGGTAAGCCCTCTGCATGTGGAAGCCTTTTTATCTTAACCTTTAACACCTTCATGTTCTACCTTCGCCGCTTCTTGAAGTTTTTTGTTTATCCAATAGAACGCCCATCTTTTGAATATCATCGGAATGCTTTTCCACCTTAGGTATGTCTTCTTATCTACATAGAACTTTTTACGCACAGTGGCTTTCTTGCAAAGTTCCTCCACCACCCCACTGGGCACATCTATAAGACAAGACTCTCCCATAGATAGGACCTCTTTGATTACTTCCTTGCCAAGAGAATTCAGCCTTTTTCTTTCAAACTTCTCAAAAAGTTCTGGTAAAAGCGATACTACCACCTGATACCTTGCCATTTTCACGCCAGTGCCACCTCCTGCGGAGTTTCTACAAGGATAAGCTTACGAAGCCGTGCCAGTGCCCGTTTGATTACAGAATTCACAAAGGAAAAGGGTAGTCCCAGCATGCTTGCTATCTCCCTTTCCCTGTAGTTGTGGAAGAACTTAAGCTGGATTATTTCCCTTTCCTGATGCGGCAGTTTGGAAAGAAGGACCTCCACATCCACCCTCTCTTGGGAGGTGTCCTCCGCAGAGAGGAATATCTCAAAGGTGTCCTCTTTGTCGTCGTTTATGTATGCATTGTAAGAGTAAGCAAAAACTCTCGTCTGCTTTTCATAGTAATCCTGAATGGCAGAGGCTATCCATTGATAGGCATAGGTGGAAAGGGCACCCTTTGTAGGGTCCCACCCATCTATCGCCCTCAAAAGGGCAAAACTGCACACCGAAAATACCTCATCCCAATCCTCCGCCCTCACCCTCATCCTCCTCATCACCGTGTAAATCAAATTGATATTCCGCCTGTAAAGTTCCTCCTTCAACTTCTTAATAGCTTCATACACCCTATAAACAGGGTCCGTCTCATCCACAAAAAGCTTACTCCTCAAATACTCCCTCAACACCTCATCATACACCTCCCACTTGTAAGTTATCTGCCAATAAGGCGTCCGCCTTACCTCCTCCAGAGACATCACCGTATAACTCCCTGCACGCACCCTCCCAGAAAGCACCCTGCTTTTAAGCACCCTAAGCATCAAATCCCTATACCACTTGGGAAGAAGCTTCCACCCAACCTTCCTAAGTTCCACAAGCTCCAACCCAAGCTTAATGTGTTCATCAAACATCACCGCCACCTCCTTACTATCATTTTACCACCTTTTCGCTAAAAATGTTCATTTGAGTGAATAGTTTGAAAAGGAGTTATACTAATGCTTATGGGAGTGAAGTTTAGGGATGTGTATGAGCTTGTTTATAGTGGGGAGTATTTGTTTAACAAGCGGGTGGTGGGTTTGTGGGTGGAGAGGGAGGTTTGGAAGGAGGGTTTTTGTTATCAGGAGATAATTCTTGGGGAGGAGGTATATAGGTTTATATTCATGGATTTGGGCAAGTTTCGTCCCATCTTCTTTAGCAAAAAGAAAGCCCGCCAATACATAGAGGATGCTTTTTCTTTTGTGCCTGAGGAGATAAGGAAGAGGGATTTTTCTGTTTTGAAGAGGTTTGACAAGCCTGTGTGCAGGTGGCTTGGCTATCCAAAAGAAGAGGTTTCTGGGGAAGGTGTCTTTTTCATTACCTCAAAGGGAGACCCGCTTTTCTTTCCAAAGGAAAGTGGTAAAGCTATTCACGCAGAGTTTGCTTTCACGCTGATGCATCCGCTTCCGCCCTATGCGTGCCTATTTTTGTAGGGTGAAAAGTTTATTCAGTTCTTTCTCAAGGGCTTGTGCGTTGGAGTTCTTGGACAGGATTTCCTTTACGATTTCACTTATTTGGGCTTTTGTCTTTTCTGGAAGGAGTGGGATTTCGCAGTTTTCAAGATGCCTTTGGGTGAAAGATACTCTTCCTCCTCGTCTTGGGCCTCTTGAGAGGTAGTATTCTCTGAAGAGGGTGCTGTTTAGGTAGCCAAGTAGCCACAGGGTGTCTTCTTCGTTGTAGGGCTGGATAAAAAGAACATCTCCATGGGGCAGAAGCCCGCCTTCTCCCAAGCTAAACCTGCTTTGTGGGTGTCTGTCCAATGCGGGCACATAAATTCTCCTTTTGCTTAGGGTTTGCATTAAGAACCTGTAGTTTCTCATGGCCTGCCAGTGGAACCAGCTTTTCCCTTTGGACAGGTATCTGTTTTGGAGGATGTCTTTAAACGCAAGAAGCTTTCTGTAGATGTTTGGGAAGTTTTCCCTGAGTTCTTCCTCGCTTTTTATGTTGGTGTCTATTAGGATGTAAAGCTGGTAGCCCTCTACCAAAAACCTCTTGCAGTTTTTAGCTTTGACGAACTTTCTAATCAAAGCCCTCTCTTTATCCTCAAAGCTCTCCAGTTCTTCCTCCGACACATGAAAAGCCCTCTCCAGCCCAGAAATCAGCCCGACTCCCACCTTTGCAATGTCTTTTAGCCTTAGGCTGGAAGAAAAAGAGGATGTGAATACATAAACACTCCAACTCTGAGAGTGCAAAAAGTGAGGGATTAGGTAGTAGCTAAAGAGGTCATTGCTGGACTTGTCCTCTAAAACTTCCTTTGCCTTTGTGTATATCTCAAGAGGCTTTGCCTTCGTATGCTTTAGTCTAAGGACTGTTATCTTCTCCCTTTTGAGGTCATATTGGCCTTTTTTGAACTTGAATATCACCGTTTCTGGGCTTTCACCACGAAACAGATGAACCTCATCCAGGTCTATGATGAGTTCTATCTTGCCAGTGGATAAGAGGGTTTGCCTGAGGCGGCTGGCATGTGTGTTGTAGAAAAAGTGGTAGGGCACGATGTAGATGAGTTCTCCGCCCTCTTTTAGGAGGGAGATAGCCCTTAGAATGAAAGCATAGTAAATATCTGCCTCGCCAGTTTTTGTTATCTCTTTCACACGTTCCGCTAAGGGCTTGGGAAGATGGCTAAAATGAACGTAGGGAGGGTTTCCTACAATTAAGTCAAAGGGCTGTTCAAACTCATAGGACAAAAAATCACCCAAAATCACGTTTTCAAAGTTTTCCCTGCACTGGCGAAAAAGTTCTTCATCTAACTCTATCCCATAAATGTTTTTGTATCCTCTTTCCCTTAGAACCTGAAGAAAAACTCCTCTGCCACAACCCGTATCAAGAACAGAAGCATCCTGTCCAACAGAGGCTAAATCAACCAAAAGACGTGCTATCTCCAACGGAGTTTCCACAAAGCCAAACCTCATGTGGGTGAATATGATAACTTTCTTACCTTACATTGTGCGTTGTAGGATAAGACTTGACAGATAGTAAATTTTGATGTAAAATACTAAGTAAGGAGGCAGTTGCCATGATGGAACAAAAGCTTTTTGAGGCATCGCCGAAGCTTTTACAAATCTTGGAAGCCATAACCTCAGACTTTTTGATGGCTAAGTTTGTAGAAGTGGCGGAGGTTGAAGGGTTTGAGTTTAAGGCGCCCCTTTATAGCAAGTATTACATGTTTAAACAAGCTGAGGGAACGGTGCCATATGACAAGGTTTTAAACTCTCTACGGGTGCGGTTGTATAGCGATGAGGGATGTGTGTCTGTGTATGAACTCAAAGATGAACCGTTTATTTACTTGGTAGAGCTAGAACTAAGAGGAAGGATAGGCAAGAGAGTAGATTTAGAAATGGTAAAGTTGCGTTATTACGTTGGCGAGGACGAACCTGATAGAGAACCTCTTGGCTATATCAGAGTGGGTTCCGACAGTATTATAGGTTTAATGACTGACATACAAGCAAGCGATTTAATAGATGTTTTAGCGAGGAGGGAAAACTGGAGATTGCGTTTATAAAGAATTGTATTTTTACCTCACCGCATCCTTGCTGGGGGGTGCGTTAGGGAAGCAGGCAGGGTGGAGAGTTCTCAATCAAGTAATCAAGTCAGTTCCACACCCCCAATCCAATTCTCACATTCCTTCACTTGCGGAAAGGTTTTTATGGAGAAATCTTACCCTACAAATGAAAATGTAGGGTAAGACAGCGGAGAGGTTGTTAAGAAGAAGGCGGTGAAAGGTGGTGAGGTTGTTAGTCTGGAGGCGGAGAGGTGGACGGTTGGTAATCCAAACTTTCTAAATGAGAATAATTATCAAATAATAACCAATCCGTCTACTCAGTAGATGACTTTTCGCTAAAAGTGTTCATTAAAGAGAACAGCCGCTGGGCGGGAAGGCAGGTGAAGGTGGAGGAGATGGGGTAGGTGGGAAAGGTGGAGAGGGTGGAGAAGTGGGAAAGGTAGGTAAGGTGGAAAAGGTGGGGGATTAGTGGTTAGCATGAGGTGAGGTGGTGGCTAAATGAGAATTATTCTCATAGTTCATTCTTGAACTCATTTCAAGACTTTTCGCTAAAAGGGGGCCATTTTTCTACTCAGTAGAACACTTTTCGGTAAAAGTGTTCACGGAAGAGAACAATCACTGGGCGGGAGGGGTTAAAATAACCTTTATGGCGGACTTTGAGTATCCAGTGGATGAGTTAGCGGAGAGGGCGGTATTGGGAGCGATGATAAAGGATCCTGAGAATATTCCTGCTGTTCTTGAGCATTTGCGGGAGGAGGATTTTTACTTTGAGACGCATAGGCTATTGTTTTCGGTGCTTTACAGAGTTTGGGATGAGAAGGGGAAGGATTGGGATGATATTGTGTTGAAGAACTATTTGGAGAGGATGCAGTTGCAGGACAGGATAAGTATGGGGTTGGTGTATGAGTTGGCCCAGGAGGCGGCGGAGGGAGTGCTGCTTTATGAGGCGATAAGGTCGGTGAAGGAGAAAGCAGGGCTAAGGAAGCTGATAGATTTGTCCATTGAAGTTTTGAGGGGTAGTAAAGAGAATCCAGATTTTAATGCGTTGGTGGAGATGATTTCTCAGAGGGCGTATGAGATATCCCTGAAGCATCAAACAAGCCCGTTTTATCACATTAAGGAACCGTTGAATGCTATTTTGGAGTTTGTTGAACAGAGGAGGAAGGCGGAGAGGTTGATTACTGGTTTGCCTTCAGGCTTTTTAGAACTTGATAGGCTGACGGCGGGGTTTCAGCCTTCGGACCTTGTGGTGATTGCGGCAAGACCTGGGATGGGGAAAAGCAGTTTTATGTTGTCTATGGTTTTACATCTTGCTTTGAATGAAAAAGTTCCTTTGGCGATATTTTCTTTGGAGATGAGTAAGGAGCAGTTGGCGATGAGGATGGTTTCTATGCTTTCTGGGGTTCCTCTTCAGAACATAAGGCATGGGTATGTGAGGGATGATGATTGGGAGAAGATTGTGAATGCGACTTTGGAACTTTCCTCAAGGGAAATTTATGTGGATGACAATCCCAATCTTACCACCACAGAACTGAGGATAAAGAGTAGGAAGTTAAAGCAAGAGAAGGGGGTGAAGATAATCTTTGTGGATTATTTGCAGCTTTTGGGGGTGCCATACAGGAGGAGTTCTCGCCAAGAGGAGGTGGCGGAGATTTCAAAAAGCCTGAAGGCCCTTGCCAAAGAACTTCAAATTCCTGTAGTAGCCCTTGCACAGCTTTCTCGTCAAGTAGAACAGCGTAGTGATAAACGGCCGCAGTTGGCGGACTTGCGGGAAAGCGGACAGATTGAACAGGATGCGGACCTAATCATTTTCATTCACAGGCCTGAGTATTACAAGAAGGTGCCTATGCCAGAGGAGGAGGGGGTGGCGGAGATAATTGTGGCAAAGCAGCGTCAAGGTCCTACTGGAGTAGTAAAGCTTGCCTTTGATAAGGACACTACCGCCTTCAAGCCTCTTCCTTATGTTGGTTCTGAGGCTGAGGAAGAGACTGAGGAAGAGGAAGAGGAGGAGGGTTTGGATTTTTGAGTTAATAAAATAAAGCACATGGGAGAGTTGAAGCATATAAGAGAGGTGATTACGGAGTGTTTAGTGTCTATTGATAGGGCGAGGCACAGTGATAGGCTAATATGTGGGCTACCTACGGGTTTTTTAGACCTTGATAAGCTGACTACGGGCTTCTATTCTGGGGATCTTGTGGTTGTAGCTGGAAGACCTGGGGTGGGGAAAAGCGGGTTTATGCTGTCTGTGGCGTCATATCTTGTTTTTTCGTGGGATGTTCCTGTGGCGGTATTCTCGCTGGAGACTACAAAGCGTCAGCTTATGTTTAGACTGTTTTCTGTTCTTTCTGGTTTTTCTCTTTGGAATATACGGATGGGGTTTTTAGGTGAAAAGGAGTGGGAGGAACTTGTGGGTCTTGGTATGAAGCTTTCGCAAAGACCTTTTTACGTAGATGACAGCCCGAGGCTAAGCATTGTGGAGTTGAGGGAGAGAAGCAAGAGGCTGAGGGAGGAGAAGGGTATAGAGGTAATTTTTGTGGATTATCTTCAGCTTCTCCGAGGGCCTTTTGTGAGGCATACTCGTCAGGAAGAGGTGGCGGAGGTTTCAATGGAACTAAAAGCCCTTGCCAAAGAACTTCAAATTCCTGTGGTGGCACTTTCACAGCTTTCCCGTCAGGTAGAACAAAGGCGGGGTAAAAGGCCACAGCTTGCGGATTTGAGAGAAAGCGGACAGATTGAAGAGGTGGCGGACATAGTGATTTTTATCCACAGGCCTTCTGCATATGAACTTCTTCCTTCTCCAGAAGAAGAGGGAGTGGCGGAAGTGATTTTGGCAAAGAATCGTCATGGTCCCACTGGGATAGTGAAGTTGGCTTTTGATAAAAAAACGACTGCCTTTAGGAACTATATGGGTCATTTGTGGAGGAGGGAGGAAATAGAAGGAGAGGAAGAATTTCCCGAGGATTTTGATTTGGATTTTTAGGTGTGATATACTGTTGGAATGCGTGGAAAGTTTGATGAAAAGTATGCGGTAGAGGTGCCTGCGGATGTTTTAAGGTTCCCGCCTGTGTCCTTGCACGAGAAAGAGATTTTGATAACCACAGAGTATGCCCAAGTCAAGATTGAAAACCCGCTGACTATCACCGCATGGCGGTGTTTGCTTGGGCTTTTGAGGTATGGGAAGGCGGAGAAGATGGACCCTACTCTGGGGTTGAGGGTATCCATTGAAACTTACAGATTGCTTGGGCTTATGAAAAACACCAACTGGAAAGAACTTACCCAAACTCTTAAGGCGCTTACCGAGTGTAGATACGACATATACTACTACCCTCAAAGAAAAAGGGCGGTCTTTGTGATTTCTGGAGGGTTTGAGATAGAAAAGGATGGGAGGACTTCCATAGTTCTGACTGCGGAGTTCATGAAGTTCCTTGAAGACTATGCATCTTTGTGGTATTACTACGCCTTTGCCTTTTTCCTCAGAAGACCCAGTGCCATTAACCTGCATGCCTTTTTGACTGCAAACTCTACCATTAGCAGGGTCAAGATTGAGACAGCCATTCAAAGGGCAAGGATTACCACAGATCAACCAAACAAAGCCAGAAATTATCTTCGTATGGCATTGAATGAACTCGTAGAGGTAGGCTTCCTCAAGGGCTACAGATTTGAGGAAGATGTGGTCGTTCTTGAACGCTACCCAATGGAAGTCCTGAGAATTAGGGCTATAGAACTTCAGAGGCAGTTAGATAAAGAAATCCAAGAATTCATTGAACGGTTCAAAAAGGCAGTCAGAGAAAGTAAGAGGAAGAGAAAGAGAAAAGATAAAGGAGAAGACCAAAAACAATAAGCTTCCACAAGGCTTTCCCCTCTTCCCTAAACTGCCTCCTAAATGAGAATAATTATCAAATAATAACCAATCCGTCTACAGCAGTTTACCACTTTTCGCTAAAGGAAATTTCACTTTTCGCTATCACTTTTCGCTAAAAGAAAGCCTCACTTTTCGCTAAAGAAAAATGGAAAAAATGCCCTCCTCCTGCCCTTGTCTTTCAAGCACTTGAGAGGGGTAGGGTGGCGGTGGTTTAATGGTTTTTGTCCGGGGTTTAATGGTTTTTGTCCGCTGGTTTAATGGTTTTTGTCCGACCGCCCGACCCACTGGAACGCCATCAAACCCTTGAGACACAAGGCTTTGACGCAGTTGGCACGATTTTTGCTTATTTTTATAGAATATAGATTCTTTTAGAGAGTCAACAATTTACTTCGTAAATTGTTGTAAAAGCAATTTTCTTACGAAAATTGCTTTTACGATAAGAGTTTTTCTTTTTTGTTTTCTGGAAAAAGAGAGAAAGAGAAAAAACTAAGGAAAAGGAATTTTTGAAAACACAAACAGCTGGCTGGCGTGGGCGGGCTGGTGTCTTACCCTACAGGTGGAGTTGTAAGGTAAGAAAAAGAGGAGTTCTTGCTGGAGGTGTCTTGTCCTACATTTCAGACTGTAAGGTAAGATAAAGGAGAGTTCTTTCCCTTGTCCTCCCACGACCCACCATCTTCCACTGGCTAAGTGAGGGTGGCCGATTTTGGGACATTTTCCTTTACCCACCCTCATACCCGTCAAAAGCATCCAAAGACCCACATGCATTCAGTTTGTCTTACCCTACATTTCAATTTGTAGGACAAGACTTGACAAATAGCAAAATTTGATGTAAAATTTCCGAGAGGGGAGAGGTAATGGCTATGACGAAGGAGGAGTTCAAAGAGAGAGTTTTTAAGTGGGCGAGGAAGATGGGCGTTGTGCCAAAGGAGGTTCATATTCGGAAGATGAGAAGGAATAGGTGGGGAAGCTGTTCTTCAACGGGGAGGATATGCTTTAACGAGATACTTTTGGAAAAGGATGAGAAGTTTATAGACTATGTGATTGTTCATGAACTTTTGCACCTCAAATACAAAAATCATGGAAAGCTGTTTAAGTTGATGTGGGAGATTTATCTCAAGGAAGGGCTGGGATGACCGCTTCTCTTCTTTCTGCCACCCATCCATTTTTTTAAAAACTCCTTGACAAACGGTCGGGCATGGTGTATAATAAAGGTATAGTTTAGGAGGGATACCCGAGAGGGGTCCCTTGTTAGGAGTTTGGTGAGTTATATAAGGTTTGGTTCCTTAGGTCTCCTCCCTGAAGCGGGAGAGGAGACGAAGATATAGACTGTTTTGAGGAGTTTTTATAAAAACTCCTCGGTCGCATAGAGGCCAGCGGGGAGTCTCCCTGCTGGTGCGACCAGAAGGAGTTAAAAAACAACACAGTTTGGAGGGTTTAGTATGTCTAAAGAAATCAAAAAGGTTGTAATCATAGATGCACCCAACTATTTTTTTGCTGACCAGGGGCATCTTCTTGAGAAAATCAGGGAAAGCTTTGGGACCGCACCAGTTTATTTTGTGGTAAATCCTGAGAACAGGACTTGGCAGCAGGCGTCTCAGAAGTTTATGAAGGTATGGAGTAGATACAATGCGATGATAAAGCTGTCTCAGAATGTGGATATGGATTTGGTGGAGAATGTGGTTAAAGAAAGTGGTGCTAAGAAGGTGGTTGTGGGGTCAAACGATGGGAGGCTTTTGTGGCAGATAGCGGAGAAGGCGGTGGCAAAGCCTGTGTATTTGCGTATAACATACAAACAAAAGAACGGCAAGTGGATGAGGCCGCCGTATGTCCTTGAAAAGCTTCGCAATCACGGATACACGGTGATAGACTGGAGGCTGGCAAACAGGATAGAGGGTGCACTGGCGAGGATGCTAATGCTGGACTTTGATTCTGCTTTGGAGTTGTGGGAACAAAGAGAAAAGTTCAAGCGTAGCGTGGTGCTTGCGAAAGAGAGGGTTCTTCCGCAGATAGAGGGAGAGATAACACTTCAGGGTTTCAGTGCACTGTGTGAGAAGGAGAAGATACTTTATCCTTTTGAGACGGTGTATTTTCTTGGGCTATTTGGTTGGGCGAACGTTCAAAGCAAGAACGGAGTGGTGGTGATAAGTCCGATGGGAAAGGCAAAGAAAGAAGAGGTAAAGCAGGAGGAATTGGTAAAAGAGGAAGCGATGGTAGAGGGGCAGGGCTGAAGCCCTGCTTCCTTGATGAAATTGGTGATTCCTCGCC
>Ga0326762_1000788_pt1 | contig 12818 bp, 9 predicted proteins | sample NORPS_S_FD_207669 | JGI IMG/M metagenome (GOLD analysis project Ga0326762, IMG submission 207669) | Hot spring sediment microbial communities from Norris Geyser Basin, Yellowstone National Park, WY, United States - NOR.PS_S | ecosystem: Environmental > Aquatic > Thermal springs > Near-boiling...
AAGAAAATCTAGTGAGAAGAATCCACATTGGAAGTATAAATAAGCATGTGAAACCAATTATAGATAAAATTCTTGAGGATCTGAGAAGAAGAAAAATAACAGCGAGCGGAGGAGGAAGGACAAACGTTGGTGGAATACAAATACCAGCTGGCATAGAGTTGAGAGAATTGGTGGAAATAATAGAGAAGATTAGGCATTAAAACGTGCCATGATAATCCGGTGCAGGGATGTTAAAGATGTTAAAAATGAAATCTACTATAATATATTAATTAATATGTTATATTATACCAATATCGTTGAGTATGATTAAACGAACTTTAGAGAAAAATATATAAGGCACTAATATTGAAAATATCTTGGATGATTATGTCCCAGCAAACATAGCAAGGAGGTATCGATGTTTTTATCCCATTAGCAGAGGTATTTAGGATCATATCTAGTAATGAAGAGGCTAAGGGTGTCATAGCAAATCATCAAAATTTAAAAATAGCGATTCTGAGAAATTATGTCTACTTAGAAGAGCCTAAACGTAGTGGTAATGAAAATAACAAACTAGTCTTAATAGGCAATCCATGCTATAGAGTGGCTGGAGTGATATTTGAGAAGATGAGCATAAGCAATGTGGAGAAAATAGTGTATGGATCTCAGCAGAGGCAAGCACAGCCCCAGCCGCAGGGCCAGCAGCCGGATAAGGAAATGATCATAATGGCGTTAGAGGAGCTTCCAAGCTATAAGATAACAGCTGCATATTTTCCACTAGAGTATATCTATAAGATCAATATAAATAGGGCCCAGACCGCTCAACAACATGAAACAAGAATTCTTGACGCAATAAAATCTCCGAGAACAAAGATCAAAGAATATAGCAAAAAGATAGATGAGCTTCTTAAAGACCTTAACTTAGCTAACTTATCGAGAGCTATAGAGGAATTGAAGAAATTTGGCTTTGCTAACTTGGTGGAACATTATATAGATAGCAGGGATAGGCAAGGGAGTAACAGTTGATAGGCTCACTATTAGGCATAATATCCTTAACGCCTCTCCACATAGGGGTTGGAAGAGGCTTATTCGACGTTGACCTACCAATAGCTAGAGACGAGTTTATGATACCCTATATACCTGGGAGTGGAATTAAGGGTGCTTTGAGGGCTAGGTTCAGGCTTTTAATAGATGTGGAAAGTGAGAATGATAAGAGGGAGAAGCTCAAGAATTTGGATAAGATTTTCTTTGGCCAACTTCCTGAGTCTCCTGAGGCTCTGGCAGGGTCGGTTATGATCTCAGACGCTATTTTGCTGACGATCCCTGTTAGAACCCTCTATGGCCTATGGGCATATGCCACATCCCCATTCCAACTAAAGAGATTTGTGGAATACTATCTTCTCGCCAAGACCTGCCATAGGGGAGCCTCCTCCTGCACTTGTAGCGAGGGGAGCGCTAAGGGATCTAGCGAGAATATCGAGGAGTATGTGGAAATTATCAATGAGATTAGGAAAATAGAAGTTAGGGAGGCAATAGTTAGCAGTAGAAAGGCATTGGAGATCCTCATGATGCCTGGAACTAACAAGATAGTTATGAACGAAGATATAATTGTTGAGGTTGCGAAGGAAGAAAAGATGCAGGCGGCTACAAAGCTGATCGAGGTTGTTAAGAGGGTATTTGACCCAGGATGCGGATCAAAAGATTCTTCGATTAAAGCAATACTTAAACAGATAACCGGACTCGTTGAGGAGAGGTTAGTGATAGTTAGCGACAGCATATTCAGAGCTCTTGTGGATAGATCTATTACTACACAGACAAGGGTTAGGCTAAACTATAAAACGAAGACAGTTGAGGAAGGACCTTGGAGTGAGGAAAATCTTCCACAGTTTACGATCCTCACGTCTCTTATAGCATTCACGAGACCAAGGAAATACCTCGGTATGGAATCGCTATCGATCGAGGGAGTTAGGAGAGCATTTATAGAAGAGGTGATCGAAAGGAATAACCCATTGATATTAGGTGGGCACGAAACTGTGGGAAGGGGTTTGGTGGTGCTTAACGTATGCTAACCATGGAACCTATTAAGAAAATAGCATATCTATCTGTTATAGAGAGTCTAGAGGAATCATTTAAAGTCGTCACAAAAGAAGATCTGGCGAAATCTTTAAAGCAGAGAGCAGAGGATTTCCATGAATTCCTATCAAGATATGGTATGCTGTCCACACTATCCTTCTATATGAGTAAGGCTTGCGAGGAAGGAGCATACAAAAAACTTATAGATATATTATCAGGCTCAAAGACTGATCGCTATGAAAAAGATATTGAATATGCTATCTTTGTAAAGGCTTTTTTCGATTACCTATCTAATCTCGCAAAGAGACAAGAGGTAATCCCCGAAATATGTAGCCTAGTCAATGAAATTTCCCCATGCACCCCGAGGACGTGTGGTGAACTTATTCGTTTCCTAAGAAAGCTAATAGATCTAGATCCCTATGAAAAAACACTGCTAATGATCATTCTTAGAGAGTTCGCTGAAGCAATCAAGTCTATATCTAGGATACACTCCGGGACAGGTTGAGCCATATGAGCCTAGTGGCTCTACATAAAGTGGGTAGTGTGAGTGCTAGACTTATAACCCCACTCTGGATAGGCGGATATAATGCCTCGACGTATTCAAGCACCCTCGATCTCGTAGAGCCTGTGAGGCCTTATGAGATAAAGGGTGTTCTTAGATGGATGCTAAGGATATTAGCATTCTCAGCAATATATGAGAGAACCGGAGATCTCGAGGTCTCACGAAGGAAGGCAATAAGGTTCGTTGAAAGCATACTTGGAAAGGCCTCCGATAGATCTGGGAGAAGCTCCATCTACCTAATAAGGATTGAAAATCCAGAAGGCGGGGTGCTACCAAAAGACCTAGAGATTCGATATGACGGAGGAAAGGATCGGCATCTCATATTGAGAAATTGGGCGAGAGAGCTATACGAGATGCTGTGGAAATCAATAGAGACGAATGAAGATTACATGCACGGATGTAAGGGGATAAAAGAAGGAATAAACATATATTACTGTATTCCCTCCACCCACCAAACGAATCTTGGGGGTAAGATAGACGGCATAATGTTGCCTCTACCCTTTATGGATGTATCTCGTGATATGGACATAATTCAAAGTATAAATCAACATATTAATATGAAAAATATCCTATGTTTCTTACAATATAGACTAATAAGTAAACTAACGCTGGAGGAATATCAAATAAAATTACTGGAGGATATCAAAGATAAAATAGAATTAAAAGAGTGCTTACTTGGAAAGAATATCCTAAGGTATCAGCTTGAGCCACCTAGAGATGTGTGTATCAAGCTGCTCTCAATAGGGGAGCCTAGAACTAGGCTTACGATGTTGAAAGGAAATGTTAAGGAAAAAGCAGAAAAGATATTTATGATTCCTCCAGGCGTGGAGGTTACAATAAGTGTCTATAGAAAGAACGAAGATATAAAGATAGGAAACCATATTCTATCCGGCGATGAGATATCTGTGCTTGACGATGTGGTAGTGAGATCCCTGTCGTTAGCCTTATTAATTAGGGGGTTAGGCAAAGCCGTTAATAGAGGATACGGCTCATTCGAGATTATAGATTTAGATGGAAGAGACTATAATTTAAAGACCATTTACGATCCAAGTAGTATAAAAAAAGAGATAGACCTTATCAAGGAGCATATATACAATATAATGATTAGAACATATGAGAAGGACCAATCATCTGGAGATCAGCTACCCAGTAGTGGAGGAGACAAGAAAGATATAGGGAATAAAGTCTATATAGGATTTATAGATGGGTATTACGACATGTATAACTCCATGCCCTTCGATATAAGCGATATACATAACGCAATTAGCACTATAAATTATACAGTGCTACACAGCTCCCATACAAATATAGATGAGTGGTGCATGTACGTACTGGGGCTCCCAAGAGGAAAAATGGAATTTCTTAGAATTCCTTCTCTTATAAGGTTTAGGGTAATCAGATGTGGCATGAATAGATATTGTACTTTAATACTCTACTTCCTAGCGTTAGAAGGATCTCGTATAATGGTATGGGATTTTAAAAAAATCAATAGGTGTGTGAAAAAGATTCTTGATAACATATGTGTACTAAGCCATTATGGCTGTTACTAGAGGTGGGGGTTTGAGGGATATGTTTGAATTGGTTTGTTCTGCTATCCTTAAGAGAATAGATGATGATGAGAGCGAGCTGCGTAAGATATCACCATATAGCCTATTAAATCTTTTTATATACTGTAGGAGTTCATATGTAGTTGATTCTTTTGTCCCTATCGGTGAGTTGAGGAAGAAGGGTGCTGAGTTGTTTTCAAAGGCTTCTAGTTATATAGTGAGACGTGTTTTGGAAGAGAGCGAGAAGCATGTTGGGGGAGTCGGCGGAGATTTTATTGAAGACATCATGAGCTATAGTGTATTTGGTTTTTCGCCGCTTAACGATTCTTTAGCTAGATCCGGTCTTAAGCTTATTATTAGGAGATATAGGGCTGTTCAGAGGGTTATCTACGGCGCGTCTTCAGGGATTGGGAAGAATTTGTTTGGGGTAGGCCTGGAGATAGATCCTCTTTACGGTATTCCGGTTATAAGGGGTTCTGGGGTTAAGGGTGCTGTGAGATCTTGTGCTGAAATCGAGTTAGAGAACTATAAGAAAGTGTACGCTTCTAAAAGAGAGGTTGCTGGCATGAAGAATCCTGAAGAGCTGGGGAGATTGATATCTACGCTATTCGGATGCTCTAGTGAGGATAGGCGACGGTATGAGAGCTGTAGATATGGCTTAAAAGAGTCTGTTGGTGCAGCTATATTCCTGGATGCATATCCGATCTACAATGCTAATGATCAATATATAGTAGTGCCCGAAGTGATAACCCCACACTATATGAGAGAGGGGAGAGAGATTCTGGATGAAGCCTCAGCAAAACCGGTTCCAATAGTACATATCTCAATCAGCTTCGGCACTGTATTTGTTTTCCCAATAGTTATAGATCTGTTGAGACTGAGGGCCGCAAAGATAGCGAGCGAGGATACAGCTGAGCGTCTTCTAGATAGGTGGTTGAAATGTGCATTAGAAGAGATAGGTATTGGACAGAGGACAAGTGTCGGATATGGTGTATTTAAAATGCATGAGGAGAGAAGGTGAGAAATAATGGCTCTTCTAAAAAATCATTCCGATCTGTTTGAGGCTTACTGGGCTTCAAAGGCAGTCTCGCTAGCGTCGATCGCGCTTGAAGAGGACTCTCTATCAAAATTTGCTGAGACAGTCTCGCCGAGAGGCTATAGGGATAGGGTTCTACAGGCTGTTAGGCTAGCTAGATGTCTAGCTTTGGGACCTCATAACAGGATCTTCATGGGAGGACAACGCATCGTAGGCGGCGTCCTTCACAGAGCTATAATAGATGCTGTACTCACAAGCTTCCAGAAGATGTCAGTCTCTGGAGGTCTTGTTGAAAGGGTTGACATGTTGAAAACGGCATATATAAAGGGATATATAGAGCTGTGGAAGAAATATTCGAGGCATCTATCCCATGGAGAGCTCAAATCACTCGTGCTTGGGTATTCAACATCTACGGCTATCAATATGCTCTCCGAACTCCTCACAGAATATAGAGAAGAGAATGATCAGATTAGACTATTAAGAGGATATCTAGTCTTAGTAGACGCTAGGAGAGTTATGGAGTATATAGGAGAGTCTAGGAGACCAAGGGATATGACGATCTCAAGTCTGCTGGCCAGCATATCCGTATGGGCATCTGTTAGAGAGCTGGTATACAGATACGGGCCCGATATCCTTTTAATACCGTTTCCACCATCTAGCGAGCAAGCTGTAGCGTTGGCGCTAAATTCCATTGGTAGTAGCATGAGAGATTCGAGGATATATAGAGTAGGAGCGGTTGCTAAGACACCTGCACAGATGCTTCTCATCCTCCCAGGATCATCGAAGCTATATGAAGGGCTCTTTAGATCAGCTGGCTTAGAAGCAGATCTACAGGATCCAAGCAAGATAATGGAGGGTATAAAGAGGATAATATCGAACAGCTATGAAGCCTTCTGGAGAAAAATGCTAGAAGAGTCTATATGTGTTGCGAGAATCTTTGGAGTAGATGAAGAGGTTATACAAGATCTGAGGAGCATAAATCCAGAGCCCCCACTACCGCTTAAGGTGGAAGTTGCTGAGTTGAAGTTAGAGATGAGAGACAACATATGCCTGAAAGATATTTTAAGAGATACATCGCCAGATCTATGTCTCAAGATATTCAATCAGAATCCCTGGTCATTAATCGACAACGAGATAAGAAAGATCTATAGGGAGGAAAAGTTTATCGAGAAAGGGAGACCTATAGTAGCCAATCTCAGAGATCTAACCTATAGCGATTATAGAACTAGGAGGATCAGAAGAATATGTAGCATATGCAGCTCACTACCAGCCATTTTCGAGTGGGAAAAGCATGGAAAGTATCTTAGAAGCTCGGCAATCATCTCTGAAGGTGAAAACCTATGCATATATTGCTTTACAAAGAGAATGCTGAGCACAGTAAGCGGTATAATAAGCATCTATAGAGCCTCGCTAGGTGATAAAATAGAGTACAAGCTAAAGCTTCACAAAAGGTTATACGAAGAAGGCGAGATCGTGAAAATAGCAGCGATACCCATAGCACCATCTACAAGTGATATAGCTATACAAGGTGTTAGAAAGAAGATAGTGGAGCTATTTGATAGGATAGAAACAGAAGACTTAAGAGATATCTTAGAGAGCTTTAAAAATACCATTCAACTAAGAGAGAGGCTAGGAATAGTGTTAGGGAATTTCCTGTCAGAGCCCCAAGACATAAGCCATTACACATTCGACCTTTTGAAGGAGCTCAAAAGAAAATATAGAGAGAGGTATAAGAAAAGGGAAATTCCTAAGAAATATTATCGCTATCTAGAAGCATTTTTAAGTAAGAGCATAGAAGAACTCTTAGAAAAACCAATGACGCTGAGAGCCCTAGCAGAGATAGATTTACATAGATATGAGGATATAATCACTAGATTTAGAGAAAATATGAGTAGAATATCAACAAAACTCCAGGGGATATTTAATAAGCATGAGATAAGTCCTTTGGAAGTGGGAAGAGGATTTTCATCGTACTATGCAATAATTTATAGCGATATGGATAATGGAGGCAGGGTCAAGAAAGGAGAGCTAGTAGTAAGCAAGAAACACGCTCAGAGCGTGAAAAAAGACGTTATTCCCCCCGCCTGCGATGGTAATATAAGGCTTAAGGATTCATGGGAAAGCTATGACGTGTACGAGATATGTATGACCTTCTCCATTATTCATCTATACTCGGCATCACTTATTATGATGGCCGATGAGACAGAAAAACTCATCCTAGAGGCAGGTGGATGGCCCGTCTATATAGGAGGGGACGATATAATAGCACTATCGAATGTAGGGAGCGCCTTAGATATAGCTCAAGCTCTAAGAGATTCTATGGATAGGTCGTCACTGCTCCTAAATATAGTTCCAGAACCCACCAGATCTACATCAATACTTATATCACATTATAAGAACCCACTATATATGGCATTTGCAAGAGCAAGGGAATTTCTAGAGAAGGCTAAGAGTGCTAAGCTAGTTGATGCTAGATCGAATACTGTGATCAAGGCGAAAGACTCTGTAGCTATGTCAATATTATTTAGAGGCATGGCAGTCGAACCTATTGTAGTGGTATTACCATATGTGATTGAGAGATCAGAACCAATGGAAGAAGTTGGAAAGCCAACTAAGATCAAAAGCCTTCCTATAGTAAAGATGTTAGCAGATTGCATTTCTAGAGGAGGCTCTAGATGTCTATCACAAAGCATATATAGGGATTATAGAAGAAATTTAGCTACTATAGAGGAGACTCTAATATCTATGATCTCAGTAGGTAAGGTTTATGGGAGTAAGACATTTCGCGAAGGCCTAAAATTGCTGATCGATATAAACTCTCCTGCTATGAGAAGATCTCAAGTAACTGTAGGTGTAGAAGATCTTTTGGTATCTGTTAGCAGCTATGCAAATTATATGGTAAATGTAGATGATAGATCGATAGGAATTGTTAGATCTATTCTAGATGCATCAGAAATAATCTTAAGAGGAATAGAGGGATACATATGATAACTCATGGTAAGCCTGTGAAGAGCCTAGTGGAAATAGGCTATATAGAACCGATACATATTAGAAGGCTAGGAGATCCTAGTCCAATAGCTGTGGGGCCTGATAGCCATGGCCTAAGTGCTCCGTATATCACACCTAGAACTATTTTGGGCGCCCTTGTCACATCGATGCTCGAACTAGGGATCCTAAATGACAACGATATCAATAATATTAAGAAAAGAGTAATAGATCTTGAGGCATATTCTATTCTCCAAGATAAATATGGGGCAAGAGTAACAGGGCCGCCATACGCGTTGCTGAAATATCCTGGCAACACAGCAAGTGAAAAAATTTATATATTCACGTGGGCAGGACCCCTAAGCTTAGATGATCTCTTTAACGAAATTGACAAAGCCCTTAAGAACGCTGGTAAGAGTGTGAGCATTGAGGATCTAGCGGAGAGGGTGTGGAAGTCCGTGTCAGATCTGCTCACTAGACCAGAGTCTGTGAAGAGATGGTCGATCACATCAGTTAGAGTGTCACTTCAAGATCCTGAGAAGGTAGCTAAGGAGGGTTACCTCTTCTCAAGATCATATCTAGCCTTGGGAAGAGCGCTTGGAGAAAAGCTGGGGGAGTATTACATCTATATGCCGTTAGAGGTGGAATCCAATGTTGAAGATCTGAATATGATGAAATCCTCTACCCTGATCAGAATAGGCGGTGGGTCTAGACTAGCTTATATACGCATAAAGATCTTAGATAAGGAAGATCCTCTGATGGAGTATCTTCTTAGAAAAATCAACGAGCTGAGAAACCATAAGCTGGTACTGATCCAGCTAGCATCTCCATTCCCGGCACCCGATAGCTTAAGAAGAAGGGAAATTGCCGAGAGATTTATAGAAACAGTTATGAGGATTCTAGGAGGAAGATGCGGCAAGTCTGACAGGGGAGATCTCTACGCATCAAGAGTACATGTGGATCAACATCCAGAGGGATGGGATCTCGAGAGAAACGCAAGGAGACCCTATAGCGCGTGGATCCTCCCAGGAAGCGCGATCCTGGCCAGAACATGCGGCCAAGATCTCTCACGTCTTCTAATAGACATGTATAAGGGAACCTATATAGATTCAGATGCGAATTTGAAGAAAATATGGAATGACTATCTGGGATATATAAGAAAGCTCATTTATGAAGGTTATGGAAGGTTCATCGTCATACCAATAGGTGAGAAGGCCGGAGGGTAGACCTATGGCTACTAGCATCTATAGCAATGATGAGACACTCAAGATATTATATATGATACCATCCATCTCTATATACCCACCCGATCAAATATACATATACGTTGAATCAGAGAGGGAATATGATCTGCTAGCTATAGCTAAGATAGGCAATTCCATAGTTCCAATCATGTTTGAGCTGGCCTCAGGAAGATTCGAAGAAGCGGATAAGCTTGTTAGAGAAGCGAGACTATGGCCTTACCCGCTTATTTGGGTTCTGCTAGAGGGGGGTGGACAGGGTATAAGGATCCCGGCGACGCTCGGCCCCCGTGTAATTCGTGAAGAGGATCTTTTATCCCTAATAGATCGTGAGTTGACATGCTATATTGAGAAAATATGGAGCATTCTACCATCTCTGCTAAATTGCGATAAGGGACAGACCACTATAAGAGATCGGGAATCCAGCATTGTGGAAATGGCTAAAGGTCTTTTCGCCCTCCGCTGGCTCATATATTCGATCGGCGCGGAGATCCCAGTATATCTCTATTTCTCATATCTCTACCTAAGCAAAGCTTCTCTCTGTGGCAGCATAGATAGTGATCCATGCAGTGTTTCGTCACCGTGGGATTGGGTGAGTAAGAGCATTAAAAACACATTCAGCCTCATAGTAGATGGATCTAAATCCGATGGGCAGGACTATCCTTTAAACTCGATTCTAGAAACATATGGAAATATATTCGAGGCCGAACTCGAACTCCTCGAGGCGACTATAAATCGCCAAGCAATGGCCAGGCCTGTTGACTTTGATAGCATAATACATAAGATCATGGGAAGTCATATAAGACTTCTCGATATACTCTATAACGAGTTAAAACACATAGCATGCCCCCCAGACAAAGGGCAGCAGAGGACATGCCAAGGCCTATGTGGTGATAGCTCTAGCGGCTCTGACACAGATAAACACCTGCCTAGGATTTATCCAAGAGAGCTTATCGAGGTATCCAGAGGGGAAAACCTCCGCCTGCTAGTCCTCCCCCAGAGGCCGAAGAGAAGAAAGTATATAGAGGATATCATAGGGAAGAGTCTTGGAGATGATGACTCATGCGGTGATCAAAGAAAGGCTATGCATTCATGCACATTAAAGTACATTGTTGGTGGAAGGCTCTGCGAGTTTCTCAACCTGGTGAGGGATCTGAAACAAACATGCGATCTATCTAAAGCTATAGAGAAAATTAAAATAGTTGCCCTTGAATGGGATAGGGAACGCGAGTGTAGGGAGGCTGAGGAAGACCTGGGAGGCTTGGTAAGCCGCGATATCTATAACATGGAAATCTATTGCGATAGTAGAGTAGAGAGGCCCTCGAGGATTTTAGAGGGTATCATAGATGATCCGGGGAGAGATGTTTCAGTGGTGATTCTCATAATTAGTGACTATAAGAAGGAAATCATCAGAGACATACTTTCTGAGATATGTAGATATGGCTCATCTTTGAAGGCCAAAATCTGGATAGCTATAAGCCCGATAACCATATATGCTCGCGGCTCTAAGCTTGAAAACCTGTTTTCATCGAGTAGCACCTCACTAAGCAAGATTCTGGATGTGTGTTTCCTTGGAGCTGATAAGATGGGCTGCCTCCAGGTAGAGCCTTTGAGAATCTATATAGATAAGCTATATAGCCCGGGTGATCATGGTGGCTCTAAGCAGTGATGAAAGCAGGATCCTCTTGGATATGAGGGCTAGTGAAAAGATGTTGAAAAACCTGCTCAGAAGCTACATACTAATAGCTTCGGGCTATACATATGATCTTAGACCTCAGAGAGGCGGGGAGGAGGGTAAGATGCTTCTTTTCGGATATTCAATCGGAGGCTCTGGCATAATATTAAAAGATCTATATATCGAACATTTCAGGGGGATTAGAACATATCTAGAGGCTATCGCCAAGCTCAACACTCTTAGCTTCTCCAAAGCCATAGTGAGGGCAAACATTATTGAGGAGATGATCACCGGGGTGCCGGAGTATAGTAGGAGAGAGGATCTCTATGCAACTGTTCACGACGCGGCGAGAAGAATGCTTAGATATATCAACAAAAACGAGATCTTAGAGAGCGGCAAAACCATGGAGGAACACGAGCTGCCTGAAAACATATGTGTGGGTAGCAATTTAGAAATATGCGAAGGAATCATGGTAGTGGCATTGGCGATTGTCGCGATGAGCAGCCCGATAAGCAGGGTATCCCTTGGAATCAGGCAACTCGCTTCCCACGAGCTTCTAAGATATGCTCTCGATCTATATTCGAAGAATATTCAAAATAAAGATTCGATATTAAAGATGATCTCCCACCTACTATCGATAATAACTGTTGACACATATATATGGCTTCCCTACCACTTCTCAAAGCTTCTGCTAACATACGGAGCGGAGCTAACCTTTTCAATCGCATCGACGCCTTTAGACGATATAGTTAAAAAGATCACCAGAAAGCGTTCGAACCCCCGCGACATTCTGTGCTCCCTAGAGAATTACTCGCATAGGTTTAGCAGGGATATATATGAGATGCTAAGCAGGTTGATATCTAGCCAAAAAGATCTACTTGCTTCGATTGGGGAGTTTGCTAACAGCTATAGAGAAAGGATTCTCAGATCGCTGGGGGTTGCGACTGGAAGTGAGACTATCTTTGAGAGGCTCCCCCAAATTATTAAAGATAGTAAGGTTGGAGATAGTAAGGATAGCGGATCTGCTACGGATGCTGACTCGATATATATAGTCACCATGACTGAGCAGACGGGCCCTCTCTTTCTGAGGATATTGGTTCAGAGGGGAGGTAGCGAATCCAGTTACATGTGGCCTAGAAAGCTGATCCTGATATACACGCCGCAGACATATATCAACTATATATATACACTCCATACACTGTTGTCAAATACCATAGAAGGGGGAGCTGGTAGGGTGGAGATACTTGAGAGGCCGGAAAACTTTAAAGATCGATTGTGCAGAAGCCGAGAAAACGAGTATGTGGTATATCCGGTAATCATTCCCTCAACCGAGGGAGAAATAGTTAGGTTGATTGCCAAGGGGATAAGGAATAAGATTGAAGAGTGTATCAAAGACGACAGATCTACCCAGGTGATCGGTCTTCTACAGAGTATATCCATGGTCTCAGTGCCGTTCTACATAGAGTTAAATAAGCTTAGAAAGTTAGTTGAAGATGGAAACATAAGGCTAACCTTGATCTAAGCAACATCGATATTTAGATCTGTTTCTCGGGATCAGATAAAGACCTCCCTATGTTTGTAAGCATGTAATACGTGTTTCTCCCTTCTCTCTGCTGATCAATGACCCCCCTGCTTCTCAGTGATGAGAGGTGTTTGAAGAGTGTTGCCCTTGGAATCCCTGTCTCCTTCATGATATCTCTATATGTTGCTCTCCCTAGCT
>Ga0326762_1000789_pt1 | contig 12808 bp, 9 predicted proteins | sample NORPS_S_FD_207669 | JGI IMG/M metagenome (GOLD analysis project Ga0326762, IMG submission 207669) | Hot spring sediment microbial communities from Norris Geyser Basin, Yellowstone National Park, WY, United States - NOR.PS_S | ecosystem: Environmental > Aquatic > Thermal springs > Near-boiling...
GGAGAAGATAAAAACCTTCACAAAAGAAGAGGTGGAGAGGATAAAAAAGCTGACTTTTCAAGCAACTCAAAAGAGTAAAAGCAGAAAGGGAGGTTCCGCAAAGAACCTCCGCTTACATAAACTCCATCGTTATCACAAGCCTAAATAACTCGCTGGTTTTCTCCTTAGTAGAAAACAAATACCCAAGTATCGGAATATCCTTCAAGAAGGGTATCCCACTGTCCCTAAACTGGGTCAAAGTCTGGGCAGAGGAAAAGAGCACCAGTGTTTCTCCCTTCTTCAAAAGGGTTTGGTTTATATTCGTTCTGGTTGCAACTAAAGGCAAAGCCACCTCGTTCTGAAAGCCCGCCAAATCCACCCTCTTTGTCTCTAACTTCTCTAAACTGTCCTGACGTCTGTATAAATCCACCGCAATAGTGTCCTCACTTACAAAATAGGGCACAATTATCAACATGCTTCCAGTTTGAATATCCTCCGTTTGCATGGTTATCGTAGGTGTGGCAGCAGAAGAAGACGCCCCAGTTCCTGTAGTCGGAAGAACGTAAGAGAGGTCAAACCGGGAAATTATCCTCTGCTTTTGGATTGGAGAATATACCATGGGCTGACCATTTAGGGCAGTCAAAACATTGTCCTCTATCAAACTCGCTTTCCCACTTTGGGCAAGGGCATCCAGCTGTGCCACAATATGTCTCGTGGCCACAGAAAGACTAAAAATCGGACTGGCTACCCCAGAACTTAAAGAAGAACTCACACTACCCGACGTTATATTCCAAGACAACCCCAAAGAAACAAAATCCCTATCGCTTACCAAATACACCTTCACCTTAAGAGGTATAGGCTTAGTAAAGTTCTCGTTTATCTTACCCACCGCATTCTCTATCGCCCTTATTTCTGATGGCTTCCCAACCACATACACATTCCCCATCTCATCTACAGACACCTTAGAACCGCTGTCTCTAAGAAGTTTTTGCAAACTTGCCTCCAAGTTCTTTGTGAATTCCCTCTGATAAGAAAGGGTTAGACTACCATTTTTTTCGTCTATTTTCTTCTGCAAAAAGGGAAGGTGCAAACTAAAGACCTTAGCCTCATACTTGTATATCACTATCTTCCCGCCTTCATACTTCCACCACAGGTCAAACATCCCAGTAATTTCGTCAAGCACCTGGTGCAGAGGCTTGCCGTCCGCAAAGTAGGAAAGCGTGAAATACTCGCTTTGGGCTTGCGTCTGCCCTCCTTGACCCACCTGCACCTGTCCCACTTGACCCGCTTGCACCTGTTGAGGATACGCTATATCCCTTAAAACTATCGGAACCTTAGCATGCTGGGAAAGCAAGGATGCTAAATAAGTCAAAGATACATTCCGAACATTTACAGATATGGGAGTGCTAAGAACATCCACCTTTTCCTTCTCTTGCTCTTCTGTTGTCGAAACGGTGTCCTGAGGCTTCTGTTCCACCAAAGGTGGGTCATACCTGCCAGCAAAAGAAACTCCCGCTAAAGCTAAACTAAAAATCACCCAGCCTTTCCTCATCTCTTACCCTCACTTTGATTTTTGTTCTACCTACAAAACCTATTTTATCACTATAACTTCCTTGCACAGCAGTTTCCCACTCCTTTGTGCTTATAGGCTTTCTCTCCACCACCCCTCCCTTGTAAAAGCTGTCTATCACGTAAGAACTTTTACTGATTTCTCTAACTAAGTCCTCCTTGCTTGCACAGGAAAATGCTGAAACTAAAAACACTAAACTAAAGACCCTTCTTAATCTCATCCACAGACACCTCCAAGCTTACTCCATCCACAAGCACTATATAAACAGGTATTCCCGCCTGAACTACTACCACTGGAACAATCTTTTTAGCCTCCTCCAAATAAAACTTGGCAAACTCATTCCACGTCTGTGCCAAAGACCCATACAAGGCATAAAGAAATTCGTTCTTTATATCACTAGTCGTTCCGAAAATCGTAGATTGCTTAGTTATCTGTCCCTGCTGCAACGCCGAGAAAAACCCAGACAAGGTAGTTCCTCCAAAGTAAGCTAGTAGCTGTTCTCTATTAACATTTAAAAACTTTCCTTTAACCCCCTCCAGCCCATCTTCCCCAGATATAACCATACCCTTAGGCGACACTTCTATAACTTTGCCGTTTTTAAGTATGCACGAAAGCTTATAAGTTTCAAGCTTTGCCCTCTCAAGAACATAAGAACCTTCCCCCTTAGCTATCACCAAACACCTTGATAAGTCAAGCCTGTAGTTGTTTGGAAGCCTTGCATACCCATCCAACTCTATCAACACCGCAGGAAACCTCTCTCCTCCCACAGGAGCTGGAAAAGAGTTTATTATCCTACCCTTCAGCGTCGTTCCCGCTGGAAGATAAACGGTCTTTTTCTCCCCCGCAGATTTTTCCTTCTCAGGCTTTGACATTGGAGGCACATCAGACATGCCAGATTGGGCCAACAAATTACTGTCTATCTTTGACTGCTCGTCCTTTCTCTCCACCCTGTTTATCTTAGGCTTATACTCCTCTGGAGGCTTTACTGGTTCACTGTAAAGAGGCATTGAAGACGAAGGAGGAGGTGGTGGAGGAGGTGGCGGTGAAGAGGGCGGTGTCTCTTCTATCTTAAAAACACTTTCACTGTTCGTCTTCTTCTCCCTCTCCGCTCCTCCTTTACCCTTCTCTTCCGTCTTGGTTTCCTTACTTTCCTTAAGTTGCTTTAGCTGCTCATTCATCTCCCTAAGCTGGTTCAGTATTTGCTCGTTCATCTGGGACTGAGACTTTAAAACCTCCTCCAAAAGCCTTTTCTGAAGCTCAGGGTCCGACTTTATTACCACACCCTCACCAGAAGAGAACATCCTGCTTGCCAAAAACAGTGCCAGCGCCGAACCTACAAAAATCCCCCCCCATTTTATAGTATCTTTTCCCAAAAGGCTTCTCTTTTTTTCCTCCTGAATCTCTTCTTCCTCTATGGGCACATCCTCGTATTCCTGCTCTTGCTCCCGCTTTTTTCTCAGTTTGTCCAAAAATCCCATGTGTATTATTATATATTATCGGGTGAGAAATACCTCGGGTGAGAAATTCAAAGAAGCTGGAAATCTCTTAGGAAAAAAGCTTTGGCAAGGAGGGGGCTTATAATACCCCAAAACACCATCAACAAGGCAGGTGGAGGAAAGGGATTACCTTACTTGCTTACCTTTATGGCTACGCTATAGGCTACAGCTTTTTCAGGAAGTCTCAAATATGGGGGTAATTTTTCACCCGACGTATACTATTCCCCCAACAGCTTTATTATAAATTCAATGGGAAACTTTGCAAACCTACCACTCAAAACCTCCTTGTATGGATAATCCTCTCCCAAAGGCACGCAGGCATACTCCTTTAAAGTACCAACAAAGCAATAAGTAGTGGGCTTTACGCTTCCCATAAGGGCGTCTGCTTCACCCCTGCCTATCCTTCCCCTTATCTTAAAGTTAACCTGTTCCTTTTCCCTCAAAAAGTGTTCGGTGAGCACCAAAGCATAAACAGGGATTATTGTGGGCATGTTTTCTAAAGTAGAAGGTAGCCCACCTTCTATGAAGCTTTTAAGCTCGTTTGTTTTATCCTGATTATGGTCTTCTAATATTTCTTTTAACTCCTCAAAAAGCTTTTTTATCTTTCCCCTTTTCTCGTTATCAAAGTGGTAGCGTACCTGCTGTTTTTCAAAAAGAATGTATGGATGGTAGTATTCAAACTCTTTTTTAAAATCAATCTGCACTACGCTTACAAAAATGGCGGAAAGAAGGGTGTTGTATAGCTTTTCCACTTTATCCTTCTTTTCCTTGTCTTCCACAAAGGGAATGATGTTTTCCAGAAAGCTTAAAAAGCCTTCCATATTTGCTACTTCATGGGGTATGTATCTGGTGGCGTATTGGGTTGGCAGTGGAACAAGCACCTTTTCTTTGCCACTTTTTACAAACTGCTCCACTATGCCAAAAACAACTTTGTCCAAAAGAAGCTTTTGATTTAGCGCATGCTTTGTTATCATAAGCCTAAGGATCTGCTCGTCCGCCTCGGGTTCATACTCCAATATTCTTTCAATTGATGAATCCCACTGTGGATAGATGGGATATACAAAGTGAAGTTCCTTTGGGTTTTTCTCCGTTTCTTCGTCTCCCCTCGCCCTTGAGATGGCTTGGATCATCTCCACCAAGTTGGACTCAATGCCAAAGTCCATGATGATGGCGTATATCTTGTTTATGGGTTTGTGAGGTCTTGAAAGATCTATGCCCCTTGAAAGGGCGGAGGTAGAAAGGATAATATCCTCGTTTCCTTGGTTTATCCTCTCTTGGCTTTTGCGGGAGTCTGCGGTGGCTACCAAACAGCTATAACCCTCATCCTCAAGGCGGGTTTTTAACATTGCTAAAAGTTCTTTACTTTGCAAGAACAGGAAGGCGGTTTGATTGTGTTTGTCTTTAAAGGTGTGTTTTATGTACCCTACTATTCTGTTTACCAGTTCCTCTTTGGCTTCTCCAACCTTTTTAACTTCATCCACAAAAAGGAATTTCCTTTTTACTATTATTTTTGGAGAAGGATAGCCATGCTTTGCACGAACACTGACTTCTATATCTTTATGCTTAAAGTCCTCCTCCTCTTTAAAATCTACAATAACCAAAGATTCAGGCACAACCTTAAACTCTCCGTACTCTTCAAGCAACTTTTTTAGTATTGCGGGCGAATAGCCGTTGGCATCAAAGAGATATAGGTTTGCCCTTCCGCCCTTTTCTTTTACCTTCTCTAAAAAGTTGAACATTTCCTCAATGGCATAAAGTCCGTTGCTGTGTCCTAAAAACTCATCCAGGATGATGTGGAAGGTGTATTGGTCTGTTATACGTCTGGAAGCAAGTTCTTTTAAGTGCTCCGAAGTAGCCTTTCCAAACTGACTTTCCACCAATGCCTGTTGTGTGCAAAGGGCCCATATGATGTCTTTTTTACCTATCAAATTTAGTATCTGCTCTACTGTTCTCTTTAAGATGCCACTGTTAGCACTTAAATTTCTGTAGGTGTCTCCTATGTTTTCTACATGCCTACCTTTGCTGTCTTGTCTTTTTTCATAGACCAAACCTATGCTTTTGTTAGAGTGCTTTAGATATTCAAAAACCTTTATATATTCTTTATCCCGTGGATCTATGCCTTTCCCACTTCCTTCCAAGGCATCCTTTAAATCTTTTAGCTTTTTATACTCTCTGTCCACCAATACCTTACGGGTTGCCATGTAAAGGACTATGTGCTTTCCCTCTTGCATAAGGATGCGGTTTCTGGTTTGGGTGGTCTTTCCCGAGCCCGCAGAGTGTAAAAGGCAAAGGGCTTTTATGTCTTGTGTTTTTGAAAAGAAATCATCCAGCTCTTTCCCCACATGTTTTCTTGTCTCCGCTATCTTCCCCGGCTCTATAATTTCTTCAACGTTTTCTCTTTTTTGCATTTCTTCTTTGAGTCTTTCTATTTCCTTTGGCACCTCCTCTAAAAGCCTTTCCCTTCTTGCCCTACTTTCTGCCACCGCCTGCGAGTATTCCCAGTCTATTTGCTTGATCTTTTCATAAAGCTGTCTAACCCTTTCCCTGTAAGGAGAAAGGTCTTCTCCGTTCCAATAGAACCTCGCAGAAAAGGGCTCCGCCAACGGATAAAATAGGGAAAGACTAACCTCCCGCACATCTTTAGGCTTTTCTTCACACAGGTAATCCACCCCGTAAGAGATCACCTGAAGAAAACCTTTTAGCTCTGGGTTTGCAGTTTTCAAAGACAAGAGTTCTTCCTCCATTTCCAAAAGGCTCAAGACGAACCTTTCAAAGCCCACCTCTCCCAAGGACACATTCACCGGCAAGCCATAAACCCTGTAGGGAATAACTCCTTCCCCTTTATCCAGCAGAGTCCTTATGTCTCCCTCCGCACCCCCAAGCTTAAAATCCACCACATACAGAACTCCATCCGCTATAAACAGCAGGTCCGCGTTGATATAGATGCCTGCAATCTGACTACCCTCTCCCAGTTGATACTTTATAAACCTTATATCTTTTATATCTCTAAAGCCCTTTCCGTATAAGGAACCCTCGTAATAGCCAAGCAAAAACAAAAAAAGCAAGGTGTTTTTATCAGTTTGTCCCAATCCCAAATTTTTAAGCTCCTGCGGAGGGTTTCCCAATTCAAAGGGCACCAATCCTTTAAGTTGTTCCCACACAAAAGCAAGCTCCTCTAACTCATTACTGAGGAACTTGGATTTTATCTCTTCAAACCCACTCTCTTTAAAGCTTTCGTAATCCTCCACCCTGCCCTTCAAAAAGCCCAACTTAAAGGCAAACTCAAAAACGTTCCCCAAAACTTCAACCACTGAAGTCACCATAATATGTTTTTATAACACAGGTTAAAGATGTCAACTTTTAGCATCCATAAGCTGTGGTGGTTAATGGTTGGGACCTGAAGCAGTTCTGATACGCTTAGAAATATGAAAACGATACAGGTAATAGAAGAAATACTAAGCAAAGTTTTTAAGCGGCACGGGTTTCCTGTAAGCCTAAAATAAGAACAGTAAGAGAGTTTCTACTTCACAAAGGTTATGAGGTAAGCATAGAAACCATCAGAGAATGGTTCCATGCAGTGGGTATTTGAGTCTATGTGGATGAGGCAAGGACAAAAAGTAATGGATAGGACTTACTACCTATGGCTTGCGGTAGACGAGAAAGGTTTGCCTGTTTTTGCGCATCTTTCAAGAAGAAGGGACGCCTGGACCACTAAATTGGTTCTTTAAAACACATAATGTAAAGGAATGTGCCACTGACTTGGTATATGAGTGCAGTTAAAGGGCTTGCAATGAAATGGCTACATGAGACTTTTGGGAAGAGGAATGTGGTAGGAAGGTTCTAGAAGAGGTTTCCTTGGAATGCTAAGTATGAAACCATCTATAGATGGTTAGCCTCCTTTATCGTCATTTATACCATCATGGAGCTAAAAAGTTGACATCCTCGTCGTTTGGTAGCATAAAGCAGAAGATTGGTTCAAGCTTTAAGTTGCTGAGGGAGGATTTAGCAAGGAAAGCATCCCTCGCTTGTGCTATTCTCTGGAACTTCTGGATGCTTGCAACTTATTTAATTTTTTTGTTATTTCTGTCTGGTATCTTGCACTATAGCTACGCTTAAGGGCTATGGTAGCTTTTTAGAACAGTCTCAAACAAAAGTTGACATCTTCAGACCTAAACTCTGCCATCAACATTTTGAAAAAAAAGGCCTGACCTGAGCCAAAATCAGGTCATAGGGGTGGGCCGCTCCGAACTACGCATGTGGAGACAACGGTCCCCTATGAAGCATGGAGCCCTCACTTCTATAAGTGAGGGAGGAGACCACTTTAGCTTTCAACAGACAAAAGCAGTTCTGGATTTAACACAAACTCATCCTCTTTGCGAATTTTTTCTATAAACTCCACAAGATTTACAACCTCATATCTCTCACGAATAAGCATGAAGAACTTCAAAAACTGAAGCTTCTCCCTCTGCGTTCCCTTCTCCTTGAGTTCTCCAAAGGCCTGCAAGGCATCTATCCTATTGCTTTTTGCCAGTCTTTGGGCAAGGGCAAAATTTACTGGCATGGAAAACTCCTCAAAGTAGATGTCCCGCAAAACTTCATAAACCTTCTGGCTTTCCTTTGTCCCTCTCAGAAAATACCTAAGCATCCTCACATCGTCCATAAGCTTTTCTTTCATTACTCCCTTTTTGAGGGTTTTAAGCGACAGCTCTTCTACCAACTCCGCCTCCTCTTCACAGACCGCCTCCACTGCACTATCGTCCCAGAGTTCCTCATACTCTAACTCCCTTAGCACTCCTTTTAGGTTTGGCTGGATGTAGAGAACCTCCTCCTCCAGTGGGCTGGCAATTAGTCTGCTGAACGCATCCTTCATTCCTTTTCCCGCCAGATATCCCACATAGCCTATGTCCCATAGCCCAGGACGCCCCGCCCTTCCCGCCATTTGCAAAAACTCCCGCTTGGTAAGAGGTCTTCCCGCCTTTTGTAGCTGGCAAAACACAACGCTTTTGGCTGGGAAATTCACACCTACCGCCAAAGCATCTGAAGACACCACCGCCTTTATCAGCTGGCTCCTGAAAAGCATCTCCACAAAGACCCTCTCCTTGTATTTCATGTCTCCAAAGTAAAGCCCAACTCCATGCTTTGCTGCGGATAAAAGGAATGTGTTTGTTATGTTCAGCCTTTTGGCAATATCCTTTGCCCTCTCCCACTCCTCCTTTGTGGGCACCGCCTTTAAAGACCTAAACAGTTTTTTCAGTCTCTGCACAATCTCTACCGCCAAAGACCTGCTGAAGACAAAAAATATGGCTGGGAGATAGTCCAGAAGACCTTTGCTTAGCTGCAAAGGAGTGTGCACAAACTCTATCTTCACAGGGCGGTTCTTTACCTTGATAACATACATCTCTCTCCCACTTAGCAGTTTCAAAATCTCTATGCCCTTGTCGGTGATGGTGGCAGAAAGAAGCAAAAGGGAAGAACTGGGATGTGTTCTTTTGATGCCTAAAGCGTATGCTCGGGATCTGTCTGGGTCTTGGAACATGTAATGGACTTCGTCTATGATTACCCTTTGGTCTGGAAGCTTAGAGAACTCCGAGGTGTATATCTCCTGCGTCATGCAAAGAACCTTTGCCTTTTCGTTTAGCCTCACGTCTCCCGTTAAAAGCCCCACATCAAGCCCCGCCCTTTTGAGTTCCAGCCACCTTTCGTTTGAAAGAGACTTTGTAGGTGCGGTAAAGATTATCCTGTTGGCGGGTTTTTGCCCAGCCCAGATACAGCTTGCTACACTTTTGCCTGCTCCTGTGGGGGCGACGATGATGAGGTTGTCATATTGGCCTGCCTCCAATTGCCACGGAAGGGGGTTTATTTCTTTACCGTAGAGGTTGGCTGAAATAAACATGATTTTAAAGCGGGCAAGGGCCCGCAGGGGATTACTTCAAGAACAGATACAGGTCTGCCACCTCTTTGTGGGAAAGGGCTATAGGAGACCTCATGAGAGGTATTATCAACATCTTATCCGTCTCAGAGTCCACTTTAAACAGTATCCTCTCGTGCATAGAGAAAGGCTTTATATCCCTCTGCCCTTGCAGGTAGCTTGACAACATCTCAAGAAGCTTTTCCCTCGCCTGCATGTGTATCACACCCATAACAGTTTCCACATCGTAGATTATGTGGTCTTCCGTCCACCTAAAGAACCTCGCAACCTTGCCCTCATCCACAAAACGCACCTCCATCTGCGAATACGCCCGTATGTATCTCAAAAACGAATACAGCTCCTGCATATTAAAACCTATCCTACCACGCTTGATCTCATTGCTCTTTGTCCTGCCCTCCGCTACCAAATAAAGAAGTGCCTTGTCTTGAGTTTCAGGAACCCTCCAGAAAAATTTGGGGTCCTTACTCGCATCACCATACCACACAAGGAAAAACTCGTTTATCTCCCCATCCACAAGCAAAGACAAATGCTTGTAAAGTTCCCACATGGTGGCTGGATGTATCAACAAACTACCGTTATAAGGAAGAACCTTTACTTTTTGCTTTGCATTCTGCCCATCCTCAGAGGTCTCCATGTCCTCTTGTAGGTAAAAGGGCGTTGTGGTTGCTACCGTCAGTCTCTGCCTCCAATACCTCGGGGCAGGCACGGGCAGCAGATAAAACTGCTGCACTTCTGCAGGATACAACTCAAACTCTAAGGCAATTTTTCCATGCCTTAGAACTAAAGGTTTGGCTGAAAACCTCTCTGGTACAACAGCTGTTTTCTGCATGTTCACCTCCTTTTCTTTAATATTTTACTTGCTTTCCCCAAGAAGTCTCCACCTTCCATAAGGTGGAGGTGAATTGTGGTATGATAAGGATTGATGACTAAGGCGGAGAAAATAAAACAAACGCTTAAAGAAACCAGAGAAAGGAGAAAGAACCTTAGACCTGTGGTTTATCAACTCAAAATCCAAAATCTTTCAAGGGTTAGGGAAGAGAAACTTAACAGGGTATTTTTAGAGGCAAAGTGGTTGTATAACTGGTTCGTGGCAGACACAAACAGGTTGAACATTCCCACAAAGGAAATTAAAGAAGTGGAAATAAAGGTAGGAGACAAGTTTGAGAAGAGAGAAATAAAGCTTTTAGGTTCTCAACTAAAGCAGGCGGTTCAGGAGAGGGTAAAAAACAACCTAAAGGCGTTAAAGGGTCTAAAGGAAAAGGGCTATAAGGTAGGAAAACTAAAGTTCAAAAAGGCGGTATCCTCCATAAATCTAAAACAGTATAAGGTTAGCTTTGATATAGATTTTGAAAGGAACAAAGTTAGAATTCAGGGACTTGGATGGTTTAGGGTATTGGGCTTACATCAAGTTCCACGAGATTGTGAGATTGCAAACGCACAGCTTATAAAAAAGCCAAGCGGTTATTATGTTTATCTGACCTGCTATGTCAAAAAGGAACATTTTGAGAGAGATAAGGTAAAAGACGCCGTAGGTATAGATTTTGGAGTAGCAAACAAACTAACGCTATCTAATGGTTTATCCATTGATTTTGAAGTGAAGGAGAGTAAGAGGCTAAAGAAACTACAAAAAGAGTTGGCAAGGAAGAAGAAGGGTTCAAAAAACAGGGAAAAGGTGCTAAAGAAACTTCAAAGGGAGTATGAAAGGCTAACAAACATAAGGAGAGATATTCACAACAAGCTTTTGGCATTTTTCAGGCATTATGGAGTAGTTGTCTATCAGGATGATGACATAAAGGCGTGGCACGAAGGGTGGTTTGGTTCTCAAGTCCAATACGCAGGAATAGGAATGCTAAAGGCAAGGTTGAGGAACAGCCTTGCGACTATTCCTGTGGGACGATTTGAGGCCACCACCCAAGAGTGCTGCGTTTGCGGCTGGAGACAAAAACTCAATCTTTCCGATCGTATTTATCACTGTCCTGTCTGTGGAAGCGTCTTAGACAGAGACCTAAACTCTGCCATCAACATTTTGAAAAAAGGGGCTTGACCTGAGCCCAAATCAGGTCGTAGGGGTGGGCCGCCCCGAACTTACGCCTGTGGAGAGGACGCTGGTTGCCAAGATATTGGGTTCAAATCCCTATATCAAGGCAACTGTCCTCGTTGAAGCAGGAAGCCCTCACTTGTAGAAGTGAGGGAGGGACCACTTGAGAAAATCCAAAAGTTCACTAAAATATTTAACACCATGGGTGTCGTTAGGGTAGAAGAAGGAAACCAAGTGTGGGTTGCAAGTGTTGATATGCTTCTTAGGGTCATTCCCGCTGAAGGGAGTGTATCTCTTTTGCTTACAGGAAGAGGCGTAAAGGCAAGCGATGTGTTTGGAGCGTCAAATTTGATTAGGTTTGTGGGTGGATGCTTGGCTGCAGGTTATGGAATGGCGGACTTTACTGCGGAGGTGGTATCCAAAACAAAGGTAGAACCCGAGAGGATACGGATAGAGAAGGAGGGTATGGAGGGAGACAGGGCGTTTATACCGTTGAACCCTGAGGAGTTTATCTACATCGGGAAGATGACTGCGAAAACGGTAAACTTCACAAAGTGTCAAATAGAGTTCAATAGAAACAAGTTTGAGTTTGAGTTCACGGACCGAGGGCTTTTTGTGGCACTTGAGGATAGCTCAGGCAAGAGAGAGGAAGCCTTTCTGTATGACAGGTCGCAGATATTTAGGTTTTTTGTAAGCATGCTTGCCAGTGCCTTCGGCAGAGAAAGGGTGGTTCAGCAGGTAGGGTTGGTGGACAAGAGTTTGACAGTAGGAGAAAAAGTTGAGATAAAGGATGATACTAAAAAGCTTTTTGATGTAGTGGTAAGGCGTCCCGATGGGACTACCGCAAAGGAGACAAAAACCATAGAAGAGTGGGTAAAGCGGATAAGGGAAAACGCTAAAAAGGCAGGCAAGTCCGCCAACGCAATGGTAAAAGCATTCCTAAGACAAGCTAACATCCCTTTTGACAGTAAGGTATTTATCAGACTAAAGGACCTTGAGGTAAGACTTCCCCCTCACTGGGCACTCGGCATCTACGAAATCTACGAAAAACACTTTTAATACAACATACCCAAAAGATTATCTACTTCCCCTTTTGTAGAGTAAGACTGAAGCTGTTCTAAAAATCCTCTATTGGGACCGTTCCCCAGCCTCTAAGGGAACTAACCTACTCCTCACCCTATCCCACACCCCTTCTACTAACACGGGCTTCAGAGGGGAAGGGTCTCTTGGTAAGACCTTTCCGGGAATAGGGAAGAGATGGCAAAGATTGAGGATAGGATTGCTAAGCTTAAGAAGGAGACAGGAGGGAAGAAAAAATACGAGAAGATCAAGCTGAGAGTAGGGTGAAAAGATTAAGGAAGCAGTTAAAGCTATTTCTTAGGTATTTGTAGGACTACGGGAAGAACAAGCCAGCTACCCAACAAACTGCTAACCACAAGATGGAGCAGTTGAGGGATCCCACTCAGGTGGGACAAAAAACTGGCGAGTTCTTTCCGTAGCCCTGCCTTCTCCTGGCTTGAGAGTTTTAAAGACTTCTCTACCCTAAAGGGTGGTGGTCCTCTTAGGGGATGTGGTCAGGACTTCTCTCTTTGGTCTGGTTCGCAAGCCAGACCAAGGCTGGACACTCACACGTGGATACCTTGGCACCACTTGGATAGCCAAAGACGGCCAGCTTGTGTATGTGGCAGTCAAGGAAAAGAAAGCTGAGTAATCTCCAAACGCTGGGTGGAAGGCAAAGTCAAAGCCATAACACCAGAATAAGAACTGCCTACCAAAGTAAGCCACTTCGTAGGTAA
>Ga0326762_1000794_pt1 | contig 12763 bp, 14 predicted proteins | sample NORPS_S_FD_207669 | JGI IMG/M metagenome (GOLD analysis project Ga0326762, IMG submission 207669) | Hot spring sediment microbial communities from Norris Geyser Basin, Yellowstone National Park, WY, United States - NOR.PS_S | ecosystem: Environmental > Aquatic > Thermal springs > Near-boiling...
TTAATAGAGAACCTTGTTCCACATAATCCACAGCATTCTATACAGAGCTTTATTGCTAGACCGATCCATAATTAATTATCTTGATTGAATCGATATAAAGAGCAATCATCGTCCTTTAGGCGGGATGCGGTTTTATAGGGTTTTTATCTTGATTATTTAGTGAGATTGGTTCTTGGTGGGCGCCTATCCTTTCAATATCCTGGCGGAGAAACCTTCCTAATATGCGGCGGTAGCCTACCCTGTTTCCTTAGATCCAGTTGCTTGAAGAACTAATTCCAAGCCTCATCATTCTTCTGAATAACAGCCTGAGCATTAACACCTAGAACCTCATTATACCTAGTTCCTCTTTGTTCTTTTTAAGCTCGCCCTTGAAGAACGCTTGCTTCTTCTCATAGTTAAGCTCATTCCACAGCATAGCACATGCCAAGCCTATATCAAATAATACCTCATCCTCATATTTATTCGGGAATAGAACTACTCTATTAGTCCTCCGCCTACCCCTCTTCCTCCTCTCTATCTGCTTTTTGAAGGCTTCCAGGGGGTCGGGGTCTTCAGTGGGCATGCCTCGGAGATTCCCCCGCCGGACATCTTCTAGCATATTTGCCCGCCAAGACCGACCCCCACTAGATAACACGATGAAAACCCTATAAAAAATACCCCGCCCTAAAGGGCGTGGCTTACCCATTTATTTAATTCACAACTGTAAGGTTCGCTTTTCAAGGCGGGGAGGTATAGAGAGCTTATAAGTGTTCTTGCTTATATCTTTTATTGATGTGTTGAGTGTAGGCAAGCTTAGCAGGCGAGGAGCCCATACCTCTGGGGCTGGCGGGGGGCTGAAATCGTGATGCTGCACCCGTAAGGGGCTTCCGAGAGATGAGAAGAAGCCCCAGAGGGTGCAGAAAACTCCCTGGTTATCGGGGAGCCGCCAGTATCTCTCAATACTGGAGATGTTTTATTTAGGTTTATTCTATATTTAAGCTTTCTATGAATCTGTTTCTCGGGCTATATGGCTGAGCACGCTGCTCCAGTAGCTGTTGATGTTATTAGCTCGATCCTCGCTGATCATGTTAGGAGGGTTATTGAGAAGGCTCTTAGGGGTGAGAAGCTTAGCGACTGGGAGGTGGGCTATCTACTAATAGATTCCATCGAGAAGAGGCTATCGGCGAGAATAGATGCTATAGAGAAGAGCCTATCAACAAGGATAGCTACTGTAGAGAAGACCCTGGCAGAGCTGAGAACAGATCTAGATAAAAAGATCAAAGATCTGAAGGAGGATCTAGATAAAAAGATCTCGGAGGCTAAGAGCGATCTAGATAAAAAGATCACAGAAGTTAAAAACGATCTTGATAAGAAGATCAGCGAGGTAAAGGATGATACCAAGTATCTAAAGTGGAGCCTAGACCAGCTAAGAGACAACGTGATAAATGTATTGGTTAAAGAGCTCATATCAAGAAAGAGCTAGGAGATTAAGAAAAGGCAGATGATCCCTTCCTCGCATCTCTAGGAGGCTTTTCTCCCTTGGACTGTTGTCTGTTCTCCGTCTGAATGCGTTCTTATCCCTATCAGCATACCCATAATAGGAGCATTACTCTACAGGCCGGAGCCACGGCTTCTACAGGATCATTGGACTTCTACTACCATAGGCCTCCTCTCCACGGAATGAGGCTTTTTAATGTACGAGGAGAGATTAAAGATCGTGAACTTAAAAGAGCAAAAAGACCACAATAGGCTTGTTGTATAAGGAACTTAAGCAACATTATAGCGTTGATGAGGCTTATGATTACAAACTGGAAGCCTCGACCTTTAGGGCTGGATAGGTCTTGTGCTTTTAAACCTTCTAGGGAAATATCTGCCACTGTGATAAGTATAGATATGGCTTTGGGGGTCGGGGGGTTAATGTCTCAGATGATCACCACGTGTGGGTGTCTCGATGTTCCTGGAGAGTCCGCTTGTCTCCCGATGGTCATTGATTGTCGCTGGTATTCATTTGTTTGGGGCTGCTGTGCTTCTTGATCCACAGGGATGTTATAACATCCCTATGGCATCGGGGGACTTCCACCTCCTCCACAGAAACCTTGGGATCTCTGTGGGCTTACCGGTGGCTGTTGAGCCCAGCAGCACGGTGCTCCCATCTATGCTTGGAACCCCGAAGCCCTTCTGGGCGTTGCCCTCATAAAAGGGCTTCGGTCTCGAGTGCTCCAGAGGTCATCGCTTCCTGAGGTCTCTCTACGCCCAGGTCTAGCAGAGATATCACTTCATCATCAAAATAATTGTGAACTGAATGCTTATAAGTTTAAGCCCGGACAACAAACGAGTATAGAAGCATTCCTACTACCATGAAAAGGATACAGCCCCTGGGAGTCGCTATAGCAGGCTATGCTATTGGAATAATAATGCTCCTAAGACCCTAGCTCGCATTAATGGGGATTGGTGACTTCATAGTATTATTCAATATCGTATATAGTTATAATAATAGCCCTCGCACTAGCCTCGATATTTGGTAGGAAAAGCCTGGGCTCTCATGTATAATCTCCTAGCTTTTTACCGGTTATTAGGCTATTCTATTGCTTGTTCTACTCATATCTAGTGATTTTGCTCTCTGATCTGGTCTTTAGCGATCCTATAAGCTTGATTGCTAGTATTAGTGGAGCTGTTACTGTTACTGCTATTGCTGATCTTTCTATGGCGTTTCTATATCCCCCGCTTATTGTTATTATTGTTGGGGGTCCTATGAGCGCTCCTAGATCGAACATTGCTGTGTATATGCTAGAGGCTGCTCCTCTCCTGTGCTCGGGTACTCCTAGTAGTGAGATTATCTGGAGTGAGGGAAATAGGAGACCCATTCCTGCTCCTGCTATTGTTGCTGATATAATGGCTATAGATCCTTCTGGGTTTGATGCTATGAGCATATATCCTGCTATGCTTGCTATAGATCCCGTGATCGCTGTTGCCCAAGGGTCTTGCTCTCTGACTGCTATTAGGGCTAGTCTCGATGCTAGGCTTGTTATGGCCATTAGTGTGAAGAACATAGCTGTCTCAAACGCTGACAGTCCTCTCACCTCGTGTAGGGCTGGGAGGAAGTAGGAAATCGATTGATAGCCCACTATATAGAAGAATAGAGATGCCGATGCTAATGTGAATGACGCACTGAGCAGCCCTCCACCCTTTTCACGGGGCCTTGCATAGATCCTTGGCAGTCTATAAAATACACTAATTCCTGCCGAGGCTATTGAGAACACTATTGCTAGTATGTAGACAAGGCCCCAGGATCCTATGGATAGAGCCACTCCGAAAACCGAGGGCCCCACTATGGACCCAAGACTCCACATCAGACTCCTCCAGAGAATAGCTCTAGAAGCCATCTCGCCCGAGATGCTCGCCGAGTACAGGGATGCTGGTATAAAGAGGGCAACAGATGCTCCATGAATGAGCCTACCCATATAGATTGGCTCTAGACTGCTTGATACCATATATAGCAGGCATGCTATAGATCCTAGAATAGATCCGGATATCATGATGACCTTAGCATACCCCTTATCGCTCAACACACCAACAACCAGCCTGAGGGGTATGGATGTAGCAGCATAGCTACTCGCAAGAAGAGACACGCTAGTCTCGTTAGCACCCAGGGAGACAGCATATCTGGGGAGATATGTAGAAGCGCCGATAAGGGCTATCACATATAACAGAGTAGATATATTAAGAAGCCACTCATTTATAGAGACACCTCCAGGCAGGATCCTAGAACACACACCAAAACCCATAGGGGTACAACCGCTAAGTTATTATAGCATATATGGCCTATTAATCTATCCAGAAACTGAGGATAGGAGTATGTTAGAAGCTGGATCGCTATGTCTAGGTGTAGGTGTTGTAGGTGTTCTAAAAATCTCTCCAATCCTAAGGGGCGAGACTTTTTGTCGCAACCATGACTATTTCGAGCAAGCTCCTGCTCTATTTTTCTTCTTTTTATAGCTGCATCAAACACTGTTCGAGCCTAGTGGGCTCTGCAAAGGATATGGTGTCCAGAGTTTTATAAGGGCTTTGCGAGCTATTCTGAGGTTCTATTCTTTCTGTCTAGCCTGTATCCTAGGCTCAGGATTCGGTTATAAAGTCCACTACTTCTGGCGTTGCTCCTAGGATAGTGGCCCCTGTTATGCCTCTGGCCTCTAGTTCTGGGTTTCTGTTAGGTATTCATCCACTAATGTTCAGATTGCTTGCATCGACGAGATCGATCCTGTTAAGAGTGATGGGAGAGTCATTGTAGTCTCTTCAGGAGATCGTGTATATATAATGGATGTATCTAGGAATTCCCTAATCTCTGTGGTACCCCTTAAAGAAGGTGCTAGAGAGGTTTTCCTGTGGGGTAGTTATCTCGTTATCCCAGGGGCATAGGCTCTGCCCCGCCGTGGGGGTAATCTTTAGTCATAGACGCATAGCTGTTTATAACTCCAAAAGTAATTATATATTGATTTAGATATGTTCTTAAAACCAGGCGTAAAGATCGGTCCAACGGATCGGAAGAAGCTCGTCCTAGCCTGGTGGCCATTCTCAATCATAAGCTTCGACAGCTGTCCAGAGAACATGTTCCTAGTAGATCTTGTCGTGGCCTCAGAATCGAGAGACCCGCTCCCCATAGTTCTAACAATGAGGAGATACAGGGATAGATATCGTCTGGAGCCCTCACCCCCCGTTAATGTTCCACTTATTGTTACTAAGGGCGTAGGGCCCTCACAGATACTGGGATCTATATTAAAGATCTACAGAGATTTGAGGGATAGGATATCTGCTAGAGAGGAGATAGATATTAGAAGCCTTAGAAGGATGGCCACACAGATAAGGGGTAGAAGACCCCACACGCTAGAAGAAGCCCTAGCAAACCCTATAACCAGAGGGATACTCTCTGAGATCCTGGAATCTATATGCATTAAAACCGATAATGTGAGGATATCCAGCTATATACCTCTATATATTCTAATAGGAGCTAACATTGTTAAGGAGGAATTCTATATATATATGGAGAGAAAGCTGAGAAGCACCAATCACGAGGTATATGCACTAAAATTAGAAGGAGTTGCCGCAGTGTTAAATAAATATCAGAATCCCGGAATACACGGTGAGGCGATAGGTAGCGACTATATATAATATAATAAATTCCATCCTATAGGACGGAATATGTGGGGTTCTTATGAACCAAGATGTCTATCTATGGCTAGAGGATCTAAGCAATCCAGAGACTCTTAGATGGGCGGAGAAGCAGGATCTAGTAGCTAGCAGAGCTGTCGCTCGCTATAGGAAAAGACTGTATACGAGGTTTGTAAAGCTATATGAGGAACCCATATACTTCTTCTTCAAGGTGTCTCTTAGGGGGTATTTCTACATGTATAGATCTAGGGATTATAGAGTAGGGATTGTGTATAGGGATGGGGAGACGGAAGACCTAGTTATTTCGAGCAGACTGGGTAAGGAGGCGATCATAACGAATTACTACATAGACGATGGGGGGAGAATGTTGGCATACTAATATTCAATAGGGGGAAAGGACGTAGGTAGGCTAAACGTCATGGATATAGAGAGTGGCGAGATCATAGATACTATGGAGGGCTCTATCAGTAATATCCTATTTCTTGAAGGAGGTAGATATTACTATGTTAGATTATATGGAGTTAGATTATATAGATCGGGGAAATGCCCAGATGGTGTATCAGCTCCCTGCGCAAGGGTGTTTCTCAGGACTCTGGCAAGGATGAGATGGTATTCGGCTATGGAGTAGGAACCTCCAACTTTATAACCCTTAAAAGTTCTCCAGACGGATCCAAGGCCCTCATTAATGTCATCTATGGGTGGAGGAGCTCCACACTATATCTAGGTGATCTCATGAGGCCAAACACATGAGTTAGGATCTATGGGGGCGATCACATGTATCACCCAATAGACTATATAGATGGGTGCCTGGCTGTAAGGGCTTATGATCGCGGGGGCATGGGTAGGATCATATGTGTTGGAGACGATGTGAGAGAGGTTGTGCCAGAATCCCGCGAGTACATGGATTCAGCAGCCACCCTAGGAGATAAGATCGCCTCCATATATATCGACCCAGATTACTACTTTGAAAAAATATATTTCTATGATTTGAAAGGGAATAGGCTTGGCATCTATGTCCCAGAGTATCCCTCAAGCATATATGTATATGTGGATCAGGCATTTAGTGGGGAACTTATAGTAGAGCTAACGTCTTTTGTTCAGAGATACAGGGTAGTCAGGATCTCCTCTAACCTTGAGACCATGGTGATCAAGGAATCAGGGGTTCATAAGAACTTCGTGGTGGAGCATGGATACGCAAGGTCTCACGATGGCACTAGGATACATTACTTTATCGTGAGGAAGAAAGACTCTACACAGCATAGAGCTATATTATATGGATACGGAGGGTTTGGAATACCCTTTACAACTGAAAGCCTCGCCCTTCAGGGCGGGGATGGTTTTATTAGCTTCCAGGTATTTGTTTTTGGAGGGGCTCTATGGCCTCTTGCGATGAGGGGTTGCTAACCATCTCGATAGGGGTGATGGTTAGTCCCGAGTCCGGGGCTATAGAGCTCCTCAAGAGATACAACACAGCCCTGAACTACGCTATAAACAAGATTCTGAGGCTGGATCTGAGGAGCATTGGGAGGATTCACAACGCTCTATATAGAGAGCTGATGGAATGGTTCGACCTCCCATCAAGGGTGGCCCTTGACTGCTATAGGGATGCCCTTGCAAATGCCAATGCCTGGAGGAATAATCCTAAGAGGGGTAGGAGACCGAGGATTAAGAGGCTTAGCATGCTTCTACATCAAGGCTTGGGATATAGGGTGAAAGGCTATGTGGAGATCATAGGAGGGATCAGGCTGAGGATCATTGGCTGAGATAGGAGATACGATGACTATGAGAATGGAGAGGCTAGACTAGTCTATAGAGATAATAAGATGATCCTGTGGATATCAAAGAAGATACCCAGGCCAAAGCCTTACCAGCCTAGGGATGTTATAGCTGTGGATATTAATGAGAGGAAGATAGTCTATGGAGATGATGAGATAAACAAGGAGAGGGACACCAAGATCGATGAAGCCCATAGATGGAAAAAGCTTGCAGAGGATCTCCAGAAGAAATACTCATCCACCAGATATCCTGCATAGAGGAGGAGAAGAGGGATCCTGAGAAGAATAAGATCCTATCACAGAAAGGCTAGGAATATACTTGAAGACTGGGCTAGGAAAACATCGCTTAAGATAGTGAAGCTTGCTAAGAGGCTTGGATACGCAGTTGCTAGAGAGGATCTAACAGGACTCATAGAATCGCTTAGGGATCTGCCCAAGGATCATAGGAAAAAGCTAATCATGATGGGCTATAAGAGACTGGGAAAGTGGATTGATTGGCAGACTAAGAAACAAGGGGTGCCATTAGCAATAGTAAACCCAAATGGGACATCCTCGGAGTGCCCAAAATGCGATTCCAAAGGATTGGAGGAGATAGGCTATAGAAGGCTTAGATGCCCAAGTTGTGGATTCGAAGCATATAGAGACGTTGTTGGAAAGCTCAATATAAGAAAGAGGGCTTTGAAAAAGCTAAGGATCAAAGTAATTCCTGGGGGATCTCTGACCACCCCCATTGCCCCCCAAATGACAGATGTAAACCCGAATAGATGGGGGGAACCGATGAACCACCCAGAGGGAACCCTCGCCCTTTAGGGCGGGGAGGAGGTCAGTCGTGGCATCTTCAATGATAATAAGGCCTGATCTCTTCGACTCTGTGGTTATCGGCTACCCAGTTCTAGACATGCTTAGATTCGATAAACTATATATAGGCAGGGCATGGGTCCCCGAATATGGAGATCCAGAAAATCCGGAGCACAGGGAATACCTAGCCAAGTACTCCCCATACCACATCATAAGACCAGGTTCTAGATACCCTCCTATATATCTCTCTACACCGGTCTTAACGATGATAGAGTTCATCCAGCCCACGCCTTTAAGTTTCACGCTAGGCTCAAAGAGTATGGCTATACCAGCTATCTAAGGGTCGAGAGATCCTCGGGCCACATAGGATCTACACCTGATGTAGTGGCTAGAGAGGCCTCAGATTTCATGGGCTTTATATACATGACCCTAGATATGGAGCTATAGAGAAAATCTTTGGGAAAGAATCTGTTTATCACAATATACTTAAAAATAATTATTTTTCTGTAGTTATCCTACAAGTATCTCATCCCCGGAGGTTTATCGGTTCTCTGCCCAGATGCACCTACATCACCTATCAGCACCCCATCCTTAGAGTATCATCAATCACGCCCAGGAATCGCCGGGCTCACAGGATCATCAAATTTAATCTTACCACAGGCGACTATAGTTAGGATAACCCATAACAGCTTAATCTAAGCCTTTTGTCATCACTGCCCTATAGAGGGTAAGGAGGTTCAGGCTTTAAGGAGGTTTAAATTGTTTAATATTATATCTCCTCGAAGCTCTTAGCTTCGTTAGCTTCAGCCAGGGCTTTCTATAATTGCCGCTTATTCCTTGCATCCCGAGGATATCCACATGCCCAACACATAAGAGTATCGTCTCATGATCAAACTAGTTATAGTTAAAGATTAGAAGCTTATAAGCTTAAGCCTAAATAATAAACGGATATAAAAATTAACATAAAAAGGATACAGCCCACCATATCCTTGGTCTCCACCCACTCGGGGTGATCCCTGCCCATGGCTTGCCTTCCTAGCTTCCTTCTGCTCATCGCTGTTGGGAAACCCCATATACTGGTTTTCTTACTCTTCTTCCTATTTTTCTGACAAGCTCAAGTATCACTAAAAAGAGCATTCTTTTAGACTGTGTAGCTATGCCTTATTTGACCTTAAAGATCTATTATAGAAACTAGGTAGTCTCATGATAATGGGCTGTATCCTTTTTCATGGTAGTGGGTATGCTTTTATATTCGTTTGTTGTCTGGGCTTAAGCTTATAAGCACCCAATCCATAATTATTTTGATCATGAGGTGATATCTCTGCTAGACCTGGGTGTAGAGAGACCTCGGGAAGCGATGATGCCCAGAGCTCCCGAGACCGAAGCCCTGCATGAGGGCTATGCCCAGAAGGGCTTCGGGGTTCTAGGCATAGATGGGAGCACAGTGCCGCTGGGCTCAACAGCCACCCATGAACCCATAGAGATCCCAAGATCCCTGTGGGGGAGGTGGAAGTCCCCCGACGCCACAGGGATCAAAACCCTGTGGATCAAGAAACACAGCAACACCAAACAAAAGAATACCAGCGACAATCAATAACCATCGGGGGACAAGCGGAAAATGAAGAGAGCGATGACGTGGGTTGATATAGATATCTGGCTTGCTGAGAATGCTGGCAATATTGTCAATGGATATATAGATAATATATATGGCGATAGTGATCGGCTAATCCTCAGGATTCGTAGATCTCGTGGAGAGCCGATAAGCCTGGCTATAGTGCCTGGTGAGGCTCTATACATAACGAATAGAGCTATTGAGAGAAGAGGTGATGCGCTGCCCCATGTGATTACATTGTTCAGAAGATATCTGAGAGATTCGGCTATAAATAGTTTATCTCAGAAGCCCTGTGAGAGGATAGTTGAGATGAATGTGATCAAGAGTGGAGGTGGATACAGGCTCATAGCTGAGCTCATTCCCAGGGGGTAATAGCTGTGGTCGATAGTTCGGATGTTGTGAAGATTGTGAGTAGAAGGCTCGTAGCAAGGGATAGGGAGGTGAGGATGGGAGTAGATATGTCTACCCTCCTCAACAGCCAGGCATATGTAATGAGGATCTGTCTAGGCTTAGTGAGAGGGTCATGAGGGGCTATGATATCGTTAGAGGGATCATAGCTGGTGCTAACATACCCCCTGATGTGGCTGAAGAGGCTATATATAGGCTTGGGATTAAGAAGGATCTGAGACCTACGGATCTAGGAGCCAGCTTTATCGGAAGTGTTTTGGAGGGTGTAGATGATTTCATACTAAGCGTTAAGAAATCCCCTGTCCCTGGGATCGTTCTAGATCAAAGTGGATCTCTATATGGCTTCTACCCATTTGAGCCTAAGCACTTAATATCCTTGGGATATGTATTTAGAAGATTCCCAAGCTTCAATGAAGCTATCGATACATTCTACTCCCAGATAGAGGTTACCAAGGCCTTGCAAAAGTCCCCCGAGCTCTCTAGGATCGAGAAGAGCATCGAGAAATTGAGATCCCAGATAATCGATGCCGAGGAGAAGTTGAAGGCTATGAGGAGGATCTTGGAATATATTAATCAGAATTACCAGATTCTTGAGGATCTTTTCGAATGTGCTAAGAGAAGATCTAGCATGTGCGTCAATACCCTTGATAATACTATATCATCTATTAGTAATCGTTCTCTAGAGCTTAAGATAGAGGGCTATAAATATAGACTCGATCCCAGACTCTCTTTCATGGAGAACTATTTCGAGATTAAGAAGAGGATCTCGGAACTTGAGAAGAGGATCTCTAGGGGATCCGAGGAAATTGCCAGGCTCCAGGAAGAGGCTAAGCGTGTTCACGCCGATATCGAGAGGAGAAGAGTCATTAGCACCATTAGGACTCTTAGGAGGAGGGAGTGGTTTGAGAGATATCACTGGATCATAACCTCCGAGGGTTTGCTAGCTATAGGGGGCATGGATGCTGATCAGAATGAGAGGATCGTTAAGAAATATCTCAGGGATGACTATATATTCCTGCACGCTGATATACAGGGAGGCTCGGCAGTGATCCTCTTCACAGATAGGGAGTATACATTTAGATCTATTGAGGAGGCTGCCAGAATAGCAGCATGCTATAGCAGGGCTTGGCAGGCAGGATACGGATCTATAGATGTGTTCTATGTAAAAGGTTCTCAAGTAAGCAAATCACCCCCGCCGGGTCAGTATCTTGAGAAGGGGTCCTTCATGATCTATGGTGAAAAAGGCTGGGTTAAGAAAGTGCCTCTAGAACTGGCTGTAGGTGTAGAGATACTTAGTGAGACGATACCAAGGATTATAGTGGGTCCTCAGGAGCTTGTCTCCTCGAAAGCTTCTAACTTGTGTGTAGTAATCCCAGGCGATATTGGGAGGAGAGATGCTGCGGAACATATTCTTAGGAAGTGGATCGAGAGTAGCGGGGCCAGGCGAGAGATTCTAGAGGCTATAGATGTTGATGAGATAGTTAAGAGATTACCGGGAAAGGTCAGGATCAGGTTTCCAAGTAATAAGCGGTTTTAATTCTATAGTAGATCATCCCATACAGGGTCTTCGGCCTAAAAGGCCCTGATCATCGTCCTCTCCGAGAGCACTGCATACCCAGCATATGACCTTTCGCTTGTCCCCACACTGTAGGGCGGGATTTGTCCTCTTGTCCATAGGGACAAGCGGTCTCTACCCTAAATATCTATTAACCTATGCGTATGAATAATATTTTGGGTGTAGAGGGATCTCGAGAGCTAAGGTGCCGAGGGTTAGGAGGTTAACAGACTCAGTTATAGCATCTATTCTCATAATGATATCCTCCTACGTGTTTATGACCACAATCCCTTTTCTCCCAGGGGCGCCTGTGATACCTCTTATAATATCGCTGATCCTGGGGGTTCTGTACTTCAGATTGCCCGGATACTCTGATACCTTTCTAGCCCTTATAGTCTTTTTCTCCATAGCATGGCAGTTCCTAGGATTTGTTCTCCCGCCGAGCCCCTCGACATCTAATGTTAATTGGCAAGTGATATGGCTTTCCACAGCAGCTATACTAGCTATACTAGCTCTCAACATGTTGAGCGGGATCTTCGAGCCGCTAGCGGTTTCCTCAGCGGCTTTGGCATCAGCGCTCCTTCTAACTGATTATTTCTATCTAGCCCCTATACTACTGGTAATGCCCTCCCTGGTGAGGGGTGTTGGTAGCATAGTCCCAACAGCCTACTCATTTATAGCAACATCCTTGCCCCTAATAATTCTCGAGAATGCCCTCAGGGGTAGCGGCGATCTACCTGTTCTCATCTCTAAGCTAGCTTATCTCGGAGAGAATCTCAGGAAACCCATACCAAGCCTCAATGTATTTGTTTCAGGGATTCCCCAGGATGTGATTAGCGATAGGTGGAGAGATGTAGTTACATATCTAGGCGGGGGAGGGGTTCTAACCCTTATAGCCCCCTTGATATCGTTATCAATATCCTTTGTATTCGCTGCTATCGTGACTAGAGGCGTTCTGAGGCTATATGACTCCATGCCCCAGCTCGAGAGCAGAGAGATTGCTAGAAGAGCCGCAAGACCCTTGATAGCCTCATTAACCTCTGTGGGTGTCTTCTCAATACTGTTGCTCTCGCTATCTCCTAGAAATATAGGGGGTTATAAGACCGGTTTCGGGGATGATCCTGCGAGCCTTGAGTATCTATTCGTAGGGGCGATACTTCTGGGAGCTCTATTCTCAGCCAAGGAGATCGTTCTAATAAGGCTTGAGGCTTCTGAAGAGGCTATAGAGGCTCTGAGAGAAGCTATTGCAGAGGGCGAGAGGAGATATGCCTCTCTATCGTCTATGATAAAGTTAATATCGTCCAGAGCACCCTATATAGATCTAAGTGAAGAGACAAGAGAGTTGGAGGAGATAGGAGCAGCTCTCAGAGACACCAGGGCTAGGCTCTCAATAGCCAAGAAACCCATGTTGGATGAGGCTCTCTCTAGAATTAGAACAACATATATGGAGAGGATCAGGGAAATGGATGT
>Ga0326762_1000798_pt1 | contig 12712 bp, 15 predicted proteins | sample NORPS_S_FD_207669 | JGI IMG/M metagenome (GOLD analysis project Ga0326762, IMG submission 207669) | Hot spring sediment microbial communities from Norris Geyser Basin, Yellowstone National Park, WY, United States - NOR.PS_S | ecosystem: Environmental > Aquatic > Thermal springs > Near-boiling...
ATGGCGTGAGGAAGCGGATGAGCGGTTTGACCGATTCCGTGGGGGAGTGGACGAACGATTCGACCGATTGCATCGGGAGATGAACGAGCGGTTTGACCGGATGGGGGAGCGGATGGATCGGATGTATAATCAGATGGTGGTGCAGACCCGCTGGTTGATCGGCGCGCTGGCTGTGATCGGGACGGTGATCAGCCTCCTGTTGGCCATCGGCCAATTTGTCCGATGATTCCGGGAATGAGGATTCCACCGGGGGATCATCTTAGAAGCGATCTTAGGGCGGGCAAGGAAAGTCTGAAGGGGCTTAGGCTCTTCCGTCAGAGGAGGACCTGAGACGGGCCGGTGAAGCTTGGGGCGTGTCCAGGAGGCGGAGGGGGTTGGGATGGCGATGCGGTGCCTGGAGGAGCGGGCGGTCTCCCGGGACGAGTTCCAGCAGATCCTGTCCCGCCTCGACGTCCTGGAGCGGGACGTGGCCGCCCTCCAGGCCGACGTCCGGGAGCTCCGGAGGGAAATGAATGAACGGTTTGATCGATTGTATGGGGAGATGAACGAGCGGTTTGATCGATTGTATAGGGAGATGAACGAGCGACTTGATCGGATGTATCATCAAATGGTGGTGCAGACCCGCTGGCTGATCGGCGCGCTGGCCGTTATCGGGACGGTGATTAGCCTCCTGTTGGCGATTGGCCAATTTGTTCGATGAACCCACCAAGAAGGATGAGGTATGCCAACTTGGCTCATCCCTTCCAATGATCGGAGATTTGGGGTATAATGCGGGGAGAGGAAATCCGAGGGGGAGGGAGAGACATGGATCGTGAAGCCGTCCGAGAGGTTTTTCTCCCATGTCGGGAGGATTGCCTGGAATACTTGAGGAAGATCCGATGGAAGGAGGGGGTGAAGTGCCCGTATTGCGGTTCTTTGAAGATCTGGGCGGATGGTGACACTCGGAAGGGGGCTCGGAAGTATGAGTGTCGGGAGTGTGGGAGGTATTTGAACGATCTGACCGGGACGATTTTTGACCGTCATCATTTCCCGATTGAGGAGATATTTTACATTTTGAAGGAGATGGAGGCGAAGTCGACCCTTCAGATTTCTCGAGAATTGGGTCGGGATTACGAATCGGTTCTTCGTTTTGTGCAGGAAGTTCATGAGCGGGCTTCGGCGTATGCCCGGGGGATTTTGTTGGAAGGGGTGGTGGAAGTGGACGAGGTCTATGTGCATGCGGGGGAGAAAGGGAAGAAACGGGATGTAAGGGGCCGGAGGCGGGGATTGAGGAAAAGGGGGAGGGGAACTTGGGAAGGGGATCAGCCACCGGTTCTCACGCGGGCCAAAAGGGAGAGGAGCCGAAGGTTCGGTTTTATGTGATGAAGAATCTGAAGGGGTAAAGAAGAAGCCGAAGGAGTGGATAGGGGGGAGGTGGTGCTGAACACCGATGAATATGTGATCTATCGGGGGATAGCGAAGGCGATGGAGGAGGTGAAGGAACATCGGGTGGTGAATCATCGTCAGGGGGAATGGGCGAGGGGGGAAGCGCATGGGAATGGATGTGAGAACCGGAATGGGTTTTTGCGAACCTTCTTAAGAAAGTATCAGGGTGTTTCAAAGACGTATTTACAAGGTTATCTGGACTTTTTGAGCCTTTTGCTCAATGAGAGGGGAGAATGGTTGGCTTTCCTCTTCTCCGATCATTTAAGGACATGAGCCAATGCGGGCCCGACTGGTGGTGGTGCGGGTGAACGACGTTTATCTCGGCCGCAGTCCCACCTCGGCTCTGGCTTTGGCGCGGGGGAACCCGGGCCCGGGCGAGGTGGCGGATCCGGTTCTTCTGCAGGCCCAACGGGATGTCGCCCAGGCGGATCTGGAGGCCCTCCAGGGAGCGATTTATGGCCTGGAGGGAGTGGAGCGGGTGGCCCGGGCCGACGGAGGCATGGTCTCGCTGGAGGATCAGCTGACAGCCCTTTTTCTGCAGTTGCGGGCTTTTGGGGTGAGCGCCCCCGACCGGATCGAGTTTGGTAGCGAACAGCTCGGGGGCCTTACGAAGGACCGGCAGGCCTTGCTGGCCCGGCTGGACGATCTAATCCAGACGGTGGCTACCCGGCGAGGGGAAATGGAGGCGCGGATTGCTGCCTGCCGGGCCGAGGTCGAGGAGTCGAGCCGTCGGACGCAGGCGGTTGAATTTGGGTCCAGGGTCGGGATGTTTGTGGCGGTTGGAGTGCCGGCGATGGCGCTGGACCGGCCTGCTTATCCCCGCCCGGCCCTGAACCTTGGGGTGGGCGGGGCGCTCGGGCTGGTGGCCGGCCTAGCCTTCGTTACCACCCGGGAGGCCCTGCGCGGCCCGGCGAAGGAATCGACGTCGACCCCGGCCGTAGAACAAGCTGTGACCCATGGCACCTTCCCTTAGTGCCGGTGCCGGTTGGGGATGAGGGGCACAATTCGCGAGCTCGGCTCAGGGGCCAGGGCCTGGGGCACTGTTGGGGAGCTGGTCGATGCGACGCTTGTAAAGAACGTCGCTTCGCTCTACGTTATTCAGTTCGCCAACTACCTGCTATCGCTGATTACGATTCCGTACCTGGTCCGGGTGCTTGGCCCTGTCAACTACGGGGCGGTAGCCTTTGCGCAGAGTCTTATTGGCTACTTTATGGTGTTTGTCGACTACGGGTTTGACCTGTCGGCCACCCGGAAAATCTCGGTCCATCGTCAAGACCCTGCCACGGTCAGTCAGATCGCGGTGAATACGTGGGCAGCTAAGGGCTTGCTTTGCGTGCTCGGGTTTCTAATTTTGGTGGTTATCACCCTGCTTATCCCACAGGTTAGGGAGATCTGGCAGCTGGTGTTCGTTTTATACGGGCTCGTTGTTGGAAACGTCCTGTTTCCAGTGTGGCTTTTTCAGGGAATGGAGCGGATGGTGGCTATATCAACAATAAACCTTGGAATGCGTCTCCTCGTAGTAATCGGCATGCTCTTCGCTGTTCGCCGACCGGAGGATTACGTAGTCTATGCAGCACTTCTTAGCGCTGGAGGGTTTATTGCCGGCGGAGTGGGACTCGTGATCGGCGTGCACACGTTTGGTCTACGTTTAGTGCAACCATCCATGAGCACGATCTGGAGTAGCTTAGTCGATGGATGGTTGCTCTTCTTAGCAAACGCAGCTAGCACCGTCTATGTGTTGGGTAATTCTTTTATTTTAGGGCTCCTCACGAATTATACGGCCGTGGCCCACTATAGGGCTGGTGAACAACTCGTGCGGGCGGTCGTCTGGGTGTTAAGCCCACTTGCGAGGGCTGTTTACCCCAGGTCGACCAAAATAGCCTCAGATTCTCGATCGCCTTTGTTACGCTGGGCGGTGATGCTGTTGCTCGGCTTTGGGAGCATCGGGCTGCTCCTTTCGCTTGTTCTTGCTATTTCGGCGACAGTGGCGGTGGATCTACTCCTAGGACCAGGCTATGAGCCTGTTGCAAATGTTATTCGTATACTATCACCACTCCCGTTTCTAGTAGCCGTCAGTTACGTGCTTGGGCCACAGGTTATGATATCGCTCGGGCTGGACAGGATTTTCACTGCCGCCTTGCTGGTCGGGGCGCTCGTTGACGTAATTCTGGTCTGGCTGACCGGACCGGTATGGGGTGAGGCAGGCGCAGCCCTAGCGTTGCTGGCGGCAGAGGTTTTCGTGGCCCTGGCTATGAGCTTGTGCGTATGGACCATGTGGAAGCGCCACAAAGTCGGTCGGACACGCGGTCTGACAGGGTGAACCTGAAACGTTCCGTCAGGAAGCTGATATTGGAGGACGCTCGGCTCATATGCAAATGGTAGTGTCTCACTGTGAAGATTTACGCGGCGACCGCGCGGCCCGACCTCCTAGCTAGAAAGGAGAGCGCCGCGGCCCAACCGGGAGTCCACCACGAATTCCTGTTGTTAGAGTAGCTCAGTGTCACAATGAGAATCTACGACTGCTTCACATTTTTTAACGAACTCGAGGTGCTGGAGATACGCCTTAATGAGCTTTACCCTGTTGTTGACTATTTTGTGCTCGTCGAGGCACGCCAAACTTATCAGGGAACACCGAAGCCGCTGTATTACTTGGATAATGTTGACCAATTTCGACAATTTAGAGACAAGATTATTCATGTGATAGTTGAATTTCCTAGCGACGATGAGCTTATAAGGCAATACCCCGGCATTTCTTTGCCTTGGGCAAGAGAGTATTTTCAGCGGGACATGATAATTAAAGGGTTAACTAATTGCCGAGATGATGATATTGTAATTATCTCTGATGTTGATGAGATTCCAAGGCCAAATAAGATCCGGGAATTTGCGTGTACTAAAGGGGTCAAAATATTTGAACAACGTTTATATTACTACTGGTTGAATTGTGAGTGCATAGTAGGGCCGAATAAAAGGCCTTACCGTTGGTTGGGGTCAGCCATGCTTCAATTTAGGGACCTTCGGAGCCCTCAAGACGTCCGTAATCTCGTCATTGCCACGGCTAGGGAGCTGGTGTCGCCGCGTCCGTGGGTAAGACTGGGCGCGAGGGCCCTACGCGAGCTAAGAGGTCTTAGCTAAGAGGTCTTATCGGGCGTCCGGTTGTAATCGTGCCGGACGGTGGTTGGCACTTCAGCTACCTGGGGGGAGCTAAAAGGATCATCGAGAAAATAAAGGCGTTCGCTCATACTGAGGTTCCGCACCCTGGGCTTTTAGACGAAACTCGGATCAAAATGATTATAGAAAGTGGACAAGACTTATACGGACGCGACTTTAAATTTGAGTTTATTAATTTAGACGATAGTTTTCCACGATATGTTGTCAACCATATCGATAAATGGAAGCACCTTATATGGTTCCGGGATCTTGCTGGTGAGGCGGGGGCATGAAAGGGGCAAGGGCGCTCAAGGGGGCATATAACGGGGAGATGGGATCGAGCTTACTCATGTTGAGGTCGACTGGGCGCGAGCGGTTTCCTGCAAGTCCCGATTACCCGCGGTGAGTTATGTTCGCTCGGGTTAGGAGAGCATGAACCGCGTAAGCCCGGTATGGTCGAACGAGGGCGTTCTCGTGCACGACGTGTACGACTGCCTGCTATGCGGGCGAGAAGGGATGTTTTTGTATAAAGGGTTGCGAGACCGGCTGTTTGGGGCGCCTGGGGTCTGGTCGCTGATGGAGTGTAAAGACTGCGGTCTCTGCTGGCTGAATCCCAGACCCCTTCCTTCTGAGATCCCCAAGTTATACGCCGCGTATTATACCCATGCGGTGGGGTATATTAGGCCGCGATGGAAGACGCTAATTATAACGTCAGTGCTGGCTGCATCCTACGGTTATCCGGCTGGCGGTAAAAGCCGACTGTTCGGCTTCTGGCTATCCATGCTGGGGCCGATTCGAGAACGTGTAGGGGCCTCGGTCCTCTTTCTCCATGCAAAGGATAAGGGTAGGCTTTTGGATGTCGGCTGTGGGAACGGTCAGTTCCTAGCTTGGATGAACGGCCTCGGCTGGCAGGGAATAGGACTTGACCCCGATAGCAATGCCGTGCGAATTGCTAAGGACCGTTTCGGGGTAACGGCTTTCGAGGGTACAATCGAGAACGCTTGCTTTTCTGCGAACTTTTTTGACGCTCTTACGATGAATCATGTAATTGAGCATATTTCAGATCCTGTTAAAGCACTTATTGAGTGTTTCCGTGTCCTGCGGCCGGGCGGAAAATTAGTAATTGTTACTCCTAACGCGGAAAGCCTGGCGTCGCGCTTGATGGGTTCCACGTGGCTTCACTGGGATCCTCCACGGCATTTGGTTGTGTTCTCGCCAAGAGCGTTGCATAGGCTTGTGATACGTTGTGGGTTTACTGTCCGTGAGTTGTATACCCTGGCTAGAGGGGCCGGTGATACTTGGGTCAAGAGTCGGCTACTCCGAAGACACGGTGTTCTTCCAGCGGGATCTTCACTGAAGGGAGCGTCACTTTTAAAACTTGAAGCCTTGCTTTTCTGGCTAGCCGAATATGCCTTAAGCCGTCGGTTGGGTCTCGGGGAAGAGCTGTTGATGGTAGCAACGAAGCGAGGAGAGTGAGTTATGGAGGGTGAGAGGGTCGGGAGTCCGGCGCTGGAGTCGGGCGTGGGACAGTGGCCCAAGATAGCTATCATTATCCTCAACTGGAACGGGTGGCGGGATACGCTGGAGTGCCTGGAGTCGGTCGAGCGGCTGACGTACCCGAATTACCAGGTCGTCCTGGTGGACAACGGGTCGGCTGACGACTCCGTCGACCGGATCCGAGAGTGGGTGATGGGCCGACCGGAGCAGTGGGGCCCGGCTCAGGACCTGCCTGAAGGCGTCGCCACGATTTTGCCGCCCGGCGCGCGGGTCGTGCTCGCGACCGACAGGCTAACACTGATTCGGTCGGATGAAAATTTGGGCTTCGCTGGCGGATGCAACCTGGCCATCGACTTCGCATTGTCTCGGGACCCATCCATCGGCTTTGTTTTTCTGCTGAACAATGATGCCCAGGCGGAGCCCAACTGTCTGAGGGCCTGTGTGGCCGTTGCCGAAAAGGAGGACGCGGCCATTGTCGGTGCCCTTATCAAGTCCAAGGATGGCCAGCAGGTGGTCTCTACCGGCTCGAGGTTTCCTGCAGAGCTGTTCAGAACAGCCCAACTTAAGCATTGGCCGAATGAGCAGGACAGCTGGCCTGTTGATCGGGTCGAGGGAGCTGGAATGCTTGTTCGACGTGACCTCCTCAACCGTCGGAGACAAGAGGTGGGCCGCTTTCTGGAGACCTCGTTTTTCATGTACGGAGAAGAAGTGGAACTGTGCATTTGGGCAAAAAGGCAGGGCTTCCGGATTATAGTTGCTAGGCAAGCCGTCGTCCGACACCGTGTAACGGCCGCTTCTGGTGGGGAAGGGAGTCCACTTGCGTACTATTATATTACGCGAAATCGAGTGCACCTGGCCCGTCGTCTGCTGCCCAGGTGGACCAGGATGCTGTTTCACCTGTGGTACTTACCTTCCAGGGTAATCCGGGCAACACAGAGAGCGTTGCAAAGAAGGCCTGAGGTTTCAAAAGCTATCCTTCATGGCCTAATAGATGGTTATCGTGGAGTTTACGGGAAATGGGATCGCCACCCTGAGATCCAAGGTGAGAAGGCCTCGAAATCTCGAAAGAAGCCGGTTGAATGAAAATGGTTCGCAGTAGCAGGTAAGATGCCCGTGATGCCTTTCTATTGACATCGGGGAGGGCCACGCCACAATGAGTATGAAGGTCGCCTTTTTCCTATTTTTTCCACCAACCTTGTGGGCTCCGGGCGGTGGAGAAGTGCAGCTTGCCAAAACAAAAGAGGCCTTGGAGAAACTTCAGGTGACAGTCACGTTACTTGACCCTTGGTCACGCAACCATGATTTCGATGTTGTCCACGTTTTTGGTTCAAATTACGAGGTCTCAAGTTTTATCGAAGCTGCTAAGGGTATAGGGTTACCAGTGGTTGTTTCCACAATCGCCTATTCGGCTAAGCCGGCCTGGCAGTGGAAAGTATGGAAATGGATTGATCGGTGTGTGCCTGTGCCCACAACGTACCGGCTACGTCAGCGAATCTACGACCAAGCGGATCGGCTCATATCAGAAGCTTACCAGCTCGCCCAAGGCTTCCGGATTGACAGCCGCAAAATCCGGCTAGTGCCGCATGGTATCGACGCCAAGCGCTTTGAAGTTGCGAGCCCCGAGCCGTTCACTAAGAGATACGGACTCCGAGATTTTGTGCTTCAGGTAGGCCGTATCAATCGCCATAAAGGACAGGCCCGTTTAATCCAAGCGCTCGACGGAACAGGTCTTGATGTGGTGTTCATCGGGCCGCTTGATTATAGCGATCCGGAGGGCGTAGTAGAATTCGAAAGGTTACTGCGCAGTCGCCCGTGGGTTCATTACATTGGTGAGTTGAGTCATGATGATCCGATGTTGGCGAGCGCTTACGCAGCAGCCCGGGTCCATGTTCTTCCAAGCATCAGTGAGAGCCTGGGGTTAAGCACTCTTGAAGCAGTGGCTGGTGGGGCTGCCGCGGTGACGGGCGCCTATCCGCCTATTCGCGAGTACCTTGGTGACTATGTATATTACTGCAACCCTAAGTCGGTCGATTCTATACGCAACGCTGTTTTGGAAGCTTTCACTAAGGGTTGTAAGCCCGGGGCTCGTGAATATGTGTTGTCTAATTTTTGCTGGGAGAGAGTGGCCGAACGCTTGCTGGAAGTCTACAGGGAGCTGGTTAAATGAGGGCGGCCCTAGTAGCTTTATCGGTTCGCGGCGCCATGGGGCAATATCTGGAAGCCCTCTTCGCGGAATTGGGGAGGCACTGCCAGCTTTATTTGTTTGTACCCAGGCATTTCGCCGCCGAGTCAACTGCGGCCGACCGCATTTTCCGTTTTGCGACGGGCACAAACCGAATAAGGGCGCTGCTTCAACTCGTTAACCTGGTAGCGGCCATTCGGGTCTGGAAACAAGTCCAGGCGATCAGGCCGGCCGTTGTCCACGTCTTTAACGGCGACGGCTACCCGTGGACGCTTGTATGGGCGTTCCTGGCTCAGAAGCAAGGCTTACCGCTTCTGGTGACTGTTCACGACCCTGAACCGCATCCAGGCAACATGTGGGAATGGTTAAATGCGCGCCTGAGACCGTACGTGCTACGCCGGGCGACCAGCGTGCACGTTCATAGCGAGCGCTTTGTCACAGCCGTCAGAGCGCAGGGAGCCAGGGACGTGAAGGTGATTCCCCATGGAAGTTTGGCGCCCCGGTTCCTTCGCTATTGGAAGCCCGGGATTCAACGGGAGCCCATCGCTCTGTTTTTCGGGCGGATTGAGGCTTACAAAGGATTGGAAACACTGGTGGAGGCTGGCATCCGCCTCAATGGGAAGGCGAAGGTCGTTATCGCCGGACCTGGCAGGTTGCCTTGGGTTACCTTGAGAAAAATTGAGCGGCACAGAGAGATATTCGAACTTCACAACCGCTTCCTGGAAGACTGGGAAGTCGCTGAGCTCTTCCAGCGCGCGAGCGTATGTGTGCTACCATATCGCCAAGCTTCGCAGTCCAGCGTTCCATTAATCGCCGCGGCCTTCGGGGTGCCGGTCGTCGCCTCGGCAGTCGGGGCGTTTGTGGAGGACGTGCCGGCCGTTGGGGGACTGCTCATTCCGAAAGATGACCCTGAGGCCTTGGCGTCGGCGATAATCCGGGCGTTCGAGATAACCCCAACCTACCCTAAAGAGTTAGAGTTCGACCAGATAGCACCAAGATTTGCCCAGTGGTACTCGAACTATGCAGGCTAACGGTTTGTTATTCTTAATCGCCGGGGCACACTCGCTTCTTTACATTTGGGCACTCTGGGTAACCCGTAGGCCTATAATTACCCTATTCCATGGATTTTTAGCCACAAGCTTTATCGCATTTGCAGTTCGACCTATCATTTCAGCTATTGTTGGGGGACATATCCTGCACCCTATCGGCGATGTTTGGGATTCATATCTTGCGGGGCTCACTTTCCAGTTAGTATTCAATTTAGCGTTTATTGCGGGATATATACTGTTTTGGCGACGGCCGAAACATAGTACGGAGATGATTGTATCCCGGTCTGTGGCCAGGGGATACATCGCCTCACTTCTGGTGGGAGTAGTGGCCGTCCTCGTTATACACGTGCTATCCGCAGGCGCGTGGCTCCCCACCGCTCGTTCGGCTACGATTACTTCGACAGTTCCCTTTGGCAAATTGCTTTTTCCAGCGGCGGTGATCCCGCTCAGTACCTGTCTGCCATTAGCACTTCTGGTCTGGCTCAAGCATCCGAGGCTTCGCTTATTCGCTGGAGGGGCAACCTGTTTATCAATAATTCTGCTTACCTTACTCTATCAGCGCGGTTTTATAGTATCAGGGCTGATAGTTGCAGCATTTTTCTTCGAGAGGCTGAGGGGATTGAGCTATCGCCGCGCTCTCGAATTGGTGCTCTTGGCTCTCCTGATGGCTGCCTTAATCCGACCGCTCGCCCAAGCAATGAGCGGTGCGCCGTTGACCGATGTCGTCGGGGATCCGCTTGGGCGGTTTCGGGATTTCGTTCTAGGGCCGAATTTCGATATCGCCGACGTCTGGCCAGTAGCTCTAGAGTACACGCGAAGTCAGGGCCTCCTCTTTGGGCAGACTCTGCTGGCTATCCCGGCCCGTTTTGCGACTCCAAGCTTCCGTCAGGAGATTGGGGCTCTCACTGCGGTCGACCGATTGAACGAGTTCTATTGGGGCGACCAGTACTGGTCTACGAATTTTGGTTTCAACGTCAATCTGGCCCAGGAAGGCTACATCAACTTCGGGCCCGTAACAGTAGTTTTGGGATGCCCGGCGGGTCTTCTGACGGCCGTGATCGACTATCTCCTAGCTACCATGAGGCGCTATGATGTTCTTAGGGTGTACCTGGTGAGTGGTCTGTTCATCAGCGGGGGATTCGTTGGCGAATTAGGCGGAACACTACAGTGGGTAACGGCTTTTCTGTTGACTGGTGTTTTGGTATGGGTTGTTTCTAGACTTACTTGGCGCCGAAGCGGAGTGGTGCCGTCAAGGCCTGCCTTGCGTGCCATCAATTAGGTCTTCATAGATCCTTCTGTAATGTTCTTGCTTCCGTGAAGCCGATCCTTGGGTTAACCGTAAACAACTTCTGGGACCTCTGGTTCTGGCGGCAGGCGCTTATCAGGACGCTGCAGGGTGCAGGCTTTGAGGTGTTGGCGGTCGGACCGCCGGGGCCCTATGAGGAGGCGGTGGCCCGCCTGGGTTGCTGGGTGGACACCTACCCCCTCGACCGGCGGGGCCTCAACCCGGTGGGGGAGCTCCGGTCGTTAACAGGGCTTTATGCGATTTACCGACGGTGGCGGCCGGTGATCGCCCACCACTTCACCATCAAGCCGAACCTCTATGGCACCCTGGCCGCCCGGTTGGCCGGGGTGCCAGTGGTCATCGCCACTGTCACGGGTCTGGGATATATCTGGACGGACGACGGGCCAAAGGCTCGGGTTCTGCGGGCTATCCTTGAGCCCATTTACCGGCGCGTCCTCAGGTTGGCTGATGCTGTGATCTATCTCAACGAGGAGGACCGGCGGACCCTTGGCGGCCGGCGGACGGTGCTGATCCCCGGAGAAGGTATTGATCTGGAGGCGTTCTCGCCATCGGCTGTTCCCCCGGAGCGGCAGGCAGCCTTGCGGTCAGAGTTGGGCCTGGGCCCGGACGCCCGGGTGGTTCTCATGGTCGGCCGGATGCTCCGGCATAAGGGAGTGTTAGAATTCGTGGAAGCGGCCCGCCGGGTCCGAGCGGCCTGTCCGGGGGCGGTTTTTGTGCTCGTTGGACCTTCAGATGAGGGCAATCCAGCTCGGATACCCTCCGAGAAGCTTCAAGCCTGGGAATCCGAAGGGGCAGTTCGCTATTTAGGCATGCGGGGCGACGTCCGGGACCTGATGGCCGTGGCCGACGTGGTGGTTCTGCCCAGCTACCGAGAAGGGATACCGAGGGTGCTCATTGAGGCGGCCGCAATGGGCCGGCCTCTTGTGGCCACCGACGTCCCCGGCTGCCGGGAGGTGGTGCGGAACGGGGTGAATGGGTTGTTGGTGCCGGCGCGAGACGCGGTCGCTCTGGCAGAGGCCATTGAGTCCCTCCTGAAGAACCCGAAACTCCGAGCTGAGTTCGGGGCCGCATCCCGGCGGCTGGCCGAGGAGAGATTTTCTGATCAGCGAGTGGTGGATTGCATCCTGGATCTCTATCGTGCTCTCCTTGCCGAGAAAGGAGTACAGAGGACGGAAGGTGGAGGATGGATGTCGGATGACGGATAACGGACGACGGAGGGGTTAGGAGGGCAGTGTGAGGAGCGGGTGTTCGATGGCCAGGCGTGGGTGTCGAAGTCCGGCAAAGGTGATCGGCAGATTCGCTCGCCCTGGGATCTGGATATGTTCAATCCGCGGCAATATGAAGCCGTCTTCTAAGAACAGCTTGAGCAACTCCCTCGGTGAGGCTGAAGAAACCAAAGTGTGGCTTGACTTTGCGCGGGATTGTGGCTACCTCTCGGCGCAGGATCATCAGCGTCGAACCATTGGCTATGACCGGGTCAGCGCTATGCTGTGGACCCTCATGACCAGATGGGAGACCTTCTCATGAACCATTTTCCATCTTCCGTCTTCCGTCTTTCGTCCTCCATTCTCCGTCTTCCTTTACCCTTCCCCGAGCGGCGGCTGGTCCTGATGGCGCTGGACCTGCTGGCCGTGAACGGCGCGCTGCTCCTGGCGCTGGCCCTGCGGCCCGGATACGGGCTGGATGGGAGCCTGGTGCTCCAGCATCCCCTCTGGTTCCTTCTCCTGAGCCTGCTCTGGCTGCTCATCGCCCACACCTTTGATGCCTACGACCCCCGCGTGGTCAGGCGGTTCTCCTCCTCCGCGCGGGCTGGCCTCCAGGCTGGCCTGATCACCGTGGGGGTTTACCTTCTCATCCCTTACGTGACCCCTCCCTTGCCTACCTCCCGCTCCTCTCTGCTGGCCTTTCCCCTCGTCACAATGGGGGCGCTCCTGGCCGGCCGGGGGCTCTACCGGGCGGTCCTGACCCAGCCCGCGCTCCGCCGGCGCGCCCTCATCATCGGCGCCGGCTGGGCCGGCCGCGCCATCGCCGAGGCCCTGGCCGAGTATGGGGACGGGACATACCAGTTGGTGGGCTTCGTGGATGATGATCCGGAGAAGCAAGGGA
>Ga0326762_1000807_pt1 | contig 12587 bp, 12 predicted proteins | sample NORPS_S_FD_207669 | JGI IMG/M metagenome (GOLD analysis project Ga0326762, IMG submission 207669) | Hot spring sediment microbial communities from Norris Geyser Basin, Yellowstone National Park, WY, United States - NOR.PS_S | ecosystem: Environmental > Aquatic > Thermal springs > Near-boiling...
CCAAAGCTTGCTCAACAGCGCAGTGGTGGCCCTGCTCACCGTGGCCATAACGGTGGCGCTGTCTGCGCCGACGGGCTACGCCTTGGCTAGGCTGGGCTTTTCGAGGCAGACGCTCCTCGTCTCGGTGGCGTTGGTGGCGCTGACAAGGGCCCTCCCGCCCAGCTCTCTACTAGTCGCCATATACGACGCCTTCTGGCGCCTAAACCTCCTTAACAACCTGCTGGGCCTTGCGGTTGCCTACCAAGTCTACACCCTGCCCCTCGGCCTCTGGCTGGTCACAGCCTTCGCCTTCGACTACAGCCAGGAGGTGGAGCACGCCGCGCAGATCGACGGGGCCGGGCCCGTGAGGCGGTTCCTCCACGTGGCGTTGCCCATGATGGCGCCGGGCATAGCCGCCACCGCCGTACTCGCCGGGATAGAGGTGTGGGGCGAGTACCTCTACGCAGCGGTGTTGATCAACTCACAAGATCTCCTCACAGCCTCTGTGAAGCTGGGCCACCTAGCCACCTCAGAGTTCCGCTACGAGTGGGGCGTCTTGGCCGCCGCCTCCTTCCTCAGCACCCTGCCCGCCCTCGCCTTCGTAACAGTGGCGGCCCGCACAATGACGCGGCTAGCCGTCGCCAAGTGGTGACACATCAGCCAGAGAGACACAACGACCATTCAGAAAACGAAGCTCCCAGTCGGACCACAGCCTCAAGACGCCCAAGCTACGCTACGTCAGCGAGGCCGTCCCCCTCTCGTGACGCCTCCCACGTTTTAAGACGCCGTTTATGAGCCCTTGTGTGCCGGCCCGGTGCGGCAGGTGGTCTTAGCCGTGGACTAGGCCCCTCTGGACTGTGTGGTGCGCCTACTGAGGTCTCGACGTCGTGGGCAAAGGCTGGGGTGGCCAGCAAATGGAGACGCGTCAAGAGGAGTCAGACCTCCAGTGGAGGCGTTGCCGAAGGGTTTCAAGACGCCTCGCGGCGCACCTCGTCTCCCAGAGGGGTTCGGGGACGTCTCTGGAGGTTTTGACATGTGCTATTCATATGCAGGTTTTGTGGATTGTGTGGCGTCTCCCGCGGCTGGGGCCGGCGGCTTGATATGGATAATTCTCAAAGTGGTCCTCATTCTCTTCAACATGCCGAGGTATCCGACCCCCGACGTGATTTACGACGCCAAGAACACCACCTTCGACGTGCTGGACGAAGTCCTCGCTATGTTTGAGAGGGGGGCCGCCGGGGTGGTCCTACACGTGGTCTTCACAGAGGACGACCGGCCGGTGGTGACCGGCCGTCCGCTTCTGCGGCTCGGCAGAGGTCTTAGGTCGGTGCGTTCGCTCTCAGCCTCCGAGGCCGACGGCGTCTACCCCCTGGAGAAGATGGTCAGTTTCTTGTCCGGCGTGGGGGAGATCTATCTCGAAACTGCCGATCCTGAGCGCCTCGTGGCCCACGTCAAGCCCAGCTGGGACGTCTACGTGATAACCGACGCGCCGCCGCCGGAGGACGGCCCGCGGTGGGTGTACCGCGTCACGAGGCCCACTGACGTGGTCAAGGCACCACACGCAAGGGCGGTCTACTTCGACATAAGCAACGGCTTCCCCACCGCCCGCCACGTCAAATACGCCCTCTCCAGAGAAATGAAAATCATGATAGGGCCCGTCACCAGCCCCCTAGAGGTGAACCAGGCGCTGTCGCTGGGCATAACCCGGGTGGTGACTCTAAGCAGAGAGCTGATAGTTAAAAGGACAGAGGCGCGGCAGAAACACTAACTTTTTCCCCAGCCCCCGTTCCTTTCGCCAACTCTATCGACGCATCTAGCAGAAACACCCTTCATATGACACAGCTTTTTAACACCCCGTCGCCCACCCATCTAGCCGCTGGCTTCACCTCCCCCACCATATGGGCAATAGATGTAAAACCCACCACAGATCTGTCCATGTCTCAGGGTGGAAAAATATCCAGAAGGCAAATGCTTATTGCCGCAGGCGGAGCCGTCGTTGCCGCAGTTGCCGGCGGAGTGCTCTGGCAACTTAGCCAGTCTCAGCCCCCCAGCACAACAACAACCCAGGCCTCTGCACAGACGGCCACCACGCAGACGGCTGCAGCGCCTACGACCGGCGCCGCCCAAGGCAGGTTGGTAATCCTGGCCCGGTCTGACTATCACCAAGAGGTTCACGAAAAGGCGCTTATTCCCTACTTCAAAGAGCGGAACCCCTCCGCAACCGTGGAGTACGTGCCGAAGGGCTACAACGACCTCTACCAAGTGGCTAAGCTGGCCATGCAGAGGGGCAGTTCCGACTACGACGTTTTGTACCTCGACGAGCCTTGGGTCAGGGAGTTTAAACAGTGGGCCGTCGCCGTGGATGGAGTCGACCTCTCGGGCTATCCGCCTAAGCTCCTAGAGCCTGTCAAGGCGGGCAACAGCCTCTACGCGGTGCCGATACTCGGCAACTTCAACTTCTACTTCTACAGAACAGACGTGTTGGAGCAGATAGGGGAGAGCAGGCCCAAATCCATGGATGACATCATGCGCATAGCTGAGGCCGTGCAGAAGAAGCTGACGCCGAAGATATACGGCTTCACCGGCAACTTCACGTTGGGGCAGGGCAGCGGGGCGGCGGGGGATGCATATGCGTTACTCCTCCTGGCGTACGGCGGCGCCTTCTTCGACCCTAAAGACGGCGTCACGCCGGTGCTGGACTCGCAGGAGGCGGTTGAGGCGTTGAAGACGGCGAAGTTCTTCGTCAAAAACGGCCACCCACAGATTACCAACTGGCCGGACCTCCGCTCTATACACGAGTCTGTGTACCAAGGCGAAGCCGCCTCGGGCTTGGTGTGGAACGGCTGGATCCAGTTCGTCGACAACCCCCAGCGTAGCAAGGTGGTGGGGAAGGTGGAGGTCATGCCCCTCCCCGGAAGAAGGGGGCCAGTCGCCCACACCGGCGTGTGGTACTACGTAGTGCCTAAGTTCAGCAGAAACCAGGAGACGGCCAAGGCCTACGTGAGGGCCGCCACGTCGCTCGAGGCCCAGCTGAAGGCCCAGCTCGAGGTGAACATGCCCCCCACCCGGGCCACCGTATTCACAGACGCAGAGGTGCGGAGGCGGAACAGGCTGGCAGATAGCTACGCCAAAATAATTGAGGCAGGGACGCCAGCCCGCACATCGCCCATCTGGACCGCCGCCCAGCCGCGGCTGAACGAAGTCATAGCGCGGTACTTCCAAGACGCCATCACCGCAGAGGAGGCCGTGAAGCAGATGCATTCAATACTCGTAGAGGTAAGCAAAAGGGAAGGACTCATATAACGCCTCTCTTCTACACCTTGTTTTTTCGTGTTTCTTATTTTTATTCCACATAACTACGCACTGCAGTAGGCTAATCTGTTGCCGCGAGACGCGAAAAGACTAACTCAAGCCATGTTGCGGCTGGTTAGGCGGCTTGTCGTAAGCTTCATATGTACTTGTCTACGCGACGCCTGGGTTATGTGTCTTCATCTAGGCCGTTCCATATGGACAATGCATTAAGCCATTTACCCGACGCCCTCTATGAGCACGGACAGAATCCGGAGAAGTAAGCCCACAACGTCAGAGTCATGGGCGGTGCTTACAGATATCTTCGCCGCAGGGCCGCGGCGGGGGGCGTCCGCTCCCAAGACGTCGTTGCGTGTGGGCTAGTATGTACATCCACTTTTTGGGAACGGGAACCGGAGGGAGCACCGGGTCAAGGAGGTGGCGGCCGGCTAACCTGGTGGACACCGGCGAGTATCTGGTGGTTGTGGACTGCGGAGTGGGTTGCCACTACCGGCTCTCGGACCGCGGCCTCTTGACGGAGGTAGACTACGTCTTTATTACGCACGGCCACATGGACCACTTCCTGGGGCTGCCGGAGGCCCTTTTCCAGGCGTATGTGGAGGGCCGTAAGAAGCCGTTGCACATATACGCCCCGCCCCCTGTGGAGGAGGTGGCTAAGATCCTGGCGTCTCACTTCGTGGCCGAGCTCGCCGCGGCGCCCTACGAGATCGTATCCCGCAGAGTTTCCCCGGGCGTCCTCCTGGACCTGCCGGGGCTTAGGGTGGAGGCCGCCGAAGCCTGCCACCACACGGCCAAGGAGGCCTACGGCTTCCGGCTGAGGGCCGGAGTCGACGTGTTGTTCTCCGGCGACACCGCGGCCGGTTGCGAATCTCTGCGGCGGCTGGGCGCCGGCGTGGACGTAGCCGTGCTGGAGGCCACATGCAACGAAGAAAACAAAGAGCTCTGCAAGAGGTACGCCCACTCCACCACCCTCGAGGCTTTGGCGGAGGGGGAGGCCATGAAGGCGGGAGAGCTGGTGCTTACACACATAGACGACCGCCTCAACCCGACAATATATCAAGACGTAAAGAGGGCAAACAGACCGGTTGTGGTAGCCGAGGACAACATGACGATTAGGCTGTAGTGAGGCCCCGGCGGGCGCGGCCGGGGTTTTTGTAGCCGGCCGGCTCTATGTGAGGCGCTTGGGAGGCCCCGGCGGGAGGCGCCCAACCTCTCTAGGCCGCCGCCGTAGGCGCCACGCGCCTGTACCCCCACCCTAGGCCCTCATGAGTCGTCCTCGAAACGCCGCGGTGTGAACCGGACACCTGCGCCGGCCCTTTCACAGATGTCTCGCGGCGGGCCGACACACGGGCCGGGGTCTGGCGGCGAGACTGGCCGCCGGGAAGACGACCACGCGCGTAGAGAAACTACATAAGTATACTAATAGAGAGGCTACATATGTATATCTACATGAGCTGTTGTGCCTGGTTCATATTGCGCCCGCCTATGCAACGCTTGGTCTAGGCGTCTTCAAAATTACATTTTCATATGGATAATACTTCAAGCTGTTTACACAAAGCCCTCCATGAATCCGGGTAAAATCCAGAAAAACAAAACCGCGATACTGACACTGGCGGTGGCTATAGTGGCGGCGGCATTAGCGGCAATATTCCTCGCCACTGGACCGCATAAGACGGTGTCCACCTCTACGCCCTCCCCAGAGGCGCAGTCTCCCGCCGCGCCCGGCGCCTCGCCCGCCACGGAGGCGCCGACTTCCGCAACCCCCACACCAACGCCGGAGGCGCCTAGGCTCCAGCTCCAGACTCAGCCCCAGAGGTCTGAGGTTAAACGTGTCATTTTGATCAGTATAGACGCTGCTAGGGCCATGGATGTCTGGCCGCTGGCCAGAGACGGCTTCCTCAAGAACATGGGCAAGATCGCGGCTGAGGGCGCGTACGGTGAGCTGTCCCCCATGTACCCGGCCGAGACCTCCCCCTCCCACGCCGCCCTTCTGACCGGGGCGCCATCCGGCATCCACGGCGTCTTCTCCAACACTCTCTACCCCAAGTCCCCCTTCGAGGGCGGCAAGTCTGAGCCGGGCTACTGGGGCCGGCTCATTGCGGCGGACACCATCTGGGAGGCGGCTCTGCGCAAAGGCTACAGAGTGGCCATCTCCAACTTCATCCACGGCTATGTGCCCACCTGGCAGGCGAGACTCAGCGACGCTGACAAGAACAAGATCGTAATCATATACACGACAAAGGCCTACAAGTCCGGCACAGGCTTCGCGGGCTCTCAGCTCTACAGCACCTCCGGAGTCGGCACTAGGATCAACTACACGGGAGGCAGACTGTACATACCCATCGCAGACACCGTGCTGGTGGGCGAGGTGAACACCGGCGCCAAGGTGCTCGTCTTGTATCAAGGCAACAGGAAGATCGCCGAGGTGCCTGAGGGCGGCTGGGCCTCCGTGGTGGTGAACGTGACTGAGAAGGGCACTACGTACCTGGCGGCCTTCATGGTCAAGGCCCTCTCCCTGGCCCCCAACGACGTGAGGATATACCGCGGCAACGCCCTCATCTACAACGACCCCATCGCCTGGTTCATGGGTCCTGAGGTGCTCAAGAGGAAGTACTGGAGGGAGGTGGTTGAGAGGGGCTATATCGACGTCTACCACGGCCTCGCTGGCGATGTGGGCAGGGGCTGGATCGACCTCAAGACATACGCCGAGATAGTGAACTACACCGTGGACTACTACTGGCGCACCAACCTCTTCGTGCTTAAGAACGTGGAGTTCCAGCTGATGACGGGCTACGACGTGACGCCCGACCCGGTGGAGCACGCCATCCTCGGCCTCATGGACCCGTCCATGCCGTACAGCAACGCCACCCTCGCCGAGTGGGCCAAGAGGACATACCTCGGCATGTGGGCTAAGATAGACCAGTGGCTCGGCGAGTTTACGAAAGAGATGAATAACGGCGACGTGTTGATCGTAGTGGGCGACCACGGCCAGTGGGGCGTGAGGGGCAGCGTCGCCGTAAACACCGCCCTTAGGCGCGCCGGCCTCCTGGTCACAGACGAAAAGGGCAACCCCGACTTCTCCCGCTCTGTGGCCTACTACGACGGCGCCTACATCTTCATCAACCCCAAGTACAAGGCTGACCCCGCCACCTACAGCAGAGTGGTGGAGAGGGTAATGGAGGTGCTTCTCTCCATCCGCGACCCGGCCACCGGCGAGTGGCCCTTTGCGATCGTCGCGGCCAGGGCTGGCCAGGCCGCTGGGCCTTTGGCGCCTATCTACGGCCACGACATGTCGGTGCTCTTCCTCGACGGACCTGCGAGACTCCAGTCGCGCATAGGCGATATAGCCATAGCCGTGAAGCCAGGCTACTGCGCCTACGACAAAAGCGCCACTAGAGACAACGTGGTAAACACTCCCATACCCTTCATCTACTCCGTGACTGGTTGCCACGACGGCTTGGGGAGCTGGAAGGAGCTCCGCTCCATCATCGGCATATGGGGCAAGGGCGTTGAGGTGAGACAGATAAAGGGCTTTGAGACATATGCGGCGAATGTGGGCTCCACCGTCGCCGCCCTGCTCGGGCTGGAGCTCAGAAACGCCACTTTCACTCCCATCTGGGTCCTGAAATAAATCCCCTTTTTCCCATAAACCCCCCTTTTCTCCATCTTTGGACCCCGAGGTCTTGTAACCTCCTTATTTCTGTTTAGATGTGGTTGTGGGTCCTGTCGATGAGGTATATGATGTTTATGGGGCATCTAGAGATCTTCCTGGAGGCGTCGACGGCGTAGTTGCTGATCACTACGAGGTGCCTGCCAAGCTGATGACCCGGCAGAGTCTCGCACCTAAGACATAAGACAGCTGGAGGAGAAAATGGCCGCCTTGAGTAGAAGATGGTGGATTGCACTAGGTAGCTGAAAAAGGCGTGTCGCGGCCGTCTAGACATCTAGCCGTCTAAGACGGAGACGCCGTGTGCCTTCGCCTTTTTTGCCATCCGTGAGTCGAAGGTGACGAGGGGTATCCCGAGCTTCTTTGCCGTGAGGGTCACTTTGGCGTGTTGTAGTGGGTCAGCCCGGCGCCCACGGCTCCTCTCAATGTTGCGGCGTCTTCGCAGTGGATCACCGCCTTTTCGTACTCCAGAAGAGCCCTCAACACGCCGACACCCGGCGCCGCCTTTTTGAAGAACCAGACGAGCTCGTGTATAACCACGGTGGACATGTGCCAGACGTCTAAACTGTCGAGCAAAGCCTCAGCTTCTTCATGCATGGGCGAGTCCTCCACCACGTAATTACGGCGTTTGTATCAACTAGCCTCTCGCCGCACCTTCCTCCACAAGTCTATCTATCTCCTCGGGGATCAGCCTCCGCCCCAGCCGAATCCTCGGCAAACCCCCCGCCGCCTTCCTTATGACGATACTGTCCCCTTCCACCTCCACCACCACCCGATCCCCCGCCTTGATCCCAAGCCTCCTCCTCACCTCGGCCGGAATCGTTATCTGATAATTCCGAGTAACCCTAACCACAGCCACAACTACATACCGCTAGCTGTATATAAGCCTTACTACCAGCGCAACCAGCCGGGCGCCTCCGCGGCGGCTACCGCCGTGAGCGTCTTCCAACATGAAGGATGATGTTTCAAGCAATTGATAAGACGGCCCGAGCGGTATGACGGCTCGCACCCCGTAATGCTCGCTTGTGGAGGGCCGCGGCTCTAATTGAGCTAGAGCCGCTACTGAGACGCGAGGTTATGCATACGAGACGTATTGCTTCGCCGCTTAGACATACGACCGCCGCTCTCGGGGGTCGATGCCCCGGGAGCCACGACGTCGTTACGTCTAATTAAGATGGACGTCTACGCCGGTGCAGGTAGAAACCTGCGAGGACATCCAGCAACGGCAGCTCCGCCCCTTCGTTGCGCTGAGCCCCTCGCGGTGGGTCAAGGCGCCCGCGCTTCTGCTGGCGCGGTAAAGTCTTGTCCTATCGTCAGTTGCTTTCGTGAGGCCGGCCTCTCCCTCGTAAAGGCCTAGTGAGGAGACCCTTGCCGCGGTGCTCTACATGTGGGCCGCAGGTCTCCAAGAGCGATATTAAATTAAGTGCGAAAAGGGCTACCACTGGCTGGGTTTCTTCAACTACCAGAAAGGGCAGAGCTGGCAGGCCAATGAGCGCTGGCGCCTTCGCTACGCGGTCGTTGCATTTGTCGAGTATGACGGCAGGCGGAAATAAGCCTACGCCGATTAGGTGTTTGCACCCGCCTGCCGCCAGTATATGCATAAGTTCATGTAGTAACACCACGATATAGACAACGAAGGAGAGATAGAGGTGGTCAGGTTGCAACGCGGCAAAGGTTGCCGCGCTTATTGACGCGGGGGCCGCAGGTGTGAGGAGGGCCTCAGCGCACCGCCTTAATCGCCTTGGCCAAGGCATGGCCTACCTCTAAGATCTTTGTCCAGTAGAGTCTAAACGTGAAGGCTGTTGCGACTCCCACCGCCGCGGATGCCCACAGGCCGTAACTCTCGGCTATCCAAGGAAGCAGTTGTCCAAACAAAAAGTAGAGGGCGAGAGCAGTGGTGGCCCATTCATCGGATCTTTGCGGTATGGAGAAGGAGGCGGAGGCCCAGAGCGCCAGGAGGATGGGCAAAAGAAGGTCGACGTCGGCGCGTGTCGAAGCCGCCAAAGCCGTAGCCACGGCCACGGACGCCGAAAGCGCATATAGAATTGCCACGTCAAAGAAGACCTTGTTCATACGTCCCACGGGGCCAGTCCGTATATAATAGTACAGCGATAAAGCTCTATACGGCAGTGCGGCCGCGGATAGATACAGCGCCAGATGGATCCCGACAAACAGCCATAAACCCCACAGTGGCCAGACATCCAGAATGTCTGAAATCCTGTGGCCTGTGAGACTTATCTCGAAGCGAGGTCCGTGGGGCAGGAGCCACAGCATCACCAGCAACATGGCGGTTAGGTATATTGCGCCGTTCAGCGTGATTATATAGCGCCTCAGCGTGAATTGAGGAAGAAGAGGTAGCCGCATCAAGGCGATGGCCGGCAGAGGGGCTAAGGCTGGGATGGGAATAGCGGCGAATAAGGCGTAATAAGCGGCGACATAGGGCCACCGCCTGTACCTACCTGTGAGGATTAGAAGTGCGAAAAGAGTGCCGAAGGGGAAGAAAGGTAGGGTTAATACGGAAACTAACGCCGCATTGATGAAGTCCCACCTCAGCGATTTGACCTCTAGCCTAAGCACAGACTTGAGGTCTAGACGCGTCGCCGCCATCAAGCCCGCCAGCACCCAGGCGTAGGCAACAAAGCCGGTGAAGCTAAGCGCCGTAAGTGCGGCATAGAGGTAAAAGACGAAACTTCTGACGTAGGCATTAACTATCGCCGAAATGAGCCTAAACATATCTCCGCAGATCCACCTTGACCTCTGCCTCGATCAAATCCACGTGTTCCGGCCTGACGAACACGACCACGGCGCCGCTTAGCGCCTTCAACACATCTGCGAAAAGCGCCACGCCGCCTTCGTCCACATGGACGAGGGGGTCGTCGAATATCGTGAGCCTTCTGTCCAACTCGACGGCGAGGGCGAAGTAAACTCTCCTCCTCTGCCCCTGCGAGAGATGTCCAATTTTGACATCCGGCACGCCAAAAGCCGACAGATCCACAGAACCACAACGCGCCCCGTAGAGGTCGCACACAGCCTTTATGAACTGCATCGGCCTCAAAGTGGGGGGCAGATCGTTCGTCTCTGGAACTAGGAACACGTCCTCAGGTCCGAGCCTCCGCTCCAGCCAGCCGCCCAAAGGCATCAATAGACCAGCCAAGGTCTTCGCAAAGGTAGTCTTCCCAATTCCGTTAGGACCGTAAAACAACAACCTAGACTTCTCTTCGATTTCCAAAACATCTATTGTTAATAACCTCCGCGTGTTAAAAAAACCACGATATCCTATCACCAAGCCACGAGCTCTCAGCAGATACATGGAAAAAAGGGGGGTGTTAAATAAATAGATTATATTAACATGCTATACAGCCACATTTACATTCTACATATATACCAATGTATGTTACACCACAGGAGCTAACCCCACAAGAACAAGTAGCGGGGCAGATCACCGGACAACAGAGGTAAGCTAAAGCCGCTGCTATGAGGATAATCACAACGATGACCCACGAGTACAGCTTGTAATAGTTAGTAACAGGCCACCCATGGGTGAACCTCCTTTCTAATAACATTATGCCCGCAGCTAGCGCGAGTGCCACCGCGAACACTGTTATGCTTGTAAGTGGCAGGTGTAATATGCATCTCGCCACATTAGTTATGTTGGCAATTAACAGCGTATATGCCATATATCCCCCCACCGCCAGCATTAACGTTGAGACCTTATTTTCGGTTCTACCCGGAAGCATGAGCGCGTCATTTTTTTTTTAAAAAAATTATTAACACACCAGAGAAAACAGTCAGAAGAAGAATTGTATCATGGTCATGGCTGTCGCGACCGCATTGGCGGCAGCCGCAGTCTACGCTGGACGGAAGTTCAGAGAGATAGCCAAGTATTACTACGGAGGGCTGCGTTCGTCGTCGGCACAAGTCGTCGTCCTTGTGGCGGTTTGACTATTGGTCCAAGGTTGTCACGCCCTTGGCGTCGTGGGAGGGCGTTAGACCTCTATAGCTTCAACGCGATCCGCCTGTAACGCTCATCTGTCGCATGCCGTTTACTGCTACGTCTTTCTGCGACGAAAACTGGCGTCGGTGGAATACCACAAAGGGCTATTTCAAAGGGGCAGTTGCAAGATTATTTCACATTTATATACGGCAATTCGCGCCTTACATAAGAGCTGTAGACGAGAAGCAGGTCTGGCAAAAGCCCGCCCAAGATGCTAGCTCTTTATGGAGTTATAAGATTCGCATAAACACATAGCAAAAGAAACTTTGGCTGTGTATCGGCCTTGGTCTACGATTTTGGTTTGCTCCGCTCCATACTTCTGTTTTGCCGGCCCGTCGAATTGGGGTTTTGTAACTGCTCTATCCCCAAGCTCCCGGCTGGCCTCCAGCGACGCTTCGCAGGCACATCTACTCGCGGCGTCGCAGATAAATTTATTGAATGGATTCTAGGCCAATATTTAAAAATGGAAGATCTCGCGGATCCATGGAGGTAATTGTCGTTAACCACGGCTCGCGGCGGCGCGATTTCAACGAGTTGATGGAGAGGCTGGCTTCCCGTCTCGAGAAGGACTTGGGCGTGCCTGTGCGGGTTGGGTACAACGAGTATGCGGAGCCCAACTGGCGCGACCTCGTGCGTAGCGGCGAGGGGCCTGTGGTCGTCGCGTTGGCGTTTTTGGGAGGTGGGAATCACGTATACCGCGACATCCTCGGCGAGCTGGGCGTAGAGGTCGGCAGGTGGCAGAGGAGCACATTCGGCAGGCTTGTCTACGTGACGCCGCCTCTGGGGGATTCGCCTCTTGTCTACCAAGCCCTCAAGGCCCGGATACAGGCGGCGTTGAGGGCTGAGTCCCCTTCCTACGTGTTGGACCCCGAGGAGATAGAGATGGAGTCTCTCAACGCGGTGGCGTCGGCTCTGGGCCTGGACCTTTCCGACTGGAGGGACAGGCTGAGGGCGCGGGCCGCATACGCCACAGGCAACCTTGACGTGGCCAAGGCTCTTTACATCTCCGACGACTTGGCCGACGCGTTTGGGGAGTGGCTGGGCGGCCCCGTCGCCGCGGACGTCCACATGGTTGCGGCGGGTCTTCGGTACGACCGAAGTCTCATACATGTGGCGCTGGACTGCGCCGGCGGCTCTCCCGGCGTCACCAAGTCGTACGCGGGCATGTTGTGCGTCTTGAGGAGGCTGGGCGCGGCCGGCGTAGTGGTGGGCAACGCCCCCACCGCCCTACTCGCCGTGGTGGAGCACTGCAGAGGCGGCGGCGAGCTGCCCTTCGCAGTGGCGGCGCCTGTCGGCTTCACCAACGCCGCGCAGATAAAGGAGGAGTTTTTGAAGTGCGGGGTGCCCTCCGTGGTTGTGCGCGGCACATACGGCGGGTCGGGGGTCGCGGCGGCGCTCTTCAACGAGCTCGTCAAGATTGCACATGGCGGGTGAGCTTTACGTGGTGGGGTTCGGCCCAGGTAGCCCACGCGCCCGGACGCCCGAGGCCGTGGAGGCGATTAAGGCGGCGGATGTGGTCATCGGCTACAAGACCTACATAGAGCTGATCTCGGACCTCCTAGAGGGGAAGGAGGTGGTGTCCGCCGGCATGCGCGAGGAGATCTACAGGGCGAGGAAGGCCCTAGAGCTGGCTTTGGA
>Ga0326762_1000824_pt1 | contig 12417 bp, 10 predicted proteins | sample NORPS_S_FD_207669 | JGI IMG/M metagenome (GOLD analysis project Ga0326762, IMG submission 207669) | Hot spring sediment microbial communities from Norris Geyser Basin, Yellowstone National Park, WY, United States - NOR.PS_S | ecosystem: Environmental > Aquatic > Thermal springs > Near-boiling...
CGCGATACAACTTCCAAATTTCGGCATTGAGCCTTTGCGGGTCATCTCGGTAGCGTTCCTGCAAGTCTTGAATCAGCGGTTGCAGCGCTTGCATCTTCCACATGGACTTCATCGCTTTTCGGTTGAGCGGGTGCATTAAAATCCGCAACAGAAACGCCAACAGGATGACAGCCAAACCGTAACTGTAAGCAGGGTTGCGACCGCAAAGGTTAACGAGAGCATCAAAGAGTTGGTAGTTCAGACCCGTTCGGTAGATTGAGTCAAGTTCGCTACTTATGACCTCATATGCGCTTTCGTAGCGACGAACCTCTTTCTCCTTCTCGTCCCAAACCCAAAGGGGTGAGTCTTGAATTGGTGAGCCGTAACTGCCTGCTCCGCTTGGTGAGAAGTGAAGCAATCTCTCAACATGTTCCAGAGCCCTCACAGTATTTCGGTGATTCTTGCCGTCCCGCTTCTCCAGCAACTTTGCTTTGTGATAAGCGGACGCCAGAGCAAGTTCCTTAAAGGTGAGCAAATTGGCTTGTTGCTCCCGCTTTTTTCTGGTTTGCTGTTCATAAGCCTGCACAACTTCGTCAAAAGACCGAAGTGCTTCTTCCTCCCGCTTCAGAACAATAAGCACGATTGCTTCCCTAAGTTTCAGGCGTGCGAACGCCTCATCCTGCTTCCCTTGAACAAGGGGCAACTGACCTTGTATTTCTGTCCACTCCTTTGCTGCTTGTTCAACATTCTTTGGCGGAGTTAGCAGTTCAACCATTGATGCTGCTGTCCAATCACGAGCAGCAGCCATCAAAGGCAGTAGCAACAAAATCAGGAACGGCAACCAAATCCTTGCTGTCTTCTTAGAACTCCACTCCTCAGGCACGGGGTCGTAGCCTCCCGGGTTGAAGGGATGGCAACGAAGCAAACGCTTCAGAGCCAGCCAACTCCCCCTCCAGAACCCGAACCTCTCTATCGCTTGCATTGCGTATTCGCTACAAGTCGGTGTGAACCGACACGATGGCGGCAACAGTGGCGAAATCCAACGCTTGTAGCCTTTCAAGACCAAAAGAGCGAATTTCGTCAACATAGTCACCCAACCTCACTGGTTTCATCGCTTGTTTTCTGATTCCCTGTCGGCTCTCTTTCACTGTTGACATAATCGGGCAATTTCAGGACTTTCGCTTTCAACAACAACTCCGTCAGTGCAGCGTCAACCGCTTGAAAGTTTGTCGCAGCACATGCAGGTTGCGCAATAACGAAAAGGTCAACACCTTCCTTCATCGCCCACCGTTTCGTCCTGTAAGCCTCTCTGAGCCACCGCTTAATTCGGTTCCTCAAAGTCGCCTTTTTAGAGACTTTCCTTCCGACGGAAAAGGCAATCCTTCTGCCTTCGCCTTCTCTCCAACGAACATAAAGGGTCATCAAAGGGTGCCGATAACGCTTCCCTTCCCTCAAGCAAGCCTCAATGTCTTTCTGACGACGCAACCGTTCAGTCTTCGGGAAACGATTGGCACCCTTTGGACCAGGCGGGACGGGAAAAGTTAAACTGTCAGTCGCCATCGCCCTTTCAACCTGCGGCGCTTGATGACATTGCGCCCCGCCTTCGTTGACATTCTCGCCAAGAAGCCGTGAGTCTTTTTGCGCTTGCGCTTGTTGGGTCTGTAGGTTCGTCCCTGCAATGATTTTGGCATCCTTCATCACCTCATGTCCAATGTTCTTTCCAAATTGGCAAAAACTCCGTTCTGGGAAGCCACATTAACCCTTCGGGTGTTCGGCAATTATAGCGCTGCCGTGCCAAACTGAAAACGGCGATTGAGTGAGTTCAAAAACCATTCATGCCACTGGCTTTAGCCGATATGCGTGCAAGCGTGTAGGCGTGCAGATGTGTAAGCGTGCATGAAGGCAAGAGTGTGCGGAGTGTCAAGTGCGGTGTGTGAGAAGTTGTTCAACTGCCCTGTCCATGCCACTGGCTTTAGCCAGTGAGGGACAAGGAGCAAGGGACATGGGATTTGACGGATTTTTCTGAGCGCCGAATTTGTTCGGCGAAAAATTGGAGGGCACGGCTCCTGCCGTGCCGAAATTTGCGGTCGGGCAGGAGCCCGACCCTCCAAGAAAATTCGCCGACTAAAGTCGGCGCTCAGGTTCTTCGTCACCGACTACGGACTAAAGTCCGTAGCATGGTTCGTTTTTGATGGCGTCATCAACTACGGGTTAAAACCCGCAGCATGATTTGTTTTAGTTGCGCCATCAAATATGGGCTTTAGCCTGTAGCATGGAAAGGCAACTTTCGGAATTCTTGAACATACTCATGGTGATTGCCATGACCAAAGAGCAAATCCGTCAGATGGTGAAGGAACGAATAGAGGCGCTGCCTTCCGATGAACGGTTTCGGCTCACACAGATAATTTTGCAAAGGGCGAGGGCTTTCCTTTTAACGACGAACTCCCAACTTGCTGCTTTTTACATGCCGATTTCTGACGAGATTGATGTTGTGCCATTAATTCGTTGGTGGCAACAACGGGGCTTGCATTTGGCTTTGCCTCGGACTTTAACTCAGGAGAAGCGACTGGAGTTTCGGCGGGTGAGCAGGTTGGAAACAGATTTGCAGTTAGGGGCATTTGGGATTTGGGAGCCCAAACCCTCTTGCCCTTTAGTGAACCCTGACGAGATTGACCTCATCATCGTCCCGGGAAGAGCCTTTGATGAGTGCTGCAACCGCTTGGGGCGTGGGTTGGGCTATTACGACCGCTTCCTGAAAAACTTGCCAGAACGGACATTGAAGGTTGCTTTGGCTTTTGAGTTTCAAATTGTGAAGCGAATTCCGACAAAGCCAAACGATGTCCCGATGGATGTTGTCATCACCGAGAGACGAACGCTTTTCCGTCCCAAATAAACCGAAGCGTAAGGAGGGGAAAGAGATGCCCAAAATTGGATGGTCACCTGTCAGGTTGCTTGCACCGATGCTCTCCGAAGGCAAACCGACCCTTTCGGAACTGTTTGCTATGGCGAAAGACTTAGGCGTTGACACCATTGAATTGCACCACGCAATGCTTCCTGCCTATGACCGACGAACCCTTGACGAAGTTGCAAATTCTCTCTACCGCTACGGCTTAAGGTTGTCCATGCTCACTTGTGCCCCAGATTTCACCCACCCCGACCCAGATGAAAGGGAAAACCAACTTGACGACATGAAGACAAAGGTTGTAGTGGCTTGGGTTTTGGGCGCAGAAGGAGTCCGCGTCACTGTAGGATGCGCCCACGAAGAAGTCTCAAGGGAGCAAGGCATCAAATGGGCTGTTGAGATGCTCCTTCGCCTCGCCGAATTCGCTCACCCAAGGGGCATCAAGTTGGGCTTGGAAAACCACTACAAAGACCGACTTTGGGAATTGCCCGATTTCGCTTTTGACCCAGATGTCTTTTTAGAAGTCGCCGATAGGTTGAAAGGAACGCCTGTCGGAATCAACTTTGATTGCGCCAACCCTTTGATGGTCAATCGTGACCCAATCCCTATCTTAAGGGCTGTAGCCGACCGAGTTTGGCATGTCCATGTCTCCGACAGGAAAGCAGGTGAGTATGCTCACAGGGTTTTAGGAGACGGCGATGTGCCCCTTGAAGCCGTCTTTTCAGAACTGGCTAAGTTGGGCTTCAACGGCGTCATAAGCCTTGAAGACGGTCAAGCCTATGCAGGCGACGACGGAACAAGACGCTCACTCGCTTTCCTGAGAGAGCAAATATCACGCCACTGGAATCGTTGACCTCAATTGCAGAACTATACTCCACCCGCCACTGACCTTTGCTTGAAACCGAAAATTGATTGTTTCGTGGAGGCATTCGTGTTGCTGTTTTCGGATGGGACATGCCAAAATTTGTTGTGCCTGCGGTTTAAGGGAGATGATGAAAATGGGCAATGACGGGAAGCGCGACATCGCGCTTCAACATAAAACCGAACCTCTCCAAGACAAATTTGGTCGCGTTGCTCGGAAGTTGCGAATTTCGGTCACTGACCGATGCAACTTTCGGTGCGATTTCTGCATGCCTGTCAATCCGGTTTGGCTGCCAAAGTCTGAGATTCTGACCTACGAAGAAATTGCCCGCATAGCCCGCATCCTTGCCAGAATGGGCGTCACGAAAATTCGGCTTTCGGGTGGCGAACCTTTGATGCGGCGCGACTTGGACATCCTTGTGGCGATGCTTCGGGAAATCCCAGAAGTCAAAACAATCGCCATGACCACAAACGGCTTCTACTTGTCGGAGATGGCAGAAAGGCTGAAAAAGGCAGGGCTTGACAGCGTTACGGTCAGTTTGCACAGCCTCAAGCCAGAGCGTTACGACGAGGTTGTCGGCAGGAAGGGCGTCTTTGAGCGGGTGATGGAAGGGCTAAAGGTTGCCCGAGAAGTTGGGTTGAACCCTGTCAAGGTCAATGTCGTCGTCACAAGGGGATGCAACGACGACGAAATTTTGGATTTCGCCGAACTCGCCCGCAAAAGCAACTTGACGGTTCGCTTCATTGAATACATGCCCTTTGATGGGCGCAAACTTTGGCGTCCCGAACTTCTCGTGCCGGGCGAGGAAATCGTTCGGACGATTGAAAGCGTCTACCCCCTCACCCCGTTGCCACGCGAGCAAGGTTCAACGGCTCAGGTCTATCGGTTTGCTGACGGAATTGGCGGTGAAATCGGAATCATCACTTCCATGACCTCACCTTTTTGCGGCGATTGCGACCGAATAAGGCTCACAGCCGATGGCAAGATTGTCCCCTGCATGTTCAGCAGGGACGAATACGATGTCAAGTCGCTTCTCCGTTCAGGTGCGACCGACGAAGAGATTGCGGGTTTCATCCGGGACGCCTTCTACCGAAAGTTTGAGGGTGTGGAGTCACTGCTAAGGGAGCAAAAAGTGATAGCCCATGTTCGCCCGATGTATCAGTTGGGCGGGTGACTTTTTACTCCCTCACGAAGGGGCGCAAGAACTCGTGCCACTCAGGGTTTTTGAGGGCTTGCATCAACTTGGCGTATCCCATGTAGGGCAAATATGCTGGCTTCCTCGGCTTTTTGCGCAAGGTCATGCCTGCTTCCTCAGGCGTTCTGTTGCCCTTCTTGCTGTTGCAGCGGGTGCAGCAAGCGACAAGGTTATCCCAGTCGGTTTTGCCTCCCCTGTCCTTCGGAATCACATGGTCAATGGTCAAGCCAGGACCGCGATAGCCGCAATATTGGCATGTGTAGTCGTCGCGGATAAGGATGCTCCTTCGGTTCAGCCTGACCCGTGCAGGTGGGCGGCGAGCATAGACCATCAAGCGGACGACGGAAGGCACTGGGATTGTCTCGCGGGCTGCGTGAATGACCAAGCCGTTGGCGGGTTTGACCATCTCAGCCTTCCCCTTCATGAGCAAAACGATAGCCCGCTTCGCCGAGACGAGGTTCAAAGGCTCATAGTTTCGGTTCAAGACAAGAACCGGCGCGTTGAGCACGCCATCTTTTGAATGGAACGCCGTCACCTCCTCTGTTCTTCTGTCATCAATCGCTGTCTCGTGCATGGCTGTTCACCACTCACAGTTTGAGTGAGTGCGTTGGCTTTAATTTTACCGCAGAAATCCGATTCCTTCCACGGAGATGGTAGCCACTTCGCCCAACGCCCCTTGAACCTCAAACCGGACGGGCAGGAACTTTTCAATCAGCCAAATATGCGTGACAGTGTGTTGGGTCAGTTCGCTTGTCCTGATGACCGACTTTCCGTTGGCGAGCGCCATGAACAAGACGAGTTGGTCGGCTAAGTGTTTGTCAACGGGTGCATCGGTTTCCCAGAATTTGGCGAACTCGTCAACAGCCTCATCGGCAACTCGCTCGGCAGGCTTCCCCAATTCGCCCAACGCTGAGAAGCCGGCGATGACATTTTCAAACTCTGCTGCGATGAAGACGACAGTCCCTGTGGAAGGCGAGGGGAGTTCTCGGATTTCAACCTCAATTTCGCTCTGCCGAAAACCCATGCCCAACAGCCGATTGACTGCCTGATTGGCTTGTCTCAGGGCGATTGAGCGCTTCAGGTTTGAAAGTGCGCTCAGAACCCAAATGCGTCGCAAGTTCCCCCGCTCGGTCAAGTTGACCGGTTGCAAAGGCTTTTCAACGGGCTGAACGATTGCCTCAAGTTCACCGCCACCTTTCGGAAACCAACCTGCTTTGACGAGTTTCATTTCACCGTTAGCGCCCATCTTCCTGACTACAGGCAAAAAGACGAGAGCGATGTAATCGTAAGGCGGGCTAAAAGGCACATGAGTGCCGCAACGGATTATGCGGACCGACGAAGTTTGCTTGGCGAAGAGAAGTGCTGGGAAGACCGTTTGGAAAACGAGAGTGCCAGAGCCTGCGCTCGGTTGATCGGCGGAGACATCCATCACGAAAGAGCCGCCCCGCAAGTTTGTCGGCTCAAACCTCAGTTCCGTGCTGTTGACTTTAGCACCATCAACTTTGGCGTCGCAGACGGAAGCAGCGGCTCGGACAGATGTCAGGTGCTGCGGTCTCAACCCTGGGTTTTTTCGTCCCGAGCGGATGTTGAATATGTGCAACGGTTTGCCTGTCAGCGCCGACAAAGCCAAACTGCTCCTGAGAATCTGCCCGCCTCCTTCCCCGTAACTTCCGTCAACGGTCACCCAACTCATCGTTCGTCACCTCTCTCGGCATGGAAGCGAACAAACGAAAATCTTGACCCGAAGCCGGACATAGGTCGTGAGCAAACCTTTGCACTTGTGCGGGAGGGACGGAAATGACTTTGCGGTGAAGGGTTGGCTAATCCAGCAACTTCCAAGACAGGGAAGCGTTAGCGCCTAACTTTCTGTCCAACTCAATCATCAAGGGCACCATCAAGTCAAGGGTTCGTGCCGCTTTCAAGGGACCGCAATCCACAGGTCTAAACCCAACCTCTCGGATTAACTGGGCGACGATTTCTTTAGCCTCTCGGTCATCGCCGCAGTAAAAGCAATCGCGCACAATACCGTCCTTGTTTACGGGTTTGTCAAGGGTTGTCCACCAGTTGGTTTTGAAAGCAGCCACCCATCTGGCTGGAACGCCCAACGCTTTTGCGTTCTCCTCAACGCCGGAAGTTTGCTTCTCAAGGACAGCGCCGAACGGGTTGGTTATGTCAACGATAATTTTCCCCATCAACTCCGAGGAAAGTCGTTTCAGTTGGTCGGCGCAGGCTGTGTAGGGCAGGGACAGAACTACAACTTCGCCTTCACGGGCAGCGGTAGTTAAGTCAACTCCGTAAAGTTTGCCGCCCGTCTCTTGGGCTATCTGCTCTGCCACTTGCTTCGCCTTTTCAGGGTCTCGGCTGCCGATAAAGATTTCGTGACCGTGCTTAGCCCATGCTTTTGCCAGTCCCCTGCCCATCCTGCCCGTTCCACCCAAAATGCCAATCTTCACGCCAAACTCACCTCCAAATTAACTGACGAACCTCTGAGAAGCGCCGTGCCTTTTAGGCAGTTGTGAGAAGTCGGTGTTGCGAATGATTTCCAGCGACGACTCTGAGAGCAAGAAGCCTTTCTCCCTTAAAGCCTCTTGCGGGTTGCGGATTAACTTCGCCCTAAAGATTGGGTCTTCCATGCTCAGCATGAAAACTTGCTCCAACTGGTGTCGGTCAAGTATCTCCAGAAACTGTTGTGCTTCCTTTGCCAATTCAGTTCCCGGAGCCAATGCGACCGTCCGTTGGTAAGCCACAATTGCTTGAGCATAGTTGTTGAGTTGGTGGTGCAAAGTCGCCAGTTTGAACTGGATGACTGGGTCCGTTGGCGCTAACCTGACCAACCTTTGCATCACTTGTAACGCTTCCTTCGTTTGTCCCTTTTGCAAGTAAATGAACGCCAGCAGGTCAAGAAGGTTCGGGTTTTCTGGGTCTTTTTCCAGACCGCTTAGGACATGCTCCATCGCCTTATCTGTCAGCCCAATTTCAGAGCAAATTTGACCCATTGCCTCCCTCAGCATGGGCGTATCGTGTCCGAGTTTCAAAACTTGCTCAAAACTTTTCAAAGCCTCACGAAGTTGACCGAGGTTCCGCTGCAATTGACCGAGGGCAAACCAAAGGGCTGGAGAATTTGGGATTTGCTCCAATCCCTTTTTCAGCAAAAGAATTGCTCGTTTCGTTTCGCCCTTCCGCTCCAAAATTTGCGCCGCCACTTCGTATGGTTCCGCTTGGTTTCCCGAAAGCCTTATAGCCAAAGCCAAGTGATGGATGGCGTTAGCCCAATGTTCAAGTTGAGCCTCGATGCGTGCAGCCCACAAATGAAGCCTCCAGTTTTGGCTCTGTTGCTTTAGCCACCGCTTGACTTGCCTAAATGCTTCTTGCCACTTTCCCAGGCTCACCAAAGCATTCAGGAACAAGTTTTGAGCCTCTTCAAAGTCTGGCATCAAGGAAAGGGCACGGCGAGCAATTTTCATCGCTTCCATTAACTGCCCCCTTTCAAGAAGGCAACGAGCCCATCCAGTCAATGCTTTGGACAAGATGGGTTTTGCTATCTCAGAGCGAGTGGCTTTCCGAGCCAAATTTTTCGCCACTTGCCTAAACCTTTCCTCCGCCTGTTGCCACTGTTGTCGCTCCATGAATTGGTTCGCTTCGTCCAGAAGTTTCTGGCTATGGGCAATTGGGTCAATTTGCGCCATCACCTTCACCTCCCTTTGTCTGTTGAGTTTCAACTGCGACGGGAGCACCCATTTCCCTCAACAACCTGTCCAACTCTTCACCATCTATCGTCTCCTTTTCCAGCAACCTGTTAGCAATTGCGTCCAAAAGGTGTCGGTTCTCCTGCAGCAATCGCTTCGCCCGTTCGTAGCACTCTTCCACAATTCGCCTCACTTCCTTGTCAATCTCGCTGGCAACGGTTTCGCTGTAGTTTCGGTCTTCAACGATGTCACGACCCAAGAAGATGGGACCTGCTTTCCGCCCTAAGGTGACTGGACCGAGCCGCTCGCTCATCCCAAACTCGCAAACCATCCTCCTCGCCAAATCGGTGACACGCTCCAAATCATTTTGAGCACCAGTCGTCACTTCACCGAAAACCACTTCCTCTGCTGCCCTTCCCGCCAGCATCACTGTCATTTCGTCAAGCAACTCCCTTTTGCTCATCAAGTATCTGTCTTCCTGCGGCAGGTTCAGCGTGTAGCCTAACGCCAGCCCTCGTGGGATGATGGTGATTTTCGTCACCTCGCGGACCTTCAGCAACTTGCTGACCAAAGCGTGTCCGCTTTCGTGATAAGCCAAAACCCGCTTCTCTTTCTCAGTGATCAAGCGACTTTTCTTCTCTGGACCTGCAATGACTTTCTCAAGGGCTTCCAGCAGGTCGCTCATCTCAATTTTCGTTTTGTTCTTGCGTGCAGCCAAAATTGCCGCTTCGTTGACCATGTTCGCCAAGTCGGCACCCGAAAAACCTGCTGTCTGCTTTGCCAATTTCTCAATGTCAACATCGTCGGCAAGTGGCTTGCCTCTTAAATGAACTCGCAAGATGGCTTCGCGTCCTTTTGCGTCGGGATGATCAATGACTATGCGCCTGTCAAAACGACCGGGGCGAAGCAGGGCTGGGTCTAAGACATCGGGGCGGTTCGTTGCTGCCACGACGATGATTCCGCTGTTTTGCTCAAGCCCATCCATTTCAACGAGAAGTTGGTTCAAAGTTTGCTCCCGTTCGTCGTGACCGCCGCCAATCCCTGCAAACCTCAACCTGCCGACAGCATCAAGTTCGTCAACGAAGATGATGCACGGTCTGTTCGCTTTCGCTTGCTCAAACAAATCCCTCACCCTCGCAGCGCCAACGCCCACAAACATCTCAACGAATTCGCTCCCGCTGACATGGAAGAAAGGAACGCCAGCCTCGCCTGCGACAGCCCTTGCCAATAGAGTTTTCCCTGAGCCGGGCGGACCCATCAAAAGGACGCCTTTGGGAACTTTCGCGCCCAACGCTTGGAATCGCTGCGGGTTCTTGAGGAACTCAATGACCTCCTTCAACTCCTCCTTCGCTTCCTCCAAATCAGCCACATCTTCAAAAGTGACGCGCGGTTGGTTCTGGTCGTAGCGACGGGCGCGGCTGCGGGCGAAGTTGAAGGCTTGTTGGTTGCCAGCCTGCATCTGCCTGAAAATCAGGAAAAGGAAGCCAATGAAGCCAAGCATCAGCAGGATTGACAAAATCAACTGCTGCCATTGGACAGCACTTATAGGCGAACTGCGGAATTTGACGGGAACTTGGTATTGCAGCAGCAACTGCTCCAAGTTCTCTGTCCGTTCCGGAAGTTGGACGGTGAAAGGTGTCCCGTCCAAAAGGGTGCCGAATGCCCGCTGCCCTGTGATTTCCAACTCTTGAACCCTGTGCTGCATCACGGCTTGCACGAACTCGTCATACCTCAACTCCCGAATTCGGCTCATCTGTTCGCGGACGACGAGATAGACGAGCAAAGCGCTGACGAGACTTATGGCGAACAGCCATCGGAACGCTCGCATGGTTGATTGCTCACTCCCGCATCGTCTCTTTGGTTGCTCGTTTGCCCAATTCAAAGTTTAGGGCAATTTGTCGCTCTTTGTCTCCAACTGCATCAGCCACACGATGCCCTTCGTCACCTGCATGAAAAGTTGCTGTGGCAAGTGATATGCTGCATCGGTGGGATGACGCTCAATGACTTTCAACGCCGCCTCAACATGCTCAAGGCTGACCTCGTTCAGCGGACCAAGCAACCGCTCAACCATGCACCGGAAAACTCTCCTCTGCAAAGCCTTTGGCAAAGCGAGGAGAGCATCCCTGCTGACCGCCACCTTGTCGTGACTGGAGTGAACCTGAATTTTCGCTAACTGCTCTTCTGCCAGTTGGTTGAGGAAAGTGCTTTCGTCGCGGGCGAGTTCGCTCAGCCTTCTGAGCGCTTCGTCAACTTTGCCGAATTTCTGCCTGAGCAAAGGTAGCAACTCCAACCGAATCCAGTTGCGCGGTATCCTCGTGTCCAAATTGCTCCTGTCAAGCCTCGGTTGCAGCCTGTAAACCCTCGCATACGCTTCGGTTTCCTCGCGCCAGCAGAGTATCAGCGGTCGCACGATCCAAATTTGACTTTGGCTCTGAACTTGCCCGTGAACCGTCAACGGCGCAACAGGTGGAATCCCTTGCAACCCATCCGTGCCCGTCCCGCGAAAGAGGTTGAGCAACATCGTCTCAACCACATCGGTTGCAGTGTGCCCTAAGGCGACTTTTCTGCCGCCAGATTGTTGGGCAACTTCAGCAAAGAAACGGTATCTCGCTCTCCTGCCCGCTTGAGCGATGGAAAGTTTTTGTTCGCGAGCCAAAGTTCTGACATCACTTCTTCCCGTCACGCACTGAATTTGAATCCGCTCGCAAAAAGACTTGACAAACGCTTCATCGGCGTCTGCTTCTTCGCCTCTCAAGCCGTGATTGAAGTGAGCGACCACAAGTTGCCAGTTGAATTCTCGGCTTAGCCTCCAAAGCACATGAAGGAGCGTCAGCGAATCTGGACCGCCCGATACACCGACAACGATGGTCTCGTCAGGCTCAAGCATTTGAAACCTCTCAATCGCTTCCTTCACCTTGCAGGTTATCGCTTCGGGCGCGGCGATGTATTCCCACTCCCTCAGCCCTTCGGCGACAACGCTTGGGGCAATTGCCATCAAACTATCACCTCATGCACGGAAATTTTTCGCCCCTCAAAAATGTAACGCGAGGGCACTCGGGAGAGATTTGTTGGACGGGTTTTCAATTTGACCGAGCACTGGGCGAAACCGATTGGTCTTCCGAACAACTTCGTTGTCCTCGTTTTGTTTCGGGCGCTACAATGGTGCAGCGGAAGGAGGGAACGAGGATGAGATTGGTTCTTTTGCTTGGGGTTCTGTGTTGGTTGGCGATGGTGAGGGGTTCGGCGCAAACGCTCAAGTTCTATGTCGCGCCAAACGGGAACGACAATTGGAGCGGACAGTTACCTGCTCCGAACGCAAAGCGAACTGACGGTCCGTTCGCAACCCTTTACAAGGCACGAGATGCCATCCGACAACTGAAGCGGGAAGGCAAATTCCCAAAGGGCGGGGTCATCGTTGAGATGCGAGGCGGAGTTTACGAATTGCCACAACCTTTGGAGTTGACCGCTGAAGACAGCGGAACGCCTGATGCTCCCATTGTCTACCGCGCACGAATTGGTGAGACGGTTAGGTTGCTTGGAGGCAAGCGGGTCACAAACTGGCAAAAGGTCATTGACCCATCGGTGCTAAGCCGACTTGATGAGTCAGTTCGGGAAAAGGTTCGGCAAGCCGATTTGAAAGCGCTGGGCGTAACCGATTTCGGTTCGCCCGCAGGCGGTGGTTTGGAGTTGTTCTTCAACGACGAACCGATGACGCTGGCTCGCTACCCGAACGAAGGTTTCATGCGCATCGTTGATGTCGTTGAGTATGACGGTCACCAAATTCACGGCATAA
>Ga0326762_1000825_pt1 | contig 12402 bp, 14 predicted proteins | sample NORPS_S_FD_207669 | JGI IMG/M metagenome (GOLD analysis project Ga0326762, IMG submission 207669) | Hot spring sediment microbial communities from Norris Geyser Basin, Yellowstone National Park, WY, United States - NOR.PS_S | ecosystem: Environmental > Aquatic > Thermal springs > Near-boiling...
GTTGGTTTAATAGTTTAGGATTTCAATTTTATAATTTACGAAAAATTTTTTAATTTCTAATTCAATTTCTTTTAAAGCCTCGTAGCTTAGTTCTTTTTTGTTTGTTTTTAAATAAATTTTTTTATTTTTATTATCGATTTTAATTTCTCCTTTTAAATCAGGGTAAATATTTTTTATTTTTGAAGCTAAACTTAAAAGCTTTGTTTTTCTTATGTTTATTTTATCCATTAAATAGGCATTAATATATAAATAAAATCTTCTTCTAATGGAGATTTTATTAATGTCGGTTTTATTCCATAATCTGAAGGGATATTAATTCCCATAAATATTTTTTCACTATCTACATTTTTTATCCCTTCTATTAGAAAATCTATATTATAAGAAATTTCGAATTCTTCTTCTTGATCTGCAGATTCTAAGCTTATATTTACTTTGTTTATATTTTCTCCTAATATTTCATTTTTTGTAATCAGCTCCATCATCTCGTTTTTGGGACTTATTTTGACTTTTATTTCTTTTGTTTGATCAACATAAACCTTATTTAACTTTAATGCTTTTAATACTTCATCTCTATTTATGTAGAATATAATGTTAAAATCTTGTGGAATTACTTGTTGATAATCTGGGTAATCTATAGATAATGTTTTTGTGAGCAAAACTTGGTCTTCTAAATCAAAAGTAACTTGGGAGGGTTCTATATAAATTCTTAATTTCAATGGTTTTTTCTTGATTTTTAGATACTCTGATATTATTGTTTCAGGTATTAATAATTTTTCCTCTTTTTCTATGTTTGTAATTACTAAATCTTTTTTAAACTTAATCTCGGAAAGCCTTATAGTATCTGTTGTAACTAACCTTATTAAGTTTTCTGTTATCCACATATAAACCCCTGCAAATTCAGGTTTTATTACTTCTGCTGTTTTTATATTTCCGTAAATTTTTTCTAAATAATTTTCAAATAATTTATTATCTATTTCTAAATATTTTTCTTCAGAGTATTTTGGAATTAATGGATACTCCTCCTCAGATATACCAGGTAATGTAGAAAATGTTTTTTCTCCTCTTAAAATTAAAGTATTTTCTTTATTTTCTATATTAATTACATCTTCATAAAAATTTTGTAAAACTTCATAAAATTGTTTAGCAGGTATCAAAAATTCTCCTTCTTCTTCAACTTTTGCTAATAAAGTAGCCTTATAAGAAATTTCTAAATCTGTAGAAAATATAGTTAATTTATCATCTTTTGCTTCTAACTTGAAAAAGTTCAAAATACTAAGATCGGTTTTTTTGGGGCAAATTCTATTAACAACTGTGATTTTATCTATTAGTGTATTTTTTAAAATAGATATTTTCATAATAAATAAAGGTTGTTAATTAGTGGATAAATCTTTATTTTGTTTAATTTTAATTAATTTTTTAATTCGACCTTTATGTAAATTTTATGTTGATAATTTAAGTATTCAAAATTTTATCTTTTAAAATTTCAATCTCTTGATAAAGTTCAAAATTTTGCTGGATTTCTTTTTCTATTTTTTCGTATGAATAAAGAACTGTTGTATGATCTCTATTATTTAATAATTCTCCAATGGTATTATAAGATAATTTACCTATTTCTCTTAAAAGATACATTAAAATTTGCCTTGGTTTTATGATCTCTTTTCTTCTTATTTTTTTTAATAAATCTTCCTCTTTTAAATTATAAAATTCAGCTACAATCTTAATTATTTTTTTAGGAGAGACCTTTTTAAAACTTTGTTTTAAATAATCCTTTAATAACTCTTCTACTTTTTCTTTGTTTAAATTAGTTACATTTTTTACCCTAAATGCTACATAATTTAAAGCACCCTCTAATTCTCTTATGTTTTTTGTAATTTTTTCAGCAATAATTTCTAAAGAAAAATCTGGTAAAAAGTAATTCTTTTCTTGATTTTTTAATCTTAATATAGCTAGTCTAGTTTCAAAATCTGGAGGTGTAATATCCACAACTAATCCACCTTCAAATCTTGATTGTAATCTTTCTTCAATATCAGGAATCATTCTAGGTGCTCTATCAGATGAAAAGACTATTTGTTTGCTAGAATTATATAATTCATTAAATGTATGGAAAAGTTCTTCTTGGGATTTATTTTTACCAGAGAGAAAATGAACATCATCTAAAATTAATACATCTATTTCTCTAAATTTTTGTCTAAATTCATCGATTGTCTGATTTTTCAAAGCATTAATAAGTTCATTTGTAAATTGCTCTGTAGTAGCATAACGCACTTTTTTAGTATTGTTATATTTCCTCAAAACTTCATTCCCTATAGCTTGTAAAAGATGAGTTTTACCTAAACCTACACCACCATAAATGAATAAAGGATTAAACTTAGTGCCTAAATTAGATACTACTCCTTGCGCTGCTGCAAAAGCGAGTTCATTATTGCTTCCTACGACAAAATTTTCAAATCTATATCTAGGATTAAGATTTGTTGAAGGATGAACTTCAAAAATTGTTATTTTTTGTTGAAAAGAATATTTAGAAATCCTTTTTGTTCGTGTTTTTATTTGGGTATTTAGGATGTATTCAATATTTTTAATTTCTTGTATAAACTCTTTTACTGTTTTAAGTAATATTAAATGGAACTTCGATTCAAGCCAATCCTTAACTAGTTTATTAGGAACTTCTATTTTTAAAACCCCGTTATAAATTTGTATAGGAGTAACATTATTAAACCATGTCTTCAAGGTAGGCTTAGGAACTTTCTTTTCTAATTCCTCTAATACCTTTTGCCAAATTGTTTGTAAGTCTTTGTTTTCCATTATTTAAAATATTATATTATAATTAAATGAAATGCCAACAATAAGAAAGAAAAAAAGAAAAATAGGTTTTTTAGCAAGGTCTAGGTATAAAGGAGGCAAGAAAATATTGCTACGAAGAAGAAGGAAAGGTAGAAAAAAGCTAACAAATTGATGCTTTCAAAGAAGTATAGATTTAAAAATTTTGATTTTAGAAAATTTCAAAAACCATTTAAAATTTCAGATGACATATTTATTTTGATGAAAATTAATCCAGAAAATAATACAAAAAAATTTTCTGTTGTTGTAGATAAGAAAAATATTAAAAAGGCAGTTATAAGAAATAAAATAAAGAGAAAAATTTATGAAATAATCAGATTAAATTTGGATAAAATTCCTATAGGGTATTATTTGATTAAAGTTAGAGAAGATATTTCAAAAGAAAAATTTAAAGATCTAGAAAATAAATTAATAAATTTATTCAAAAATGTTCCAAACAATTTTTGTAGAGCCGTTAACTAATATATTAAGGTTTTTAAATTTGTATTTTAATGATTTAGGTTTGGCCATTATAGTATTTAGTATATTTTTGAAAATTTTAATATCCCCCTTATCATTTTTACAGTTTAAAGAAGAACTTAAATTAAAAAAAATAAACGAAAAAATAAATAAATTAGCAAAAAAAGAGAAAGACATATTAAAAAAAGCTGAAATAATTTCGAAAATTTATGAAGAAGAAAAGTTTAATCCTATATATAATATGTTAGTTCAATTTTCTACATTACCATTTTATTTAGCTACTATATTTGTAATTCAAAACTCCTTAAAAACAACTATGACGCCATTTTTTTTAAATTTAATAGATTTAACCAAGCCAAGTGCCATTTTAAGTTTTATAGTTATAATTTTTCAAATATTTTTCGTTTTTACTCAGCCTAAAGAAAGCAGAAAAATACTTTTGTTTATTTCAGGAATTTTAGCAGTAATAATATTCTTTTTCTCTTCAGCTTTTTTACTTTATTTTTTAGTAATTATTGCTTTAAATTTATTAGAGAGAAAATTATTTAATCTGTACCACATAAAGTTTGGCGTCATTTCTATTGAAGAAGATAACTCCTATAGGAGTTAAAACAGGATTTATAATATCAAAATCTCCGTCTAAATCATAATAATCTAACTTCAAATTTTTAGGATCAAAAATAATTAATTTATCTGAAAATGTTTTTTTATAATAATACCAATCATCTATTTTAGAAAAACTTTGATCTTTTGGTACACCGCAAATTAATATTTCTTTAAATGAACATTTTTCTTTTAGAGTCCCAAAGTTAAATTCGATAATTTTATTTCCATTTTTATCAATAATAAAACTTTTCCAGGTATTTTCAATATAACTTACAAAGATCAAGTCTTTTTTATTTGTTAAAGCATTTAATAACATTTTAGGTTCTAATAATTGAACCTTTTCTTTTGTATCTTTTATTAAAAACAATGGGGAATTATAAACCTTTCTAGGATTTTCATAAAAAATAATATTTTGATCTAAATAATCAAAAACAGGATTGAAAATATAAAGATCTACTACTTTTTTAAGATCACCAACATATTTAGCTAAATAATTTATCTCTCCAGAGCTAATGAACAAATAAAGATCATCATTCACCCAAAAAGCTGTTTTAGTGTTGATAGGCAATTTTATTAATTTATCTTTAATTGTATCAAGCAACCAAAAATTATTATCTTTAAATAAAACTAATAAATTACTTTTAGAAAAATTTAAATCTTTAATATTATCTTTTTTGAAAATTTCTTTATAAGTTTTATCCTCTATATTATAAGCTTTAATAACCTTATTAGTAGGATCATATCCATAAATATATGGGTAATCAATTTTAGGATAGAGTAGGATAGTATCAATTAATAAAGAGGGTGATTTAATGTTAGCTTTTGTATCAACTTTTGAAGTAGTAGGAACTTCTATTGTTTCAGTTGCCTCTTTTGTTGATGTTTCTTCAGAAGGAAATTCGGTTGGTGCACTAGGTCTTTCTTCTCTTTTTAACTCTTCTACTTGTGGTTTTTTAGGAAATAATTCTTTATATAATAAAATTCCAAATCCTACAAGGATAATCAATCCTATAAGTAAAAATAAAATTTTTAAAAATTTACTCATTTTTTAAATTTTAAATAAATAATTATCCCAAAAATCAAAAAAACTACAAAAACTATTGCGGTTATTAATGAAATATAAGAAAAACTTTTTTCAGGTAAAATTGGGGTTTGAGTGACTATTTGTAGTTCTTTAATTTCCTTTTGCGGCTTTATTCTCTCTTCAATTTTTTTATAAGAAACATTAATTTCTTTTTCAAAAACAGTTAAAGGATAATTTGGATTATTTGCTGAAGGACAATCTAAAGGACATAAATTTTCTTCTCCAGCTTCACAAATATTGTTTTCGTTGCATATGTTAAAAACAGAAATATCTATCTTACCCAAAAAATTATCACTTTTATCCTTAAATATTAAATACTCAGCATTAACTAAATAAGGAATATAAAGTTCATTCACGCCTATTTTTAAATCTATAGGAATATTCCAAATATAGCCATTTTTGTTGAAATATTCTATTTTAAAATCACCACCTATTGTCAGATTAGGAGAAACATCTATTAAATCTAAATTTAAGCTTTCTTTATTATTTAATTTCACTGTTTCCCCGTCATAGACAACATTTAAATATAAAACATCGTAATACTCTTTATTTTGAGCATTTAAATAACCGACAGTTATCAAACAAATAAAGATTAATAAAATTTTAAATTTATTAACTAACACCCTTTTCATCTATTATTGTTTTGATAATATTTGCTACAGCTTGATGATAACCTTCTGAACTCCCTGTTTTATATATTAATAAGGCTCCAACTAAGTTATTATTTAGATGACGTATGGTATTATAGCTAGAGAGCCTTTTAATTACAACCGCAGTAATTAGATACGGATTATCTAATTTTTTTCCTACGCCAATTTGACTTGCATTAAAGTCGTTAGGTGATAAGTTTATTTTATTTTTAATGGAATCTGGTAATTGATTATAAACATTTTGAGCCTCTTTTGCTATTTTAGCATATGCTGCTTGTCGAGTAGATGTGTTGTTAGACCTAGTTCCATTGTTAGCTCTACCCCATTCTATTCCAAAAGTAGCAAATGAATATTCTCCTCTTCCCCAATTTTTAGGATCACATCCATGACCGCCAGATTCAGTTATTAATAATGATTTAAGCAACACTTTTACATCCCCCTTATTTAATTGAACTTCTGACTGGACAATAGGGGGATAAATTTTATAATTAGTTAAAGAAAATATAGACACCCCAACACCTGCATCTACTAATTCATCAATAGCATTGAAAAATTTTTTACAACGTTGAGAATACCTAGAAGGATTTAAATCTAACCTTTTTGCCTGCCCTGTTTGTAATATATTATTAACAATTCTAGTACCTTCAATTATTATTTCCTGGATCTCTAAATTTGTTATTTGATACATAATTAATCTTGCAGAAAATATATAAGGATTGATCCAATAAAGAACGATACCAGTAATAAAGATGATTCCTAAACCAATTATAGCATTTTTCATTCTATTTTTACCTTGCATTTTTACATCAGGAATTGTTGATAAAAGATTTTCGAAAGCACCAAATAAAAACATAAAAAATGCAACAACTACAGCAATAGCTACTAAAAGATTATAAATTCCTTGCAAACATACCTGGAGATTTGAAGTTGTTCCACAATATTGAGATACGAACTCTGTAATGTTCATTCTTGCTTAAAAATAATTTTATCTACAGCGAATTCATTTGAATCTAAATTTTTTACATATAATGTGATTTCAGTTTCTTCATAAATATCAGAAGGATCAATCATTACACTAGAATAAAGTTTATTGCCAACTTTCCAAGTATAAGACAAATTATCAGAAGAAAAATTAAATGTTAAAGGAAAAAGGAGTTCACCAGCATTATAATTTTTAAATGGCAAAATTATGTTTAAATCTTTTAAAAATCTTACAATACTTACAACTGGTTTAGATTTTAAATTAAAACTAAAAGAATATTCTTTAAAAAAACTGTTATCATTAGGATAAATTTTTACTTTTCCTGAAAAATTAGGATTTTTAGGAGTAAAAGAAAGGGCAGGTTTATAAGTTTTAAATTCTTCAAAAGTATCAAGATAATTAATTGTCCATTCATAATTTAAATTTTCCAAGTTATATTTTTTATTATTTTCATAAATATAGCCTTCAATTCCTACAAAATAAACATCACCTTTTCTTTCAAAAGAAAAATATATTGAATCTTTTTCAGCAAAAGCAAAATTAAAAAGTAAAACTAATGTTAGAAAAATAAAAACTTTCTTCGCCATATTTAAATTATAAAATATTATTCTTCCTCTCCTCCTTTTATTCTTTTTTTAATTTTCATTAATCTTACTATTCTCCATCTTGAGATAAACTCCGAAATGGTTTTAAGCGGCAAACTATCAGAAATTTGAAGAACAGGTATAAAAGTAACAATCAATTCATAGCCTACTAAAAAAATATAAATTAAACCTTCTATCCTTCCTATAACATTATTTTTAATATAATGCCATATTAGAAAAGTAAATATTAAAAACCCAGGGATTTCAAAAAATAAAGTAAGATAAGGTAAAATAAATAAAGTTCCTCCTGTAGCTCCAGCAATTAAATTAAGTATTGCTTCTAAAATATCCGCAGTAATTAAAAAAAATCCTGAAATCCACCATAATATTGTAATACCTAAACTATCTTCTGCCTCCTCAAATTCTCCTTTTTCTCTTTTTTCCAATTCTTTTTCATATTCTTCAGCAATTCTTTTTTTAGTATATTCTAATAATTTTTCTGTTTTTATTCTCATTTTCTAACTTTAGCCGCTTCTTTTATTGCAGATAATTGTTCTAAGCTTGCTTTTATTATTTGATCTTCGGCATAAGAAGCTAAAACATATAAAGGAATTCTTTTAAGACCAGCAATTAAAATCCCCCTTCCTCTTTCTGCTTGAACTAAAAATCTTTTTTCTCCTTCAGAGAGTGCAAAAACCTGTCCAACTAAATCTATAGTTGCAGGAGATTGCTTCATTAAAAACACTAAAGCAGAGTTTGTTATAATAGGTTTTCCATAAGGAGAATTCAAAAAATCTTCAGCATCTTGTGTAATAGTTGTAATTCCTAAAAGATACTTTCTACCTCTTTTTATTGCATTAAGCAAGAAATTAGCTCCAGACTCATTTTTCATAATCCACCAAGCCTCATCAATAATTACAATCCTTCTTTTTCTTATTCTTCTTACTTTATTCATTAAATCATTTAAAACCATATACATTCCAATCGGCCTTAGTTCTTCAACTAAATCTCTAAATCCAAAAACAACAATTCTTTTATTAATGTCTACATTTGTTGGTTGATTAATAAATCCACTAAAATTACCTTGAGTAAATGGATATAATTTTTCAGCAATCTCTTTACCCCCTTCAATGCTTAATAAAACTTTTTCAAAATCATTTAAAGTAGGGAAAACTTCTATTTTAGAAAAATCTGAATTTGGCAAAATATTAAAAGAAGCATAAGTTTGATGAATAGCTCTATCTACAATTGTTAGCTCTTCAGCATTGAATTTTTCTCCTATTATTACTTCTAAAAGTCCTATAATATCACTAACTTTTTCTTTATATACATCTTCAGGATTTTCTCCTTCTAAAACAGGTGGTAAGTCAAAAGGATTTATATGATGTTCTGACCTTAAAGAAATTGGGATGAAAGAACCTCCGTAGATTTCAGCTATAGATTGGTATTCATTTTCTGGATCAAGAATAATAACATCTTGACCAAGCATTAAATTTCTCATTACCTCTATTTTTGTAGTATAACTTTTTCCTGCTCCTGATCTAGCAATTATTACCATATGGGCATTTTCAAAAGCAAATCTATCCAAAAGAACCAAAGAATTATCTTGTAAATTGATTCCCATTAAAACTCCCTTATCCATAGAAAGTTCTGATGAAATGAAAGGAAAGAAAGAACTTGCAGCAGAAGAATTCATAGAATAGTTAACATTTAGATAATCTTTACAAAGAGGTAAATTGGACAAAAAAGCATTTTCTTGTTCCAAAATTACAGGCTTAGCAATTATTAAGCTACTTTCTAAAAGTTTTATAATTTTATGTTCTCTCACTAACAAATCTTCTTTATTTTCTCCAAAAATAGTTAAATATAAACCTACATTTAAAATTTTTTCGGTTCCTTGAATAATAGCCTCTTTTAGTTCTTCTATATCTTTGTAAGCAGTTTCTAATCTTGGATCTCTTGGTAATCCTTTTTCTTCAATTTCCCTTAATTGACTCTCTATTCTTAAAGATTGCTTATTTAATTGTTTTAAAAATATACCTGGGTCTCTTGGAATAAAAAATATTGAAAGATTAAAAGGTTCAGGTAAAGATAAAATATTTTCCAGCCATCCAGCAAATAAAAATCTTGGATAAGTTATAACGATTATGTTTTTACCATATATTTCACCTATTTGAAAATCAGAAATATTAAAAATAGCAGCAGGAGGAGCAATAATGTTTTTTATTTGTTCAAACCCCTTTTTCTCTTCAATAACCGGAACTGCGACTTTGCTATCTTGTTTTTTAAAAAATGGAATTTGAATTTTCATTCTTCTATCATCTGCATTAATTCTTCAAATAATTTTATTGGTGCCATTCCCCATCTAGGATTTGGATTATAAAGTTCATAAAAAAGTTGAATAAGTTCAGGTGTCTTCAATCTTATAGGTTGCAACCCTAAAGCTGATAATTTTTCAGTAATATAAATCACTCTTGTTTCTAATTGTTCTAATTGTTGATAAAATTCCTCTTCTTTTTTATATTCTCTCTTAAATAATCCTCCAATTTTAATTGCTTCTGTTTCATAAGGTATAACAATATAAAATAGTTTTTTCATAATTCTGTGAGTTTCTATATAATCTTGGATAAATTTAATATATTCTTCAAGTTGTATTTTAATTAAAGGTTCAGTTTCTTGTTCTAATTTTTCTTTTAAATAATTTATATAACCTTCTATGTAGGCTAATCTTGAAACAACAAAAATTTGAATACTAAAATCCAAACCATCTAATAATTCTTTAAATAAACCTACAACAGCCTCTTTTTCTTGTTCAGAAAGCAGAGAAAAATTAATTCCAGGAACAGCTAAAATTGCCCTTAATCCTCCATCTTCAGTTATTACAACATCATCTCTAATATCCTTTATTTTTATTAAATTGGATGTACTTTTTACCATCTTCTTTTAGGAAACTTTGGAATAGGGAAATTAATATAGGGATCATATGGATTATAACCGTGTTTATGTGCATTATTTATATATTCAGAAAGTGGATTTTCAAGGACTATCTCTTCCTCAGTCTTTTTATGCTCCTTAATTTTTTCAATCTTCTTTTCTGGAATCTCTTCTTCTAATAATTCTACATATTTTTCAATTGTAGGAACATTTACATATTTAGTTACAATTTTAACCTCTTCTCTCCAAAGATACTTTTTTGAAGAAAATAATACTTGAATTAAATTTGGTAAATATCCTAAAACAGACTTATTGTTTATTTTCCCCCAACCTAGTAAAACTGCTAATAAAAACGAAAAGAGAGTAACTAATAAAGCAAATATTGTAGGTAACAATTTAAAGGCTCCATATGAAATTAAAAATGCAAAGAAAATCAAAAATAATTGGGCATAAGTAAAAGAAACAACCCCAAGATATAATTTATCTTCAATATTTATATATTGTGGAACGCTAAACCTCATTAAAATAATTATAAATTAGATAAGTCTATAACACCCTCTTCTTTTTGCTTTTTATCTTCCTGTTTTTTAATAATAACAACACTAGCTGAACCAGTCTCTTTAGGCTTAGGTGGCTCCCATGAAATTGTTTGATTTATGTCTATAACTTTTTTAGGAATTTCTGTTTTGATAGGCTGAACCTTAGAAAGATCTATAGCAGATTCCTTTTTTTCTTCTATTTTTTTAATTTCTTCTGTTTTTGGAGGAATAACCTTTTGTAAATTTAATACTTTTGTAGGACTAGGCCTCTCTTTAATTTTTTGAATAATATCAGCTATTTCTTTTGGCGCAGTTTTTATAACTTTTTCCTCTCTTTCTTCCCTTTTTTGACTTATTTGCCAAACAGAATTTACTAAAGGTAAAAATTTATTTTTTATATGAAAAGCTAAACTGCCAGCATCAGTATCATTTAAGCCCAATCTTTCTTTTATTATTTCTTTTAAATCAGCATTTTCATCAATTAGTCTTACTGCTATATCTTGTAAAAGATAGGTAAATTCTATCTCTTTTTCTCCTTTCAGTTCAAATTTTTTAATATATTCATCCAAAAATGAATAAAAATCATCAGAATATAAAAATGATCGAACTTCTAAGGGAGCAGATGTATATGCATCTAAAAAGGTAGTCATTATTTAATTATAAACTAAGAAGTAGGTGTGGTGGTAGCAGGTTGTTGCTGAGTAGTAGCACCTCCACTTCGCGTCTCTTCTAAGCTTCTTAACCTTCTTTCTAGTTCGCCTTCTCTTCCTGCAGGTGGTGGAGTCTTTAATGCTCCACGGAGTTTAGAAAGGAGCGCAGATAAACTTTGTTGTTGGTCTTGCGAAAGAGATGGAATTTGATCAATTGGAGAAGGTGGAGGAGTTTGTGGAGTTATTCCTAAGCTTATTAAAAATTCATCAGGATTTCGGGCCCAAGTGCTAAGCAGGTTTAAATTATTTTCAATAATATTCCAAACTTCAGTTTCTGTTTTGTTTACAACACGAGCAATATTTTGTATAGTATCACGTATTTCGGTATAATTTAATGCCCTTGCTTTAAAAGCATTCAGGTCAGGGAAAAATGTTGTATCTGTTGCATAATTATAAAGGTTTTCCAAGTCCTCTTTCAGTTTTTTTTGTTGTTCTTGGCTTAAAATATGTTTTGGCACTGTAGTTAATTGTTGGTTGATCCGACTTATGTGCCTGTTTATAGTGTCTATTAAATTTTGTGGATTTTGTAACAATTCATCCAACTTTCCCTCTTTATAACTTTCTTCTAAAACTTCCCGGATAACATTTTCTATATCTGGTCGCCCTAGCATTTCAGCTATTTCTCTTGCTCCGCCTCCGGTTCTTCTATCACCTATTACTGCTCTATAAGCAGGAGTAGTTGTTATTGTTCCTAAATTAGCTTCTATAAAATCCCTCTGACCTTGTTGAGCTAACCATCTTATATTTTCTGGTGTCCAGAAATTTCTTTTATTAGGCACATAGGTGTACATATTAGTAAATAAAAGTGGATGTCGGCGATCTTCTATTCCGGCTTTAGTTAATACTGAACTTAAATCACCTAAATTAGCTGTTCTCCAATCTAATTTACCTGCTATTTGATTTAATGCTCTAATCTTTTCCTCCTCTTCTGTGGCTGTTACAAGTCTAGTTAAATTACAATCAAATGTTCTTCCACAAAGATTCTTTAAGACTCCAGTTTTAGCAGCTTTTTGCAA
>Ga0326762_1000839_pt1 | contig 12282 bp, 5 predicted proteins | sample NORPS_S_FD_207669 | JGI IMG/M metagenome (GOLD analysis project Ga0326762, IMG submission 207669) | Hot spring sediment microbial communities from Norris Geyser Basin, Yellowstone National Park, WY, United States - NOR.PS_S | ecosystem: Environmental > Aquatic > Thermal springs > Near-boiling...
CGAGCTCGGAGCCGCCGTTGCGCTCTACCTGGCCCTCGGGATAGGCAAGATGGCTAATTACAACAATATAGCCACACAGTGGGACTCAGGTACAGAGTCAATACGCGAGATTACGGGCCAATATGCATTGACGCGTAAACTGGAGCCCGGCTACGACTTCGTGGAGGCGATTCCTCATTCACAGAACCTGCCGTGGGCATTCGAGGCGGATGTGGCTGAGTCCGGCAAGCTCCACCTCACGGGCGGGGGCCTTCTACCGGTTCTGCGGTGGCTGGCGGAGTCGCTGGGAGGCTTGTGGGGCGAGGGTGACGCTATATACCTCTGGGACGCGGCGGAGCTGGACAGGAACTTGCCGCCGAAGAGCGTGGATGTGGTGCACGTGGATCCGCCCTACTACGAGCAACACAACTACACCGGCGTCTCCGAGTTCTTCTGGCAGGTGCTGAGGTCGGCGCTGGAGCCCGTCCTGGACATTCTGTTCCCGCCGGAGCGCGTCAAGCTCGGTTGGACGCCGAGAAGCACCTCTCTGCCTAAGGCACATGAAATAAGGGGGCCTCCTGGCTCCGGGTTCGGCGATAAGATCGAGCGGTTCTTCAGAGCCACTGAGGCCGTCTTGAAGGAGGACGGCCTCTTCATCCTGTGGTACACATACGGCAAGGTGGAGGGATGGGAGGAGCTGTTCTTCAGGCTCTACCGCGCAGGCTTCTCGGCGATCAAGGCGTGGCAGGTGTGGACGCAGGCGCCGCAGAGGAGGGTTGCGCTTGAATCGTCTGCCTTCAACACGTCCATCGTGGTGGTGGCCGGGCCGGCGCGGAGGGCGCTGATCCAGGGGCCGGACGATCCGCGGTTCCGCGAAGCTGTGTACTCCGAGGCGAGGAAGACGGCGGATATGCTCCTGGAGCGGGGGCTTCTGGGGGAGGCCGCCGTGACTGCCATAGCCAACGGACTTGCCGCCTCCACGCGGTTCGAGGCGCTGGACGGGACGCAGATAAAGGGCCTCATGTCGGCCGCCATCTCCATCGCCGTGGACGCCTTCCTGGACGCTCTGGCGGAGCGGCACGGCGTCCCCAAAGCCAGGTCGGCCTCTTTGGATCCGAGGAGCAAGCTGTATTTATGCATGTTGGTGCTCTCAGATGGGAATCTCAGGGTAAAGTACGATGTTGCAAATAGGTTGGCGCAAGTGCTTGGCGCCCAGCTGGAGGGGTTGCTCTTCGGGAAGGGCGAAGCGAGGGAGTTGGCCAGGCCGCGCGACGTGGCTTTTGGGAGGCACAAACTGGCGATCTGCCCAGTGCTTGAGGCCATATATAGAGCCGACGACCTATGCGCCAAGGGGATGGTGCGCTCGGCGGCAGACGTCTTCAAGGAGCTCAGCCTCGGGGGATTCGGCGAGGAGGAAAAGGCGCTGGCCAAATTCATCATCTCGGCCGCCGGCGCGAAGCTGAACCTAAAGTGTAGCAACTTGGCATCTTTGCTATGAGCGGCCTGCGCAACTGCTTAAAGAGCAGGCTGGAGGAATACGCCGTAGGGCGTTCGGTAGATGAGTTGGCGCCCTCCCTCAGCTCCCTCGTCCACAGCCTCCTTAAGGGGGATGTAACGTCTGACTACTCGAACCCGCAATTCTTTATCGAGCTGACGTACCCTACCGACAGCATGAAGACCGTGTTCTCCCTGGTCTTCGGCGCGATGAGGGTTAGGCGGAGCAGATTCGCCGCGCTACTCCTCGACGCAGACATGGGAAGCGGCAAGACCCACCTCCTGGCGCTCCTCCTCCACCTCTTCTACTCGCTAAAGAAGTGGACACACTACGAACGGGCGCTCAGAACCGATTTGGAGAAGCTTCTGGGCGAGGACATCGCCATATTGGACATGCCCACCGCCGTCTTGGCTGTGGATTTGAAGACGGGTAACGCGGCGGAGACGCTAAGGCTTTTCGAGGAGTCGCTGAGGATGGCGGGAGACCGCGCAGCGGCGGATTTGATAAAGAGCGCCGACTACACCCCATCCCACATCGATTACGTAAGCCTCGCCAAGTCGATAAACTCAAAGACGAATGTCGTAGTGCTGGTGGACGAGCTCTTCGGCTTCGCCGCCATGAACTGCAACAGTCCAGAGCACGAAATGGTGCACCTCCTCAGGCTTATATATGAGTTGGTACAGAGGAGGAGACCGCTGGCGGACTCGGGCGATTCGGCCGTTGTGTTGCTCATGGCCAGCGCCCGGAGCGACTACAGAGGATGGAAGCGCATCTCCGAAACGTGTAGAGTTGGCGTCTTCGTTGAACAGTTCGAGAGAGATCTGGAGAGAATCAAGCTGTCGGCCGCATCCAGATGGGTCAGCGCCGACGAGGCCATGCGGATCGTAGCCCAGCGGCTCGACCTATCGCCAAATGACTTCAGCCGCGGTCTCTACGACCTCGCGGAGAAGGTGTTGAGGGAGGATACCCTCTTCCCCGGCGCGCACCACCTCCGCGGCTTGCTTAAAGCCCTTGCGGCCTATGCACTGTCGGCTTGCGAGACGGAGCACAACAAGGTCACCGCCGCACACCTGACGGAGATCGCCATATCCGCGCTTCTCGGCACGGACGCCCATAGGTACAAATCCCTCTACGACGTAATTAGGGGCAGGATCGGCGGCGACCAAGACCTCCTCTACGCGGTCAACGCGGTCTTCACGGGCTCTATGGTCGGCGATGCCGAGAGGTTGGCAGCCGTGGTGGCGGGCGACAGAGGAGTCGTGTCCTCCACAGAAAGGTGGCTCATGGAGGAGCTCTCATATGTCATGCCCAAGGACAGGGCGGCCCAGACTGTCAAAAAGTTGGAGACGCTACCGCACGTCAAGATGGTGAAAAACGGCGAGGTCGTCTATGTAGTGGCACCGTTTCTCAACATAAGGGCCTTCTTGAGCGAGGCCTTCAACGAAGCGGTGAAGTCGGTGGCGGCGGACGCGGTGCAACGCCGCCTGAAGGAGCTCCTGCACGCGACCATGTTGCCGACTTGGAGCAACCTCGTGGTGGTGGAGGATCCCGCTACATTCGACCCCAAGGAGCTGAGAGACGGAGTGTTCAACTTGGTGGTCGTTCTTTCGGGCGATCCCAGGTCGGCGTTGGAGAAGGTCGGAAGAAGCTCCTTAGCCGTCGCGGCGGTCGCTCCGAACTACGACGTGCTCACCCCGGCGCTGGCAAGGGCCGACGCGTTTATAAAAGCCGTGGGAGACGCCAGGAAGTATCTGGAAGCAAGGGAGAGCGAACATGTAAAGAAGATGATCCCCGACAGGAAGATATACGAGCGCGTTCTCGAATCCTTTCGGCAGGAGCTGGTGGAAGCCGCTGCGGAGCTGGGCTCCAGGGTCTTCAGCGAATTAATGCAAGCAATGGCCGAGTCGCTTTCCACCGCGTATTTCAAGTCGCCGGTGGACGGCATCGTGAAGCCGGTAAGAGTCAGGCCGGCGGTTGGTAGGAGAGAGCTCGGCAGGGGGATTGCCTACGAGAGACTCCTGGAGGCATTACATGCAGAAGAAACCACGGCAGTGAGAGATGTCGTCAGCGCCTACCTCAACACCCTTGCGCAGCTCACAGATTTTATATACGATGGGAAGACGGCAGCATCCCTTGGCCGCAGATTCGAGCTGAGAGACCGGGCGGAGTTGCCGAAGTCCACATACATAGCCAGGGTCGGCAACCAATACTTCATCTTTTCCAGAGATGCCTACCGGATATTCCTGGAGACGGTGAAGGAAAATGTCATCAAGCAGGGGTATGTGGTGAAGGAGGTAGGCGACCTCGTGATAATAGAAGCGCCTATGGAACAACGGCTACAGCAACCGCCTACCTCCACGATAATCGATGCCGCGCCCAACGTCTCCTCTCCCGCCTCGCCAAAGGCGCGACGCCTCTCGGACTTCGACGCAGTTCTCGACGCCCTCGTCGAGGGGGCCGAGGTGGAAGTGGTGTTAGATGTCGCAGACCCCAACACGCTGGCCGCATTCCTTAACGCTGTTAAGGGCTACGTGAAGCGCGTGACCGTCAAATCAGGCGGTTGGACGTACACCTACGGCGGCTAGCCCAGCAACAACGCCACGGCTAACTTCGACAGCGCACCTGGACACCTCGGGCCATGGCAGAGCCTGCATCCATCTTGGGCGCAGACCACATCGTATGCATGATCTGTTGCAATGGAGGCGCGCCTCCTCAGCGCCTCCTCTGCTATCAGTCTCAGCCTCTTCGCGACTGCGAGCTCCATGGCCGAGGCCAGCTTCTCGGCCGGCATGGACGGAAGGCTGTGTACCGCCTTGTCTATTGACGTGAAGAGGGTCAGCTCCTCCAGCTTCTGCGAGGCTTGGATCATGTTCTCGACGCCGAGTCTTTGCTTGAAGCCGTATGTGTCGCCGCGGAGGTTCACGCCTACGTCTACGGCGGGGGGCACGCCGGCGGCGGCAAGCGACCTGTATATGAAGTAGGCCTCGGCCAGCCCCAGCCCGTCCACCAATATGGCGTTTCTTGGGATGCGCCACCCCGGAGGCGACCTGGAAGCCAGCTGAGCAAGCTCCCTAAGCATCTCCGTTAGGCGGCGATCGGCATGGACCGGCGCCCCGCCTACGGCGGCTACGGCGAGGAAGAAGTCTTTGTAGCCAAGCTCCCTTTTCGCGGCGTATAGAAACGCCTTAAGCAAATGCGCCTTAATCACATCATGTATGGTGAATAGTTATTAAAACCGTTTCGCTGGTCAGACATGAGGAACGCGGTTGTTGTCCTGGAAGGGCGTTGTATATTGGTATACCTCTCCGAGCAGTGGCCGCCCGACCTCCCGCCAGTAGTTAAGGCGTGTCCGCCCGGGCAACGCGCCGCTGATTTGTTCAGAGTTCTGGCCAAATATGGAAGACCCATAGAAGGTGCTCAGGCCCTCGCACTCCCCACCTGGCTTCTGCACGCCCTGGCGGCTTTGGCCATGACGCTGTACGTCCGAGACGTCGATCCCGACTTAGTCGATAAGCTCTTTGAAGAGACACCGGCGTCAATCGTAACGCTTGTAAATGAATTTGCAAAAAAGAGCCGAAATAAAACTGGCCCAGTGATTGCACCCAAATACTACATCAGATTGGCCAAAATTATATTACTTATTACAGAGACGTACTTCGACGAGTAGCCGTCTTTACACACCAATTTAAGCTAAAACAAGAGAAATCACTAAAATGTCTCATCTTTTTATAGTAGCTTGAAGTGGGGAGTGTGGATGTGGAGGAGCTTGTCAGCGCCGTCTCCCGGAGGGTGGGGGAGGAGGTGGGGGGCTTGCGCCGCGGTGTCGTTGTCTTCGTGCCGCCGGGCTCCTCCCGCTTCGAGGTGGTGAAACGCTTGCGGGAGCTCGTAGACGTGGCCTACGCCTACAGAGAGGAGGCCGGCGTCTCCATCTACCGAGACGTTGAACAGCTCGCGGAGGCCGTGGCTGAGGAGTTTAGGAGGGCTGAGGATAAGCCGGTCTACCGCGTGGCCGTGGTGCCCCGAAGCACCCTAGAAGCTATCCTGCTGGCCGAGAGGCTTAGGGAGGCGGAGAGGGAGGATCTACAGGTGAAGATTCTCTACCTGCCCAGATACTACGCCGAGGCGGCGGGGAAGCTGGAGGAGGAGCTTCGGGCCCTCGCCGAGGTGGAACACGACAAGCTCAAAACCGCGGCGAGAGACGAGTGCCGCGGCATCTCGCCCAAACCTCTGCAGATTTCGGACAAGATGAAGTTGAAAAGACTTCTGGAGGCTAGGAAGACGCTGGAGGAGCTGAGCCCAGGCGAGCTGGGGCTCAAAGACGTGCTTGCAGAGGCCTTCGGGAAGGCCATCAAGGCGGCGCCGGGGGCCGCCGCGGCATCTGCCCTAGGAGGCTTTGTGGGTTACGTGATAGGCAACTTGCTGGGGTGGGTGGCAGAGATGACAAGCTCGAAGTTCATAGAGAAGCTGGCCGACTCGGTGCTGGAGAGCTGGGGGCGGGATGGGGTTAGGGATGAGGTGGCGGCTGGCGTCGCTGAGTTGTTGAGGAGGGCGGAGAAGGCGGCGGAGGTTCTGGAAGACGGCGAGGTGGCCGACGTCCTTGAGGCTTTTGTCGACCAGCTGGCGCTGGAGTGGGGGATGGACGCCGAATCCTTCACCGCCTCTGTGGAGAATCTGACCCTCCTCAAAAGGAGACGCATAGCCGCCGAAGACGACTTGGAGAGGCTCAAGAAGGAGCTCGCGGATAAGCTTAAGGAGGTCTATAGAGAGCTTGGGGGGAGGCTGGCGCCTCTGGGGGTTGTTGCCGGCGTGTATCACGTGCCGGAGCAGCTGGGTGTGTATTTCGGCGACGGGGAGATATATGTGGGGAACGTCTTGGCGAGGGAGCGCGCGGTCTACGTGGAGCACCCCGCCGAGGAGACGCTGGCCGAAAAACTAAGCCAGCGCCAGCTGGTGGTAGTGCACGGCCCCAAGGGAGAGGGGAAGTCGGTACTCACGAAAGTGACCCTAGCGAAGAAGATCGTAGGCAACCGCGCCGTGGTGGTGGAGGCGACGGGAGGGGATGATGTGGCTAAGCTGAAGCAGGTAATAGATGAGATTAAGGGGGCGGGGAGGGAGCCCATCCTCTACTTCGACCCCTCCCAGCCGGGGCACTACCCGCAGAAGCCTTGGGAGGAGGCTCGGCATAGGCCGCTCAGCATTGAGAAGCTCGCCCACCTGGAGGTCGTGGGGGCTGTTGCGCGCGACAAGGAGGTGGCTGGCGTGGTGGTGCTTAGCGACGACATGTACGAGCGTGTGAAAGATAAGCTGGGGCCGCATGTGGCTGTGGAGGTGCGCAGCGGCGATGCCCGCTTTCTGCAGAGGCTAGTGGAGAGCTACAGCGGTTGTCCGGGCGAGGTGGTGGCTGAGGTGGCTAAAGAAGTTGGGAAATACGGCGACAACAGGGCTTTGGCGGCGGCGTTGGCGGGGGATTGGCTGAGGAGGCAGGGCTGCCGGCGGGAGGCTGTGGCTGAGGCGTTAAGGAGGGCACAGGGCAGGGCTGTGGACTTCGCCCTAGACTACATCTGGTACGCGGTGCTGGGAGGTTGTAGGAAGAGGGCGAACATCTACGCCCCGCTGATAGTGCTTAGAGGGCTTTATGGGCCTATACCTGTGAAACTCGCCGAGGGGATTTTGATAGATCTTGGAAAGAGCAGTGACGAAGTCAGAGATAGCGAAGTGGTGAGGTGGTTTGCGAGGCGGCACCACAGCACTCTGGAGGAGGCGATAAAAAAGGCGGCACGTTCGGCCCTAGAGAGGAGGAAGATAAAGCCTGAGGAGCTTTACCAAGCGCTACTAGATGGCTTTTACGAATTGATGAAGAGTGGTTTAATAATGAAAGTTGAAAAGATGGCAATAGACTGGGACAGAATTATTGATTTGATAAGGAGCGGCCTCGCTGGTGATATCTCGCAACTTGGCGAGGAGGAGAAACGTAGGTGTGCAAAGAGGGCGGCTCTTGTCCTCGGCCACGCGTTGGCTGCGTATCCGCGGTTGCCTAGGCGGGAGGATCTTCCTGAGGAGAGAAGAGCTGTGTTAAGCGAAGCACTTGACTCCTGCGTAGTGGATGACTACATGACGGCAGGCGACGTGATCCCGCCCCTCACTATACAGCTCGTGGCGTCTATGTACAGAAAAGCGGGGCTTCTCTACTTGGAGGGAGCGCCGGCGGTGGCGGCGAAGAAGTTACAAGAAACGGCTAGCATACTCTCGCCGCTCGTCTCAGCCGCCAGCATCATCGGTATCGAGACCTTGAAGGCGCTGGTAGATAGCTGGAGAAGGAGTGACATCAACCTCCACGAGGCCTTCTATGCCCTGGGTCTTGCCGCACTAACCGCCGGGGGTAAAGTGGATGAGAAGACGGCTGACCTGTTGCTCTACGCGGCGTCTTTCGCAGTGCAGGAGGTGGCCCTTCCAGCGGCTGTGTTGCCAATCTTGGCGGCGTTGCGGCCGCTCGGCGAGAAGGCGCCGCATATATACGTCTCTCTGCTGGCCGCCGCCTCAGAGCTGAGGACGCTAGGCCAAAAAACCGTAGAATACATCTACGACGCCTTGCAACAATTCAAAAACCGCCTCACTGAGACAGGTCGCCTCTGGCCTCTGGTGGAGGCTGTCCGCGCCTACTCAAACCTGATGAGAAGACGTCAATGGCACATCGGGGGTCTCTGGAGGGAGGCTGTGGCTGATATGTGTGAACTATATAGCAAAGTTAAAGGGCGCGACGACACGACGGCGCCGGAGAGCGGTCTCTCGGCGCAACGACCGTTCTATACCATAGCCAAGGCGTATGTGCTGGCTGTGGCTCTGGGAAGTGACGTCCTGGCGCCGCTTGTGCAGAACCTTTGCGGCTTAGGCGACCTCGAAGAAGAGACCAAAGACGTAATGAGCGTGTTGGACAAGGCGGCCCGTCCAGAGGAGTTGAGAAAAATTAAAAATGAAGACTTCGCTGATTGGGTGAGGGTGCGCGACGTCACAGACGACGCCAAGAGGGCGATTGAAGATTTGAGAGCTTGGCTCACGTATGTGTTGGCTCGCTACAAGCTGAATCATGCACTAGACGAGAAGAAGATGGAAGAAGCCGCAGAAGAGTTCAAAAAAGCAGCTGAGATGCGCAAAAGACTGAAGCATTGGGGTAGCTACCTCATCGCCCGCAGTCTTGCTCTTAGGGCCTGCGTCCTCGCCGCAAAGAGCTGGAAAGAGCTTCTCGAAAGAGCTGAAGGCTTCCAGGAGCTGTGGGAGGAGGCGGGAAAACACCTTAAACCAACCGCCAGATATTTAGCGACGGCGGCCCTCCCACTTGGCGAATATCTAGTCTACCTGCCGGCCTCCGGCGACAGGGGGAGGGCAGAGGAGTTGTTGAAAAAGTGGCGGTGGTTGTTGAACTACGACCCACGGGCCTCTGTGAATGCTCGGCTTATGCTTAGGGTTCTCGGCGTGGGGGATAGGGCGAGGCTGAAGGAGGTTGTGGACGTGTTTAAGTCGTTGATTTGGCGGGAGTTTTGGCCGGCTTTATTGATGCTGGTCGGCCGTCTGCAGAAAGACGAAGCTCTTGAAGAATGCGCTAAATTACATGAGGACAAAGGCGTTAATGTCTCATTGAAGGTTAGAAAAAAGTGTGTCGACGCCGTGGCGGCCGCCGCAGGTGATCAAGAAGCCGTTGAAAAATTGAGATTAAAAATGAGACTAAAAATAAAGAGGAAAGTGCCGGAGGCGTCTCTCTTGCTGGATAAGGTGGACGGGAAAACCCTAGTGGAGGTTCTGGCGCCTAAATACCCTTCGGCACAGCTTGCCTTCACGTTGCTGGCGGCTGTGGAGGGGAGGGCCGATGCAGTTAGACTACACGGCCTGTGGGGCTTCGCGACATCTAGGGAGCCTCTACCTGGACAACTTTCCCGCGCCGTCTATGAGAACTGCGGCAACTTAAACCGCGAGGGGTGCAGGATGGCTCTGTTGAAGTTGTATTACTACCACGTCTAGCGGCTATTCACGACGATCACCTGCTAACTTATATGCCATGGACAGCAGGCAACTTGGCGTCGGGTTTGCCGAAATGCTGAACACCGTTTTGGAAATTAACTTTGCGACTTGCAAGACCATCCACTTGGCGCTTTCCGGCTCCTCCAACGTATTCACCTCTCTTGTCTCCCAGCTTCTCACGGCGTGTTTCCTCAGCTCATTACAGCCTCTCGGCGCGCTGTTTGCAGGCAAATCCCCCTCACTTAGTCTCTCCAGAACTCGAGCGCTTTAGCCACTGCTGTCGTCCAGACGCCGTAGAGGGGCGTGAAGGAAGTCAGAACGGCCTCTTGCGGTTATGCATCCGTATGACGAGACTCACGTCCAGTCTGTAGAAAACTGCTGGCCAGTCGCCAGAAGTCAGCATTTGTTGCCGTTGCTGGGACTCAGCCCACGAGAGACGGCCACAAGCCGGCTCCGAGAAGGGCGCAACCTGGAAGGTGGGGATACGGGAGACAGACCCCACTACGTAGAGCGGTCAACGGCTAGGAGCACTTAGGGTCTTCTTCCAGCGTCGTGAGTTGCCGCGCACTGTCTCAAGTGTCCGTTCTTTTTGGAACTGGGCGCCCTTATCTGAAGATGTTTTGAACGCGGCAACGCTTTAGACGCCTCATTAACAGATGGCTCCTACCAACGATTTTTATAAAGTTGCGCCAAGCCTCTATATGGCTCACATAATAGATCTGTTAAGCTTGTTAGTCAACGTATCCGGACTTTTAGTCGGTATATTCGGACTTACAGGCGGCTTCAAACGTCGTGTAGCCATAGTAATATTACACCTAGTAGGCGCTTACATCTTGGCTCAACTCTTCTCGCCCGTCTCCTTATTTCTCGCCAAGGGGCTCGCTACGTTTCTATCCCAGTTCATAGCCACCGCACCTCCAACCCCTCTAAAGTTTCTCTCATTTCTGTTGTCGTTAATTGCAGTTATGCTTTCGCTATACCTACTTTATACGTCAATAAAAGATTTTCTCTTTACAAAAGTTGAAACACAAACGGCGAGGAAATTTATAGAATATATCTCAAGCGAACTTAGTATAAAAGATGCAACAGACAAAGTTCTATCAGACATTGTTAAGGATCTACGGCCTGGGTTGAAATATGCCTTCATACGTATGTCGTATTTCCTGTTTCCGGTTTTTCTTTACTACATTTCGCTCGGTGCGTTACTACTAGGTGTCTGCAACTTCTTCAACGCCGCTTTTTTGTGCCAAAACGACGCGGTGTGGCAGGTGGGGGCTATCTTTCTTGCTGTCCATATCGTCCATACATGGCTTTCCGTTACAAGCAACGGCAAATACAGCCTATACTCCTCCTTCCAACTTTATGTCTTAACAGGGTTTATACGAGGGATTATACGCCAGTTATTGTCTAAAGTCTATCAGCGTAAACAGGAAAACCAACGAAACGGTTTCCTGCCACGTCTTTCTGCATTCGAGTTTTTCATCGTCTCTTTTATAGCCTCGCTGATGCCTCCCCTGCCTATCCAAGAACTGAAAACCTTTTCCGCAATACTTCTACCCTTGCCTAAAGGAGTAAATTGCTCCGGCACGACTAAAGACCAGCGGGATCAGATATGTAAGATGGGCGTATGGCCAGAGACGCGCAAATGGCTAGAGGACGAGATATTTCAATTGTTGCTTTCGGCTTTGAAAGAAGTAGTAGGCAACACAGGAAGTCTTGTCCCATGCGACTCTACTCAAATAGTTGAAATAATAAGGAAACTGGAAGGAAAGAAAGGCATAGGTAAAATATCGCATGAGTGCAAAGCAGATAGTAATTATGGCCCCTTGAAGTTTAGATATAACCTGTATCAATGCATGGTTGAAGCGGTCTATAAGGCTTTTGAGAAGGGACGTGTGAGTCCTCACGACTTGTTGATAGTGGCTGAACTTCAATTAGTAAACGGTATTCCGGTTAGGTACGAAGTGACAAAAAAAGGAAGAGAGGTCGAGATAAAAGAGTGCTACTGCAAGCTTAAAGCAGACCAAGTTAATGAAACTTACTACCCAATCTACCTAATCGCGGCTTGGGGTGATTCTGCTGAGGACATATCGCAAACATCTCTGTGTCTACGTCTTCCTACTCACGGTTAGTCACTGGCGTGATAAGTTATGCACGGCTTAGTCGCGTATGCTGAGAAATAGGGCAACACTACTTCAACGCGGAGGTTCTTGGACTTAGCCATTTCTCAAGCCAGGCGCCTCCTCTACCGCCTTAGCGGCGCCTGCCGCGGGCTCCACGGCGTATACGCCGAACTGTATACCAGCAATAGTCCCCTCTTGAGCACACTCCTCCGCTCGTTGAGGGGCTTTCTGTCTCTTCCCGACGGCTTGTGGGCGTCTTCTCTCTGCCGGTTTTTACTTTAGCGCTAAGGCGGCGTCTCTGTATCTACGGGGCGGTCCCACTGGGAGAGACACTTCACAAAAACTATCAAGCTTCATGTGATACATTTCTATATTGTGTTTTGAAGAAGTTTTGGGGAGGTGTGTCTTGTCTGTGTTTGGTATAACTAGTGTATTTTTTAGAGAGTACTTTCTTGGCGTTGTGTATGTTCATGCGCCGCGGCGCGTCTGCGCTGGGGACGGTGAAGCCAGCTGTGTTGCTGTTCGGCGTAGCGACGCCGCGCACGGGGGCCATGGCTTGTAGGCCGCAGGTTGACCCGGCGATTCTTCTACACCGCGACCCACGCGCCTGGGAGGAGCTGTTAGGCTGGAGGTGCATAGAGGCGTTTCTAGAAGGGGCGAAGTTCGTGGGCG
>Ga0326762_1000843_pt1 | contig 12214 bp, 17 predicted proteins | sample NORPS_S_FD_207669 | JGI IMG/M metagenome (GOLD analysis project Ga0326762, IMG submission 207669) | Hot spring sediment microbial communities from Norris Geyser Basin, Yellowstone National Park, WY, United States - NOR.PS_S | ecosystem: Environmental > Aquatic > Thermal springs > Near-boiling...
TTTATAAAATGTCTTTGCATTCGATTTAAAAAATGATAATAAGCCTTCTTATTCCTTAAAATAACAAATTTTTTGTGATTTTAAAAAAATTTGCCCCAAAATTTTTTCCATGATTGATTTTTCCTTCTAAAAATATCTATAATTTTTCTGCTTAAAAATGTTGTTTATCAAAAAATTTATAAAAGATATTTATAAAATTTTTGGTACACCTATATCAAAATGTAAACTAATTATACTATATTTGCCGGATTTTTGTATACTACTAGTTAGTAGTTAATTATTCTGTTAGCATCATTTCAAGAAGGATTATAATATATTTTGAAGACGGTGTTCCCTATAATCTTTTAAAATTTTCTTTAACCTCTCTTCGTCAACATTTTTTTCCGACATATCAGAATTCTCCTCGTAAAATTTTTCAACAACAACAAAATTTTTTAATTCCTTAAATTCGTCTACAACATAAAATCTCGGAAAAATACTTCTAGCTTCTACAAGATTTTCTTTTTTTACAAAAAATTTTACATTTTTTCCTTTATAATATGATATATATTCTTCTTTAAATTCATCTATAAATATTTTACTATAATGAAGTTTGTTCAAATACAAAAAAGAAATTTTTGGTATAACATTATCATTAATTTTTAATCTTTCTATTAAAATCTTAGATAGAGTGTTATAGTCCCTTAATAAATCAATATATTTTTTATTTAATTCTTCTACTATTTTTTCTTTTTCTTCTTGATCTTTTTTATTCTTTACGATAATTTTTATTATTTCAATGTCTTTTTTATCTATAGGTCTTTTTCTTTTCTTGTTATGTTTTTTTGTTTCTTTTTCTTTTTCTTTTAAATTATTTTTTGCAGACACAACCTCTACTTTTCTATTTTTTAGTATATATCTTAATATTTTAACATATTCTTCTTGGTTTTCTGAAAATCTTTTAGCTTTTTCAAATATTTCTTTTAATCTTTTTAATGCTTCTATTGCAGATATATAGGCATCAAATTCATGACTATTTTCGAATATATTCTTTAAATTTTCGTTTTTATAATATTTATTTTTTATTTCTAAACTAATATCTTCCTTAGGACTGTACACACCAATATTTAGTTTTGATGCTATATCTAATATTGTCTTAGGTATATCTTTCTTATCTGTAGCGATGAGCACAACATATTTTAAATTACTTATATATTTAATTATATCTTCATTTTGTATATTCTTTCCGCTTATTTTATCAACTATATTTCCATTATCGTCTATAACAACTAATCCCAGATTTGTACCTGGATCTATCCCAACGATTAGAGACTTTAGCATTATTATATTATATTTTATTTTTTCCTTAAAAGTCTACATCTCTTTTTAAATCTTACTAACATATTATTAATAAATGCCAAATGATTGGTCATATTTAGTAGAATTACAAAAGAATAAACCAGGTACTTTGGCAAAGATATTGAAACATAATGCACCAAAATACATAAGGGAAGAAGTAAGAAGATTAATTAAAGAAGGTAAAATTAAGAATATACAAGAATTAGTACAAAAAGCAGTAAATGAAAAAAAGAGTTTAATAAAAGTATTAGAAGAATATGGAATAGAAAATAAGGAAAGAAGATTTGGAAAAGGAAGTATAAGATGTATAATATGTAAATCTCATGACAGAGTTATTAGAAGATATAAGATAAATATATGTGGAAGATGTTTTAGAGAAATGGCAAAGGAACTGGGATTTAAAGTTCTTGGAGAATAATGGTGGATATAATTAATGATTTTCTAGCTCATGCTACAAATTGTATAAATATTGGAAGAAGAAATGTGGAATTTAATTATTATAATAAACTATTATTAAATATTTTAGAAAAGTTAAAAGAACATAAATATGTTGAAGAATATAAAACCGAAGGAAAGAAAATAATTGTTAGGTTTTCAGAATATTTTAATTTTGGAAAGGCAATTCATCCAAGATTTCCTGTATCATATAAGGAATTAGAAAAGTATGAAAAAAGATATTTGCCAGCAAGTGGTTTCGGGATATTATTGATATCTACTAACAGAGGGGTTAAAACAAATGAAGAGTGTAAAAGGGAAAAAATAGGAGGTGTTTTAGTTGCAGTTGTCTATTAAAGTCTTCTTAGATATTCTTCTAATTTTTCTCTTAATTCTTTATTATTTATTATAGATTCTATTTCAGATAATTTCCCTTCTATAGATAATAATTTTCTATATAATATACCTAATGCAATCCATATCTGTACTTTTGAAGGATTATCTGAATTTTCATATATATCTTTATATTTTTTTGTTTCTTCTATTAATGATTTTACAAAGTCTCTAAATACAGGATCTAAGTTATCTTTCCAATCAGAGGCCATAATCTTTTAATATTTTATTTTTTACTTCTTCAAAATGCTCTACTATTTTTTCAGGTTCTAATCCGTTTTTTAAATATCTTGAAAACTGTCTTTTATATTTTTCAGGATCTTTTTCTTTTAACATTAATGCATAATTTTTTATATGTTCCCCCTTTATTCTATCTTCAGAAGGTAAAATTTCTTCACTATGTGGTATTTCTAATCCAGCGTCAATAGCACCTTTTAGTGCTGCGTATAATAAATTTCCTTTTGTAGATCTAAATCTCCCAATATCCAATATTGCCTCTTCAATTCCTCTTTTCTTTGCTTCTAGACCTGCTAATAAACCAACTAAATAGGCTGTTGGTAAATTTCCTCTATGACCTTTCCATCCATATTTTCTTTCTAATATTTTTGAATGAATTGTAAATAAAGTTCTATCTCCATTTTCATTATATAATGTTATTTGTGCTAATATATTGTTTAAAAATCTTCTAACAACAAACCTTGGTTTCTTCGATTTTAATAACTTTAATCTCTTTCTGTAATCTGTAATATTTTTCCTTCTTCTTCTAAATTTTACTACGTAAGTAGGACCTGTAGCCATTAAAGATATTTTTATAAGTAATTTTTTAAATTTAATTTAGTTAAATTTTAAATTTGTTTATATTTGAAATGAATTATAATATTAAAAATAATTCTTTTGGCATGTATAATATATTATCTCTAAATTCTAATTCAAAATCTCCAATAATAATTCCATATTCTGCATTATACCTTCTCATACTATTTCTTACTTGTTTTTCTGCATTTCTATCCTTTCCAAATTTAACCTCTACAGGTATCATTTTATTATTATTGGTTTTTATTAGAAAATCCGCACTATTCTTATGAGGGTCATAAAAAACCCGTATATTTAATTTATCATATATGTTTTGTATTTTGTATAATGTTGAAGCGATATATTCTTCGAGTAAAAAGCCAATATCTTTTTCTTTAAATGTTCCTAAATAATCTTTTATCATAAATCTTATTGTTGGTGTTATAAAGTAATATTTCCAAGATTTTCTGATTATTTTTTCTTCACTTCCTAATGGTTTAATAGAAAATATTAAAGAAGACATTTCTAAAAGTCTTAAAATGTTTTGTACAGAATATTTATTAATTTTTAAGTCATTTGAAATATTTTCTATACTTGGTTTTTCAGAACCTGCTAGGTAGTATATAATTTTAAAAGAATTTTCTATACTTGAATAATGTACATCTTTTATTTTAGGAATGTCTGAATAAGCAATTTTTTTAATTGTTTCTAATAAAAGATCTTCAGAATCTTTTTTATATAATGCTGTAAAAGGAAAACCCCCAAATTTAAGAAAATCTTCGATTTCATAAGAATATAATTTTATTTTTTTATATATTTCCATAATTTCATTATTAGTAAAGAATTTTCTAGTAAATTCTAGAATAAATGTATCATAATTCAATAATTTCAGTATTTCATTCTTAAATGTTGATGTTTCGGGATATTTACTTATTTTTCCTGATATTTTCAAATATTCAATAAAGTTTAAGGGAAATAAATATTCTTTTTTTGCCCTTCTTGCCAAATCTGCATTGGTTTCTTTTTCCAGTTCTAATGTAGAAGAACCTGTAGCAATTATAAATATATTTGGATATTTATCATAAATAACTTTTAATGTTAGAGCCCACTTTAGATCATAATTTACTTCGTCTAATAATAAAAATACTGGCTCTTCAGAAATTACTAAATCTTCAAATAAAATTTTAGATTCATAAATGTCTATACAAGATCTTAAATCATAATTAAGACTTTTTAAGTCATCTACAGATATAAATAAAACCCTTTCTCTAGATACATTCTTTCTTTTAATTAGATACAAATATATTTGATATAATAATGTTGTTTTACCAGTTCCTCTTAATCCAGGTATAATAATTAATCTATTAATTTTTTTATCTTTTTTAAGAAAATTATCTATATGGTTTTTTATTCTTGAAAAAATATGTCTTTTTGGGAGAGGTTTACCATTTTTATCTGTTGCAATTAATTTGCATATACCAATTCCATATTCTATATCTAACCTTTCTACATTATCAATTTCTAATATTTTGTTTTTATTATTATCATATACAGAAATTTTATTATCTAAAATTTCAATAGTTTCTTCAGTAAAATTGAGATTTCTATCGAGATCTGTTTTAAATATTGCTTTAAAATGATCTGTCATAAAATAATATAATTGTAAATTTATTAAAGTTTTTAATAAAATAATTACATAGATTAATCTTATTAAGCTTAAGAAAATTAAAATATATCTATAACATATGCTTAAAGGACGGAAAGAACTTTCAATACAGATAGGAGAGGGAGAGTATAAGAAATTAAGATCTTCAGTTATTAATATTTTTGGATTATTAAAGAAAGCATTAATGGAAAAAATTAAAAGAAAAGAAAAAGAGAAAAGATTGAAAGCAATAAGAAGGTTAGGAGAATTATTGGAGAAGACAGGTGCTACTCCTGAAGAAACTATAAAAATAATAAGAGAAATTAGGGAAGAAAAGTAAAATGAAATATGTAATTGATGCTTCAGCTTTGATAAATATTGTATTGAAGTTCTATAAAAAAGATTTAAATTTTATAAATGAATTAATGGAAGAAACCATTTTTCCAGATTTGATATTTTATGAGATTGGAAGCTATTTAAGAAAGTATAAGAAAATGAAGGAAGTTTCAGATAGCGAAATAAAAGAAATGATTGAATTATTTAATTATATAATTGGAAAAGCCAAAATAGAGGAAGTAAGATTAAAATATGAAATTCTAGATTTATCAATAAAAGAAAATTTATCTTATTATGATGCTGTATATTTATATTTAGCTAAGAAATATAATTTAATTTTAATTAGTGATGATAAAGATTTAATTAAAGAAGGAGCTACAAGTTCTGATAATCTTTTAAGAAATTAAAATTTTGTTTATTTAAAAAGAAAGATGTTTTTGTTTCAAAAACTTTATTTCATCATCTTTTGATTTAAAAAAATTCTGCAAATGCTCTAAAGTACTCAATAGCTTCTGATACATACTGATCTTCGTTAGATAGTTTATCTATTTTTATTCTGTTTCCAGTAAAGCGGTGTCCAACATAGTGAGATCGATCATCGTCTGGGGGTGCTATTGGTAGACTACTCAGTCTGTAGAGTAGATAGCCTACGGCCGCGGGGGTACATTTCTAACGAAGAATCTTACATAAATACCACCATTACTAGTTTCCATATAATATATTATAGGAAAATTATCGGTTCCATCGTAATAGGATATCGGAAAACCTCTAGCCCAAAAGTCTCCTATTATTTTAAATACATTGATTAATGTATTCTTTCTCTCTTGAGAATTTCCTCTTATAAGAAACGATATTTCTATATAATCTTCATTTGGTTTTTTTACATTATTATATTTGGGTAAAGGCAAATAATTCTTTTTCTTTATTCCATTTATTAATTCGTCAAGGTTTCTTAAGCCATTAACGTATTCAGATACAATATGTGGAGATAGACAAGTTCCCTTAGAAAGTGCAAACCTTGTAATATAATATAGTATTTTGGAAGGGTCTGTTCACCAAGGTATGATTTTATTAGATCTTCGTTAGATTGCAAATATGCTGCTATTTCTCTTCTGTCTGCTCCTGGAAGATATTGTAATTTATCATCTATTACTTTATGATATGGATTTATAACCCTTTTAAATCGGTCTACTAGTCCATCTACCATTTTTGGAATATCCATATAATAACAATAGTTATAGAATGATTTATAAATTTTTACTTTGTTGTCTCTAGATAAATTACATACGGTATTTAAATAATCAAATTAAATCCGCCGCGGGTGGGATTTGAACCCACGCCCCCTTTCGGGGATATGGTCTCCAGCCATACCCCTTGGTCCGCTCGGGCACCGCGGCATAAATGTCCCCCGTCCATCGTTACCAATATTCATCTTTTCATATTGGTTCGTCTAAGCGGGGATACATATTTAATATAATTTAATACAAAAATATTTTTATGTTAACAAGAAATTTATTGGAAAAGATAAATCAAAAGATAAATCAAATAAAAAGAGGTGAAGAAAATGATAAGGAAGAAAAAATTAATATTGAAAAATTAGATTTAGATAATATTGAAGTAAAAGAAAAGAAAAAATACGGATTTATAGATTCTTCTCATGTAAATGGGATTGTTGGACCTTATAGTTATATATATTCTAGAGCAGTAATTGTTTCTGATGATATATATGAAAGAATAGAGGATATAGAATTTTTTGAAACATCTTTTATAAGATCAATGAATAACGAAAATTTTGATATTCAAGACATTTCAGAATTATTATCAAAAAATTTAGAATATAAATTGGCGAGAAAATATTCTGATAGATATATATTTATAGATGGATCAATAATATCAGATTCTATATTATATTCAAAGTTTTTGTATAATTTTTATAATGAAAATATTGAAAATAGGAGAAAAGAATTTTTAGAAAATTTTGAATATTTAATAAATAATGGAAATTTTTTGGCAGTTGCAAAAAGAATATTAAATTTAGATATAATAAAGCCAGGTAGATCTGATTTATTAACATTGATGAAATTTTTTTCATCAGAAATATTTTATACAGATATTAAAGAAAAACAATTAAAAGAATTTTTAGGTTTTAAAATTCCAAACTGTTCATTTTGTAACAAAAATATATATATAATATATTTCAGAGCAAGATATAATGATCATATATATAGATTGGAAGGAATGGAAAAAATTGGAAAAGAAAAGTTCAAAGAAATAATAAAAGAAATTGTTTATGATCAAAAATCATATCCCAAAGGGTTAAAATTGGCTCACAACTTATGTAAAATAACAAATAAAGAAAAATTGGGATTAGAAAGTTATATTAAGAAAAGTTTGGGATTTGAAAAAACTGTTGGTTGGGAAACTCATTAGGGTCCGGGGCGGGATTTGAACCCGCGATCTTCGGGTCCACAGCCCGACGCCTTACCACTAGGCTACCCGGACCATAAAAAGTATTATAAAATTCATATTTTTAACTAATATAAATTGAAGGCATCACACCATTTGGAGGATATGCTCTAGCAATCACCCATTGTATGTATAAACTTGATGACGCTAATGAACTGCTGCATACTCCTGATAATTCTAAAGTAGGATATTGAAATGGATTATAATTTAAACTTGCATATGTATATCTATTATAATTTCTATTATACGTATTTAATAATGTTAAGGGAACCCATACCTGGTTAGTATTATAAATATAATATCCTGTTTGAGCATATGTAGAATTAACTATCAAATATCCGTAAACCGTATTAGATTGAAATGGAAAACTCGTAGAATTTAAAGTTTGACCAGTTACTGCAGATCTTAAATATAATCCACCACTAGAAGGATGGTACCAGAAAAAAGCATTTGTAGATAAATTAGGTACAGGTCCTGATATTTGGTTACTAGTATTTCCAAATAAAGATATTATAGATCCCCCTGTACCTACATAAATGGAATACGAAGAAGAATAGAAATACCAAGTTGTTTCAACAATTAAAGGCATTAAAGTAATATTCCAATTATTTGGAGGTAATATATATGTTCCACTACATTGTTGATAGTTTCCATTTGTCATTTGAATACCATTTGGAGTTACTTTAGGAGACCATAATGAGGAAGTATTATATAAACCCCATCCATCTGATGTATTATTAAAATATCCATATGCTATAAATACATATCTACCATTATCATATTGTCTAGATGGAAATACATTTGGAGAAGCACCTACGTAAGGATAATATTGAGAATAATAATTATCGCTACTATTTCCTATATACATATATATAGTTACATTACTATTAGCAGGGACACCATTATCTAATTTTATCCACCATATTTTACAATATGTACTTCCATTTACTAATTGACCTAAATACCATGAATATATATTTGGAGTACTATTACAGGTTGTAGTAAAATATACATTTGAACCATTATTATTAATTAAATTAAATAATGTTACATTATTTACATAAGCAAAATTAGGACCAATATTTATTGTTCCGTTACATATTGCTATTTGTTGTTGGAATGGAGATGGAGTAGGAATATTTTGGGTATTGTATAATGTTAAAGTTAAATATGGGAATTGTCAAGTAAAATCTAATATGTTAAAGACAATTGGTGGTTGAAAATAATTAATTAAAGGATTTGAGATGTATTCTATATTAAATGATCCAATTATATCATTAGCTATCCCAACTTCTAATTTATAATTTCCATTTTGATTTGGAGGGATTTGTGATAAATTTGCAACAATGATTAATAAACCATTATTATATGGATTTACAATTGATCCATTCGAATTATAAGGATAAACTTTTACTAATCTGCCATTTAAAATTGCAAATACTTGAGAATAATTAACAGGTTCTGAAGGTTTTACATATGCATATAAAGTATTATTTACTATAAAATAATCTAATAATTGGAAATTTAACTTTATAGATTTTGAAATTTCCTGTCCAGTTGGATTTATGATATTTAAATTGGGAGAAATTATATTATATATTATTATTGTAACAAAAGCACCAATCAACAATAATAGTAATGCTGTAACTATCTCTGATTGTAATCTCATATTATATTAATCATCTAGCAAATATTAAAGTTTGAAACTTAACCCCATAACAAGATACCAGTACTATATAATTCCATGAATTATTTACTAAATAACTATTATTAAAATATATTGTTGCATTTTCACCTGGCAAAAACAGATTTGATGGATATAAATAATTTATAGAATAATTAAAAGGAGAAAAATAACCATTAATGTATAATTGAAAACAAGATAAATCTAATGCTTTATTTCCGTTATTATAAATAATTAAATATGGACTTGAATAGTTTGTTTGATTATTTAAAAATTTTATATTTTCTCCCACAATATTTCTTACCTGGTTAGCTACCGAATTTGCTGTATAATAAAAATTCTTATAATAATTATCTAAAATTAAATATAAAACAGTTGAAGAAATAATAAAAATGACAAATCCAATAATTGCTCCAACAATTGATCCCAAATCAGATTTCATACTACTGTACACGTACTTGCGGTTCTATTAACATATACCAAATTCTGTGTATATGCTCCCGTAGATGCCACAATCTTTACTTGATAAAAATCTGTTGTTACAGAAATATTTGTAACAATTACAATTGTGTCATAAGGCCCCCAAGCTGAAGTGCCAGTATAGCTGTTTGTAATATAAATTCTTGTATTATTTACCAGTACTCCGTTAACAAACAATAATGTTAAATTTTGATTTAGTACTATACTCCCCCTGTTTGTTACATAGAAATATAATAAATTTGTTGTATTGTTATATGCACAAGAATCTAATGTAATATAAGTATTTAATTGATTTTGTAATGATTGAGAGTTTGCAATCGCGGCATTACTTATTCCATTTAAATTATTATATGCAGTAGAAACGAATATGTAAGCAGCAATACCAGCAACTATAAATAATATGATTTCTACAAGAATAGTTCCAAATTGGTTTTTCATTAAAAATTATGATCTATTAAAAAATATAAATCTATTCTACTAATTCATATCCATCAATACCCCTTTCATTCATAATTTTTTTCCATTCTAACATTTTTTCTTGTCTTTTTACTTCAAGTTCACAAACTTTGTCCATTATTTTTAAATTCTGTACACCCTTTATTTCAACTTTTTCTCCCCCTTCTATTGATATATTTACATCCTGTCTAATAGTTCCCAACCCCCTTTTTACTTTTCCAGTTAATCTTAATATTAATCCAATATATTCAGCAACTTCCTTTACTTCTTTCGGATCTCTTAAATCAGGACCTGTAGATATTTCTATTAATGGTATTCCCAATCTATCTAATCTATAAATTATATAATCTTCTCCTTCTTCAATTTTTCTTGCAGCATCTTCTTCAATACAAATTGTTGCAATGCTTATCTTTTTATCTTTATATTTTAATTCTCCATTTAATGACAATAGCAATGTTCTTTGAAAACCAGATGTATTCGATCCATCTACAACAATTTTTCTCATAACCTGTAAAACTTTTGGGATATACATATTAAAGAAAGTTGAAATTAATATGCCAAATTTTAATGCTTCGATATTTATTAAATGCGGGGGTTCTTCATCTAGTTCAACTAAACAAGAATAATCTTTAGAATATTCATAAATATATTTTTTATCTTTCAAAGTTTCATATTCTGCCGCAATATCTTTTTTTCCGATTTCGCTTAATGTTGCTCTTAATTTTCTTTCAATTCTATAATCATATTTATCACTTAGATTTGTAGGACAATTACAAAATAGCTTTTCTTTTGTATCAATTTGTTGATGAATCTCTAATCCAGCAATCATAACAATAAAAATATTAAAAAAATTAATAAATCATAATTTCAAAATAAAATTATGCAATTTATGAAAGCAAAGGGGTTCTATTCATTTGATTCTTCAGATTTACTTTCTCAAATCGAACAATACTTTATGGATAAAAGATACGGGCTTGGGTATATTCCGAAAAATATAAAAAAGGAAAAAGACATAATTTCTGGAATTGTTCCACATGCAAGTTATGAATATCTTTTACCAGTTTCTGTAAAATTATATAAAGAATTATATGAAAATTTTGATTTTGATACAATAATAATTGTTGGTCCAAATCATCATAACATTGGTCAGAAGATAAATTTAATAATTGATGATTGGTATACACCATTTGGTGTAATTAGAACAGATGTGGAATTTGCTAGAAAAATATTAAACAATTATGATGCATATGAAAATCCTATGTTATCTAGATATGAATATTCAATTGAAATACAACTACCCATACTTAGATATTTATTTAAAGATAAAGTAAAGATCGTTCCAATAATTGTAAAAGATATGGAATTGGAGATGATAAAAGATTTTGTTAAATTATTAAAGGAACTATCGAAAGAATTAAGTAGAAGAATAATATTAATATCTACTGGTAATCTATATCACCATGGAGAATTTTATGGAAATATCATATATAAAGATAATATATCTGAAAATGTAAAAAAAGAATCTGAAAAAATCATAGAATATATATTAAATTTAGATTCTGAAAGATTATATAAATTGGAAATAGATAGTAAAATATTTTGTGGAAAATATCCTTTTTTATTTTTCATAGAATATACAAAATTATATAAAGGGAAAATAGAACTAATAAATCATATTTTATCTTCTGAAATAAATAAAGACGAAAAGAACATAGTTAGTTATGCATCTCTACTATCTTATAAATAGTTAAAGAAATAATAATATTATGAATGACTTTGATGACATATATAAGGAAATTAGGAGAGAATTTGCTAGACAGATGAAATTATGGAAAAAAATAATCAGTAGAGTAAATAAAAAATTTGGATTTGATTTTGAATACGAAGAACCAGCAGTAGATTTAGTAGATAAAGGTGATAAATATTTAATAGAAATTGATCTACCAGGGGTTGATAAAAAAGATATAGATATTACTTTAGTAGATCATCATCTAAAGATTGTAGCATTAAGAAAGATTGAAAAAGAAGAAAGAGGAGAGAATTATATAGTATCCGAGAGAGCTTTTTCAGGATATAAAAGGATAATTCCATTACCAGAAGATGCTGATGAAAATTCTATAAAGGCAAAATATGAAAATGGAGTATTAAGAATTGAAATAGGAAAAAAGCCAGGCTATGAAGGAAAGAAA
>Ga0326762_1000845_pt1 | contig 12210 bp, 10 predicted proteins | sample NORPS_S_FD_207669 | JGI IMG/M metagenome (GOLD analysis project Ga0326762, IMG submission 207669) | Hot spring sediment microbial communities from Norris Geyser Basin, Yellowstone National Park, WY, United States - NOR.PS_S | ecosystem: Environmental > Aquatic > Thermal springs > Near-boiling...
TCATGAGGTCTAACGAGAGGAGGTTCGAGGCTATTGATAAGAGGTTCAACGATCTGAAAGAGTATGTGGACAAGAGGATCAATGATCTCAAGGACTATGTTGATAAGAGGTTTGAAGCCGTTGACAAGAGACTCGACTCTATCGAGAAGAGGATTGACTCCCTCGAGAGGAGGGTCGAGCTGGTATATAACGAGGTATCATCGATCAAGACTGATATTATAAAGATGATGAAGGAGTACATGGAGAGGCTATACGGGGGCAAGAGGGGCTGAGGAGAAGGCTTATGATCTGCATATAGATGGAAGATCAACCTCCTTTAGAGCTAATGCTGTTACTTTATGTTTCTAAGAGCCTCCTCAGCTGTTTTGATCTGTGTGTATGTTAGTATGTAGTCCAGCTTCTTATGCCCCGTGATCTTTGCCACTATGCTTGGGCTTATGTTGTTTCTCAACATGTGGGTTATCCTAGCGTATCTCAAGCTATGGGTGTTTATCCCCAGGATCTTCTTAGCATAGACCTTAACCCTGAGAGCTGCGTTTCCCCTCGATAGTATTTCTCTACACACAGCTATGTCCTGGATCTTGAGCTCCTCAGGCAATACCATCAGCCTCTCATATCCATCCCTCCTCTTCCTAACCCTCGCATAGACTTCGCTGGACTTCTGATCTGCGAACTTTATAGCTGCATCTACAGCTTCGCTAACCCTCGACCCGTTCCTAAGCTGGATCAAAAGCACGCAGGCGTAGCAATATGATGCGAAAGCTCTTCGACTGAGGTGTTCCCTAATCTTGGAGAGCAATAGCCTGTAAACCTGCCTTAGTCCAAACCAAGATCCCATGATCTAGACATTTCTAACCCTAAGTAAATATATGGAGATAAGGTTATATAAGATCATGGAGATCGAGGTAACCTTAGGGCCGTAAGGTTATACAGAGGTATGCTTATATGTTGCTGGGGTGATTATTTCTTGATGGTTCATGGCTGAGCATGTGGCCTCTATAGGTTTGGATGTTATAGCATCTATCCTTGCCGAGTATGCTAGGAAGATCGTTGATAAGGCTGTTAGGGGTGAGAGGCTGAGCGACTGGGAAGTAGGCTTCCTACTTATGGAGGCTACCAGGAGGACTCTAGAGGCCAGAATGGAATCCATAGAGAAGAGAATGGCAAGCCTCGAGGAAAGCCTAAAAACAAGGATGGAGGCCCTTGAGAAGAGCCTATCAGCGAGGATGGATTCTATAGAGAAGAGGATGGACGTAATAGAGAAGAGGATAGAGTATGTTGAGAAGAGGATAGAGGCCCTTGAGAGGAGGGTCGAGGGCCTGGAAGCTGATGTGAAGCAGATGAGATCGAGCATGGATAGCCTGAGAGACATGATCATAGCAAGGCTAGTAGAGACACTAGCCAGAAAGAGCTAGAGGCCGTAGCTCCCTTTTGCTGCTTCTTATGATCCCTGACCTCCTCCCCGCCCTGGAGGGCGTGACTTTCAGCTGTAGCTGGCCCATGGCCTCCCGTATAACTTCCTCTGGCGATATATCCCAGCTCCTCTTCCTAGCCATTGCCTTCAATGCATAGTAGTATGCTGGGATCTGGAATGCGAATTCCCTGCCTATCCATTGCTCTCTAGGGATCTCTGAATATATGTTGTGTCTCAGCATAGGCTTCCAGATGCTGGGTTCAGCCCAGTCTATGTCATCCACCTTATCCAGCGATGCCGAGATCTCCTCTGGGGCTTTACCTCTCACCTCTATAGGGAGGTCTCTGGCGAAGCTGCGGATCCCACCTATAACTTTTTGCATAACCCACCTCTCCACATCCCACTTCCTGATCTCTCCCAGAGCCCTCGGGTTGCCCCCGTCAACCCTATCGCCGTTCTTATCAAGCAAGGCCCAGCCGGATGCCCCGATTGGCAATATGGGGCAGGGCGTTCTTAATAGCTTCACCATCGTACTTACCAGTATATATTATTGTAAGCCCGAGCATCCACACACAATCATAAGCGTTCACAGAGAAAGCGTCGGGATACTCGCCTGCCCTGCTCCTAAACTTATCGACGAAGTCCAGGAGCTTAGGACTCGCTGTGGGCGAGTACATCGTTGTTAGGTGCTTAACCTTAGCTAGCTGGGCCCCAGCCTGCTCAAGGATCTTTGAGTTCAGCGCGGTGCCATCGCTTCCAAACCATGTCACGCTCATAAGCTCTGGGTATCCGCTTGCCTGTGCTGTTATAGCTCCCCCCTCCTCGAAGCTTAATAGCAGAACCCCTACTTTCGATGCCCCATATTTGCCTATCGCATCTCTGATTGTAGATGCCGCAGCGCCTAAATAGGGTGTGAAATCGCTCTTCTTAGGATCATAGCCGGCATTTGCAAGTACTGTGCCCCCTATCTCCTTGAACCTAGCTTCTGTAGCGTCTGCAAGCCCCTTACCCCACGCATCATTTCTATATAATATATACACATATCGTATTCCGTAGTCGTACATGAGCCTTGCAATAGCTCTTCCCTGATACCTATCGTTTGGAATATCCCTGAATATGTAGTCGGGTACTGCGAGGTCAGGCGCTGTTGAGGACGGGCTGCACATAACGATCTTATTCCCGTCTGCATAGCTCTTCACATTCCTAACCTCAGCACTCGCCATAGGGCCTACAACAGCTCTGACACCTCTAGCATATAGTGACTGGAGCTTGTTAAGGGCTGTTGTAGGATCTGTAGCGCTATCCTCCACAAGAAGCCTAAACGTTATTGGGAGTCCGAGGGCCTTCACATAGCTATTCAGATCATATATAGCAATCTCAACAGCAACCCTGCTTCGAGTACTCAGAACAGATAGCTCTCCAGTTATTGGTAGCAGGGCTCCCAGTAGGATCTCCCCCCTAATCCCTAGTGGGGCTGGACTTGCGGTTATTGTGAGCGTTTTTGCAGCCACCTCCCTCACAGTTACTGTGGACGTGGCTCCCGGCATTGTTATGGTTAGAGCTTTAGGTGATGGAGCTGTGGATGCTCCCATAGCATATCCTATGGCGATCCCAATGACAACCATAGTAACGTATATAATCAGTCGCGCTATAGCTAGCACCTTCATTAGAGCCCAAGATATACTATACCAGCTAATTAATAAATTAATCCTATGAACTTTTATAGACAATACAAATAAGCTCACAGCCCTAACCGGTTCACCACCCTTTAACTCCATAGCCGTTCTTGGCTAGCTAGGTTGTTAACTAATTTGGCTGTGATGAAATAGTATTTGAGGCTCCTATATGATACAGGCCAGGGGTAGGTATGCAGTTATCGGCTTTCCATGGGACTTCGGCGCATCTCTGGGAAGGCCCGGCTCTAGATATGCTCCAAAGGCCATAAGGGAGGCCCTGGGCTGGTTTCTGAGGCGCATAGTGGATGGGAAGATATTTGCTGTTGAGGAGGGTGAGGTTATAGATCTCTCAGAGGTACATATAGAGGATATGGGAGACCTCGAGATCTACGCCCACGATGTGTTGAGAACCTTTGACAACGCCTATAATGTTATAAAGGGATATCTGCTTAAAGGATACACACCCATGGTGTTGGGTGGGGATCACTCAATAACATACCCCAGCGTAAAAGCCCTTCACGATAGTGTTGAGGATTATATAGGGATCATTCAGTTCGACGCACACCTAGACCTTGTAGATGAGAATCCGTATCAAGGCAGGTATTCACATAGCAGCGGGATCAGGAGGGCTTTAGAGCTAGAGAGGGTGAAGAGGTTAGTCCAGATAGGGGTCAGAGGCTATAACTATCCCTTTCACTATAGCGATGTCAGGAGATATGATATCATGCAGATAACACCAAGCGTTATACATGTGCGAGGGCTTAGGGAGATCGTGAACAGCGTTCTCAGGAACCTCGATGGCATAGGCAGTATCTACATAACTATCGATATAGACGTGTTAGATCCTTCATTCGCACCTGGAAGCGGGGCCAACGAGCCCGGAGGACTAGCGCCATGGGAACTGCTAGCATTTATAAGGGAATTCGCACCATGTTCAAAGGGAATCGATATCGTCGAGGTTAACCCCCCCTACGACATAAGCAATATAACATCTACAATTGCTGCAAGGATAGCCTTTGACTATATAATATATAGAAGCATCTCTAAATGCGGGATGAGCGTTAAAGATCAAAACCCAGAGGCAACAGCTCATAGGTAGAGGGGATTAGATATACTGCCTAGCCTTCCGGAAAGCACTCTATCGCAGCATCAATGCCTATAGTGGATCTCCTCAGATGTTTTCCGCCTGCTGCTATGTGTCTCCACTCCTATCAACTTAGTGCCTATAAGATCTATCAGCCCTCCTATACCGCTTCGCAGATATATGAGAACAACGATAGCCGCGATGGACAATATTATAATTCTATATTGGGCTGCAAAGAGCGAGAGCCAGAAATCTATGAACGTCCACAATATAGCTGCAACTAGTGGACCATAAAATGTCCCTATACTCCCCTAAAAGAGGAAAGATGATCGGATGCTGGGCGATCCGCGCAGTGGGAGAAATACTCGTAAAGGCATTGAAAGACACCGAAAAACACGGAACATTGGGAGGGAAGGAGCTGTTTTGCAATAAACATCATCAAAAGATCTTGCGATCCCCGAGTGGATTGGGAAGATCCCTAGAATGATCGCACACAAAAGGGCCCCACCCTGCGACCCCAGAAGGCCCCTTTTGTGTGGATGTAGCTGTTGAAGATAGATCTTGTTTCCACTTCTTTGCTACCGAAAATTTATGGGGAGAAGGATTTTGACCCCCGAGGATTCTCTAGGAATTACCAGCTGCGCTCCAGGAGTAGGAATATTCCGCATCGGCGGCTTTCTGCTTGTTCACTATAATATCTCACCATGCCTCCTAATATCTTCACCATGAATCTTGATCTTGGTAATTAGTTTTGCTGGATTCTTTAAAATCCACGCCCTTGGGTTATTAGGTATGCTTTCAACTACTACAAGCAAGTACTTATCCTTCAGCTCCTGTGCAAGAGCTGTTTCATTCTCTGTTAACTCAACTTCTAATTTATCAATACTTTTACTCCGCCCCTTAACCTCTACACACATTACCTCCCCACCTATGTCAACATTAAAGTCGCACTCACCACCCTTACTACTCACAATCCTATATCCTTTCTCACTAAGCTTCCTTTCAACAAACCACTCAGCAAATCTCTCAACAACCTCACTACCAACACTATTCCTGACACCTAGAACCTCTACCAAGAATTTACTCCAATAGGTCGTATCCTCAGACTTCTCAAGATATTTCGAGCTTACGAAAAGCATAGGAAAACCCATAGCTTTCCACTTAAACCACTGTTCACTAGCGCCATAGTCATCGTGCAACAGTAACTGATCCGAGCATGCAAAGCTATCTTCATCTGTAATAAGCTTTACCCTAATTTTGTTCCATTGAGCTGAAAGTGAATGTCTCCACAATCTATGTAGAAATCTAACAAGCTTTATATTGCTATCAGTAGAAGCCTTCTCTAAAATCTCTCTAATCTTATTGATAAGGTTCCAAACATATTCATGCAGATGACATTGACTAGAGTAATAATAACATTTATATAACACATAGCCTCTCACAACCTCCTCAAAGAATCTTCCCCAACCTTTAACATCACCATCATACTTTGTGTAAGCATCAATATCAAGTAGCTTAATATTTAAAAGACTTGCAACATCCTCAAAACCTGCAAAGAGCTCTGGACTCCAAACATTATTTGACTCTTCGACATCTTTATCCATTGTTAATACCCATATCGGTTTTGAAACAATAAGACCTGCCTGCTTGCATAGAAGTGTGGCAACAAGCAACCTATCCTTATCTGGTGGCGGGTTTTCTACACTTATCTGTTTTAAGATGATATTCTCCGCAATCTCCCTCAAACTAATCTCTTTCACACCAAGCCACTTTAGGATGTCTTCACCAACAAGTTTAATCATCTCTTCATGAACAAAGTCTAAGGATCTAAGATATGACTTTACCTCAGGAAAATCCTTGCTAATCTCAATAATGTGTTGCGGTATCCTAGGAATATATACATTACTAGCAAGCCTTAGTTCTCCAGAGGATGTCACGATGAAGCGCCTATCAGGTGGTATCCAAATACTTTTTCTATAAGCTAATTCATAGACTTTACTCAGAAATGTTATGGCCTTCTCCAGACCCCTGCTCATCATAACCCTGGCTAGGTTCTCATTAAGGAGGTCTACTAGGGTTAACCTAGGTACATTCTTCACATCTACTTCACGCAATTTGAACTCTGGATCCAGAATGTGCTTCTCAGCACCATAGACATACCTGAGGTCTTCCTCATCGAGAAGTCCGTACCTAATGAGCTCGCCAATTTCTTCAGAAGCTTTCACCACTTGACCCAACTTAACCTCGTCCCCTTTATAGCAAAGAACTATAGGATCCTTAAGAGTATCATTTATCGTCTTAACTATATATGGCTCTATAAGCTTGTACCAGACTTCATCGTATATAGGTGTATAGTCAAAGACTACTAGGTATGATTTCTTAAACTTCTTCCCGACATAATCAATAGCTGCCTTCAAAAGCTTAGCTAGGCATTGCATCATCCAGTGATTCCACTTAGCCTCAACATTTATGTACCTCCTACCTGGATGAACAATGAAGTCTGCTTGAATAAGGAACTTAAGGCCTGTTCTAACCTCTGTTAGTGGTAAGAATGAGTATATCCCCCAGAACTTGGCCTCTTCAATGGGCTTCAAATCGTTTGTAGCGGGATCTAACTTGAAGGCAATTGCTACCTCTCTCTTTACAACATCGCCTCTCTTAGCCTTTATAGTTACAGGATCCTTACCAACATCTTCGGGAACCTCAAACTCCTTCTTAAATACTAGGAAGTCACTCCACTTAGTATCCCCATTCTCAACAACATAAACCCTTACGACCTTTACCTTTACACAATTAAACACCTCCTCTCTGTCTACGATCCATTCTATTCTCTTATACTTATTTCTAACATAATCATTTATTATGACCTTATTTACATAGTCTAGAAACAGAAATATTAAGGGTCTTAATTCATCAAGTGTTCTAGCAATTTCACTATATAGAGACATGTCCTTGAGGTATACAGTGAAGAGTGTTTCGTCACGCGGTAAGACCTCTGTTGGTTCAATTAGCACTGGTGTTACTTGCCATAGAACCTCTTCCGACTTCAAATCATAATTCTTCAAAATCTCTCGCGCCTCAGGTCTTTTCCAGAACTCCTCATTGAACTCAAAACATGTTCTAGCTGAACATATCTCTATATGGTTAGAGACTTTGTATACTGACTTCCACCCAATCCCTATGAACCCCTTATATCCAAGTGCAGGCTTTTTCCTACTTGCAATAGCACATAAGCTTTCGAGATCCCTCTCATCAAATGGCTTACCATTATTGATTACAACAATTCTATCTTTGTAGAGCTCGACCTTGAAGTATCCTCTCCTACCAGCCTCCATCAAGGCGTCTTCAGCATTCTGAAGAAACTCCAAAACAAATTGACCAGACTCGATATACATAAGCTCAATGAGATAATCAAGGATAGTCCTAATCGTAGGTGCAGCAAGAGGATCCTTTGCTAAATTGAGCCAATGCCTTTGGATCTCCGAAACTTTACTTCTTAAATTGACCATAAACACAGTACCTTTAAGAGTTATAATACTGAGAATTTAAAGATTATGGTTTGTATGTATGTCAAGAGCCTAGTATTATCACAACAATATTATATTTTTCTCTATAGCCTTCTAGCCTATATAATAAACAGGACTAGGCTTAATACCTAGAGAGCTTCTCTAGCATTCCTCCTCCCTTTTCTGCAGGGCATGAAAACTATAACAAATCCTCCTCCCTTCAAGTCCTTAAAGAGTTTGTGGGCGACATGAATCTGGTAGCTATTTAACTTAACATTGAGCTTAACGAGGTTGAGGTTAAGGCTCTTCTAGCATATCTTAACTCCACATTTAACTGGCTGTGGCTTGAGCAGAATGCTAGGTATATCGCTAAAGGACCTTTAGGGCTTGAAGTTAACATTATTGAGAGGATGCCAATAATAAACATTAAATCCATAAATAGAGGATATGTTGAGGAGTTAGCGAGATTGTTTGAAGAACTTGAATCTAGAGCTAGACAACTTGTTGGCACAAGCATAAACTCTATTCAATCAGAAGAGGAGGGGGAGGCTGAAGAAGGGGTTAAGCTTGGGATGTTTAAGAAGCTTAGACAAGCATTTAGAGAAATAGATAGTAAGGTGGCTGAGATATTAGAGATGCCTGTTAATGTGGATGAGCTTTGAAGTTCAGCGTGGGAGATGATGGAGAGGAGAGTTAAGGGTGCTGGGAGGGAGGTGAGACCCGGGGTCGAGGTTGAAATAAAGGAGAATAGAGAGAATAAAGATTCATCCTCACACATACCTCTCACCAAATGGTTTAAACCTGGAGGTGGATAGTACGAGTTCAAACTAGCAACGCAACGTACCTCAGGCTGTGCTAACAGTTCCCCCAAACATAGATCCCAAGACATGATCTGAAGTCAGGTTAAAGGAGATAGAAGTTCAAAAAGAGACAGTTAAAAAATACTTAAAGCTCTCGGCAGGGATTTTGTAAACACCCTAAAGGATTATTACTTAAGGAAAATTTCTAGAACAACCATACCAGCGTATGCTATAGTAGGGTTTGTAGTGCTATCATCAACAGTACTAACATGGTATGGTAAGCTTGGAGGAGAAACATACGCTTTCCTTATGGGGACTATAATAGGTTACATAATATCCCTTCTTTCAAGATAAGCTAGAAACATCTAGAAGACTGCTTGTTTTCCAACATTCTTTAATAATTATTTTAAGGAATACCTCCAGGGCGCTCCCTGATAGGTCTGGGCGTGCAGGGGAAAGGGTTGGGGGACAGCTAAGAGCTCCATCTAGGGCTCCTCAGTGCATCCTTAAAGTGATGAGAGGAGGCAGAGTCAGCAAGCTAAGCATAAGAGGCATTGTAACTAAGAAGGGTTGATGATCCTATTTGTGAACAAAGTCGTTTCAGGAGCCAGAGCATAAGGATCGCTATAGATATAACTGCTATGATCAATATATGTTATCCGGCTTGCTCCAGCTAAGGTCATAGTTCTTGTTGATGCAACTATGTTGTACTCTAAGCACCTTTTGATGCAGAATTCAGCTTCCGAAGATTAAAGGAGCTCTCCGAAAAACATTCAGATGGTTGGGGTGTTGCATGGTTTGATGATAGTAAATGGAATTTATATAAGGAGCCTGGACCCTCTACATATCTCAAAACCGCTAGGGCTCTTGCTAAGAGTGTTCATGGGTATATCATAGTGTCCCATGTTAGACGTGCCACACACAGAGGGCTTAAGCTAGAGAATACACATCCAATACACATCCATGGCTATATAAGGGCTACGTCTTTGCCTATAACGGCACCATCGACAGGGTGAGGCACTCTTCCACCTGATAGCCTGGGGGCTGAGAACTCAGGCGACTTCGTAGAAGGTATTAGGAGAGCTATAGCTAAGATTAATAGCAACGGGATAGACTGTAGCTCCCTAAACTTTATTGCTAACAATAGAAGGAGGCTATACGCTCTAAGATGCTCTAGGATGTATCAGACTACTACGCACTCCGCTACCTCAAAAGACCTGGCAGAAGTCTGGAGAGCTTATCAAGAGAGACAGCTAATAATTATGCCTAGTCTAATTAGGAGAAACATAGACATGGACTAGAGTACTTGAAAGTTTCATGGTAGTATGTTATAAGTTAGAGTTTAGGGTTATTCTAATTGCCTACACATAGTTGTGGTCGCATAGCATACAAGTTTGAACTTTAAGTTTATTAACGTCTTCTACCTCTTTACAATAGAAGTAACCGTAATGGGAAGTTGGATTTTAAGGTGGAATTTTGATAGACCGAACTACGCACCAGGGGAAGTAGCATTGGTTAGCTTCTGGTTTGAGAACTTAGGGGACACACCACTCTACATATCTGATATTTTATTGGAATTTGATTTTGGCGTGTACTCGCTTGGGAGTACTGTGAGCGGCATTATACAACCTAGGCGTAACGTGTATGTGGGTTCTGCCAGAATTCAAATACCTTCAAATGTTGTAGGGAGGAGATTGTTTACAATAAGGTACTATATCTATGAGTATATTAATGGTACTTGGATAGACCTCAATTACTATAAGCATGGATGGTATTTCATAAACATCTATCCAAGACCTCTTTATCGGGTCTTTATATCTCGAGGTATACGTGGCGAGGATAGAATTATCGGGGATTATATAGTAGAGAAGGTCAAAGAATGGGGATTTGAAACTGTTACTGTAGGAGTGGAGATTATAGTGCCTGAAGAGCAAGTTCCCATGAGGGTTAGAGATGAGATTATGAGGGCTGACGCGCTAATAGCTATTGCTACACCAAGATTTCTAGATGCCCTAACAGGGTTATGGAAGACTCTAGAGTGGCTTCATGGAGAGACTGGTATAGCATATGGTGTTGGAAAACCCCTTCTAATATTAAAGGATAAGAGAGTGCACTTGGGATGTCTACCCGGGTACCTAGCAAGCCTAAGGCAAGTACTGGTGATAGAATTCGATCCATTTAACCTAGAGGAACTTGGAACAAAACTCTCAGCAATAATGCCACAGTTTAGGGAATGGATTGAAAATAGGAGGAGCCAGGAGTTCTTTGAAGCTCTAGCAAAACTCGCGGTTACAGGCTTAGCTCTGCTAGGCGGGCTGGTCGTGCTAAGCGGTATCGTAGGATCAATCTCTGAATCATCTAAAAGGTAATTACCCATAAAGACTTTCAAGCGAACATAGCAAGGCTAAAAATGCGTATAAGGTGTTGGGTTTGAAGAGACAGACCTTAAGCAATATTACAAAACAAAAGTTAATTATCTAAATTCGTTCTAAAGAGCGACTTTATGATAATTATATTAGCACGGATGCTCTCGGCTATAGTGAGCCTTACGATTACCCTACCCATGTATTTAAGTTTCCGGTTTTGCTTATGTAAGCGCCGTTCTTATTAATCTTAACATTTGAACTATATTTTCGAGCCTGACGGAGCAGTAGGCAAGGGCCAACTCAATCCATAATCTCGGATTATTCATATTTAGTTCGAGACCCAGTGCTGCTGCATCTAAGCATGACATCACATCCTGTATGAGGGTTGAAAGTGGAAGAAAAGGTTTGTTCTTCATTGCCATATAGAATTGCAAGCTCGTACCCGCTCTGCCTAGGTAATCCCTTAAGTTAACTAGAGTATCTTTAACAACATCCAGCCCATAATTAGCTCCACCAAGATAGTCCTTTAACGCTTCATAACGCTTTTCAATCGCAGAAATAGCACCTATAATATGAGCTTTAAGATCACTTTCAAATTGAGGTAGACTCATGACATATCCCAAGAGGTATTTTTCTATAGACAATATATAAATTCTTATTGCAAATATGATCTATTCTGAGGGAACGTGTTTTCTCTTTCAAGCCTTCTAGGTATATTATACTCCTTAGGCTTCGCCCCCTATATAACTTTGAACCCAAGCCTATTCCTACTCAGGGAGAGCGTATATAAGTTCGAGTTCGTAGCAGTGCTCTGAGGGGCCTATGAACCTATAGACTGGGATTGCCACGTATCTCTGCACTGAATCTCCCCACGGGCTCTTCACATCACACCCCCTACACTCCTCCCTAGCCCTCGCTATGAACTTCCTCATCCACGTGTGGTGGACAGCTACCATCACGTCGAAGACTGCTGCTAGAATATTTATCATAATTACTGAATCTAGCTCTGAATCCCAGTATGATGTCAGGACGTTCAGGTTTAGCGACCCACTCTCTAGCCTTTTGCCTTTGATGCGCATTGTCGAATGCACTATTCCTGAGAGCATCTTATACACGTTGCCCAGAAGATTGTAGAGGTTCCTGCATTTCCTGGCAACTCCCTCTGGGATCTGCTTCACATATTCTAGCTTCTCTTCAGACACAAGCATCCTCAGATATTCTGAGAGCTTGAATCCCCTGTTATTCAAGATCTCGTCGTGTAGCTTGATCTTCTCATATATGTTCTTATTCTTGAATTCTCTGTGGAGATCCAGCACCAAGGCTACCTCAAGCTCCTCAACAACATGCCTCGAGAATAGTGCGAG
>Ga0326762_1000852_pt1 | contig 12109 bp, 11 predicted proteins | sample NORPS_S_FD_207669 | JGI IMG/M metagenome (GOLD analysis project Ga0326762, IMG submission 207669) | Hot spring sediment microbial communities from Norris Geyser Basin, Yellowstone National Park, WY, United States - NOR.PS_S | ecosystem: Environmental > Aquatic > Thermal springs > Near-boiling...
GTCCGGTCATAGGGCAGGGGCAACACCCGGACCCGTTCCGAACCCGGAAGTTAAGCCCTGCCCGCACGGCGAGTAGTGGGGTGGGAAACCACCCGCGAAAGCCGTGTGCTGGACCCCCCTTTTCGCGTTAAATCGCGCAAGCTTTCAAATTTTGAATGCTGTTAAGTTAGTATACCTTCCCTTCTGTCCTTACGAGATCGTGAATCAGATTCGTTGCTGCTCCTTTCGCTATTTCCTCATCTAGAGTCTTGAAATAACAGCCCGGAATTACAAAGGATGTGAGAACGGCACTATCACAAGCCAAAATATTGGGCGGCATAGGCTCGATCCTCGTGCTGCTGTCCCCACTCATATTGCTGACAATCTTCATCCCCCCGCTCACGTTCTTCGCCGACGCAATTCTGGGCATCAGCATCGCCAGCGGGATTGCCGGTCTGACCGGATGGATATTGATACTGGTAGCAATCAAGAAAATCTCCGATGCGGTGAACGACAGGGAGATCTTCAAGAACGTGTTGATGGCGGCCATGATCCCATGGGTGGCCATTGGGATCGATTTGGCCGTGGGTCTGGGCCTTGTGATGTATACAGGCCCGACCATAGCTAAAGTTGACGGCAATTATTTAGCTGAAGGTGGCTATTCGGGAACTAATGTTGCACTACCTCCTCCCCCCACCTTCCTGGATCTCCCTGTCATCACCCTCATGATGCTACTCGGAATGTGGGCCGCGCTTATCGCCTCCGCATGGTTCCTCAAAAAGGGCTACGAGCGGATAGCGGTCAGAACGGGAACTAAGACGTTCAGAACTGTGGGCCGCTTGTACTTCTACGGCGCACTATTGATAATCGTCCTGATAGGAGCCATTCTCGCCTTTATGGCCGCAATCCTCCAGATCAAGGCGTTCTTCTCCCTGCCGGAGTCTTTACCGTCACAACCGACAATACATGTTCAGGCAGTCTGACCTCAAAAGAGACTTAACTTTCAGTTTGCTTAGTCAATAGTGAGGTCGACTTCCCCTTTGCCTTCTCCAAGGCTTCTATAGACTGAAGATCTTGCTGAGGACCCTGTAGACGAGTTCATAAATTTCCTTTCTGTTTTCTTCAGTTGCTTTCTTCCCAAGCTCGATGACTAAGAAACCATTAGCTTCAGCCAATTTTTTGCGTCCTGATTCACTCCACTCGCTATTATTATCTTGAGGTTTGGTAGTTTATCTAAATTCATGACCCTGCCTGTCTCCTCATCTATCACTTCTCTACCTATAGGTTTGTCCCAGTTTTTGCAGGAGACGTAAACCGTGAAATTAGTATTGTCGTCAACCTGTTTCTGAGCCCAGACATCGACTTCAACTGGGCTTCCTGCCCTTGATTTCGACCTCCAATTGGGGATAACAACACTAAAGCCAAGGTCCCTAAATACTTCGGCCACCGTTCTCTCCAATATACTTCCAGAGGGCTTTTCTGACCTTACTAAAAGTTCTATCACCTCGTCTGATAGAAATGGAGCAGGAAAGATGTAAACACCACCATGTTCATGGTATTTGAGGATCAATCCGCTTTTTCCATGCATAAAATAAGTTTGTTCGTATCTTCCCCTTTAAGTTTCCGATAGGTCTCAATGTTTTCTTTAATGTATCTTCATCTCTTATCGTAGTGGTCCCTGCGTGTGTTATGAGTGACCCTCCATAAAGCTGAGTACGAACATCGAAAAGTACCTTTCGGACAATTCCCCTAAGCTCTTCAGGGATGTTAGCCAATTTCAAGTGCTTTTTGAATGCCATTAAAAAATTATTGTAGACATTAAAAAATTATTGTAGAAATTGAACTCTATTTCACCAAGGATAATGTTCCTTTCGTACGAGTCGAGAGCTGATGGTTCATTCGCGAAAAGTTTGTCAACAAACTCTTTACCGGCTTCGTAGGCTTCTCTAATATATTCTGCCTTTCCGGCGAAGTAAAAAAGCTAACCACGTCTTCACTTCTAGAGAAGTCATGTCATAATGGAATCGCCGAGTTTATTGACATTGTGATATTCGTCAAGATGACGGGGTCCTAATAAATTGAGTATGGCCAAGTATGTCTTTATCGCTTTTGCATCTGAACTAACAAGGTCCTCAACCCACCGGTACCTCAGTTTTGCCTCCTCCATGTGATTCTCCCTTTTAGTTTGAGTACTTGCTTTACTAAAGCTTTATGATTCCTCTAACCGGTACTGACAAGTTTTACTTAAGCCTTTTTTTGGGCCACTAGACAAACAGGCCTTAGCTAAAGGTGGATGCAGAGGTTCTACAACAAAATATTTTTTTGATAAATTAAAATTGTGCACAACGCCATCACGTCTGAAGGAGGGAAGGTAATACTAACTTGTCAGTACCCCCTCCTCTCCTAAAAAGCTTATTAGGCGCTTTCAGTAGGTCATTATCAGTGAGGGGTCAGTTGAGTGGAAACAGAATTCCCGCCCCCTCAGATGCTGAAGAGTCTAGTAAAAATGCAATTGAAATCCATATGGATAATATAATCAAAAACTATTCCAGTATTTGGATGGGCTATAAGAGAAGGCTTGGATATCTTCACACGATACTAAAAAAACTAGAGTTGCAAACGAGATTGTCAGTCATCGAGGGCGATTCATATATTCGATTCAAATCTGATAATGATTATGCTAGTTTAAATTCTTTTTTCTTTGTATACGAGATGGGGAAGGTGTTTCCTATATCGATACAACGGCATCTTATCGGTACTGGTATAAGGTATAACTATTATCTTTTGAATAGAAGTGTCTCGTTTCTTCCAGCTTTCAGTTTTTCGCTTGATCAACAAATGACGTTATTATATTGGGGAGAACAAGTTCCGTACCTCTCAACTGAAGACCTAAAGAACCTTAAATTGGCTAATTTTATCCTCAAGACGAGCAATCCAGCTTCCGTTGAGGTATCGGCTTCAAACATTTGTTGGCCAAAGTCTGCTTTTCTATTTCAGAGGGGGGATGAACTTGAGCGATGGGGAATTTGCTATCTTTTCAACTCGCTCATGCCCCCAATTCTTGATGGAAACGAGGTTTGGTTTGAAAGTCCTTTTATACTGATTGGGGACAGGACAGTTAGGATCTTAACAATACATAAGACCCTTTGTAGTATAGACAAGAGGAGTATAAGACCAATTGAGGAAAGGAAAGTTTTTAATGTTAAGGCTTCTATAATTGATCGCAATTTTAATTTGAAGCATGTTCTTGTTGATGTTCCTGAAGAATGTATTGATCAACTGATGAGTAGCGAATCTTTTCATGAAGTGGTTTTTGTAAAGGACATAAGATTAAACGCTCCTACGATAAATGAGCAGAGACCATATGTTCGTTATACGGTGTATCCATTTGAATCTGTCAAAGTCTTAGGAGGAGAAAATTATGGTCTACTTTTAACTATAACGTCTATAATATTGCGTGCATGCTATCTTAGATCAAAAGATCCTTTCTATTTTACCTTAACTTCCGATGAATTTAAACAGTATCTAGCGAAGATTTTCCGCCAACTTCGTTACAGTCATACGAATGAGCTCGGTTTAAAACTTATTGAGAGTAGAGAAGGACTAAAAGTATTACTCTCACTACTAGGGGTTTACGATTTGGATGGTCAGTTTTTCATATATTTCCATCCCGCCTTATTAGAGTGTTTCCTTTCCAATCTGAAAGGTCCGATTAATAAAAATAATTTAGTTAGGATGCAGAGAATAGTTTACAACTGCTATAAGAAAGGAGACTCTTTTACAAATCAGAGTGGCATATCTCTAATTAAAGATTTGTTCAAAAAGGAATTCGGCATTGTACCAAATTATAGTCAAGCGGTAAAGCTCATACAAGCTGTCTTTAGTGTGACTGATTTGTGTATTCCACTTTCAAAGTTTTTTAATTCGTGGGCAGGGGGTGATCATCTTGCATGATTCATTGGTAGCCACATATCAGGAGCTTCTGGAACTGGAGAAGGAAAAAGTTGACAAATACGGCCTTGGGGACCCGCCTGTCAGCCATTCATTCCTTTCAGAGGAAGAAATCAAATCGGTATGCATGAAGTACAAAGTTGATCCTCAAAAATTCCTCTCTTCTAATTTATTGGTTCAATACCCTAACTATGGTTGGCGCACCATCCATTTCGATCTTCTCTACAGAATAGTTAATATACGAAACCTAGAATGGCAAAGACCTATTCCTCTTGAGTATAAGATTGAAATGAAGGATGAACTTGTTCCAGATTTTGAACGTTACAAGTTTGAAGAAATATTACCCAGACTTATTTCAAACGAATCGGTATTGCGAATCATATTATCTGCTCTTGGCGAGAGCAAATATAAAGGACTTTCAAGTTATCAACGACCAATTGTAGAAGAACTTCTTTCTTATAAGTCGCAATACACAACAGCAGCTATCGTAGCCCCTACGGCATCTGGCAAGTCGCTAGCTTTCTTTTTGCCTGTACTAATCAGAGCCATAGAAAGATGTATGGAAGGAAAGACGGGCGTCTCCTCCATTTTAGTTTATCCTCGCAAAGCACTCGAACGGGATCAGTTACAATCATTCCTGGGCATAGTTGACTCTGTTAACAAGTATATGGTGAATCAAGTCACTATTGGGATCGACGATGGAGATACGAAGAGACTTAATGAAATTCGACAAGGTGATACATATCGTGAGATGAAGTGCGTAAAATGTTCAAACTCTTTAATTATACAGATAAAAGAAGGTAAAGCTTTGGTAAAATGCAGTATTTGCTCAAAAGAGTATCCCTATATTCTAGCCACAAAGGATGAAATTTGGAAGAAAAAGCCTACGATCTTGGTAACGAATATCCACACTCTGTACAGAAGACTCCTAACACCAACTACAGTAAAACTGTTTGCCGGAATAGATTACATTGTTTTTGATGAGGCTCATGTGTACACCGACTACTTTGGGGGACATGTTTATTATATTATTAAGCTTCTAAGACATGCATCACGTTCTAACCATTCAAGACCTCGTTTTGTTTTCTCATCGGCTACTATACCCAACCCTCTCGATTTCATCACGAGGCTGGCGGGCGTCGAAAAAGATGAGATATTCCATGTCGACTATAAGACGACGCTAGAGAAAGCTGGAGTGACAGGTCGCAGGTTGATGATTTATCTATACCTTTTGCCCCATCCCGAGTCGAATGTGGAAACGCTAACCGAAGCGATAATTTTAGCAGTCACACTTTGGTGCCATAAACACAATTTTAAAGCAATAACATTCGTAGATAGTATAGCCGAGATAGCTACGATTTCAGACTACATCCATACTACAATATTAGGAAGGAGGGAAGGGCGAGAAGTCACGGACCATATTTATAATACAAATAACAACCCTGAAAACAGCTATAATTGGTTACCCTTGGCTCCGCCTCATATAGCGGGAAATCGAGATGCATTTAAGCGCTTCGTATTAACGCAATACAAAGAGAGTATAGATGTACATTATGGAGAGCTCTCTCCGTCTCAACGGGCGAGAATAGAATATCAATTTTCACAAGGACTTTTAAAGCATTTACTCGCAACGTCTACCCTTGAACTCGGCATAGATCTATCCGATGTTGCTGTAATAATTCAACATAAGTTGCCGATTACACCCGAAGGCGTCGTGCAGCGAGTAGGCCGGGCTGGCCGAAGCTCCACTTGTCTAAGAGTAGCTTTGGGAATAATCGTTCTCCAATCATCACCATTGAGTACTTTGTACATGTTCGACGATAATCTTCGAAGCAAATTAGTAGACCCTAACTTGCTTCCTCCAGCACGTGTGGGCCAGGCCAGCACAAGCATCAAACTTCAGCACACTCTTTCGCTACTTCTCTACAAGCGGGCTTTAGAAGGTAAGCAAACGTTTTTAGCAGGTGAAGAATATTTGAAGAGCAAGCACGCAGTAATTAATGCAGTTAAGGAGATCCTAAGTGAACTTAATGAAGGGTTGCTTATATTTAATTCCGAAGTTGGTCTATTTGACGACAATGACATGCTCAGAAGACAGATTATTGAGCTCAATTCTCTTCTTTCAGCTGTTATAGACAATATTAAAGACTCTGACCGAGATGAATTCCCTAGATTAAAGGATAGATGGGATGAAATACTTAACGGTATTGAGTCCCAGATACACAATATTTTAGAGACACTTCAACAGATAAAGGTTCTTAAGACTATGGTAAAAAAGATCCAAGGGGTTGATAAGAATGTCTTAAGCGAACTTGAGTCTCTTGAGAAATTGCTTGGTCGTGCGTACGGCTTGTGCTTTACACTATTAAGAACAGCAAAGACGTCTTATCGTCTTGGGAATGCTGATCCGATCCAAAGATGGTATGAAGAAAATTCTAGTGATATCGAAAAATTATCAAAAGAAACTCCTGATGCCGACGAACTGATTGTCCGCCTCCGTAAACCTCTCAATACTTATTTTAGCGAAACTATGAATTATGACAACAAGGCATTTAGAACAAAATACGGATTTGGCTTTGAGAAGATTGATAAAGCAATAGCTAATATCATCACCTCTTTTGGGAAACCTCCTGAAAGAGGACTCGCAAGTTTCCTTAGAGAACTGCCAAATAAGACCAAATTCATATCTACATTTAATCTGTCAGAACTCCTTGCATATGAGTCGCTTAGGCGTTTAGAGAGTGAATTAAAGGTCAGAGGTGAGGGCATCGACGTCTTTGACGCTATCAACTTGCTGTTATTAAATAGAGTACGGTTCTCATTGATGATGGAGCCGCCCTCTCCTGAACTGCAGTTAGCAGGTGTGGAGGAGACATGACCCCTCGTAGGGCTTTGAATACAAAGAAGAAAGTCATTAGACAAGGGATACAAGCGTTATATACTTTCACACCTTTTAAATTGCACAGGGCGCAGCGTGGTGAGAAATACGAACTAATCCTTGCAGAAACTGCTCATCATCGGGTGACAAATTTACAGCCTTGGCGTTCAAAAAGTGTAAGGGACGAATTTTACTTTAATTTACCGGTAGGGATTTCCAAGAAGATTGTTCAGCCTTATGAGCTATACTCTACACTGTTAACTAGAGGCCAGATCGAAAAATATGTATTCGAACCTCGAGACCGTCAATGGCGCTGGGAATACTTCCCTGTATATATGGAGTTCAGCTGGGAGGCACTTCAAGAAGCCTTTTACTGCGCCTTCGGGTGGGTGCTACTCTCCTCAAAGAGAGACAACTGCCCCATCGCAAGGTATTGCCCAACTCGCATCGGAGCCCGTTGCAAATACTACCTTGGCCCCATGCCGTACAACGAGCTCTACAACGTCCATCCTCTGATACGCAAGAAATACGAGCCACCAATAGATAAGAAAGAAAACATACCACTAGCTGCCATAAGATACAAGAGCATGCCACTAGTTACCCTGACCTACATTCCCAATGGCAGTTATATTGCATTTATAGATGGGGTGCAGTTTTCGCGCAAACGTGCAAGATTAATTAGACAACACCTTCTTTTCCTTAAGGAGGGTCTTGGATTCAGAGTATCACAATCACCAGCCATTCAGTTTGAATTCAATAGGGATACGTTGAACGAATTGATCCGTGATACGCTTAACAGTAAACCAACGCTTATTCGCTGGATTAGGCTGAAACAGCAACTATACTTGGGTGAAGATAGTCTAGTCAAAGAGCGGAGAGGTTTCACAGCCTTCCAGCGGTTGGACAACGTTGTTAAATTTGCTTTGGAAGGGAGGAGCAATAGCTCTTCAGATGCTCAAGCTATCATAAAAGCTGTAAACGAAGCGGATGTTGATGACGATTTAATAGATTTTGCTAGTATTTTATTCATTCATAGTTTCTCACATCTATTTCTGAATTGGTTGAGTGCTAGGTATGGATGTGGGAAGGAAGACTTTGGATATTATATCGAACATGATAAAATGCAACCAATCGGAGTTCAAAAAGAAGGTGTTAGAATCTTCATCTTTGAGATGGCTGTAGGGGGACTCGGTTATCTAAAGAGCTTCGCCCATGATCTCGCGAATCAGCACATGAACGTACTCGCTGAGTTTCTAAGTTTTGAGAATCAAGGCATTCGTGCGGTATTGGAGTTTTGTGAAAAAAGATCTATCCGAGCTATAAACAACCTTCGTAATGAGCTACAGCGCTTTAAGAATAATGAGCAGGCAATTAACGACCTTGTGGATGCAATCTTAGCAGCTTATACAAGATGCTTTAACGATCCATATGTTTATCCGCACATTAACTCGATTAGGCGGGTTCTTGTAGACGTTGTAGCGATGACGCCAAAGTCTCGTGATCTAATGGACGATCTCCTTAATAGAGGCCCACATTGCTGGGATGGATGTCAGTTATGCGTTATGCTTGAGCGGGGTTGCAACTACCCCCCCTTCGATCAACCGTTCTTAGTAACAAGCAGGCTTACGGGAGATATAATAAAAATTTTAGAACAAATGGTTAACTCACCTACACAAGTATTCCCGTTAAAAGTTGGAGTGTACGAGGAGTTCAAAAGATTCTTGTCAAGCGCTAGATACACTATAGACTTAATAAGTCCCTGGCTTTCACCTGAAGTGGTAGAGTTACTTATAGAGAAATCTAAAGAAAATGATTTATATATCCGCATCATCACTACAAAAGATATAACTAATAAAGGCCATAAAGAAAGTCTTAAAGTTTTAAGAAAGGCTGACACTTGTATAGACACGCGGCTTTCTCAGCAATTTCATGCAAAAGGAATGCTAATAGATGGTGTCATGTTACTAACGGGATCTTTCAATTTCACGTCATCAGGATTAACATCAAATGTGGAGAACTTAACTGTCGATTTTAGCCTCCAAGGGACGAAGAGTTTTAAAGAAAAATTTGATGATATATGGAATAAAAGTGTACCTCTTGATAGCGATTAGGGTGATAGAATGAGGCCGATGATTCGTTATTGGGGAAGAAAGGCAGGGAGCATAGCTGCTCCATATATAAATAAATTTTCTCAGCCAACAGAGATTGTCTTAGACCCCTTCGGTGGATCAGGTAGTATAGCAAAAGTTTCACTCCTATTAGGCAGAAGATGTATTTACTCTGACCTTAATCCATTAGCTGCACTCATAGCGAGAGTAGAATTAGAAGGTGTTGACACTCAAGCCTTAGCGGCGGCATCAGATGAGTTGTTAAAAGGAAGATGGACACGTTACTGCTCACTTTTCGAAGTAACATGTAAATGCGGGGCCAAAAGACCGGCCTTGTACTTCGTATGGGTTGGGGATGTGATTAAAGCAGCTAAAGTTATATGCAATTGTGGAAATCGTCTAATCAGATATAATGGAAAAGATATCGAAGCGATCGAGCCTGCAGCCAAGCTTCCTAGCGGGAGTTTAAGATATCCCAATGGGTTACCCTTTATGAAAAGAAGGCAGGTCGATACAATCTCAGAACTTTTTACTAAAAGAAATCTCACGATTCTGGCGGCACTCCTGAGCGATATTAAGGATCTCAGGATAGATGAACGAACTAAAAACGCACTACTGGTGGCTTTTGCATCGATACTTTACCAAGCAAGTAAAATGAGCCGACAAAATGGAGGAACGTGGGGGGTGAACTGTTATTGGATACCACGTGTGCATGTGGAACGTAATCCTTACTTTCTATTCACTCGCGCATTGAAAAGGTTGAGTCATATTAAAGGGCTAGCAATAGCCTTTACTTCAGCTGAGCCCGTTATCAGCGGTGATGCAAGTTTAGCAATTCTAAATTGTGATGCTAAGGAGCTACCATTGCCTGATAACTCGGTTCATATGATTATCACGGATCCGCCATTCACAGACGAGGTTCAGTATTTTGAACTAAGTTATCTTGCTGCAGCATGGCTAGGTTTAGATATGCCCTTCGATAAAGAAATAATAGTAAATCCTAAGCAAGGTAAAAAATTTGACGATTACTGTCATCTCCTCTCAAAAGCGTTTAAGGAAATGTATAGAGTTTTAAAGCCCGGGCGAACAGCTGTTATAATGCTTCATGATGAGAAGGAAGAAATTCTAAATCAATTGGTTGAACTCGTTAAAGGGGCTGGATTTATTATAGAGAGGAGGAAAAAAGACCTAATGGTCCAGCGACAAATAGGAAATCGAGACGGACAAAAAGGCATCTTCCTACTTGTCTTATGTTGCCGCAAACCTTAGACCACTAGAAGGCGTTAAGCGACGTATCCACATCCCCGAGATCCAATAGAGCACTCATTCCCTCAGATAGGTCTAAGCCATTCCTGCACACTTCTAGGACGTACTTCGTAGGGTTGAAAAGTCGATCCCATAGGTACACTCCGTTCGAGAAGCTCTGTTCTGCCATCCTCTTCATAGCAGGCCTGGTTGAGGCAGAACATTCGAAGAAACAACCATCGCGGTACTCATGTTTAAATAAGTGCCAAGCAGTATTATGTCGGAAGCGCGGTAGGGTAGCTAGGACCATCCCGCCGGGCTCATAACCCGGAGACCGGCGGTTCAAATCCACCCACACTATAACTCTTATACTGTAACCTAAGCCCTGTATCCCTTGTCAGCCCCACTTGATAGGTTGACTACGCGCGACGCTGAATCGATCAGGAATGACCGCCGCAGATGCTCTCCAAGTCATCCGGTACAATCAGGTCTCTCAAAACCCCTTCTATCCGTTCAGACGGTTGACGAGAGACAGATCTCTGAAGAACTCTCTAAATCCCCTCCGGCACTCAGGATTCTCTCGAACCTCCTCCTAGGGTCGCCAGCACGTAGCGAAGTAAGGGCATACGGAGGGCGTGGTCGCAAACACCTGCGCCGACGTCCGGCCGATAGGGAGCCGGTGATAAGACTCTACCAGGACATCATATCAGCAATTGCAACTATCGTGGACGGGGGAGACAGCGGCTCGCCCGTTTCAAACTAGCCGATGATCCATTCGCAACAGAAATTATTGAGGTGGAGCTGTACGGCGCTCTGTGGGGAGGTTCACTCGACGGAACAATGTTCGTGTACAGCCCACTCACAGACATCGAGAGAGACCTAGGCGAGCTACTAGTGAATTAGTAGCCCTAGAAGGTACTGTTAAGTTAGTATTACCTCCCCTCCTTATGATGTTATGCATCGCTGCAATTGCAGTTGCTAACTCTTCTATTCCTGTTACTGAAACCTCATAGAAGTAAGTTATTCCAAGCTTAGGCCTGCTATGAATAGAACTACAGAAAAGAGCTTCTTGAGAGGAGGGTGCCTGTGGGATCGAAAGAAAATAAGGAGAAAGAGTTCAGGACAACATCGCTGACTTGCATCACGGTCAGAAATTGTATTGAATTAATGTGCGGGAGCCCATAGACGCCAAGGGGAGAAAAAAACCGGGGGTGGTTTGCGTTTGCCTCTTCCGTCATCTGCCGGTATCCCGCAGTCACCTGTGCTCGCCCCTCTTCGCCAACCATCTTCTCGCTCTCCTCTCAGGTCCCTTCCCAGACCTTTCCCTCAGGGCAGGGGCAACACCCAGACCCCTATCGCCCGGCGGGGTCTCAGGCCGGGCGGTCCTGGTTCTGCGGCGCATCATCGGAGGAAGGTTCATTAGTGCCCTCTCCCAAGTCCCCCCGAGCCCCCGGAGGCTTCGGGGAGGAACGGGGAGAGGACACCTCCCCTCCCTCCTCCGAAACCTCAGGCCCTGACTCGGGGGACTGGGAGAGGGCCTTTGTCAGCGCAGGCGTCAGCGCGTCTATCGCCTCCTTGTAGGCCTTGATGTTCCTTCCGAGATAGGTATCGAAGTAGTGGAATCCCAGCACCACCAGCGCGCTCTTCGCGAGGTTCCACACGGCCACGTGATCCCTGTCGTCGTTGTACCCGCATTTAGGACACCTCAGCCTGTTCCATTTTCCGCCCTCGTGTTCCATCAGCGTCAGGCACTTGATGCAGATCGAGCTGGTGTAGTTCGGCGGGACCACCAGCAACTTTCCTGCCCTCTCGGCGACGGCCCTGACCCTCCTCAGGATCTTCGCGACGGGCCAGGTGTTGAACAGATAGGCCTTCTCCGGATCCTTCGACCTCAGCTTCTCCCTCAGCCTCTGAGGATCGAGGTCCTCGATCACGACGGCATGACTCC
>Ga0326762_1000853_pt1 | contig 12095 bp, 12 predicted proteins | sample NORPS_S_FD_207669 | JGI IMG/M metagenome (GOLD analysis project Ga0326762, IMG submission 207669) | Hot spring sediment microbial communities from Norris Geyser Basin, Yellowstone National Park, WY, United States - NOR.PS_S | ecosystem: Environmental > Aquatic > Thermal springs > Near-boiling...
CTATATAGAGCACTATGAACCCTCCCAATGCTTCTTAGATTTAGGCTCAGGATCCTGTTTATAGCATAGTTAAGAGCCACATTGTATCTCCTGAGGAGCTCTATAGCCCCAGGCTCGGGACTAACCATCACCCCTATCGAGATGGTTAGCAACCCTCAACACCTGAAGCCATAGAGCCCTTCCAAAAACAAGTGCCTGGAAAGCTATTAAAACCATCCCCGTTTTGAAAGGGCGAGACTTTCAGTTTGTAAAAGGTCAGGTAGGGGCAACAATACTTCATAGAACCCTTGTAAGGTTACTATATATGAGGGGGATCCTTATTGAGGAAACCTATCAGCTTAACGTTGGAGGCAACACCGATTTCTTAAACATGATTGACGAGTCAAGACTCTATTCTAAGAGAGTGAGTAAGACAAGGGCTGTGACGAGCGTATTGCCATATGGTGAGCTACTTGAGAAAAAGGGCAGGGTCAGAATAGGTCCGAGTGATTATGTACCATTCCTCGGAAATACCAAAGTAGCGTATATATACATAAAGGGTAGATCATTCTGCGGTATGCCAGTAACACTTGAAGCAAAGCTTTCGGTAGATGACAAGTCGATGGCTGCAGTCGTTCTAGTAGACGCGATCAGAGTAGTCAAGCTAGCGATGGACAGAGAACGTGGGGGGGGGCGTTATAGCTGGCCCTAGTGCTTGTTTATTCAAGCACCCGCCGCTATAGGCTGTCGATGACGAAACTGCCTATAGATGGTTCATGGACTATATAGAAAGAGGGGTAGATATAGCAACTAGCAACAAATCTTGAGAAAATAAGATCTTTTGAATAAGAAAGGGGAGGGTTCCAGCAGTTCACCTGAGAGCGTCTATTGATATTCTCTTTTGTGTTCGTTGGTTGTAGCCTTCGGGCTCATCACGCCATAACCCTGGACGGACTACGGGAGTGCGTCTCTCCTCGCGCACCCAGGCTTACGCGTTTCCCCGCTAACGGTATTTGATGGTATTTCCAAATACTTGTATTTCCGTTAGCGGGGTTGCACCTAGGCTCGGGATCACCAGTTTCACCCAACACCTCATGGGCCCCCGTCGAGCCAAACGCCACGGGCCTCCCACCTGAGGATAAATACTCCAAGCCGATGTTTATAGCCCCCACAACATCTCTCTCAAAAACCCTGCCATCAACATATGCTATCCTCAATACTATCTTTATCGCTTTGTATCTACCGCTAGCCCTCTTCACCGCAGAGCGGATCACTAGGGGACTGTAGCCATCGATCCTCCTCTTTGAGAATGGATCCACACTTGAGGATCCCTTCTCAGATACCTTTACAACATGTATGGGCCTATCTTCGAGAAGCTCTATCAGCTTGGATACGCTCCACCGATGGATCCTGTGCCTAAGCCTCCCACCCTTATTCCTGGACATCTTCTCCTTATCATCACCATCGATATCTCCTATAACTACAACAGCGTTGTTCTCCCTAGCAAGCTCCTCTATGATGCTAGCAACCTTATACAGTATATCCCGCTTCCTATCGCCTTCTCTAAGCTTCATCAATTTCTTCTTAACATCCCTCCCCACAGTAGATCTTCGCCTCGAGATCTTCTCCCTCCCAACTGAATAAGTTATAACAATTTTTCCAAGGCTAGTCTCAACTCTGATCACTTCAACTAACATGCCGTCCCTGAATACTGCTATCGTAGCATTATTCTCATTAACATCTAGAGCAACAACATTCTTGGGATCGTAGGTGATCTAGAAGGGTCTTGAGAATGATATATAAGCAAGCATCCTCCCCTATTACATTCTAGCTTAAGCTCGCTAGCTAGATCCCAGCCACTGTAGAGGTATCTATGCAACTGCCTGTTATCCTTATACCTCAGTCTATCTACCCCCTATGGGTTCTAAGCATTATACCCCCATTCCCGAGCCCCCAATCCTGGTTATTCGAGTAGACTATCTTGACCCTCCTAACCTCTAGTCTATTGGTATAAGCTCTATCCCTTTTCTTAGCCTCTCTAAAAGACTTTGCTCTTCTAACAGCATCTCTATAGGACCCTTAATAACTCCCGTTGGCATCCAAGGATACTGATCCCTATACCTCTCATAGAAAACCCTGTGTAGTGTCTTCTGCGATGCTTTATGCTCTAATGCATACTCAACCGTCTCCTCAATCATAGCTTCTAGTCGATCTACAATCTCCCTAAGAGCCCCTCTAGAGGGCTTATTAGCATAGCAATCCATCACAACAGCTCTACGAAGAACATTGAAAAGCCTCTCTAAGACACAGACTCCTCATACATATACCAAATACAAGTATCCAGGATATTAAAACCAGTAATCTGTTTAGCGAATAGTGTGCACCCCTCCCCTATCAATCCCAATAAGCTTTCTCAACCATCTTCCAAACTCTAGTAAACCCCCTTACTAATATAACGTTCCTCCATGCACACATCAAGTATTTATAAGTAACTAGAAGTATTTAAATCTATTGCTTGCCTTGTAACAGCCTACTAAACAGCATGTGAAGGATGGTTTATAAGCTTTATCAGGACTAGGTAAACATAGATAAGATAATATAAAACATCTCTATTAGCATGAAAAAGATTCAGCCCCTGTATTATTAATGTCTTATAGACACTTAATCTCTGCTCAAGATAGGGAGCCTTAGCAAATAATTCCATTCTTTCAATTATATAGTAGATCATCTCGAGGGTTTCCCTCCACTCAATCTCCCGGCAATATGTCCTGGGAGCTTCTCAGGAGGGTTGTGGAGTCCAGCGGAAAGGGGCTCCCATCTATACTTAAAACCCCGAAGCCCTTCTGGGCAGAGCCCTCATAAAGGGCTTCGGTCTCAGGGGCTCTAAGCATCATAGCATCCTGAGGACTCTGCACACCAAGATATAGCAGAGATTATTACCTCATATTACCTCATCATTAAAATAGCTAGGGATTAGATGCTTATAAGCTTAAGACCAGATAACAAACGAATATAAAAAATATCTTATTAACATAAAAAAGGATACAGTTTAAACCCTCGAAACTATATCATGATGCTTCCTCTGCTTCATAGCTGTGGAAAAACCTATCTATGGTGTCTATCTTACCCTTTGAGTCTCTATGAATAGATCAATATTGATGACCCTTATAGAAGGCAAGGCTTACTCAGCCAGAATGCTAGGATCTCATTGTCCCGATACTAATTGCTAACTCTTTATATGAAATTGAGAAGTAACAGAGCTGGTAATGATCCCTCCTGCCTTGAAGGGCGAGGCTTGTCCTCTAATTAATGTCACCGATAATGGCTCAGGAGAGTGCTATTACGCAGTATTTAGACTAAATTTTTTCTAAGGATAGCTATATCGGGGGAATATGTTGCTAGCTAGATATGTAATTCTTAGAGGCATTATAATGTTCATAACTTTTTTATCCGCACTAGTAACTTTCTTCCTGTTAACAAGAGTCTTACCAGCCGCCGCCTTGGGTACGAACCCTTTTCTACCGAGCCAGTCTCTAGATCCTCTTTTTAGAGCTGTTGTCAAACCCTCAGATGATCCCGGTTACTCGAGTTGGGTCTCTATGCTTGCTTCAACCTATGGGCTTGCGAGGCCTCTCCTCCCGGATCAGCTGCTAATATTTATTAGGAACTCCCTTACCCTGGACTTTGGATATTCCCTCACATCTATGAGGAGTGTTTCTTCTGAGATCCTTATGAGGCTTCCATATACTCTTGCTCTCTACGTATTTGCCGTCATTGTCCCTATATATGTGGGCTATTACCTAGCTATTATAGCTGCTAGAGCCAGAGGTAGGATCCTCGATTTTCTAGTAACAATCTCCAGCCTGGCCAGCTTCTCGGTACCTATATGGGCTTTTGCTCTAATCGTTTACTACTTCTTGGCATATATACCCAAGGTTTCTTGGGGAATATATATCCTTCCACTCCCTGTGAGGGCTCCTACAACAAGTATCACTGGGATCCAGGATATAAGATACTGGCTATGGTACCTCTCCCCACTATATATTGCCTCTATATTATCTCTCTATGGTGTCTGGGCCTATTTCTTCAGATCCATAATAACTTCGGAGATAGGTGAGGAGTACACGGTCACAGCTAGGGCTAAGGGCTTGTCCGAGTGGGATGTATTTAGATCAGAGGTTATCCCCAATATAAGACCTCCGATAATGACTAAGATAGCCTACTCACTACCAACCATATTCGGGGGCTCTGTAGCACTTGAAATAGTGTCATCCTGGCCCGGAATAGCTTACTACGCATACCAAGCTATTCAGAATAACGATATACCTGTTATGAACGCTTTCTTCGTGATCTCCACAATGCTGGTAGCCTTGTCTCTCTATGTATCAGATGTCATCATAGCGATTCTAGATCCAAGGGTTAGGCAGGGCATCGCAGGATATGTGAGGTGATACAATGACTCTTCTGGGTGATAGGAGAAGAGATGAGATGTCTCTCAGCATTAAATTCTATATAGGTCTCTCAATAGTTCTATTCTATGCAGCTCTAGGCACATATTCAATGATAGCTGGGTATATAGGATCGTTTACAAGCATGTGGGAGGCCGATTATCTAGCAATGCCTGTGTGGGCCTCGTATATATTTGAACCCGGTCTACCGCCAACAATTGAAAAGAGGCTTGAGGACTGGGGAATAGAGAGTCTATCTAGCCACATAGTTGTGAACAGCATTGATAGATACTCGCTTAATATTACTCTTACGGCTCCCGGCTCATATATGGTAATATCTAACAGCTTTGAGTACCCATACAGACCTGCCAGATCCATGATCATTGGATACAACATAAGAGTTTTCTCTGAAAATAGCGTGAGGTTCAGAATCAACCTCTCTATCGTGAGTGATAAGCTCCTGAACAAGAGCATTTCTATAGAATACGGTGGCATAAGGGAAGAGATTACAGCTGGGAGATACGCTGTACTGCTCGTTGAAGATATAATCATAGACAGAGGATCTAAGATATATAACTCGTCTATAAAGCTCCCCTATCCCTTCCTAAACAGGGTTCAGGAACCACCGATCCCCATTATCGTAAACCCAGTTAGCCAGTTGCTCCTAGATCGAGATACCAGGATAAGGGGCATAATTAATATCTCTTATACATGTATAGATAGAGATCTGAGGGCTTGTAGAGGCCTCAACATCGAGATTCGGGACATCTCCATAAAAATCCTCGGGCTGGCTCACGGGCTGTTGGGAACTGATCATAGGGGCTCTGATATATGGAGACAGTTCGTAGAGGGAGCAAGGGTCGCAAATATATTTGGATTATCAGCTGCTGCAGCAACAGTTATACTGGGTATCTCCATAGGTTCGGTCTCAGGGTTCAGGGTCGGGAGATTCTCTGACCAGGTATTGACCTTCATAACGGATACTATATTCTTCCTACCAGCCATACCTCTAATAATGATTGTGATAGTAGCCTTCGGAAGATCTATGCCTATCTTATACGGATTGATAGTCCTCGTCTCATGGCCTGGACTAGCAAGGCTTGCTAGATCTTGGGCTATGGCTATAAGGGGAGAGCCATATATAGAGACAGCCATAGCCATCGGAGCTAGCAGGCTATGGATTCTGAGGAAACACGTCTTACCGAGGCTAGCACCTCTAGCAGTCTACGGCCTCGTATCCCTAGTACCTGGTGTTATATCAACAGAGGTCCTGATCCAGTTCATAGGGTTTGGAGATCCCAATATACCCTCATGGGGCAGAATGCTTAATGAGGCATATAGCGAAGGCGCACTAATAAACGGCGCCTGGTGGTGGCTCTTTGCACCAATAGCTGGGATAACCAGCTATATGGCTGGATTCGTTCTCATGGGAATGGCTCTCGAGGAGAGACTAAACCCGAAACTGGTTTACACACGCCGAAGCCCCAGTAGATAGTGGGTTCATGCTACATTGCTGCATTCTATGAGCCTCCTCTAGCCTTCTTGACTTTATGCTTGTCTCCCTATTAAAATTAAGCATGTTAGGTGTAACCATGTGTAGCCAGTCCCGGTTTATCTATCTTTATAACCCCTTCCGCCGATTTAGCTAGATAATGCCATGTATATGTTTATAGATGCCCTCAGGCTTATGAGGGGCTTTTGGTCCCTAGCCTCTAGGGAGAGCATCGCTGAAGATCTATCAGCTGATCTTAGGGAGTTCTCAAAGGAGACTCTTATCATGAACCTATATATACCTTTGAGGGCTGATATAGATATAATCACCTGGATCTCTTCAGATACCCCGAAACAGATAGCTAGATTTAGGTGGATTCTAAGAAGTAGATTCGGTCGCTATCTCCGCGAAGCTCTCAGCTTCTTCGCTGTGTATAGACACTCTCAGTACTTCCCTCCACACCAAGATTTAAGGGAGTATTTGATGAAAGCTTCTAAGGATCCCTATGAATATCTCGTAGCATATCCGATGAAGAAGTCCCCTGAATGGTACCTTCTTTCATTTGAGGAGAGGAAGAGGATCATGGCGGAACACGCTGCACTAGCAAGATCCCTGTCCTCAGATAAGAAGATTAGATCATATACAGCTTATAGCTATGGAATAGATGATAACGAGTTTCTAGTAATCTATGAGGTAGATGATCTAATGACCTGGAATATGATCGTTGAGAAGTTAAGAGAAGCAGAACACAGAAAATGGGTTACTAGGGAAGAGCCGATACTAATTGGTAGATACATATCGCTTGAAACCCTAGAGCGTGCGCTAAAAGCTGGCAGAGGATCTTTAGATATCTAGAACTAGCAATCCTTACAACCCTTACAAAGATTAGTGCCCTTAAGAAACTGTTTTGGGTTTCATAAAAGTTTATAAGGGTTGATATATCATTTTATGGAGCGATTTTGCTGAAGTCTAAGGAGGTTTGCCAGATCCTTGAGCTTGTGAGGTCATATTCTGTGCCTATCAGGGATGATAGGGTTAGGGGGCTGATAACATGGTATGTTAAGGCTCTACAGAATGCTATAGATATGATCTGGGATAATATCGAGTGGAAATACAGCTTCCCAAAGATCGTTAGAAAAAGTAAAAAGCTGGTCGTGATCAGAGGTTTGAATGTGAGGATCCCAATAATTCCGAGGGATAGGGCTTTTAAGAAAAGGCTTAGAGAAGAGCTTATGAAGGATAATCCTTATGCAGCACACTGGGTTGATGCTGTTATCAGAACAGCCTACTCGATTATGAAGAATTGGAGGAGGTATCTAAGGGGGAGGGCTAGGAAGGTAAAGCCGAGGATTAGGAGGAGATTCGCTAGGTGTAAGACCACGCTTATGAAGATAGATTACCAGGCTAAGAGCATAAGGATAACTCTAAGGCAAGGAGAATACTTAACCATATCCTGGAGATCAACATGGTTCGAGCACAGGGTTAGAGGCTGGACTGTGGGCGAGGTTATAATCAAGGACGATAGAGTAGTTATCCCCTTCAAAAGCTCTGAGGAGATCTATGTTAGAAAGGTTATTGGCTGGGATAGTAACGAGCTTTCACTGGATGGCTACGAGCCTAGTATAGGCTTTATACATGTAGATCTAAAGCCTCTCCAGAGCATTAAGATCGTGTATGAGCTTAAAAAGGCTATAGCACAGAGGAAGGGTAAGAGGGATCTTTATGAGAAGTATGTTAGAAGGGAGAGGAATAGGGAGAAGGACTTTATAAACAAACTCTCAGCAGGCTTGAGAAGACTATTCCAAAACACTATCCACGTCTTCGAGGATCTAGATAAGGAAGATCTTGTTAGCAGAAAGAAAAGAAGGAAGAAAAGGAGGAAGAGGAATGCTAGAACACCGTGGAGGAGGATTCATAGGAGGATGTCAGAGGCGGCATTAACAGCTCATGTGGATCCTAGCAACACATCTAGAGAATGCCCAAGATGCGGGTATGTTGTGGAGACCCAAGAGGGGCAGATCTTCGAATGCCCTAGATGTGGATTAAAAATGAACAGGCACAAGGTTGCATCTATAAACATTAGGAGGAGATATCTAGAAGGCAAGAGGAGAAGGAAGAGGAGAGCCAGGATGCGGGGGTTTCCCCACAGCAATGAACCTGAGGAAACAATGAAGGTGGAGCTGTGGGTCGGGGTCACCCCGAGCGGGAGGAGCCCAGTGATATGGATCCCGATGAAAAGAGGTCCTGAGGGTCGTGAAGCCAAGGGAAGAGGGCTTGGCAAAAACCAAGCCCAATGAAACCCGAATCCCCCTTAGTAACGCGATTCATAATATATAATATTTTTACAACTGAAAGCCTCGCCCTTTCAGGGCGAGGAGGGGTCAGCTCTGCCTGTACACTACATCTCTGTCAATCTTTGCAAGTCTACCCCTCATAATGACCAGTCTAACACTCTCAGGGCCTCCCCTTTTTACAATAGCATATGCGGTATTCGCTATATATCCGAGATCTACCCATGGAGATCTTATACCCACTATATTGGCCTCAACACCTTCTTCTATGTAGTTCCTGTAGCCAAGGATCTCTGCTCCCTCTATCGTGGCCATCCTCACAATCCTCAGGGGATCTATATCCAGACCCTGTTGCCTAGCTATGAATAGTAGTACCTCTAAATCCCGCCATAGATCAGGTTTTACCCACCCCCCATTATCGCTTCCAATGCCTATTTTGATCCCCGAATCAATAGCTGCCCTAATATTAGGCGGTCTTGAGAACCACATATTGCTTCGAGGACATAAGGCCAGCCCCACCCCCTTAGATGAGAGCTCATGAAGTTCCTCCTCTCCCAGGTAGACGCCGTGCACCACCAGTCTCAGTCTCTCGAGATTTCTTATTATCTCATAATCACCCTCGGATCTTGTTTCCTCTGTCTCTGCAACGTGAGAGGCTATGAAGCCTCCTAATCTCCTCACAGCACTATCCAGAATCCTTAGCTTGTTCTCCCCGTAATAGTGTGGTGAAGAGATCCCTATCCACCTCGATATTCTCAGTAAACCTTCTACCTCTTTCTCTAGGGATTCAGAGTCTATGTTTAGGGGCATGGCCATGGGTATATATATTCCCTCGAAACCACTGCTACCCTCTATTCCATATGAGATCCCCTCCTCACCACCTTCCCTGAAATCAGCTACAAATCCTATGCCTGCTTCTCTCTGCATCTCAAGGAATCTAGATATATATATAGGGATCTCGCTTTTTCTAGCCCTCAGAGCAATATATTTCGCACCATAGGGCTCCCCAACTATGCTATCTATATCTAGATCGGATGCGAGCTCCATAAATCCTGAGTCTGCTGCGTGGGTATGGAGATTTACTAGTGTGGGAAGAGCTATGCCTTGTCTAAGATCTATGACGATATCTATTCCCTGGAAGGTCGCGTAGCCGTTATATATTCCCTCTATAATCCCTTCCTCTATATATATAGTTTTTCTATGCCATATCTCGGGCTCTCTACCCCCCACTATTGCGCCGGCCCATATTGCTATTCTCAACCTATCTCTCTACTTTTAAATATTAATTGAAATCTATATATTCGAACCTCCGCTACTATCTTTATGGGCTCGGCATGGGAGAGAAATTCTTCGATATAGTGGTAATTGGTGCTGGGGTGCTCGGCGCATCAACGGCTTTTCTGCTATCTGAGTATCTAGATGCCCGTATAGCGGTCGTTGATAGAGAGGAGGAGCCTGCTAGACATGCTAGTGGCAGAAATACAGGGGTTATACACAGGCCCTTTCACCTGGATCCAGGGAGGAGGAGGCTTTCAGCATGGGCCTCTAATGCTTCATATGTATTCTGGAAATCCTTTTCAAAGATCTATGGTCTCCCGTGGAACCAGGTCGGAACGCTGAAGGTCGCGATCGAGGACAAAGATCTTGAAGAGCTGGATAAATATCTCAAGTGGGGCGAAGAAAACGGGATGGAGAGAGGCGAGATGGAGCTCTTAGACTCCTCAGAAGTCTCTAGATTAGAGCCTGAGGTTAGATGCAGAGGCGCCCTTTTGATCCGTAGCGAGGCCTCAGTAGACTATGGGACATATACTAGGAAGCTTCTAGAGCTGAGCATCTCCAACGGCTCTATATTCATAGGTGGAGCCAAGGTAACCAGGATCTCTGAGGAGGATGGCGTAGCTCTCACAGCCCTTGAAAGGGGAAAACCTATTAGGATATACGGAAAACTCCTGATCAACGCTGCAGGAGGCGAATCCCTCAAGCTAGCAAAGCAGCTAGAGCTAGGTAAGCAATACTCAGTACTATACTTCAGAGGAGACTACTGGCGGGTAGACCCCTCATCAGGGCTCAGAATCAGGAGGAACATATATAGTGTTCCAAGGCATAGGGGCTTCCCATTTCTAGACCCCCACTATATAGTAAGGCATAATTGGCAAAGCGATGTAGGTCCCAACGCTGTACCAGTTCTAGGACCCTATGCATATAGAGGACTGGCATCCAGCCCCAAAGACGTTGCAAGCTTTCTACTTGGAAAACCCCTCACACCAAAGATCAAGCTCATATATAACAGCGAGTTCCTCTCACTAGCAATGAGTGAGTGGAGAAGCAGTATATCGAAAAAGGCCATGGCTAATAGGGTGACGAGGTTTATACCGAGGCTCAAACCATCTATGCTTATTGAGAAGATCCCAGGTGGGATAAGGAGCCAGGCTATAGATTCAAAGGGGTTGGTACCGGATCCCATAATCCTTCTAGGTAAAAGAAGCATACACATAGCCAACTATAACTCGCCAGGAGCCACAGGAGCCCCAGCATTTTCAACATACATATATAAAATAGCTGAGGAGAAGGGATATCTAGAAGGATTAAGAAAGAGAATCCCTAGACATATAAACCTTCTCAATCTATTGAGACCGGGTGATATTCCATTATAATAAGATGTAGCCAACTAAAATAGGTGATCCCAGCATATGAATAGATATTAACCCCTTATAATTTAGAAGTAGTAGGGGCGGCGCGGGCGGGAGAACCCCCGTGACCGGGGTTCGAATCCCCGCCCGGCTACCAATTTCTAACCTTCTGTTAAATACATATATGTGATCCCGTATTAGGCTTATAAAAGATCATCTGATCCATAGTAAGACCAATACTTAGAGCACATGACATTAAATAGAGGACAAGCCTCGCCCTTCAAGGCGCGAAGGGTCATAAACTTCAAAGAGACCTTGGAAGAGGAGGACGAGCGGCTAAGAGAGTAGATAGTGTTAAGTATTTATTAAGATGTAGTGGATTATCTCGTAAGGATATAGTGAGGCATGGCGAATGATATCGTTGGTAAGAAGATCTTGATAGGGCTTCTAAAGGATGGTAGATCGTCGGTAAGGAAGCTTTCCAGCTACGCTGGGATTTCACCTCAGCCTATTAGCTATAAAATTAGATCTTTTATGGGTAGAGGAATCATAGGAAGTTTCTCTGTGAGGGTTTTCCTAATTTATATGGTTATTACTATGGATTTGTGGCTATAGATAATAAAATAACTGATCCATCTAGAGTCTCTTCACGGGCTTCTTGTCTTAAAAAAAGATCTGGTTGAGATCTATCGAAGTCTTTAGAGGAACTCAGTAGAGATATCGAGTATCTGAGAGCAAAATCTATATTCTACTATATATGACTGCTTGTCCCCCGATGGTTGTTGATTATCGCTGATATTCCTTTGTATGGGATTACTTTGCTTATTGATCCACAGGGTTTCTAGCTCTGTGGCCATCGAGGGACTTCCACCCCCCAAAGAGATCTTGGGATCTCTATGGGTTCATGGTGGCTGTTGAGCCCGCGGAAAGGGGCTCCCATCTATCCTAGATCCTGAGGCTCTATTAGGGCAGAGCCCCATCTAGAGCCTCGGTCTCAGGTGCTCCAAAGGTCGTCGCTTCCCGAGGTATCCCAAGATCTAGCAGAGATATCACCTAATCATAAAAACAATTATGGATTAGACGCTCATAAGCTTAAGCTGGAGAACAAACGAATATAAAAGCATTCCCACTACCATGAAAAGGATACAGTCCAAACTAGAGGTGCAAAGGCTCGGGCATGTGAGACACAAGCTTATAAGTATATACTACATATTTTTAGTGGAGACCCTGGGCGGCACCCCCGAATGTCGAGGCG
>Ga0326762_1000860_pt1 | contig 12041 bp, 12 predicted proteins | sample NORPS_S_FD_207669 | JGI IMG/M metagenome (GOLD analysis project Ga0326762, IMG submission 207669) | Hot spring sediment microbial communities from Norris Geyser Basin, Yellowstone National Park, WY, United States - NOR.PS_S | ecosystem: Environmental > Aquatic > Thermal springs > Near-boiling...
AATGTAGCTTCAGAATCCCATAAAGGGAATTGAAAGGAACTTTCATCTTTGGATTTTATTTTTTGTATAGCATAAGAATCCCATAAAGGGAATTGAAAGTAAAGATGAGCTTTTGGGTAAATTATACAATAGGAATGAATCCCATAAAGGGAATTGAAAGTCTTGGAATATTTCAAAGCTTAGCAGATTTATTAGAAATTGAATCCCATAAAGGGAATTGAAAGTGAAAACTCCTCCTCTCTTTTCGCACCAAGCTCTGTAAAGGAATCCCATAAAGGGAATTGAAAGGTCCACTCATACCTTTGATGCACATTGCAATACCGCAAGAATCCCATAAAGGGAATTGAAAGGGAGGCAGGAGAGTTGGGGAGTATGTCTGCCTCCCAGAATCCCATAAAGGGAATTGAAAGTTCAAAATTTCAGGAGTAATATAACGATCGATAACAGAATCCCATAAAGGGAATTGAAAGAGGTTACAGCGGATAGCATCAAAAAAGCCATCGTTAAGAATCCCATAAAGGGAATTGAAAGTTTGAATTTGTTGATTGGTCTAAAAGGTCTAGTTTCTTTGGAATCCCATAAAGGGAATTGAAAGAAACTTCTTAAAGCGGTGAGAATATGAAGGGCAAATATGAATCCCATAAAGGGAATTGAAAGTTAGTGCCTGTCTTCATGTAATAGCCGATTATCTAGCGAATCCCATAAAGGGAATTGAAAGACATATAAAAGGAGGATGGAAGGCCGTTCTTGAAAACTGAATCCCATAAAGGGAATTGAAAGAAAGTGAAACAGTTGTTCGGGGACTGTTTCAGGCTGAAACAGAATCCCATAAAGGGAATTGAAAGTAAGCACAAATTAGCGAATATATTCGCAGACCTGCCGTATGAATCCCATAAAGGGAATTGAAAGATATTTTTTAAGAAGCAATGTTTTAGCGTTATTCTCCGAATCCCATAAAGGGAATTGAAAGTATAAAAGAGGTTTTAGTACATTACGAATTTCAGGCAAGAATCCCATAAAGGGAATTGAAAGAAAATGTAAGTATCTTTTCCTTCAACTTCATCTATTAGAATCCCATAAAGGGAATTGAAAGATTAAGACAAGCTATTAGCATGTTAAATATGCTAGGTCAAGAATCCCATAAAGGGAATTGAAAGTAAATAAAAGGCAGATTGATGTTGCTAATAAGCGACGAATCCCATAAAGGGAATTGAAAGAATAATTGCTTCTCCTACGACAACTTCTTTATCGCCAACTGAATCCCATAAAGGGAATTGAAAGTGCCATCCGTTGCGATCATATGCTTTAATTAAATCTACGAATCCCATAAAGGGAATTGAAAGTGAATTGGATGTTTCACGAATGTGTACAATGCCCGAAAGGAATCCCATAAAGGGAATTGAAAGCAAAGTTCGCCTATACCAAGCAAGTATACATAATAAATGAATCCCATAAAGGGAATTGAAAGGAACTTGAGAGCATCTTGAAGAACTCTCGTTAAATTTGGAATCCCATAAAGGGAATTGAAAGATAAGGCATTTTTCACAATAATATACTGGATTATCGAAGAATCCCATAAAGGGAATTGAAAGTCAGCGTATTCCATAAATGGGTTATGCCAATGAACAAGAATCCCATAAAGGGAATTGAAAGTAAAAGTGTAATATACCTTATTATATTAAATAAGCATATGAATCCCATAAAGGGAATTGAAAGATTTAAACCTTTTTTTCGAATGCTAAAAGCACATGCTTAAGAATCCCATAAAGGGAATTGAAAGTTAATTAACTTTTTTATTTTAGGTAGTAATTGTTTTTGGAATCCCATAAAGGGAATTGAAAGAAACGAATTAGAAAAGGCAATTACATTATTAAATTTAAGAATCCCATAAAGGGAATTGAAAGAAATACTAATCCTGTATCTGTTCAAGCTGTAATAAATGGAGAATCCCATAAAGGGAATTGAAAGATATCAGAAAGAAATTCTTCAGAAGTTCGAGGAGAGAATCCCATAAAGGGAATTGAAAGAAATCGTTCGGGATTTTTCAAGTTTTTTTAAAACAAAGGGAATCCCATAAAGGGAATTGAAAGTACAAGAGCGGGACGGTGTTAAATATCAAGGCCTCAGCTGGAATCCCATAAAGGGAATTGAAAGAAGCAATATAAACTTATCCAAAGTAGAGAGGTATTTAAGAATCCCATAAAGGGAATTGAAAGTACTATAGAATTAACATCTTGAACTTCATAGGTTTTAGCTGAATCCCATAAAGGGAATTGAAAGTCCTAATCTAAATACTATTGCTAGTAGAACTCCTATGAGAATCCCATAAAGGGAATTGAAAGAGAAGCTCGTAGAAAGACAGGTTGACAGAATAGTGAGTGAATCCCATAAAGGGAATTGAAAGATTAATAGGAACTGTTATAACATTTATGCTTGTCTTTCAAGAATCCCATAAAGGGAATTGAAAGTATAATACAATATAATGGTCTCCTTTATATCCTCGATATTGAATCCCATAAAGGGAATTGAAAGTTAATCACAATCAACTTGAACATTTTAAACAAGGTCATATGAATCCCATAAAGGGAATTGAAAGAAATCTAAATCCAAAGGATGGTGCATACTACCAAACAACTGAATCCCATAAAGGGAATTGAAAGATGTAATTATACCATTCATCAATTGAAGGAGGCTCGACATGAATCCCATAAAGGGAATTGAAAGTTCTAGTAATGCTTTCTCTAGCTGTTGATCATCTTCTATGGAATCCCATAAAGGGAATTGAAAGCTATTTGCTACACATGAAGCGATTAAACGAAAAACAAAGGAATCCCATAAAGGGAATTGAAAGAAAATCAACAAAAATTGAGAAGCAATACTATCCAATTCTGGAATCCCATAAAGGGAATTGAAAGCTTTAATTTGGAAAAGGCAAATTATATTAACATTCGTTATGAATCCCATAAAGGGAATTGAAAGTTTATAGTAAATTAAAACCATTTTACCCATTCCAACTCTTGAATCCCATAAAGGGAATTGAAAGTCTAAATTGTCAAGATAAACTTTATTTAAACGAGGTTTGAATCCCATAAAGGGAATTGAAAGAAATGTTCGTGCGTCTGTTCTTCTGGCACTATGATAGAATCCCATAAAGGGAATTGAAAGAATTAGAGAAAAAGCGAAAAATGATTCCAAATATGAGGCAGAATCCCATAAAGGGAATTGAAAGGTTAAATAGTCCATTCCGAATGGATTATCAAGACCGTCAAATCCCATAAAGGGAATTGAAAGGCGAGAGAAATGGCATGGTGGCAAATTGATGAGGAATTTGAATCCCATAAAGGGAATTGAAAGGATTATTGGCCCCCATTGTTTGCTATCAGGCCCTGCATGGAATCCCATAAAGGGAATTGAAAGCCTGTATAGTCCACAATAATAGTAATATTATAAAGAAGGAATCCCATAAAGGGAATTGAAAGTGCTACTCAAGGACCTGCACCTGCCAGCAAACCCCCAGAATCCCATAAAGGGAATTGAAAGTTTTACAAGCCAATAATCAAGTTTCTTTAATTCCTCTTCAGAATCCCATAAAGGGAATTGAAAGCTAATTCGGCAATTGGTACATTTAATATATCTGCAGGAGGAATCCCATAAAGGGAATTGAAAGTAGATAAAGCAGATTGGATACAAATAATAAAAGGCGAAGAATCCCATAAAGGGAATTGAAAGTAGAAAATCTAGTATCATTTCCTTATACCTTGAAGCCCAGAATCCCATAAAGGGAATTGAAAGTTTGGGTTAAACCAATTATGTCTTATTAATACATTTTTCGAATCCCATAAAGGGAATTGAAAGTTGAATAGAAAAAAGAAGAATTAACTATTTAAAAGAATTCGGAATCCCATAAAGGGAATTGAAAGAACAAGAAGAACCGCTGGAAATATGAAAAAGGATGGTAGAATCCCATAAAGGGAATTGAAAGATGTATAGAAAGAATAACTTAACCGCATTGGGGAGGGGTGAATCCCATAAAGGGAATTGAAAGTTCCAAATTGGTGATAGTGAAGTTCTGACGAAAGACTTTCTGAATCCCATAAAGGGAATTGAAAGTCATGCAACATGGAATGACGATAATAGCATGCTAAGGAATCCCATAAAGGGAATTGAAAGTAGCGGGATGTATAAATGTCCTTTTGCGTATGTTCGGAATCCCATAAAGGGAATTGAAAGGTATAAATACCGGTATTTTGGTATTTTATGCAAAAATTACCGGAATCCCATAAAGGGAATTGAAAGTATTTTTTGTGTGTGCGTGCATTATGTATTAATTAATTGAATCCCATAAAGGGAATTGAAAGATTTACTATAAATGATTGGGCTATCGCTTGTTTGCAAATGAATCCCATAAAGGGAATTGAAAGTTTACTTCCGTGAAAATAACATTTCTGTCTACATTCTGAATCCCATAAAGGGAATTGAAAGTAGTTTTCAAGGTCTTTTTGCAAATTTTACATTTTAAGAATCCCATAAAGGGAATTGAAAGTAATTTATTTATAGGGGCCCCCATTCCAAAGTCTTATCCGAATCCCATAAAGGGAATTGAAAGATTATGGAAGTGCAGAAGTTTTATTATGGGGTTCAGATGGAATCCCATAAAGGGAATTGAAAGTTCATTGCTATTGCACTATAGGCCCCACTTTTAACAAAGAATCCCATAAAGGGAATTGAAAGGAATGCCTGTTCTTTGCTTCGGTATTTTGTCCAATCTATGAATCCCATAAAGGGAATTGAAAGTCGCATAGATTGCACCGTTTGCGTCAAATTCACTTGAAGAATCCCATAAAGGGAATTGAAAGATCCAGAAGACATCATAATTAGTGGTGGAGCAGTATCAAGAATCCCATAAAGGGAATTGAAAGCTGAATTGCCTTTAATTGCTCAATCGAAAGATGACTTAAGAATCCCATAAAGGGAATTGAAAGAATACCCCTCTTTAGATGGGGATGGCTTATTAGGTTTAAACAGAATCCCATAAAGGGAATTGAAAGAAAAAGTCTTGAACAATATCTTCAATAGTGTCTTCAATTTTGAATCCCATAAAGGGAATTGAAAGGAAAATTAAAAAGAAGACTAAGGTTAAACCAATTGGAAGAATCCCATAAAGGGAATTGAAAGAGAACCTTATCGAGAAAACAATACAGCTTCTAGAAAAGCTTGGAATCCCATAAAGGGAATTGAAAGTGTTGATATTGTTATAATATAATTAATTTTTAAAGCTTGAGAATCCCATAAAGGGAATTGAAAGACAATGGTTATGGTAGCGGTGATGCTACAAGTATGGGAATCCCATAAAGGGAATTGAAAGTTTTGTATCAAATTGTCTAGATAATCCTCATTAATGAATTGAATCCCATAAAGGGAATTGAAAGTTTTCGTTTAGATGATATCGACATGCTTTAAAGAAGAATCCCATAAAGGGAATTGAAAGTTATTAGAAAAAAAAACCTAAAAAAGAAGAAGAATTCTCGGAATCCCATAAAGGGAATTGAAAGTATATAAAGCAGGAAAGAATCCTTTAGGAATCGTCGCAGAATCCCATAAAGGGAATTGAAAGACAATATGTTTTATGGATTCGCTTTTTTGAATAGGCTCTGAATCCCATAAAGGGAATTGAAAGTAAACAATTTAGCTTTTCTTATTCAATTACTTGGAATAGAATCCCATAAAGGGAATTGAAAGCATAAATACTTCTCGTCCTTCAGACGAGGATGAAAAAAGAATCCCATAAAGGGAATTGAAAGTCTCACTTTCGGTCGGGGATGCTTCACTTTCGCTTAACCGAATCCCATAAAGGGAATTGAAAGAGAAAAAAAGCTAAACCGTTTAATGTTATAAGCTATTCACTGAATCCCATAAAGGGAATTGAAAGTAGAAATATTGTTGATATTTTAAATATTAATTCTGAGAATCCCATAAAGGGAATTGAAAGCAAATACATGTTAAGTTCGGTGTTTAATTCAAAGCGAATCCCATAAAGGGAATTGAAAGTTTAGCTGAGCTTAAGCAGGCTCCTGCTACTCAAGGAGAATCCCATAAAGGGAATTGAAAGTGATATAGGGGAGTGCGGTATCCTAGATTTGCAGTTTCCGAATCCCATAAAGGGAATTGAAAGTTTATATCATCATCAACACACCAGCCTTTTTCTAAATTATGAATCCCATAAAGGGAATTGAAAGATCTTCTGTTGTACCAGTAAGACACATACCATATTTCGCCGAATCCCATAAAGGGAATTGAAAGTATTTCTTCTTCTATCTCAATCTTTTTAAAGCTAATATGAATCCCATAAAGGGAATTGAAAGAGAAATCAAAGAATGCTGGATGCATGAGTGGGCTAAAGGAATCCCATAAAGGGAATTGAAAGTGATATCTTACTAAAGTTTTTGATTTTACTCTCTTTACACGAATCCCATAAAGGGAATTGAAAGAATGATGGTTTACCTAAAATAAGTTTCATATTTGACCCAGAATCCCATAAAGGGAATTGAAAGAATAAACCTTGTTCACCTTTTTGTCTGTATGCTTTAATGAATCCCATAAAGGGAATTGAAAGAATGGCCCCCAGTCTAATTTTCCGCTGTAATTATATTGCGAATCCCATAAAGGGAATTGAAAGTTTGAATTTCCAATAATTGAAACAAAAAGTGATTTTCGAATCCCATAAAGGGAATTGAAAGTTATAAGAGCTAGCGATTTTGGATTAGATTGTATGAGAATCCCATAAAGGGAATTGAAAGCTTGGCAAATTTGAATTTGGATCCTAAAAATAAGAAAAAACGAATCCCATAAAGGGAATTGAAAGTTTACTTCCTCTACGCTTAAATCAGGCCTTATTATATGAATCCCATAAAGGGAATTGAAAGGACCTAAACGTGATAGATTTTCTGCTTGAGAAATAGGAATCCCATAAAGGGAATTGAAAGTACGAATAAGCAAGCTAACCATGATATAAAAATAAAAACGAATCCCATAAAGGGAATTGAAAGACCTTAGGCAGTTTTGCAATCTCCTCATTAACTTCTTCGAATCCCATAAAGGGAATTGAAAGAAATGAGATTGATTTTATTCCATGGGCTGAAAGTTATACGAATCCCATAAAGGGAATTGAAAGGTATTGTTTGGCGGTAGGAATATTGTTAAATATCCAGAATCCCATAAAGGGAATTGAAAGATATACAGCTGAGAACTTCCTAAAGCATGAAAGCATAATGAATCCCATAAAGGGAATTGAAAGTACTGATATCGCCGCTGCTGTTGGATTATAAAGTGTAGAATCCCATAAAGGGAATTGAAAGGAAGAAAAATTTACAGAGTTATTGGTTCGTGTTGACGTATTAGAATCCCATAAAGGGAATTGAAAGTGGCGAAGTTTGAGTAGAAGGTGTAGGCGAAAGCATGAATCCCATAAAGGGAATTGAAAGTTACTTCTACTAATTTTTGGAAAGTCTCTTCCTCCAAACAGAATCCCATAAAGGGAATTGAAAGCGAATCGATTAAGCACATGCTTATATTATATAATAATAGAATCCCATAAAGGGAATTGAAAGATATGATTTATCGATGTATCTTTTGTAGTAGATTAAAACCGAATCCCATAAAGGGAATTGAAAGAGGCTCTACCGTTTTTTGAAACAGCTGGAAAAAGACAAGTGAATCCCATAAAGGGAATTGAAAGAGATGTGGAAATGAGATTGAATATGACGCTGACGAGCCTGAATCCCATAAAGGGAATTGAAAGTCAAGCTTGGGCTTAAATTTAGTAGGAGCATATTTGGAATCCCATAAAGGGAATTGAAAGTAAATGTCTTTTATTATACCGCATTTTGAACATTTTCCGAATCCCATAAAGGGAATTGAAAGTAGGCGATGGCTACCATATCGTGCTTTGCAAATTTACATTAGAATCCCATAAAGGGAATTGAAAGTCGTTTTTATCTAATTGGATTGCATAATAGTTTGCTTTTTGAATCCCATAAAGGGAATTGAAAGAGGAAAACTATATTTTCCTCAAAAGTTATGACTTGATGAATCCCATAAAGGGAATTGAAAGTTATTTTAAAAAGACCACTTTGGTTTGCATAAGAAGGTAGAATCCCATAAAGGGAATTGAAAGGTAACAAGCCAAAGCTCTTTGCCTTCAATTTTCTTCTTGAATCCCATAAAGGGAATTGAAAGCTTTAGGCCATTCCATGATAATTTGGCCGGCCGCCGGAATCCCATAAAGGGAATTGAAAGTGCATATACCCCCTATATATACGCTTTAATTTATCTTGAATCCCATAAAGGGAATTGAAAGAGCTCAGTTTTTTGATCAATATCCAAAATGATTTTTTTGAATCCCATAAAGGGAATTGAAAGTGATTAAGAATGCTTCTGCAATTGCAAAGGTAGTTTCTCAGAATCCCATAAAGGGAATTGAAAGTACGAAATGCTTCAAAAGAAATCTGTCATAGAAGGCTGCGAATCCCATAAAGGGAATTGAAAGTTATTATTTTCTTCCATAACTATATTTAATATTTTTTGGAATCCCATAAAGGGAATTGAAAGATCATATTTTTTAATGCATCCATTAATGCACCTGTTGCTGAATCCCATAAAGGGAATTGAAAGTATAGAATGTTGCATCTAAATAACCTTCAAATTCTGAGAATCCCATAAAGGGAATTGAAAGTATAAAATCTAAGTTGAGTATGCTTAACAATATAATATTCGAATCCCATAAAGGGAATTGAAAGGGTATTTCGTCGTGGCTAGTTAAAAAATTGTTTAAATGAATCCCATAAAGGGAATTGAAAGAAATTTTTGTTAAAGATATGCTTGTAATAATCTGCGTAGAATCCCATAAAGGGAATTGAAAGGTAAGGATTTTGAAGTAAGATAATTTTGAAAAACTAGTCTGAATCCCATAAAGGGAATTGAAAGTTAATTTCTCATTATAAATGTGGGAATTGCGGGTTTTGAATCCCATAAAGGGAATTGAAAGAATCTGAGGAGGTTTATAAAATTTTAATGCTGAAGCTTGAATCCCATAAAGGGAATTGAAAGTTGGATTGAACAGTAAATTCCGCATTTTCATATGGTATGAATCCCATAAAGGGAATTGAAAGGATAACTACGCTAAAGGAATATTAGATTATACAGGTGAGAATCCCATAAAGGGAATTGAAAGTTACTTTAAGTTTAGACAATCAAGTAAAAGTTCAGAGAATCCCATAAAGGGAATTGAAAGATTAAATTGAGATTCATTTATTATTTCAGAACGATGCTGAATCCCATAAAGGGAATTGAAAGTTATTCCTTTGCTTAATCCAAAGCTACCCAATATGAAAGGAATCCCATAAAGGGAATTGAAAGCGAGTAAAAAAGACATAATCGAAAGGATAACTATAAGGGAATCCCATAAAGGGAATTGAAAGATATCTTACTTCAATGAGCCATATGTTATAATGAAGCTCAGAATCCCATAAAGGGAATTGAAAGGCAGAGATAATAGGCAAAACGCTAATAATATATCTTCCAGGAATCCCATAAAGGGAATTGAAAGATGATATGGGGCGCTATCACGGGCTTAGTGGCCATACTAAGAATCCCATAAAGGGAATTGAAAGTACTATTTGAGATATTTCCAATTCCTTTTCCTTCAATTGAATCCCATAAAGGGAATTGAAAGGTAATATTGTAAGCAAATATTGACAAATCACTTGTTGCGAATCCCATAAAGGGAATTGAAAGGTATTAGTTACTTTTAATGATAATTGCGGAAGAAGTGGTACGAATCCCATAAAGGGAATTGAAAGTAGTTTCTCTGTTAAGTCTTCTATTCTTATCAAACCCTTGAATCCCATAAAGGGAATTGAAAGTAGGCGGTGCGGCAACAGGTATACTGGGATACGCTATAGCGAATCCCATAAAGGGAATTGAAAGTGGAAGAATGCAACACAATTATAGAGAGCATAAGAAGTTGAATCCCATAAAGGGAATTGAAAGATTTCTTTTTTTTTGCTTTTTTGCTGAACAGACTAGACTATGAATCCCATAAAGGGAATTGAAAGTTAATACCCTCGGCACTCATGGATCCTTAACAGGTTCAAGAATCCCATAAAGGGAATTGAAAGATCAAATTGAGATTTATTTATGATTTTAGAACAATGGAATCCCATAAAGGGAATTGAAAGTGCAAGCTTTTCAAGATCATCATACATCCTCACAACTTCGAATCCCATAAAGGGAATTGAAAGGGGCTTTCCTACATATTTTGTTTCTCGTTCTGTTTTGAATCCCATAAAGGGAATTGAAAGAAGCTCAACATTATAAACGAAAGCATATGTAGCAACTAGAATCCCATAAAGGGAATTGAAAGTGCCTTCTTGAAGCTCTTTAATCTTTCTTCAATCTCAGCGAATCCCATAAAGGGAATTGAAAGAATAAATGAGCAAGATGAAAAAAGCGAAATAATTGGAATCCCATAAAGGGAATTGAAAGATCTCATCACTGAATTTATCAAAATTATTATCATTTATGAATCCCATAAAGGGAATTGAAAGTTCGATGCGGGTGCTACAACGACATTAGCACCGAAGGTGAATCCCATAAAGGGAATTGAAAGGTCTGCTTTTTTGAAGCTAGGTTTGGATTGTAGTATTGGAATCCCATAAAGGGAATTGAAAGTTATGCAGATTTAGATGTGCGCTCATATTTTATCAAGAATCCCATAAAGGGAATTGAAAGTAATGTTGGTTTAAGTATATCGAATTCGAATTTTACGGAATCCCATAAAGGGAATTGAAAGATTGTAAATTCTGCATTTTCATATGGTATTCCTCCAAAAGAATCCCATAAAGGGAATTGAAAGGGAATATCTCCTTCGTAGCTTATATGTTGCCTTACTATCTGGAATCCCATAAAGGGAATTGAAAGAAGATGTGGAGGAACTGCGTTCAGAATAAACAATTGTATGGAATCCCATAAAGGGAATTGAAAGACTAGACTATTCGCAAAGTTAAGCAATTTTTCATAGCGTTGAATCCCATAAAGGGAATTGAAAGAGGATATGCGTTTTGGATTGATAGCTTACATGCTAATGGAATCCCATAAAGGGAATTGAAAGAGATGCTTATCAAAAATTAGTCGCTACGACAAATCCAAGAATCCCATAAAGGGAATTGAAAGTTCATTATAAACCACTCTGTAAGGGCTTCAGTTTTTTCGGAATCCCATAAAGGGAATTGAAAGATACTCCAACTTATAACGCTTTATTACCCAGCTTACCGAAGAATCCCATAAAGGGAATTGAAAGTTATTCCTTTGCTTAATCCAAAGCTACCCAATATGAAAGTGAATCCCATAAAGGGAATTGAAAGAATTCGTTTTGCTAAATTACCATTTTTGTAGCATACAAAGAATCCCATAAAGGGAATTGAAAGACCGAAATATCGAATGAACCTTGTTTTTTTGCCTGTTGAATCCCATAAAGGGAATTGAAAGCGTTAACCATACATATAACATATATCCCAAAAGATAGAATCCCATAAAGGGAATTGAAAGTAATATTCCTCAACTCAATAGGTTTTTCAAGCACCTGGAATCCCATAAAGGGAATTGAAAGACAATTAATGCTGATCTACTCGTACTAATTACTCTTACTGAATCCCATAAAGGGAATTGAAAGTTATCTGCTAAAAATCCAATATATACGAATCTACCTCCAGAATCCCATAAAGGGAATTGAAAGCCACTACAAAAAAAGGAAAAAATAATTCGAAATTCGAATCCCATAAAGGGAATTGAAAGAAGCATAGTAGTAGAGACTCCTCAAGCAATTAAATTAAGAATCCCATAAAGGGAATTGAAAGTATAATGAAAAATGGAAATTCAAAACAACTGTGATTTAAGAATCCCATAAAGGGAATTGAAAGCAAATACTGAGGTGAAACTACATGATAAATATGGAACAAGGGAATCCCATAAAGGGAATTGAAAGA
>Ga0326762_1000862_pt1 | contig 12014 bp, 5 predicted proteins | sample NORPS_S_FD_207669 | JGI IMG/M metagenome (GOLD analysis project Ga0326762, IMG submission 207669) | Hot spring sediment microbial communities from Norris Geyser Basin, Yellowstone National Park, WY, United States - NOR.PS_S | ecosystem: Environmental > Aquatic > Thermal springs > Near-boiling...
TCGAAGAGCTCTTCAAGACAGGAGTTACCTAGAGCAGTGCTAACCCCCTCTCTAACCTGCTCCACGAACCTCTCATAGTTATACCGCTTATCCTCCCTAAGCTTGAGCTCAAGACTAGAGGACACTCTCCCCACCTGCAAGCCTCTTCAACAACATAGAAGTCCTCGTTAACCCAAGCTTTTCCATCTCCTCGGAGAGCTTCTCTATCCTCTCTTTAACACCCTTCCCTCCCTCCAACATCAGTCCTAGCCTCTCAGCCCTAACCCTATCAGCTAGTATGTCGAGCTGTGGTACCACATATGATGATAGGGCTTCGTCTAGTAGTGCTCTTAGATGTTTTGAAGCCCAACCCTCGTATAGTAACGTTGCTACTACTAGGAACTTGATCGTGTCGGCTAGTAGCGCCTCTGTAACCTCAACGTTGGTTTCCGCTAGCTTCTCGTTAATGCTACAGGCAATGCTGGTAATAATGCTCCAAAGCTCATCCCAGTTGCTGAATCCCGCATTTGTAGCTAGCTCCTCTAGAACTCCCTGGATTCGTTTTGATGATAGCTTGTTATGAAAGGCTAGGTCTAGGAGTGCGTAGTCGTTCAGCTGGGGTCTTGAGAGTAGGAGTTCTCTCTCAACTAGATCGAGTTTAACGGTGTTACTGAGGCTACACTGTACCTTGTGCTTATTCAACCACTCCCTAGCCTTGTTAACCCAGTCCTCGGTGTTAGACTCGAACCTGAAATCCCTTCTCATCTCTACGACAGCGAACCTCCTGAGTAGAGCGTAGCCTAGCTTGAATAGGAGAGCTCTATCATAGCTATTCATTGTAGCTAGTATCCTGAAGGAGTATGGTACGTAGAGCCTATCACCGTCTAGGACTTCGCCTAAAACGCTTAGATCTGAAATCTTCCCTCTCTCAATGACGAGTAGAGGGCTATCCCTATGGCTTAGGTCGAGTAGTGTGAAGAGGGGTCCGAAGGCTAGATCCACGTTAGCTCTATTAATCTCGTCGATGACGAGGAACACTGGCCTACCGGAGCTCCTAAGACTCTTCAAGCACTCGGCCACACTACTGGTGATAAAACCAGCCCTAAACCCCCCGTCAACACCGTAGCCTCCAATAGTGTCGAATGGCGTCCACTCAGGGTTACCTGTCACAATGTTACATTTAACCCCAAGGTTCTCACACAAATCCTTAACGAGCTTAGTCTTACCGGATCCAGGCGGGCCCAGGACTACGACGTTCTTACCAGCAATCAGATGCAGTATTAGCAGCTCCCCGAGATCACCCACCCCAACCTCCTCCTCACCCGCAACAATCCTACCTTTAACCCAGCCTTCAACACCAAGGAATCTGCAGAGGTTACTCTGACCTAGAACCTCCACAATCCACCTTGCTAAGGGCTCCGGGATCTCAACCTTTTGCCCACGAGAGCCCCCAACTAGGATTGCTATAACGGATAGTTGCTGGCTTAACCGGGCATAGTGTTCCTCTAGTTCACCACACTCTTCACAGTCCTCGACCCTACACTTATCACGGCAGAAGCGCCACTTACCCATCACATTATCGCCGTTGAAGCATACGATAAGAGGCTCTACCTTAAACCTATAAGTCCAAGGTCCTCCTATAGACCAGTAAGGTTCATTACTTTCGAATCTCTCCTCACCTACAAGCCCCACAGCCACGATACTCTTAACCGGCCTAATAGCGTAGAAGAACACCATATCGCCAGGCTGAAGATCATCCCGATCCCTCTGGTTCCTAAAAGCCCAAAGCACGTAATCCCTATCACCACCACAACACCTATGGTCTAGGAGGGATTTAGCAATGTTAGCTGGATGCCCTGGAAGAACCCAGCTTCTACCCACACCAAGCCACCCACTCCGCTAGAAGGGTATATGCCACACTCGAGTATATAAATACCGTATGCTTGTAGGCTAGCCTAACAGCGAGATTGTCAAGTATGCTTGAAGTTTCGAGGACCTGCACTTAGCCGCTCTTTGAGCCCTTACGAATAGGGGGCTTATAGCAACGTTAAGATGTGAGTAGTAGTTCGACGAGCTTAATAGCGTAACACCATGATGTGGCTGGCTCCCTAAGTTGCTTGAAGTCTGGAATGGTGCTCCTCGATTACCTCTTCGACATCATCTCTAGGAGCTCCTTGTAAGGCTCTACGTTCTTGTACATGTTGTGTAGGTCTTCCCAGCCTACTATTATGACCTTGTTTCTTATCCTTGCGAACGACCCTTTTAGCATAGGCTCCAGCAGTCTTCTAGCCCTCTCGCTCTTAGCTTCATCACTTACTATAAGCCATAGCTGCTCGCAACCCCACACATCGTAGGCATGTGCTAGCCTAGCTAAGGCTCTATCCACATCACCGCTAACCTCGACCTCGAAGGCTTTCAGAGGCCTGTGGCCCTCCGCATCCCTCCATGTAACATCGAGTTTATAAACGTTATCAGGGATGAGCTCGTCCCTTCTAACCACGAAGCCCAGCCACCTGCCCATGTTTAGGAGCTCCTCCACCAACACATCATGCATACTAGCTAGGCTTCTAATGTACCCGACTACCTTACTAGCATCCTCGCGTCTTATGAATGTGAAGCCTAGTATAACCCAGTCTTTTAAGGGCTTCCTACTAGTCGATGTACTTACATCGCACTCAGCTAACTTCACCGGCCTCGTGTACCTTGTTAAACTCTCAAACTCTATGATCCAGGAGCTTTCACTGAGCTTAGGGGGTGGTGCCTCCTCCACTATCACAGCTTTGCTAGCGTACGCGTGGAACTCCTCGCCTCCAACGAGCCTAACGTTCTTAACGGTGAACTCGCCAAGGAACACCCACTCCTCCCTCGGAGCTCCGGGACGCGGCCTGGCTAGGATCAGGCAGATACTACCGTTACTAAGCCTGCTAACACCACGTGGGCTACGGTTGGGTGGGAAGTGGAAGACTGTATACCTCCCCTTAAAGCATTCCTCAAACCATTCTTGTGTTGTGAGAACTATGCCTGCTGGGAGACTGGCTGACATCGAGCCCACCAGTATAATGTGGGTTCGACGGGAGCTTATATGTTGAAGCTCCTAGGTAACCTTCGAGCCCCCCTTCAGGCTTCAACAGTATCACTTATATACTCTCTGGTTGTAACCTGTTTTGGGGTGCTGTTTTTGGGCTCTAGCTTCCTGGAGTCACCAAGCTTCCCAATCGATGATGTTAATGAGGCTTCTGCCGTGGAGAAGCAGGGTGGTGGGAGGCCTGAGTTCTGGGAGATGGTCTTCTGGTGGACTCGTAAGCCCCTGGTTGGGGCTAGAGCTGTCATAGCTGGTGCTCTGCTACCCGATGGTGTTAGCGTGTACAGCTTTAGGAGCTGGCTTGGCCTCGATAGGGGTGTAGCTCACCGTGTAAACCCGAGGTTGCCTGAGGCTTACCAGAGGGTTTTCTCTAAGGCGAGGCTACTGGATCCCTTCGCGGGCTTCGGGAGCATACCATTGGAGGCTGTGAGGCTCGGCGTGGGAGAGGTTGTGGCCGTGGAGCTCCTACCAGTAGCGTACGTGTTCCTGAAAGCAGTCCTAGAGTACCCGAAGTGGGCCTCGGAGAAGGGGGTCGCTGGGAGGCTGGTGAAGGACGTTGAGAGGTGGGGCAACTGGGTCTTAGAGGAGCTCCGAAAAGACCCGGATGTGAGGGAGCTCTACGATAGCGGTGTAGCAGTATACATAGGGACGTGGGAGATAAGGTGCCCGGCGTGCGGGAGGTACACACCACTAGTAGGGAACTGGTGGCTAGCAAGAGTGGCGGGGAGAACCCGGGAGGAGGAAGAGGAGGGTGAGGAGAGCGAGGAGGAAGCGAGGAGAGGAGAGTACACAAGGCTAGCCTGGATGGAGCCCGTGGTAGAGGGGGACAGGGTACACATTAGGATAGTGGATCTCAACAAGGAGCTCCAGAGGAGAACACTGAGAGCAACGATAAACACCAGGGAGGGGGTGGTGAGAGTAGACGGTAGAGAGTACAGGGTGCAAAGGCCTAACATCGATGCTAGGAGGGAGACAGCAACATGCCTACACTGTAGCAACAGGATAACAGGGAAGCCGGGAGAATGGCCTGTAAAGAAGGGCCTCAGAGGGTGGAACGAAAGCCTGGAAAGATACCTAAGAGGGGAGATGAGCATAGAAGAGCTAAAAAGACAACAGGTAAGACCAAGACTACTAGCAAAGGTGAAGATGGTAGAGAAAGACCTGGAGTTCGAGCCAGCAACAGAGGAGGACGAAGAAAAGCTATGGAAAGCCCTGGAAAAGCTGAAAGCAATGTGGGGAGACCCAGACATACCAACAGAACCTTTAGCAGAATATGAAAGAAGACAGTTAATGGTATGCACATCAACTGGGGCATGTAAATGGTATCAGCTCTTTAACCCACGACAACTCCTAACACTAGTGAAGCTCGTCAAACTAATAAGAGAAGCTGGCAAGAAGATAGAGGAGGAGAAGCTAAGAGAAGGATGGAGCAGGGAAGACGCATACAAATACGCAGAAGCAGTAACAACATACTTAGCAATAGCACTAGTTAAACAAGCTGACTATAATAGTATAGCAGTAGCTTGGAATCCCGCCACAGGTTACGGTTCATCTACGGCTCTTCTTCACGCAGGCCATACATTATCATTTAGAGGAATAGCGATGACATGGAACTTCGTAGAATATAATTTTATTATACAACGAGTAGGTTACGGCAACTTCGTGTCACTAGTTCTTGATGGCTTATCCTACCTTATCAATGTCGTTTCTAGTAGTTCTAGCAAGGTTAGAGTTTTGCTTGATGATGCTTCTAGTCTTAGCAAGCTTGGTGGGGAAAAGTTCGATCTTATTGTTACTGATCCTCCCTACAGAGATGATGTTCCTTATGCGGAGCTCAGCGACTTCTACTATGTTTGGCTTAAGAGGGCTCTGTGTGATGTTGTTGATGTTGGGGGTGTTCTTGTCAGGCAGCCTAGGTTCTTGAGGGAGGCTTTCTTCGACGAGTTTGGTAGCGAGATTGAGGTTCAGTGGAGGGTTTTCGCTCCAAGGGAGGTTAGTGAGGCTGAGGGTAGGTCGAGGATTTGGGGTTCAACGTCTATCGGTGGTAGGAGTGTTCCTGTAGGCTCCTTTGATTACTTCAAGTTCCTGTTATCGGAGTCTTTCAGGGCTATGGCTTCCAGGCTTAAGGATGACGGTTTGCTCGTCACATACTATGCTCATACTAGTCCTGAGGCTTGGGAGGCTCTTCTTGAGGCCGCTAGGGGGGCTGGGTTTAGGCTCTCCTCAGCCCACGCTATGGTTACCGAGTCCGCTCAGAGGGTTACCGCTAGGGGTAAGGCTGGCCTCGACATATCCATTGTTGCTGTCTGGAGACGTGGTGTCGGGGGTGAGGCTTTGGCTAGCGAGGTTTACGCTAGAGCCCTGGGCAGGTGTAGGGGTTATGCGGGGGAGCTCTTGAAGCGTGGTCTTGATGGTGTTAACCTGTTTGTAGGTGTTCTAGGCTGTGTTCTCTCAGAGTTCACGGGCTACAGTGTTATCCATGGTGTTAGGGGTGTGGAGCACCTTGTCAGGGACTACGTGTACCCTGCTACAGCAGAGGCCGTAGCAGGGGCCCTGGCTGGGGTGGAGGCTGAGGCTAGGTTTAGCCCTCCAGCGCTCTTCTACCTACTCGCTAAGACCCTCATAGAGCCTAGGCCTAGGCAGGCTACGAGGGTTATGGATAGGAGCACGCTAACGATACTAGCTATAGGGACCAGGAGTGATGTGAGCGAGCTTAGGGGTAGGCTTAGGCTTGTAGAGCAGGATGGTGAGAGGTTCAGGCTACTAGAGCCCCTGCGTGGTAGGCGTGAGCTCATAGAGTCTATTAGGGCTGTCCTGGAGGCTAGGGGTGTTAGCGTTGATAGGCCTATCATCAGATCCTCTGTCGACGTGCTCCACATCCTCGAATACTACTCTCTAACCCTACCCCAGAGCGAGCTGGCCAGGAGGGCTGAGGATCTCAGGGCTAGGCATCCAGCCTTCTACGATGAGGCTGTCAGGCTCGCCAGCATTCTCTCAAGGCTCCTCAGGCCTGGTGATCCTGAGAGGGAGCTCGCCTCAAGGGTCTCCAGGTCCCTATCCCAGTCGGGCCCCGGTAGGGGTCTTGATGCTTACCTAGGTGGTGGTCTGCCTTGGGTTTCCTGAACTACGTCAGGTTGTGGGATGACGTTCTGGACCCCGGGTTGGATGAGAAGACGGCTCCGTCACTCGGAGAGGTTTTCCTTGGGAGAGCTCCTAGGATATACGCTGACCCGAGGGAGTTCTTCAGGAGGACCCTGCTGACCAAGAGCATGCTAGACATGCTGGAGGAGATTGCTGGAGCTCTAGCTGGTGTAAGGGATACTAGGAGGGGTTACCGTAAGGTCCATGTGCTAACATCCTTGTTTGGAGGTGGTAAGACCCACACACTACTAACAATATACCATGCCTTCACGAACCCCAGAGCACTCCTAGAGGCTAGAACCGCTGGTAGAGAGGATAGGGGGAAGCTTGAAGCTATAGTCAAGCTCATAGAGGGGCTGGGTGGCGTGAGGGTGGTTGTCGTAGACGGGTTCTTCAAGGAGCTCTCCCCAACACCCCTAGACCCCTATGTTGTAGGTAGCTTCAAGATCCAAACCATGTGGGGCTTCATAGCATTCCAGCTCGGCTTGTACAGCCTCGTTGAGCCCCACGACAGGTCTATCGTAGTACCACACGCTGACACTATAAGCAACCTGCTGAGCAGGCCGACATTGATACTAGTGGATGAGGTGGCCCGCTACACCGTTAACCTAGCAACCTCTAGGGACCAGAGGCTGAGGGATTACGCGAGCCAGGTCATAGCCTTCATGGAACTCCTAGCTAAGGCCGTTGACCTGGTTGAGAGGGGTGTCCTAGTAGTATCGCTCCCCGTCGACGTTGAGAGGTGGGAGGTGGAGGCAACTTACAGGGACGCCTCTCATATCGTGGAGGGGCTGTACAAGGCCCTTACCAGGGTTGCAGCTAGCACTATAACACCTGTAACCCCAGGGGATATAGCTGGGATCCTCAAGACCAGGATGTTCGAGAGGGTTGACGAGAGTGGGGCTAGGATCACCGCATCCAAGCTAGCCAAAGCCTACCAAAGCCCGGAGTACAGGGAGCTGTTTGGCGATACAACTAGGGTTCTACAGGAGCTCCACGAGACGTATCCGTTCCACCCAACGTACATTAAGACTGTTAGCGAGATAGTGGATAAACACGATATGCTCCAGAAGACCAGGGATGCTGTTAAGCTTACAAGGAAGATATTGAGGATGCTTAGGGGTAGGAGCGACCCCTCAGAGCTCATAATGCCATACCACGTCGATGTCGAGGAGAGCGAGATCCAAGCCATGCTACTAGTAGGCGACTACAGGGGGTACACGCTGGTCGTAGAGGAGGATATAAGGGGGAGGTGTAGCCAGTACGATGTAACCAAGCAGGGGATAGCTAAGGCTATCGCTAAGGCTGTTTTCGCTAAAACCTTCGTATACCAGTGGACCGGGGGAGCTAGTAGGCCGACACTATTCCCCGATTCAAAGGAGGTGCTCTTGAGCTCCTACGAGCCCGGGCTAGCCGATATGCTGCAGGCTACACCCAAGGACTACTTTGATGCTCTAACGTGGCTTTCAAGGAACCTAGCTTACATGCTAGAGGATGGTGGGAGGTACTGGTTCACATACCTAGTCTCGCCCGTTAGGGAGGTCGAGATACTAGCTAAGAGTGTAGAGGATGCTAAGGCCTACCGGGTTCTAGAGGATTACGCTACACGACTCCTAGGAAGCTCTGTAAGTGAAGCCCTCAAGGCTAGGAGGCCTCCTAGACACACATTCAAGGTCTTCTCCGACGCTGTTATACTCTCGGAGCCCGAGCCTCTCGACGTGGACGCACCAGCTTACAGGTTACTCGTATCGCTCAAACCCCTAAGCGATAGCGATGCCTACAGGCTGGTATTCGAGACTAGGAGGGGTGCGAGGAGGCATGCTAACACAGTGTACCTCATATACCCAGGTGACATGCGCGGACTACAGCAGACACTATGGCACGCTAAACGCCTAATAGCATGCGATGACGTCAGGAGCAGGCTGGATCAAAAGTACGGGGATAAGATTGTAAGGGAGGTTATGCAGAGGAAGCTTGAGGAGTACTGTAGGGGGAGTGAAGGTGTCGAGGGACAGCTACTCTACAACATCCTATCATCCCTGAATACGGTGGCATACCCCACGTTCAAGAATAACAGGGATGACGTAGAGAAAGCACAGGCAATAACGGGGACTAACATTGTCGACTCGGCACTGAAGACCCTGAAGGGTGTTAGGCCTCAGAAGTACTATGAGGAGCTAGACTTCGACACCCTAGATTACATGTTGAGGCAGATTGGCGTGGATCTAAAGGAGGGGGATTTGGAGAGGAGGGTTAGGGAGGTACTAGACTACTTCTACACGAACCCAAGACTACCAATGGTGTCGGAAGATCAGGTTAGAACAGCGTTACTTGAAGGTGTTAGGAGGCTCTTGATAGGTGTTAGGAGGGGCGATGAGATCTACTATAAGAAGGTTGTGGACTGCAAACCGGGGGAGTGTAGGCCACCCACGGTGGTGGAGGGTAACCCGCCACCACGCTTGCAAGACGATGACGTGATACTACCGTGGCCCAAGGCTTTGGAGGAGCAGGTTAAAACGTTAAGGGACTCCGATGAGAGGGTAGAAGGGGGTATCAGGAGGATTAGATACTACTTCTACGTAGAGGGCAAACTGTACAGTCTAAGGGAGGCCGTTAAGAGCTTCGACTTAGACCTGTTACGGTACGCACCGATAGTGAGGGTTAAAGAGTTTATCGAGGAAGGTGTCGACCTAAGGCTTAGGCCGCAGGAGGTCAAGGCTAGGCCCGGGGAGGAGCTGGAGGTAGAGGTTATAGTTGAGAGGATAGGCGAGTTCACGGGGGAGGTTACCCTAGAGGTTAGCCACGGGGTTATAGGTAGGGGGAAGCTAGCGGTAGACGAGAGGAGTAGCGTTGTGATGATCCCATGGCGTGTTAGAGCTCCCGAGACCGCTGGAGAGCACATGTTCACCGTAAGAGCGCTGGGGCCGGGCGGTAGACTGTTTAAAGAGGCGCTATTGAAGGTTGTGGTTGAGAGGGAGGAGGTATGCCTTACGGGAGCTCCACCAGCTGGCACCAGGATCTCGAACATGTTCCTAAGGGTTGAGGAGAAGAACCTAAGGCCCCTCGAAATACTCATAAACAGGTTCGGTGATAATGTTATAGCTGAGTCCGCGTCGATAGAGATTGAGTCCGAGGCTCAGGGCATCAAGTCCACGGTTAGGGTGGAGCTGGAGAGGCATACTCTAGCTGACGTGAAGAAGATCCTAGTATTCCATGTAAACCTAGCCGGTGTATTCCTGAAAAGGCTGTCCTACGAGCTCCGCATAACACCTAGGGTTGGCAACCACGTGGTAGCCCCCCAGTTTGATGAGAACGAGAAGGGTTACCTTAGAGAGCTCAAGTACTGTAAGGCTGGGGGCTAGCTTTGAAAGCTAGAAGGATTGTATTCAGGGAGAGGAGGGTTAAGGGTATACCCCAGGAGTACGCCTACTTCTACGAGACGGGTATTCCGAGGAGCATACTATCGGTTAGGCTTAGAAGGGATGTAACCTCGGACATCATAAGCACCCTCGGCTTCAACACCAGCATATCCTGGAGCAGGTCAGGTAAAACCCTTATCCTGGGAGAGGAGGGTGAAACGTTGTTCAGGCTACTAGCCATACTAGCCTCCCTAAACCACTGCTCCAAGAAGCCTATACCCACTGCCATCCTAGTAGGGGTCTTCAGGGAGATGGGGGAGTACGCCACGCTATTCTGGTATAGCGAGATCACCAAGAGGTATGAGTGGGAAGGGGTTAGGGGCGTGTGTAGGGTTGCTAGAGCGTTTAGAACACTCTACAGGATCTAGGGTGGGCCTGGTAGCGGATCTCATAAGGGTTGTTCTTGACGCCTACGCACACCACCCCTACTTCATGGTGTTAAGGTTTAGCGGAGACCCCCCGGTGCACCCGTTCATACACCAGGTGGAGCTCCTACTCAAAGCAGGGTTTAGGAGGCCCGTAAGGATACTCGTAGGGGATGAGATAGGCCTTGGTAAGACTGTAGAGGCTATACACATAGCGTTAAGCCTGGCTGAGAGGTGGGGAGCCCGTAGGATCCTCGTCCTGGTACCACGTATCCTGGTTGACCAGTGGGTCTCGGAGCTCAGGAGGTTTAATGTCAACGCTAGGGTTCTAGAGGGGAGGGATCTAGCGAGGCTCCAGGCCAGCCTACCAGAAGGCTGGTACGTAGCCTCCATTGACCTGGCTAAGAGGCAACAGTACCTTGATAGGATAGCCTCTGTGAGCTGGGATACGGTTGTAGTGGATGAGGCTCATAGGGCTAGCGTTACAAGGGGTAGGCAGACACAACGCTACCAGCTCGTCAGGAGGCTTGCTGAGAGGAGTGACGTTAACCTCATACTCCTATCAGCAACACCACATAGGGGCTACGAGGACGACTACCTTGAGAGGCTAAGGCTGGTAGACCCGTACCTCTCGGATGACCTGGGGTTACTTAATACGGATGAGTTCTACAGGTTAACCCTGAACTCCATAGTGTTTAGGAGGACTAAGCTTGATGTAAATGATGTGTACGAGAAGAGGGAGGTCTTCAAGGGGTGTAGGTTTATAGCTAGGATTATCGCGGCATCCAGGGTTGAAGAGGAGTTTTACGAGAAACTCCTCTCATTCCTAAGGAGGAAGTTCCAGGAGCTCCACGTAGAGCTAGGTGATAGCCCTAAGGCGCTACCCCTACTGTTAACGATAATAGCTAAGAGGGCCTCCTCAAGCCCCTACTCCGCAATGCTAACCCTAGAGAGGGTTTTGGAGAGGAAGGCTAGGATGGTTGCGAGCATGGAGGAGCTCGATAGGGAGGCTGAGAGCATAGTTGAATCCTACCTAGGCGTGGGCTTCGAGGACTATGGTCTAGACGAGCTAAGGGAGCCCGACGAGGTTGTAGGGGAGTTTGCGAGCAAGTGCGGCGTCCTACTAAGCGAGCGGGATCTAGAGGATCTAAGGAGGCTTGTCGAGCTAGCCAGGTCTATAGTGAAGGAGGGTGATAGTAGGCTTAAAGCTCTAGTCGGAATCCTGAGAGAACGCCTGGGTAGGGGGAAGCGTGTTGTAGTCTTCACGGAGTACAAGGATACAGCAACCTACGTCTACGGGAGGCTTAGGGAGCTCCTACCAGAATACTGGGATAGCGTGGCCCTAGTCACCTCAGAGGAGGTGAGGCTACCGGGGTGGGCTGAGCCTAGGAGGCCTAGCATAGAGGATTTGAAGAGGTACCTCAGGATGGGCCGCGTTAAGGTTGTGATATCAACTGATGTAGCCTCAGAGGGTTTAAACCTACAGGTTGCAAGTGTTCTCGTCAACTACGAGCCCTCCTGGAGCCCTGTTAAGATAGAGCAGCGTATAGGTAGGGTCTGGAGGCTTGGGCAGGAGAGGGATGTTACAGCCTACACCCTACTCCTAGCGGTAGACATTGACAGGGATGTTGTCGACATACTCTACAAGAAGCTACTAGCCCTCGGTAGGGCCCTTAACGTAACCAAGGTGCCATTGGGTGAGGATGTGGAGATAGACATGAGGTCTAGGGATGAGAGCATCGTAGTCCCAGCACCTGCACCCGAGAGCGGGGGCCCTGGTTTCAGCGAGTACAAGGCCCTAGTGGCTTACCTAAGGTACGGTAGGGATGGCCTTCTAAGCTATGTTAACAGCATAGTGGCAGCCATATCAAGCCTTAGGATGGCCTTGGAGAAGTCTGGTCTAACTAGGAGGGCTCACAGCATAGCTGTTGACAAGCTCGTAGAGGAGACGGGGGGCTTCAGAGGTGTGGAGGCCTGGGAGAGCCTGGAGGGAATGCTAGCGGCTGTAGCGGAGCTCCTAGGATACAA
>Ga0326762_1000874_pt1 | contig 11906 bp, 9 predicted proteins | sample NORPS_S_FD_207669 | JGI IMG/M metagenome (GOLD analysis project Ga0326762, IMG submission 207669) | Hot spring sediment microbial communities from Norris Geyser Basin, Yellowstone National Park, WY, United States - NOR.PS_S | ecosystem: Environmental > Aquatic > Thermal springs > Near-boiling...
CCACCGTCATCCCATCGGCGCTGAGGGCGTCCCCGTTGGGGTTCTCGAGCCGGGCACCACGGCAGCTCAACTGTCCCTGGATGCGGGCCCCCAGCAGCCGCACCGCCCCGGTGGCGTGGAACCCCTCGTCGAGGAACACGCCTCCCTCCACCGTCATCCGATCGGCGACGAGGGCGTCCCCGTTGGGGTTCTCGAGCCGGGCACCACGGCAGCTCAACTGTCCCCGGATGCGGGCCCCCAGCAGCCGCACCTCCCCGGTGGCGTGGAACCCCTCGTCGAGGAACACGCCTCCCTCCACCGTCATCCCATCGGCGACGAGGGCGTCTCCGTTGGGGTTCTCGAGCCGGGCGCCGGATAGAACCAGGTCGCCCTCTACCGCCAGCCCATCCGCATGAAGCCCCCGGATGTAAGAGCCGGAGAGGTCGATCCTTCGGGCCCGGGCGTCCGTCAGGAGGATCCCTTCGGGGATGGCGCAGCGGATCAGGGAGAGCCGGTGAAGGAGCCTCGCCCCCTCGAAGTCCAGCGGGCCCTCGATGCGCGCCCCCCGGATGCGGATGCCCTTCGGAGGGACGCAGGCCGCCGCCTGCGCGTCCGTGCACAACCAGTGAAGGAAAGCCGCGCGGATCGTCCGCTCCGGCCCCCAGGCGGCCCCCTGCGTCGGATCGTTCTGGCCCTCGTCGGGGGCGGAGAAATCGGCCTCCTCGCCGTCCGCCACGCGCGCCAGGAGCTGCCGCTCCGCCGGGGTGAGCCCCTCTCTCAGGCGATCCGGGAGGATCTCATCGAGGCGCATACGAAAACGTCCCCCTTTCCTGCAACAGGAAAATCCATCCTTGTAGGAGCGGCTTCCGCCGCGACCCCTTGCGTCATCGAGAACCGGAGGTCTAGAGTTATCGAGACGGCTTCCATTGCGACCATCTCGTCATCGAAGACGCGGGTTCGGGGCGAAAGCCCCTCCTACAGAAACCATCTTTTTGTAGGAGCGGCTTTAGCCGCGACCTTTACGTCATCGAGGACGGAGGTTCAGAGTTATCAGAGCGGCTTTCGCCGCGACCTCTGCGTCATCGAAGACAAAGGGGTTCGGGGCTAAAGCCCCTCCTACCAAAAACCGATTTTCGTAGGAGCGGCTTTAGCCGCGACCCATTCCGTCCTCGAAGACCGAGGTTTGGGACTGAAGCCAATGCGTATGCCGAAATTCATTCCGGCATCCACGTTTTGCGAAAGCGGCTTTCGCCGCGACCCATTCCGTCGTCGAAGACAAGAGGTTCGGGGTTGTCTGGTCAGCGTCCGTCGCGACCCTCGCGCCATCGAAGGCCGGGGTCCAGGGCGAAAGCCCCTCCTGCGGGAAGACCGATGGTCGGATATGGGATGGCCCCGCCGGAGAGCCCGGGAAGCGCCCCCGTCCACCCATTATCGCAACAACCGCCCGGCCCACCAAACCCCATCCCCCGATGGCCGGGCGGGCCAAACGCGGGGCGTCCACAAGGGGGAACCCGAAGGCGGAATTCGCCCCTTCGCGCCCCCATTCGCGGACGGCTTCCCCGCATTTGACAGGGAGGCCGCCCGGGGATAAGATTCCCTTAGACCCCTCCCCCCGGGGGAGGGGATCCGGCCCGGAGGAGGCCATGGAGGCCAAGACGAAGGCGGAGGTCCTGCGGCGCCTGCGCAGCGTCGCCGGGCATGTGGAGGGGATCGCCCGGATGGTGGAGGAGGACGCCTACTGCATCGACATCATCCGCCAGATCCAGGCGGTCCAGCGGGCCCTGGCGAAGGTCAACGACCTGGTGCTGGCCCAGCACCTGCGCACCTGCGTCACCACCGCCATCCGCGGCGAGGACCCCGAGGAGCGGGAGCGGGTGCTGGAGGAGATCGTGGAGGTCTTCGAGGCCGCCCAGAAAATCTGATCCCGGAGGTGAACGATGGAGACCCGGACCTTCGTGGCGCCGAACATCTCCTGCCATCACTGCGTCCAGACCATCGCCCGCGAGCTGAAGGCCCTGGAGGGCGTGCGGGAGGTGCACGGGGACGTGGCCACGCGACAGGTGACGGTGTCCTTCGAGCCGCCGGCCACCTGGGACCGGATCGTGGCCGTCCTTCACGAGATCGGCTACCCGCCCGCCGGCGCCTGAGCCTGCTGAGGCCAGGAGGCGGAAGGAAGAGGGGAACCGGATGCGAAGGATCTGGCGATGGCTGTGGATGATCGGAGGGTTGGGGCTGGTCGGGTGCGCGGGCGGGATGGCGGGATCGCCCACTCCCGTCCCCACGCTCCCGCGGGAGACGCCGACCGCCGCCCCCGCCCCGACGGGGACGCCGATCCCCGCGCCGACGGAGACGCCGGCGCCCGCCCCGACCCCGACGGCGACGGGGACGCCGACGCCGCGCCCCCGGGCCGCGCTCTACAACTTCGTCCTGCCCGGCTGACCGGTGTGCGCCCGCAACACGCGCCTCGTGCAGGCGCTGCGACCGCATTGGGAAGGGGACGTGGAGTTCTTCGAGGTGCGGGCGGACACCCGGGAGGGCCAGGCGTTGCTGCGCCGCTTCGGGATGCCCGGCACCCACGGCCTGGTGGTCCTCGACCGCCAGGGGACCGTGATCTGGCGCAGCTTCGGGCACGACACGACACCGGAGCAGGTGGAGGAGATCCTGCGCCGGGCGACCCGCTGAAATCCATCGATGGCTTTCGATGGATCGAAGGGCGTGGCGCTGGGACGGCTCCCGGAGGGTGGGGCTTCGGACAAGGCCCGGCACGGCGGGTGGGGGGCGTTTCGCTCGTCCCCCGGATGGGGGCTTCGCGCGACGACCCGCGCCGGTATCGGGAGACGCGGGCGTGCCGGGATGAATTCCGGCTTACATCCCGGCGGTTCGCCCAGATTTCCCTTCGAGGGATCCCGCAGGAAACGAGGAGGAACCCATGACGACTGCGCCCCGGGAGGTGGTGCTCCCGATCATCGGCATGACCTGCGCCAACTGCGCCCGGACGGTGGAGCGGGCCCTGAAGCGGGCGCCCGGGGTGGTGGAGGCCTCGGTGAACTTCGCCGCCGAGCAGGCGGTGGTGCTCCTCGACCCCTCCGCGGCGGACCTCCGCCAGGCGGTGGAGCGCGTCCGGGCCGCCGGCTACGAGGTCGCCACCGCCACGGTGGAGCTGCCCATCCGGGGGATGGCCGACGCGAACGACGCCCGGGCCATCGAGCGGATCCTCCACCGCATCCCCGGCGTGCTGGAGGCGGCCGTCAACCTGGCGACGGAAAGCGCCCGCGTCACCATGATCGTCGGCGTGGCCTCGGTCCGCGACCTGATCCGGGCGGTCCGGGACGCCGGTTATGAGGTGACGGAAGCGGCGGAGGCGCTGGAGGGAGCCGGCGAGGACGCCGAGCAGGCGGCCCGGGAAGCGGAGATGGCCCGCCAGCGCCGCCGCCTCCTCTGGGGGCTCATCTTCACCCTGCCCACCTTCTGGTTGAGCATGCAGTTCGACCTGCTCCACAACGTCATGCCCGGGATGACCCGGCCCATGGGTCTGGATGTGCTGTTGCTGCTCCTCAGCACCCCGGTGCAGTTCGGCGTGGGATGGGATTTCTACCGCGGGGCCTACCGGGCGTTGCGGATGGGCACGGCCAACATGGACGTGCTGGTGGCCCTGGGCACCTCCGCGGCCTACTTCTACAGCCTGGCCGTGACGGTCGCCCTCCTTCTGGGGAGCACCGCCCTCGGCCGCTACACCTACTTCGAGACCGCCGCGGTCATCATCACCCTGATCGTCCTGGGGAAATATCTCGAGGCCCGGGCCAAGGGGCGGGCGGGCGAGGCCATCCGCGCCCTGATGGCCCTGCAACCGGAACGCGCCCGCGTCCTGCGGGACGGCCGGGAGATCGAGATCCCCGCCGCCGAGGTCCGGGTGGGGGATCTCCTCCTCGTGCGCCCCGGCGAGCGTATCCCGGCCGACGGGATCGTCCTGGAGGGCCGCTCCGCGGTGGATGAATCCATGATGACCGGGGAGTCCATCCCCGTGGAGAAGAAGCCGGGGGACCGGGTGCTGGGGGGCACGGTCAACACATATGGCCTGCTGAAGATCGAGGCCACCCGGGTCGGGCGGGACACGGTGCTGGCCGGGATCATCCGGCTGGTCCGGGAGGCGCAGGGGAGCAAAGCGCCCATCCAGCGGCTGGCGGACCAGGCCTCGGCGGTTTTCGTCCCTACGGTCATCGCCATCGCCGCGCTGGCTTTCCTGGGCTGGCTGCTGATCGGCGGGGCCGGCTTCACCCGGGCGATGGTCAACGCCATCGCCGTGCTGGTGGTCGCCTGCCCGTGCGCGATGGGCCTGGCCACCCCCACGGCGATCATGGTGGGCACCGGCCGGGGGGCGACGATGGGGATCCTCTTCCGCAACGCCCAGGCCCTGGAGCAGCTGGGGAAGATCACCCTGATCGCCCTGGATAAGACCGGCACCCTCACCCGGGGACGCCCGATGGTCACCCGGGTGATCCCGGGCCCGGGATGGACCGTGGAGGAGGTCCTGCGGCTGGCCGCCAGCGTGGAGCAGGGGAGCGAGCACCCGCTGGCCCAGGCCGTGGTGGAGGCGGCCCGGTCCCAGGGGCTCCCGCTGGAGAAGCCGGTCGGCTTCTCCGCCCTGCCCGGTCGCGGCGTGCTGGCCCACCTGAACGGCACCCCCATCCGGGTGGGCGGGATCGCCTGGGTGCAGGCGGAGGGGGTGCGCCTCAACGGGCTGGAGGAGGCGGTCCGGGCGCTTCAGGAGCAGGGCCAGACCACGATGCTCGTGGCCCGGGATGGGGAGGCCATCGGGGTGATCGCCCTGGCCGACGCCTTAAAGCCCGAGGCGGCGGAGGCCGTCGCCGCCCTCCACCGGCTGGGGGTTCAGACGGCGATGATCACCGGCGACAACCGGCGCACCGCGGAGGCCATCGCCCGGCAGGCCGGCATCGACCGGGTCTTCGCCGAGGTCCTGCCCGGCGACAAGGCGGAGATCGTCCGCCGCCTGCAGGCGGAAGGACATCGGGTGGCCATGGTGGGGGACGGCATCAACGACGCTCCCGCTCTGGCCCAGGCCGATGTGGGGATCGCCATGGGGACCGGCACGGCGGTGGCGATGGAGACGGCCGACGTCACGTTGATGCGAGGGGACCTGCGCCTGCTGCCCCAGGCCGTCCGTCTCTCCCGGGCCACCATGCGCACCATCCGCCAGAACCTGTTCTGGGCTTTCTTCTACAACGTGATCCTGATCCCGGTGGCGGCCCTCGGTTTGCTCCATCCGATGATGGCCGCAGGGGCCATGGCGTTCTCCTCCATCTTCGTGGTGACCAACTCCCTGCGCTTGCGGGGATTTCGGAGCTGAGGGGCGGCGGATGGCGAACCTCTCGCGGAGGTGCACCATGTCCATTCGGGGGATCGGCGGACGCGGCCTGGCGATCGGGATCCTCGGGATCCTGCTCCTCACCGGATGCGGCGCCTCCGCCCCGGCGCGCCCGCCGGGCGGGCTGGGTGGGGAGGTGATCACCGTCTACAAGACCCCCACCTGTGGCTGCTGCGAGGAATACATCCGCTATCTCCGGGGCCATGGCCTCCTGGTCCACGTGGTGGACCGGGATGATCTGGCGCCCCTGAAGCGGCAGTGGGGGATCCCGGAGGCGATGTGGAGCTGCCACACGGCCCGGATCGGCCCTTATGTCGTGGAAGGGCATGTGCCGGTGGAGGCCATCGCCCGCCTGTGGGCGGAACGCCCCTCGGCCCTCGGGATCGCCCTCCCCGGCATGCCGCCGGGCTCCCCCGGGATGGGCGGCGCCCGGACCGGGCCGCTGACCATTTATCTCATCGCCCCGGACGGGGCCGCTCACCCCTGGATGCAGTGGTGAACGCCCGCTTTCCGGGCCTCGCCGCCTTGTAGGACAACTGCTCGCAGTTGTCCTACTTGGGTTTAAAATGAAGGGAGAGCGCGGGCGTCTCTCTCAGGCTTTCCCTCAGGCCTGGAAGCCTTTCCTCCCGAGGGAAGGGGCGCTCGGAGAAAGGGGTGGGCGATGGCGGAGGTTCGGACGCTGGCGGAGGTGCTGGATGCGTTGACCCGGCCCGGAGAGCTCTATGAGCGGCTCCCGGACGGCTCGGTGCGCTGTTACGCCTGTGGCCACCGTTGTTTGATCCGTCCCGGCCGGCGGGGGATCTGCCAGGTCCGCTTCAACCGGGACGGCACCCTCTACGTCCCCTGGGGATATGTGGCCGCACTCCAGGTGGATCCCACGGAGAAGAAGCCGTTCTTTCATGTCCTCCCCGGCTCTTACACGCTGACTTTCGGGATGTTAGGCTGCGATCTGCATTGTAGCTACTGTTTCACCGGTGAAACCATTGTGGTGACTCAGCGAGGTCTTTTCTCTATGGAGGAGCTTTTCCGTCAAGCCTTGCGGGTTCAGGCCAATCCGGATGGCGAGATCGGGTTCTTAGAAGAGGCGTATACGTTTTCCCATCTTGGGCGTCTGCGCAAGATCCGGGCCGTCTTTCGTCACCGGTATGAAGGGGACATCATCCGCGTCGATCCGGCTTTTCTACCGGCCATCGAATGCACGCCTGACCATCGGTTCTTGGCGATCCCGCGCCCGCGCAGGGGGAAGATCCAGGAACCGGAGTGGATCCGAGCGGAACAGCTCTCTTCGGATTACTGCTTAGTGATCCCCCGTTCTTTCGAAGTCTGCTCAGGCGCATCGGCCCACGAGCTGGATGTGGCAATGTGGCTGGCGCAGGTCGTGGATCTCTCCCGAATGCGTCGGGGCAAAGGGGTAAGGACCCTCAGGGGCGCCTCTATGCGCGCTCACGCCGATGCAAACCGACGGGCCAAGCTCATCCGTGTGGAAGGGGATCGGGTCCGGGTGTTCAACGAACACGCTCCAGGGATCCCAGCCCGTTTGCCCTTGAACGAAGCGCTGGCGGAGCTGCTGGGATATTACTGCGCGGAAGGAAGCGTCTGGGAGGACGATCGGCGCGCCAATTCCATGATGATCACCTTCTCCTTCGGGCCCCATGAAGAAGAACTGGCCCGACGGGTTTTATCGTTGCTTCGGGATCTCTTTGGCGTCGAAGGCATGCTCCACCGGCGAGAGACAACGGTTGCAGTGGTTGTTTACAAGAGCTCGCTGGGCCTGCTGCTCAAAGCCCTCTGTGGCACTCGCGCGCGCAACAAACGTGTCCCCGCGCCGCTGCTCTGGGCTCCTGAACCGGTTGTGCGAGCTTTCCTGGAAGCCTACGTGGCCGGCGACGGCACGATCTCCCGGGATGGCTATGTGGACGTTGCGTCGGTTTCGCCGCACCTTGCCTATGGGATCGCCTGGTTGCTTTTGCGTTGTGGTCGTTTCCCCTCGTTGCGCACTTACCCCACCACGCAGACTCCTATTCAGGGGCGATCCGTCCAGCGGGCCCAGTGGTTGCATCGAGTTCGCTGGCGCCTCCATGGTCAGGTCAGGGGCTGCTGGATGGACGAACGCTATTACTACATCCCGATACGGCGCATTGAACGGCGGCCCTTCTCCGGCTATGTTTTCAATCTTGAGGTTGAAGAGGATCACACCTATCTTCCGGGTTTTGTTGCCGCGTCCAATTGTCAAAACTGGCAAGTTTCCCAGGCCTTGCGGGATGAGGAGGCGGGAGTTCGCCCTGTTCCTGCGACCCCCCAGCAGCTGGTGGCCCTGGCGAAGCGGTATGGCGCGCAGCTGGTGGGGAGCTCGTATAACGAGCCGCTGATCACCTCGGAGTGGGCGGTGGCCATCTTCAAGGAGGCGGTCGCCCAGGGCCTGCGGTGCGTCTATGTCTCCAACGGCAACCTCACCCGGGAGGTGCTGGAGTATCTCCGCCCTTACCTGGTCGGCTACAAGATCGACCTGAAGAGCATGCGCGACAAAAACTACCGGGCCCTGGGGATGCCCTTGAAGAACGTCCTGGAAGGCATCCGCATGGTCTATGAGAGCGGCCTGTGGCTGGAGGTGGTCACCCTGGTGGTGCCGGGCTTCAACGACTCCGACGAGGAGCTGCGGGACGCGGCGGAGTTCCTGGCCTCCATCTCGCCGGACATCCCATGGCATGTGACGGCCTTCCATCCGGATTACAAGATGACCGACCGGGACTGGACGCCGGCGAAGACGTTGATCCGGGCGGCGGAGATCGGGAAGGCCGCTGGCCTGCGCTACGTCTACGCGGGCAACCTGCCGGGCCGGGTGGGGCCTTTCGAGAACACGTATTGCCCGAACTGTGACGCCCTGCTCATCGCCCGCCACGGCTTCCGGATCCTGGTGGATCACCTCAGCGGGCGGGGGACCTGCTATCGCTGTGGGACGCCCATCCCGGGGATCTGGAAGTGAGCGCCCCGGATCCCCAGCGGCCGGTTCCGCGAGTTGCGGATTCCCTCCTTAGGGGTGAGACCCGCATTCCGATCCTGGATCTGAGCGGGAGGAAGGTGTTTTGGCCCGTCTTCGAAAGCAGACCGCCCCCGAACGACGACGCGCGAAGGCTGGCGGGAAGACCCGGGAGAAGGCCGGTGGCGCCCGCAAGCCGGCGTCCGCCCGTCCGTTCCGGCCCGCATGGCCGTTCTCTCTCACCCTGGATCAGCAGCTGGACCTGCTGGGCCTGATTCTTTTCCTGGGGGGGATCCTCCTGGGCCTCGGCCTGCTGAGCCTGGGTCCGAAGCCGGTGGTGGACGCGTTGACCGCTCTCCTCGGCGGAGGGGTCTTCGTCCTCCCCCTCGGGATGACGGCCAGCGGGGCGTGGCTCCTGATCCGGCGCTTCGAACAGGCCCCTCGTCCCCATCGCTCCCTGGTCCCGGGCTTGCTCATTCTCTACGGATGGCTTCTGCTGACGTTTCATCTCCTCGGCGGGGCGGGGGGCGCGGCCGGAGCCACCCTCGCCCGCCTCCTGCAAGAGAACCTGGGTCCCGCCGGGACCTGGCTGGTCGGCTTCGGCATGCTCTGGGCGGGCCTGATGCTGACCTTCCGTTTCCCGCCGGAGCGCCCGCTGGAGTGGGTGATCCGGGGAGTTCGCTCCCTCCAGGCGATCCGGCCATCGGCGCGCGCGGTTCGGATCCACCGCCCGACTCCTGCGCCTCCCCCGCCGGCTTCACCTCCCGCCCCGCCGAACCCCCCGCCGCGGATCCTGGGGGAGGGCACGCCGGAGGCCCTTCCCTCGGTGGGGCCTGAAGCCCGGGAGGAGCCGGAGGAGGAGCGCCTCGAGGCGCCGCTGCCCATCGCCCCGGTGGGGCCGAAGTGGACCCTCCCCCGGCTGGAGGAGATCCTGGATCCCGGGGAGGAGGTGGAGATCGATGAAGGGGAGCTCCGGGAGAAGGCGCGGATCATCGAGGAGACGTTGCGCAGCCTGGGGGTGGAGGCCCGGGTGGTGGAGGTCCAGCGTGGGCCGACGGTGACCCTGTTCGGCCTGGAGCCGGGCCAGATCTCCCGGGGCGGGCGGGCCACCCGCGTGAAAGTGGCCCAGATCGCCGCCCTGGCCGACGATCTCGCCCTGGCCCTGTCCGCGCGCACGGTCCGCGTGCTGGCGCCCATCCCCGGGCGGGGCCTGGTGGGCATCGAGATCCCCAACGAGCGCCCCGCCCTCGTCCGCCTGCGGGACGTGATGGAGAGCGAGGCGTATCGCGCGCTGTCCTCTCCCCTGCGCCTCCCTCTGGGACAGACGGTGTCCGGGGAGCCTCTGGTCGCCGACCTCACGGCGATGCCCCATCTGCTGATCGCCGGGGCGACGGGCTCGGGGAAGTCGGTGGCCCTGAACGCCATCCTGGTTTCGTTGCTGTGCACCTGCACGCCCGAGGACCTGCGGCTGATCCTCATCGACCCGAAGCGCGTGGAGCTGACGCCCTATAACGGCATCCCCCATCTGTGGACGCCAGTGGTGGTGGAGATCGAGAAGGTCCCCCGGGTGCTCCAGGAGGCCATGCGGGAGATGGAGCGGCGCTACCGCCAGTTCGCCGCCGTCGGCGTCCGGCACATCGCCGACTACAACCGGCGGATGGCGGAGCGGGGCGAGCCCCGCATCCCCTACCTGGTCATCGTGGTGGACGAGCTGGCCGATCTCATGATCACCGCGCCGGAGGAGACCGAGCGGCGGATCACGCGGCTGGCGCAGATGGCGCGGGCGACGGGGATTCATCTGGTGATCGCCACGCAGCGGCCGAGCGTGGACGTGGTGACGGGGCTGATCAAGGCGAACTTTCCGGCGCGGATTGCGTTTGCGGTGGCTTCGTCGGTGGACTCGCGGGTGATCCTGGACATGCCGGGGGCGGAGACGCTGCTGGGGCGGGGCGATATGCTCTTCCTGCCGCCCGACCAGGGCCAGCCCATCCGCGCCCAGGGATGCTTCGTCTCCGACGAGGAGATCCGACGCGTCGTGACTTACTGGAAGGGCATCCGGGGCCTCGCCCGACCGGTCCCGGAGCGTCGGGCGTCCCCGGTGCGCGTCCCCCGACCGGCCTCGGAGCCCGTCCCCGAACCCCCGGTGCGCGAGCCGGATGAGGAAGGGGATCACGAAAGCGATGAGGTCCTGTTGCAGCGGGCCATCGAGATCGTGCGGCTTCACCGGCGGGCCTCGATCTCGCTGCTCCAGCGCAAGCTGCGCATCGGCTACAACCGGGCAGCCCGCCTGATCGACCTGATGGAAGCTCGCGGATGGATCGGCCCGCCGGAGGAGGGCAGCCGCTGGCGAGGCCTGGAGGGACTGGAACCTCCTTCGGATCCGGGCGAGGGCTCGTGAGGGGAGCGCTCCCCTTCAAGATCCGGCCGATGGGATGGGCGGCGTGAGGCGGTGGGAGGGATTCCGCAGGCTCGGGATCCGGCGGGGGATCTGGGGAGCGGGGGGGCTCTTCTTCTTCCTGCTCGCCCTGGTGATGATGCGGGACGGAGCCTCCCGGCTGGCGCCTCCGCTGCTCAGCTCCGGCGGGCCGCTTTCGCCCGGACGCAGCCTGGGGCTGGGATGGCTGATGGCCTGCCTGGCCCTCAGCGGGTCGCCGGTGGCGGCGGCGGCCGTCAGCATGCAGGATGCTCATCTGCTCTCCCCAGCCGCTGCCCTCACCATGCTCACCGGATCCCGACTGGGTGCTTCCTTCGTCCTCTTCCTCATCGGCTGGAGCTATGCCCTGCGAGGAGGTCATCGGCGGAACAGCCTGACGGCCGGCTTCGTGACGTTCTGGGTGACTGCGACCACCTATTTCCCTGCCACCGCCCTGGGGCTTCTCCTGCTCGCCTACACGCCGATCCGCTGGGTTCCCGTCCGGCTGCCGATGGATCTTCCGTCGCCCTTGAGCCCTGTCCGCGCGCTGGCGGCGGCGGTGGAGCAGGCCCTGCAAGGCGGGCTGGGGCGCCTGGCCGGCCGTCCCGTTCCGGAGGAGGTGGTGGGGGGCAGCCTGTTCCTCCTGGGTTTCTTCCTGATCGGCCTGGCGTTGCAGGCGCTGGATCGCGCGATACCGCTGCCCGTTTTGCGATCCCCCGGCGACGATCCCCCGGACGATTCGCCGTGGCCGATGTTCCGCGTCGGCCTGGCTGTCACCGCTCTCACCATGTCCGTGTCCGTCTCCATCGGGCTGCTGGTCCCCTCTGTCGCCCGCGGATGGATCCGTCGGGAGCGGCTGATCCCCTACGTGATGGGAGCCAACATCAGCACCTTCGTAGACACCCTCTTCGCAGCCCTGATGCTGGGGAACCCGGCCGCGGCGGGTGTGGTGCTGACGGAGATCCTGAGCGTCGGCTGGATCTCCCTGGGGATCCTCGCCCTGGGCTACGCATCTTATTGCCGCTTGCTCGCAGCCGTCTTCGAGGGCGGGCTGAGGCATCCGCTGCTCCTCGGGTTCTTCCTGGCCGCCTTCCTCGGTGTTCCCCTGCTCCTGCTGGCCCTCGGATAGACCTCCCCGCTCCGCGCTATAATGG
>Ga0326762_1000881_pt1 | contig 11846 bp, 11 predicted proteins | sample NORPS_S_FD_207669 | JGI IMG/M metagenome (GOLD analysis project Ga0326762, IMG submission 207669) | Hot spring sediment microbial communities from Norris Geyser Basin, Yellowstone National Park, WY, United States - NOR.PS_S | ecosystem: Environmental > Aquatic > Thermal springs > Near-boiling...
TAGACATACCATGGTGGGATCATATAAGAGCACAGGCAGTTGCTCAAATATGGATAACTACATCAATATCAAAAACAATAAATATGCCAAATTGGGTTCAGCCAGACGATGTATATTATTCATATTTATTAGCATATAAGATGGGATGTAAAGGAATTACAATATATAGAGATGGATCAAAATCTGTACAAGTATATGTGGCTCCTGCTGAAGCAAGTAAAGCAAGATTTGCAGATTACTTTAGATTAATTAAAGAAGGAAAAATAAATAATAGAACAATTGAAATATTAAAACAATATGGAATAAAGTTACCAAATTGGTATTATGAATTAAATAACAATGTTGAAATGCCAAAAGTAAAATTAAATGTAAACATTAATAATACATTAAGGATTGAAGAAAATGGAAATAATAAAATTGAGAAATGTCCTGTATGTGGATCTACAAGGTTAAAACATGAAGCAGGTTGTATTACATGTATGGATTGTGGATGGTCAGAATGTATAATTGCTTAATTTTTTATATTTAGTTTAAATAAAAGTGGACCCGCCGGGATTTGAACCCGGGATCTCCGGCTTGCAAGGCCGGCATCCTACGACTAGACTACGGGCCCGATTATTAAATTTCTTATATTTATATATATAAGTTTGTTAGTATAAAAAATTGGGTGATATTCTATAATTTTGTTTAATATTGAAGGAAGCAATTATGCGGCGGAGGGGATTTGAACCCCTGACGGATCTACTCCACTGGGTCTTGAGCCCAGCCCCTTTGTCCGCTCGGGCACCGCCGCTTAATAATTATATTTAGAAATTTTAATAATTTAAATAATATGGATAAGGGGGTATTTATTATATTAGATGGATTGGGTGATAATTTAATTAAGGAGTTAAGATATAAAACCCCTTTAGAAGATGCTGAAAAACCAAATATTGATAAATTGGTAAGATATTCTGAATGTGGATTATTATATACAAAAGAAAGAGGACATGTCCCAAGATGCATTGAATCAAATTTATCTTTATTGGGTTATGATTTTAAATATAATGAAATAATATTTAAAGCATTAATATATAAAGAATTGAAAGAAAATCAGTTTTTAATTGAAATAGAATCAAAAGAAGAACCAAAAATAGAAGGAGAATATGATATAATAAAATATAAGGATAATGATTATATTTTGATTTTTGATAATTTTGATAATGAAATAATTGAAAAATTAAAGAAATATAAGATAAAAAATAAAACCATATATAAAGGTTTAAATAAAAAAGATTTATTCGAAAATAAATATAAAGTAAAAGCATTATATTTATCTTCAAGTCCCATTCATTTATCCATAGCAAAATATTTGAAAATTGATTATGAAAAACCTTTAGGAACTACTGGAAAGAGTAATGAAAATTTATTTTCATTTTCAGAATATACAATAGCAAATAGAAATAAATATGACATAATATTTATTCATATAAGAGCTCCAGATATTTTATCACACTTAAAAAACCCGTTTAGAAAGAAAAAAATAATTGAAGAAATTGATGAATATTTAGTAAAAAGGATAAAAGAATATTTTGATGCAATATTAATTACAGGAGATCACTCCACATCATCAATTAAAGGAAGGCATATTTCAGATCCAGTACCAGTTATGATATATTCAAAATATTCAAGATATGGTTTTGTAAAAAATTTCTCAGAAAGAAAATGTGTAAAAGGAACTTTGGGAATATTAAATTCTAAAGATATTATAAAAATATTTATTGATAGATTAAAATAATTACTGAACTTGTTTAGCTAACTTTTCTAATAAAGAAGGATCTATTTTTTCTAATTCTTCCGGTTTTATTTCTGATAAGTCCTTTATTTTTATCCTATCGGGTAATTTATCCGTTGGTTTTAATATCCTAACCTGTACTCCAACTACTCCAGAAGGTAATTTTGCATGTCTTATGCTTTTTCCAATTATTTTATTTAATTCTCCAGATTTTTTAATATACCCTTTTTGTTCTCTTATTGTAGATGTTCTATCTCCAATTATTTTTCCAGTAACTCTTACTTCAATACCTAAAGCACCAGCTTGCATTACTTGTTCCATCACTCTTTGCATTATTCTTCTTATTGCTCTGTTTCCGTATCTCTCTATTTGAGATGCAATTAAATCTGCAACAATTTCAGAATCTAATAATGGGTTTTCTACCCCAACAACTTCTATGATTGGTTCTTTAACATTTGCAATATTTTCCACAATTTTCTTAATTTCATCTAAATTTTCGTTTGCTCTTCCTAGAACTAATCTAGGTCTTGCACAATATATAACAACTTTTGTACCCATTGAAATTTTAAAATATTCAACTCTACTAATTAATTTACCTTTAAATCTATTTTTTAAGGTTCTATCTAAAATTGCCTGTATTTTTTGTTCTTTTAAAAGTTCTTCTATATTTTTTGACGCCATTCTTCTAATATTTGTTTAATAATTTGTTTTAAGCTTTTTCTTTTCAATTTTTTGGATGTATCTAAAGATTCTAAATATAATCCATATATCTTAATATGGGATACTTTTCTATGGACAACAATTAAAGTTCTCCTTACCCCACCAGGACCTGTTTTTACCTTTACAACCCTTAATCTTCCGGGAAACTTATTTCCTTTAGAAACATTAACAGAAATAATTACAACCTTTTTAGGATCTAATCCCATATTTTTTGCATTATTTTCTAAAGAATTTAATAATTTGATAAAATATTTTGAAACTTTAATTGGATATCTTCCATATGGAACTTTTCCCATTACATTTTTATGGTGTGCTTGTTTTTTGTGATATTTATAATATGGAACTGCAATTTTCTTTTCAATAACCATTTCTAGATACTTCTTTGCATATGGTATTGTTAAATATTTAATAAATCTTCCAACCATTTCTGAATCTTTTCTAGATATCGGTAAATTATTAGACGATACAGTAACAATTTTTTTATTTTCCTTTAATAATGATACAAGTTTTGAATCCATTTACACATCTATATATAAAAATGTTTATAAAATATATAATATATGCTAGACAGATTTTTTGAATTATTTGTAATAGTTTTGGTAATATTTTTTGTTACTTTATTATTGATGGAAAAAGTTTCTTATATTTATAATGTTAATGAAAAATATCAAATTATATACAACCAATTTATGCATGGAAGGGTTTTGATTAAAGAAATAACGGAGAAGTATACTGATAATATTTGTAATTTAACATCAAATAATTTTGATCCAAATATAATGAATAATTTAGCAGGTTTCCCATATGTAATAATATATAGAAATTTAAGTAATACTAGCCAAGAATATATTTTTGGTAATGGTGATATAATAAATATACAGAACAATTATATAACATTTACCAGGGTTTGTTATTATAATGGCTCATTATTTTTAGTTAGTGTATTAGTTCAATGAGGACCTTTAGTATATCAATATTTATTGAATTAGTAGTTGTAATAATAGTTTTATATTTTATTCTAACTTCGACATATTATAGTAGTTTTTATATTAGGGGATATGATAAAGAAGATTTGTATGCATCATTAATATCAATAAATTATATGTATCTAAATAATACACAACAATTAAATGATAGTTTATATCAAATTGTTACAAATATTTTACCATATTATTATGTTGAAATAAATGGACAATTAGCATTTAATAATATAAATTTAAGTGAAGCTGAACAGGGAATTGCAACTTTTTATATTATTAATGGCTCAATAGATTACGTATATATATATTGGAAATGAGATCACAATTTATTTTATTATATCTAATATTAATATTATTTATGACATTGTACTTTGTTTCAAATTTACAAAATGATTTTTATTATCAACCCAATATTGGTAAATATATTGCACAAGATTTCTATGTCAAATTATTATTGTATCCGAATTATTCTTCTATCATAAATCAAACATATTATAACATTTGTATGTGGGAAAATATTATATGTTATGATAATGGAACAAATATAATAGTTATAACTCAAAATTCTGAATATATATTAAATAAACCATAGCCCCCGTCGTCTAGCCAGGTCCAGGATACGGGGTTCTCATCCCCGAGACCCGGGTTCAAATCCCGGTGGGGGCAATTTAGTGCTTTAATTTGTAATTTTATATAGTTATGTTTTCGGTTAATTTTTATTTTTAAAAATTTTTCGAGAGATTTTTAACTTTTAAGACGATAATTCAAGATAACCATATCGAAGTAATGTTTTCTAAAGATAAAAAATATTAAAGTAAATGCATTATTCTAAATTTTTAAAATTTTTTTAAAATAACCAATAAATAATGGGTAAAAATACTGAACCTGTTAAATATGTAGAAAATACTGTTAGACAAATATTGGTTGAAATAATAAATGAAATCATAAAAGAAAACAACTTACCTTTTGAGAGAGCCGATGTCGATGTTGAGAAAAAAACACCTGATGGTAAATTAAAAAAATTTCCTGATATAGTTATCTGGACAGCATTAAACAAGCCAGCTTGTCATATAGAATTGAAGGATCCTACTCAAGGTTTTGGCCCTTATGATTGGGATGTGATTAAAGAAGCTCAATTAAAAGCCAGTCTTCCTCCAACAAGTCCTTTCTTTGCTACTTGGAATATCAATGAATTGGCACTTTGGGAAACTCATAAGGAAGTTATTTCATGGGACGAAAAAAGAGTAGGTATATATAAATTGGTTGAAATTAAAGACCTTAAAGAGATACGTGATCTTGAAGTTCAAAAGAGAATTAAAGAAGGTTTAAGAAAATTTTTGAAGGATCTTGCAGAACTTATAGAAGGAAAAAAAGAATTGCCAAAGATCCCAATTGATGAATTCTTTATTCATTCCCTTAGAAGTTTTGTAGATAATGTTTATTATCTTGTTGCTATTGAAATTAGAGAAAAATTTAGAAAGAGTAAGGAATTTAGAAATAAGCTTATTGAGTGGTTTGTATCTCAGGGATGGAATGCGCCAACCGATGATGATATTGAATCATTTGAAAAAGTTGCTAGACAATTTTTATATTTGTTAGTAAACAAGATAATGTTCTATAATGCCCTCAGAAAGAATTTTTCATCTTTAGAACCAATAATATTAGAAGATATTGAAGATGGAGAAGCTCTTAAAAGAGAATTACAAAAATACTTTGACAAAGCTGAAAAGATTACAAAAGATTTTGAAGCAATTTTTGGTTTTGATCTATTGGAAAGAACGCCAATACCACATTCAATAGTCCCAAGCATTAGAAGATTTATCAATGGTTTATCTAGATATGATTTTTCTAAGCTTGAATATAAGGATATTGGATATATATTTGATAAATTGATTCCAGATGAAGAAAGATACAAACTTGGTCAATATTTTACAAATCCATATATAGTTGATATAATTAACACATTTTGTATAAGAAATCCAGATGCAAAAGTCGCCGATTTTGGTTGTGGTGCTGGGACATTTTTAGTTAGAGCTTATGCTAGGATAAAATATTTAGATCCTTCTAAATCTCATAAAGAAATATTAAAACAGTTAATTGGAGTAGACATATCAAAGTTTGCAGCACATTTAACAGCAATTAATCTTGCTATTAGGGATTTAAGTACAATAGAAAATCCTATTGTAATTTGTAAAGATTTTTTTGATATAAAAGTTAGTAAAGTTAAGGAATGGAAGAGATATAATAAATTTTTGGTTGAAAGTTTAGGAGGAGAAAATATAGAAATCGAACTTCCTGATGAATTAGATGCTGTTGTTGGTAATCCACCTTACACAAGACAGGAAGAATTAGATGCATATGTTGAAAACTATAAGGAAAAATTACAAAAAATATTAAAAGAAGATTGGGGTGAGAATATAAAGTTAAGCAAAAGAGCAGGAATATATGCATACTTTTTCATTCATAGTTTGAGATTTTTGAAGAATGGAGGAAGATTAGGATATATTACATCGAATTCATGGTTAGATGTCGATTATGGAAAAGATTTACAAGAATTTTTCTTAAAACATTGTAAAATAGTTGCAATAATTGAAACAAAAGAAAGAGTTTTCCCAGATGCAGATATAAATACAGTAATAACTATTTTAGAGAAATGTGATGATGAAAAAGAAAGAAATAACAACCTTGTTAAATTTGTTAAATTAAAAGTTCCACTTAGGGAATTAGTTCCAGCGGATGAAGAAGGAAGATTTAAATTTCTTGATTATTTGGTTAATAAAATAGAAAATACTAAAGAATTATATGAAGATGATAAGATTAGAATATACCCAAAACCTCAAGGAGAATTATTAAAAGAGGGTTATGATGAAGAAAAGAAAGAATATGTTGGTTCAAAATGGGGAAAGTATATAAGAGCACCAGAAATATTCTTTAAGATTTTGGAAAAGGGCAAAGGAATATTTGTTCCATTAAAAGAAATTGCTGAAGTAAGATTTGGTATTAAAACTGGTGCTAATGAGTTCTTCTATTTAACTGAAGATGAGATTCAGAATTGGGGCATTGAAAGAGAGTTTTGGATGCATCCTTTAAAGAAGGAAGAAGAAGTGCCGGTTCCAGAACATGTATGGAAAGATAAAGGGGGAGAATACTTTAAAGAGAGTCAGTATGCCAAAATAATGAAATTAGATGATGTTTTAAGAGATGATGGATATGTTTATTGGATTCCAAATTATATTATGAAATCACCTAGGGAATGTAAGCCAATCCTGATTGATCCTAAGAGCCTGAAGTATAGAGTTCTTTTGATACATAAAGATAAATCTCAGTTAAGAGGTACAAAAATTTTGAAGTATATTGATTGGGGTGAACACCAGGGATTTAATGAAAGACCAACTTGCGCTTCTAGACAAAGATGGTATGAATTAAAGGAAATACAAGGAGAACTATTATCTATACAGATTTTTAATGATAGATATATTTTCTGGCTAAATAGTACTGGAGTATTTACTGATGCTGCTCTTTATGGAATTTCAATAAAGGAAAGCAATGATAATAAGAAGATGATTCTTTCTGCAATATTGAATTCATCTCTTATTCCTCTATTTGTTGAACTGTTGGGAAGAGTGAATTTAGGACAAGGGGCTCTTGAGGTAAAGGTATATGAATATGCTAAAATGCCAATAATTAATCCTAATATTTTTAAGGAAGAGCAAATAAATAGGATTAAGAAAATCCTAAATATTCTTTCAAAACGAGAAATTGGGTCTATCTTTGAAGAACTTGGTGCTAATTCTCCAGAAGAAGTTTCATTAGATAAAGTAAAGCCAGATAGAAGAGAGTTAGATAAAATTATGATGGGTGAAATTTTGGGTCTAACAGAAGATGAACAATTGGAAGTATATAAAGCCCTTATTCAGATCGTAAAGGAAAGAATTGAAAGAGCTAAAAGTGTAGAAAAAGAAAAGAAAAAAGGAAAGAAAATTATTGAAGAATCATATGCCAAAAAAATAATAAGTGAGATAGATATAAGTAAATTGAAAGAATTTCCAGATAACTATCTCTCTCCAAAAATTGAGATAGAAAAAACAATACAATTACCAGAAGAAAAGGAAAATATTGAGATAGGAAGAGATTTATTTGGATATTATGTAAAATTTGGTAATGAAAAAATAAGATGTAAATCTTCAATAGAAGCAAAATGGATATATTATTCTGCTATTTCTGGAAACAAAGAAGTAAAAATACCAAGAGATGAATTAATTATGGAAAAAATATTAAAAGATTTTGAAGAAGTATATAATTCTATTTCTAAAGAAATTGAAGAAAAGTTAAATGAATATATATCAGAATCAAAACTTAGAAGAAAAGTTAAAGAAATTATAGAAAGAAAAATAGGAATTAAATTAAAAGAAAGTTAATTTATATCTGAAAAAATTTCATTTTTGTATTTAACTAATATTAAACAATTTAATAAAGTTTTTAATAAAAACAGACTTTATAGAAAATAAATCATTGAAAAAATTAAATAAAAAATATAATCAAATTATAAAAAGAAATTAAATATTATATGGTATTATAATAATTGTCTTATATTATAAGATTATTAATAATACTCTTATTAAATATTCAATAATTAATAATCGATAAAGTACATTTTAGAATTTTATACGAAATTAGTTTACATAATTAATATTTTTATAAAATATAAATTAAGAAAAAATTTTATTGTCCGGCCCAAACGTATTTTCCGCCCTGTTCTTTTATCATTCCCTTATTTACGTATCTTGTAATTAATGCTTTTACAACTGATGGTTTCTTTCCTAATTTATTTGCTATTTGTTGTGCCACTTTATCTACGTCGTCTTTTGATACACCTTTTTTGAATGCAGCTTCTACCTCTGCTCTTAATTGAGATGCCGTTGCCATAAAGAATATATAAGTGAAATGATTATAAACTTTAAATAAAAAATTTTATAAATTATTTATTTAAAATTTCATTTTCACTCTTTAATATTCCTAAATCCTTAAGATAAATTAAAATAGCTCTTTTACTCTTAAACTCGTTACTTTTTGCTCTTTTATATAACTCCCTATATAGCTTTTTATCAATTATTTTTTTCTCTTTTAATTCTCTTAATAATTTTCTTATTGCCCTTATTCTTTTAATCCAATGTTCTTTTTTACTAAGTCTTGCTTTTTTTCCTCCTTTTCTAGATCCTGGCCCCCTTCTTCTTCCTTTTTTCTTCTGCTCTTTAATATAATTTGCCAATGTTCTAGATTGACCTTTAACTTGTTTCACCCTTATTATTCCTTTGTCAATTAAATCTAAGATATCAGATCTACTTAAGGCTTTAGATACATCCTGTATTTTATTTGGGTCTATCCATATTCTATCTTTTCCTACACCAAGTATTTCAGATGCTAACCTTTTCTGTAATGATAAGTCCATTATTTAATTATTACTTCTCCACCAACGTTTTTAACCTTTTCTATCGCTCCTTCCGATGCTTCTCTTACATATATTTTCATTTTTTTACTAATTTTTCCAGCTCCTAACAATTTATCAACACCTATTTCATCTAAATCTATTACATAATATTCTCCATCGTTTTTTATTATCACTTCTGATAATAAATAATCAAAATATTCTTCTAAGTCTCTTAAATTAATTATAGATTTTTCAATATTGTACTTAATACTTGTAAATCCTTTTTTATCTTCAAATCTTTCTGGAAATTCTTTAATTAACTTAATATACTTTTGTTTCTTAAACCTCCATCCAGAGAAACCTGAACCACCTTTATTACCCTTACCTCTATTTCTATCATTATACCCCCTTCTAGCATATCTTTGTCCAAGATATTTCCTATACTTTTTCTTTCTATGAGCGACCATAGATACCAAATATTTTATTAAACAATTTTTAAATTTAATATAATGTATAATTTACCATCAGGATTAAGAGATTTTCCTACCGAAATAAAGATATTAAGAAATAAAATATTTAAAAAAATAGAGGAAATATTTCAAAGATTTGGGTTTGATCCAATAGAAACCCCAACAATAGAATATTGGGATACATTGAAAGGAAAATATGGAGAAGAAGCAGAAAATAAATTAATATGGAGATTTAAATTACCATATTCTGATAAAGAATATGCATTAAGATATGATCAAACAGTACCTTTGGCGAGATTTTTTTCAAATTATAGACCAGCTCTACCATTTAAAAGATATGTAATAGATAAATCTTATAGATATGAAAATCCCCAAAAAGGTAGATATAGAGAATTTTATCAGGCAGATTTTGATATTATAGGATCAAAAGAACCAGAATCAGATGCAGAGATATTAAATATAGTGAATTTTATATTTAAAGAATTTAATTTTTCAAATTATAAAATTATAATAAATGACAGGGAATTTTTAAGATTTGTTTTTGAGAAAAAATTAAATATAAGCGAAGAAAAAATAAAAAAGGTATATACAATAATTGATAAATTAGATAAAATTGGAATAGAAAATGTAAAAAGAGAATTAAATAATATTGTTGGTGAATTGTCTGATAAAATTGTTGAAATAATATCATTAAGAAATCAGGAAGTAATTGATTATTTATCAAAATATGAAGAATTATCAAAAGAAATAAACTATTTTAACAATATTTTGGATTTATTAAATGATAAAAGTAAAATAGAAATAAATTTATCTTTAGTAAGAGGTTTAGATTATTATACTGGTATGATATATGAAGCGATTGTTGAAAAACCAAAAATTGGATCCTTATCTGGAGGGGGAAGATATGATAATTTATTAAAACTATTTACAAACGAAGAAGTACCTGCTGTTGGTGGGAGTATTGGGGTAGAAAGATTAATTGATGCAGGAATAGAATTGGGAATATTTAAGGTTGATAAAAAAACATATACAGAAATATGTGTAATATATTTTGAAGATACATTTAAAGATGCATGGAATATATGTAATAAATTGAGGGAAATTGGATTAAATTGTTATATTGATTTAATGAAAAGGGATTTTAATAAGCAAATAAAATATGCAGTAGATAAAGATATAAGGTTTTTATTAATTGTTGGAAAAAAAGAATTATTAGAGAATAGTGTTTTACTACAAGATAGGTATACAAAAGAAAGAATCAAAATACCAATTAATAATTTGGAAGATATCTACAGAATAGTAAAAAATAGGAAAACAAATAGTTATTGATGGGTTGTGGATATTATAAATATTTTTTATTAGGATAAAGAAAATTTTAAAAATTCTATTTATAAAATTTATTAAAATAAAAATTTATAAATTTCAAAAGCGTATTATAATATCACTATTTTTATTTTTGTATAAAATAGCGATTATATATACTATTTTGAAATTTATAAATTTTACTTTCCATACACAATACCCTTTGTAAATACCCAATTAATTATAGCAGCAATAAATATAGCAATAAGTTGTGATAATAAGTAATTTATCCCAAAAATATAATAAAGTAATAGGGCTGATAAATATTGAGCAGGTTTTGATAACAAACCTCTACCTCCAAGAAATAATAAAAATCTTTCTAAAAATTTTCTCTTTTTAGTTTTAAATACAAATAAATCATTTAATATAAAATTCCATATAATTGAAATTAAAATTGCTAGAAAAGAAGAAATGTAAAATGGAAAATAAAATATCAGTAAGTATAAAGCCAATAAGTTAATAACAATACCAGATAATCCTACTAAATAGAATTTTATAAATTGGGAAATGTCGAACAATAAGAAAACTTGTTTCAAATATGAAAAGATTATTTTTTTACCCAATTTAGATCTCCCATATTTTCTTTCTTTAAATGTATATGGGATTTCTATTAATTTGTTATAATTTACTTTTACTAATATATCTAATAAAACTTTGTAGCTAAATGGATCAGAAACTTTAAAGTTATCTAATAGATCTTTTTTTATTAAAAAATACCCACTTAACGGATCTTTTACTTTTAGTGTTTCTGGTAGAAAGATATATGCAATAACTATTGCGATTTTTGATATAAATTCTCTTATAATACTCCAATTTTCAATTTTTCCTCCTTTAATATATCTTGATGCAATAACTAAATCATAACCCTCTAGGGCTTTTTTATACATTTTTCTTAATAATTCTGGGGGATGTTGTAGGTCAGCATCCATTAATACAACATATTTTCCACTAGAATGCTTTACCCCATCTAAAAAGGCGGATGATAAACCTTTTCTTGACCCTCTTTCAATAAGTTTTATATTTTTATATTTCTTTTTTAGTTTTTCTATTTCTTCAATCGTTCCATCCTTTGATCCATCATCTACAAAAATTATTTCATATCTTATATCGTT
>Ga0326762_1000897_pt1 | contig 11624 bp, 5 predicted proteins | sample NORPS_S_FD_207669 | JGI IMG/M metagenome (GOLD analysis project Ga0326762, IMG submission 207669) | Hot spring sediment microbial communities from Norris Geyser Basin, Yellowstone National Park, WY, United States - NOR.PS_S | ecosystem: Environmental > Aquatic > Thermal springs > Near-boiling...
CAGTTCCGACCCGACCATGAGGGGACGATTGAACGGCTGGTTCTGGGTTAACGGCGTGACTAAAGCCCTTCGGGAAGAAGTGCTCCAAAACGAGGCACAACTTAATTGCAGTCGGAAACTCGTGGAACTTATGTGCCTCTAATCCTTTCGCGCTAAAATCTGCGAGGCATAATGAATGCTGTCAGGTAGGTTCGCAAGGTGCTGAACTGTTCCTTGGTGAGGTAGGAGGCACCATAGTGGCTGATTCTGGAGGGGTAACTATGGATGTTTTCTCGATTCGGGATGCGACAGTGGACCAGTATGCGGGCTATGTCAGCAGTTCCCTGAAGGTCGCTGACGAACGCCTGAGGGGCTGGCTTCAAGAGCAGTTGGATAAGGGTATCTTCTGGCCTCAACCTCTCCTCCAACTCAACCCAAGTTACGAATTTGGTTGCTTCCTTCAGGATTTGGTGGATGAAGGGAAACTCCACCCTCAATGCATTCACTTTTTCGGCAACATTCGCCTTTACAAGCACCAACAGGAAGCGATTGAGATTGGGTTAAAGCGGAAGCACTTCATCGTCTCCAGCGGCACAGGTTCTGGCAAGACTCTAACTTACCTCGTCCCAATCGTCGACTGGGTCTTCCGCAACGCTATCAACGAAAAAAGAGTTTGCGCCATCATCGTTTACCCGATGAACGCTTTGGCTAACTCGCAACTCGAAGCCTTGAAAAAGAGGGCTGAAGAATATGAGAAGTCAACAAATCAACCTTGCCCTGTCAGGTTTGGGCGATACACAGGTCAGGAAGGTGCTGAGGAAAGGTCACAGTTGAAGTCAAACCCGCCACATATTTTGCTCACCAACTTCATGATGCTCGAACTCATGCTCGTTCGCCCGGAAGACCGATGCTTCATTGACGAAGCGAACCTTCAGTTCGTCGTCTTGGATGAATTGCACTCATATCGTGGTAGGCAAGGCGCTGATGTCGCCTTGCTGCTTCGCCGTTTGAGGGTTCGCTCAAAAAATCCAGACTTGGTCTTCATTGGGACAAGTGCGACCTTGGCGACGGGCGAAAGTCGCGAAGAGAGGCGCTATCTCATTGCTGACGCTGCCTCAAAGATTTTCGGTGTTCGGATTGAACCCGAAAATGTGGTTGAGGAGACTTTGCGTCGAGTCATTTCCTACCCTCGTCCAATTTCGCCTGATGCCTTAAAGGCTGAATTGTTGAGCGGTCAAGTGCCAAGGTCATGGGATGAAATTTCCAACAGCCCTTTGGCTGCGTGGATTGAAGACACTTTCGGGATTGAGGAAGAATCAGACGGTCACCTTCGCCGCCGCAAACCTATAACGCTGCAGGAAGGGGCAAGGAAGTTATCAGACCTTACAGGCGTTGACGAGGCAACTTGCCTAAAGCGTTTGAAGGAATATTTGCTGGCAGCAAGCAACATCTCTTTGCCAGACAGCCCTGAAGAATTGCCTGTTTTCGGCATCAGGCTTCACCAGTTCATCTCACAAGGTGGGACAGTTTTCGCCACCGTTGAACCGAAAAGCGAAAGACTATTCAGCCTTGAGGGACAAAGTTTCGCCGACAGCAACAGGCTTCTCTTTCCTCTCGCTTTCTGTCGTGAGTGCGGTCAGGATTACTACTTGGTTGTCTTGGACGAACAATCCAGAAAGTTACTGCCTCGCCCTCCTTTGCCTGGTTTTGAAACGGAGTTGGAAGGCATCGTCGGTTATTTGATGTTGGATGAAGATGGGAGATGGAGTTGCGATGCCGAGCATCTGCCCGATAACTGGACGGACGAAAACGGTAGAGTGAAATCCAACTACAGAAGGCGGCTGCCAAGGGAAGTTTGGGCTTTGCCCGATGGAACGGTGAAGCAAGAAGGAAGTGAGGGGGTCCATGCTTGGTTCATCCCTCGCCCGTTCGGTTTCTGTCTAAACTGCGGGCAAGTTTACCTGCCTCAAGAGAAGGAATTTCGCAAATTAGCGTTTCTGGCTGCAGGTGGTCGTAGCACCGCGACAACTTTGATAATCGTCTCAGCCCTCGGTCACCTTGAAAGGGATGAACGAGTTGACGCAGGTGCTAAGAAAGTCCTCAGTTTCACCGATAACAGGCAGGATGCTGCCCTACAATCCGGTCACTTCAATGATTTCGTCGAAACGGCACTGCTAAGGTCCGCTTTGGTTGAGGCTTTGAGGAAAAACGAAGAACTCACCCATGACCAAGTCGCCGACGCTGTTTACGAAGAAATGGGTTTGGATGTGAAAGATTTCGCCAAAGACCCACGATTAGACCCAAACTCTCCTGCTGCCTCTCGCGCCAAACAAACTTTCAAGGAACTGCTTGCTTACAGAATCTACGAGGACTTGCGCTACGGTGGACGGGTGACGATGCCTAACCTTGAACAGGTAGGACTCTTGAGGGTGGAGTATCTTGGGCTTAAGGAGTTGAGTGAAGATGAAAGCAAATGGGAAGGCTTGCCACTAATGGGAAGCCTGTCCCCAACTGAGCGTTACGATCTCTTGCGCAGCATTTTGGACAGGATGAGACAATGGTTGGCAATTGAAGCCCATTTTCTGGACAGTGACCACCTGAAGCGTTTCCGAGATAGAGCGTTAGAGAATTTAAGTGAGCGATGGTTTGGCGAGAACGAGTCGCTGAGGTCTCCTACTTGGTTTGTCTTAGGTCCGACCGGCAGCGCAAACGAAAGAAGCCTCTCTTTCAGAAGCCGATTAGGACGGGATATTCAGAGGTTTGCGGCAAGGCGAGGAGTTTCTTTGGACACAGAGCGATATGAGGTTTTCATCAAGCAGGTCATGGAGCATTTGCGAAGTTATGGTATCGTCCACAGTGAAACTGGGAGGAGCGGAGTGCAACGCTTCAGGGTGAAGTGGTCAGCAATCTTGTGGCGGCGAGGTGATGGGCAAGTCCCGAAAGATGTTCTACAGGAGGAAAGGCAAATTGAAGCGCTGAGGGAAGCAGTGGGAAGGACTATCAACGATTTCTTCCGAAACCTTTACAGTGACATCGGGCTGAACTTGAAAAGGTTTTGGAGCGGCGAACACACAGCCCAAGTCGCTTACGAACGAAGGCTACAGCGGGAGGAATTGTTCAGGACAGGAGAATTGCCTTGCCTCTTTTGCTCACCGACAATGGAATTAGGCATAGACATTCGCGACTTGCATATTGTCCATTTGCGCAATGTCCCTCCGACACCGACGAACTACGCTCAAAGGAGTGGGAGGGCAGGTAGGGCAGGTAAACCAGCGCTTGTTTTTACCTACGCTGCTTTCGGAAACTCCCATGACCAGTATTTCTTCCGCCGCAGAGAGGAAATGGTGGCAGGTCGTGTCCGACCGCCTCGTTTGGATTTGACCAATGAGGATTTGATAGCGACCCACATCCACGCTATCTGGCTTGCAAAGACGGGAGTCTCTTTGGGGCAAAGTGTGGACAGCGTGTTGGAGTTGAACGAAGAAGCGAATTTCCCTATGAAGCCTGAGGTTCGCCAGCAAATCAACCTATCCGAACCGAACTTGAAAGCCTGCCTTGATGAATGTTGGCGAGTCCTTCAGGACTTATTGCCAGATTTAGAGAAAACGGATTGGTTTTCGGAAGACTGGTTGGAACGACAGTTGAAAGAAGCGCCAGAGAAATTTGACAGAGCCTTTGACCGTTGGAGGGAATTGTATCGCATCGCAGAGCAAGAACTCAGGTCAGCAAATGAGGAACTGCGGCAGGCAATCAGGGATAGGGAGAGGCAAAGAAGGGCTGAAAGAAGACAAAGGGAAGCGATCAGACAAAGGAACTTGCTTTTGCAGGTTGAAACCCGACCAGAGGAATCTGACTTCTATCCTTACCGTTACCTTGCCAGCGAAGGATTTTTGCCGGGTTACAATTTCCCTCGCTTGCCTTTGAGGGCTTTTGTCCCTTACGGTGAAGGCGAATTTATCTCCCGCCCTCGCTTCCTGGCACTCACTGAGTTTGGACCGAGAAACATCCTTTACCATGAGGGTGCAAAGTATCGTGCTGTCCGTTCCTACCTTCCACCCGGCGGAATTGAGATGAGGTTGAGACGAGCGAAGTGGTGCTTGGAATGCGGGTATTTCCATGAAGGCTCGGAAGCCGATGCAAGTGTGTGCTCAAATTGCGGGTCCGTTTTGGATGGAAGCAACAGCATCGCAACTGACAGGTTGTTTGAGATGACCAATATTGAGGCTTGGCGGGTTGAGCGAATTTTCTGCGATGAAGAGGAGAGGCTCCGCTACGGTTTTAAAGTGACGACCCATTTCCGTTTCGCTCCGGGTCACGACGGCAAGAAACGATGCGTCTCTGCGACAGTTTTTGGGCAAGGGAACGAGATACTGGCGACGATGGCTTACGGTGCTGCTGCTTCCCTGGTTCGCATCAATCATGGTTGGAGGACTGCGAGGGCAGAAGGGTTTGGAATTGACCAAGCGACTGGTTATTGGGCGAAATCTCAAGAGACGGAGGAGAGCGATGTCCCAGACCCAGAAATTCACATGCCACCGACAATGGTTGTCCGCATTTTCGTTCAAGACACTCATGACATCATGCTGTTTGGTTTACCTGAGGCTGAAGAAAGGGATGAAGAGTTTTGGGCGTCACTTCAGTATGCGCTCCTTAGAGGAATGCAAGTGGCGTTTGAATTGGAAGAGAACGAGTTGGCAGCGGAAAGAATTGGGCAGGGTAAAAATAGGCGGATCTTGTTCTGGGAAGCAGCGGAAGGAAGCATGGGAGTCTTGAAGAGGTTGGTTTCGTCTCAGGATGCCCTCGCTCAAGTTGCACGGGCAGCACTTGAGGTTTGTCATTTTGACCCACAAACGGGCGAAGATAAGCGACCTGAGTGTGTCAGAGCCTGCTACGATTGCCTGCTGTCTTACAACAACCAATTGGACCACATCAAGTTAAACCGCCACGCGGTAAGGGATTATCTGTTGTTCCTAAGTCAAAGCCAAACTCAACCTTCAAGCCCTCTCCGTTCCTACGATGAACAATACGAGTATTTGCGCAGCAGAACCGACCCAGAATCAGAGTTAGAGCGGCGCTTCTTGGATCACCTGTATCGGACGCGCCGAAGACTGCCCGACGATGTCCGCCGCTACATCCGAGAAATCCCTTGTGAGGCAGACTTCTTCTACGAGCCAAATATCTGCGTTTTCTGCGACGGTGCCGTTCATGACCGACCGGAGCAGCGGGCGAAAGATAGGGAGATCCGCACCCGACTGAAAGAGAGGGGCTATCGCGTCATCGTCATCCGATATGACCGCGATCTTGAAGAACAAATAGACGAGCACAAGGATGTGTTTGGCGTTTCAAAGTGAGCAGCAGAATGGTAGTGCCCTAAAGTGGTGACGGGTCGTGGGATCAATCAAGGAATTGACTTGGTTTCCTTTGCCGGTCTGCGACCGAGGTTGAGGAGAAATTGAGAATGAGATGGTGGTCGTCTATGAAGCGGCGGAGTGACAAATTCCTCTCGTTTGGGACACCGCGCAAGTTGATTTGCCAAAGTTGAAGTTAAGGTTGCAGGAAATCTTGGAGAGGGGTGAAGGGTGATGCCTCAATTTCAACCTGGAGCGCTGGTTTGTGTGAGGGACAGAATTTGGGTCGTGCTCCCTTCAGATAACGAAGACCTTTTGCTTTTGCGCCCGTTGAGTGGCACGGACGAAGAGATTACTGGAATCTACTTGCCGTTGGAAGGAAAAGAATTGCAAGAGGCAAAGTTCCCAGAGATAGACCCTAAAACAACTGCAGGTTTTGCCGACATCGTTTCAACGCGCCTTCTTTGGAACGCTGCAAGGCTGCTCCTGCGGGATGGTGCTGGTCCGTTCCGTTGCCTTGGCAAGTTGTCCTTTCGCCCTCGCCCTTACCAGTTCGTCCCACTGATGATGGCGCTAAGGCTCAACCCGATTCGGTTGTTCATCGCTGATGATGTCGGTATCGGAAAGACTATTGAAGCGGCATTGATTGCCCGTGAGATGTTGGACCGAGGCGAAATTAAGCGCCTTTGTGTCCTCTGTCCTCCTTACCTTTGCGAGCAGTGGCGGAAAGAACTCTGGGAGAAGTTCCACATTCCCGCTGTCGTCATTCGTTCAGGAACAGTCGCTCGGTTGGAAAGAGAAGTCCCTCCGGGCGAGTCTATCTTCGGCTACTTCCCTGCCATCGTCGTGAGCATTGATTACGCAAAGATGGAGCGGCACAGGGACAATTTCCTGCTTCACTGTCCAGAGTTCGTCATCGTGGACGAAGTTCACGGTGCCGCTCAACCGTCAGGTCAAAACCGAGCACAACAACAGCGTCACGAGTTGCTCAAAGAAATTGCGAAAGACCCAAACCGCCATCTCGTTCTTTTGACCGCAACACCTCACAGCGGTGTTGAAGAATCTTTCCGCTCACTTTTGGCTCTACTTGACCCAGAATTTGGCGAATACAATCTGGCTGAATTGACGCAGGAGCAAAAGGACAAATTGGCTCGCCATTTTATTCAGCGCCGCCGAGGAGATGTCCGTCGCTGGCTTGGAGAAGAGACGAAGTTTCCAGAGCGAGAACTTTTGGAAGTGACTTACACTCTATCGCCTCCCTACAAGCAACTTTTCACCGAAGTTTTCCAGTTCGCTCAAAGGTTAGTTCGGCGCGGTATGGAGGAGAAAGGTTGGAGGCAAAAGTTGTGCTACTGGAACGCTTTAGCAATCCTTCGTTGCGTTATGTCCAGTCCAGAAGCAGCAGAACGGACATTGATGGCTCACGGTGGGCGCGTCGTGGAGGAGAGTGACGAAACTGGATATGACCCGACCATCTTTGACCCAACAGAGCGAGAGACCGTTGTGGACACTGAACCGAGCCATAGGATAGGAGAATTGGCACAAGCAGCAGAACTTTTGTCCGAAAGCGAAAGGCGCAAACTTAGGGAGTTTGCTAAAAGGGTAGCAGCATTAAAGCACACTAACGCGGACACGAAACTCATCAAGTTGGTTGAGGTTATCCGCAACCTTTTGAGGGAAGGTTTCCATCCCATCGTTTGGTGCCGCTACATAGCGACAGCAGATTATGTGGCGGAAGGGTTAAGAAAGCACCTGCCAGAGGATGTAACTGTTTACTCGGTGACAGGCACTTTGCCCGAAGACGAAAGGAATCGCCGAGTTGAGGAGTTAGCAAAACACAGGAAGCGGGTTTTGGTCGCTACCGATTGCCTTAGCGAGGGCATCAACCTGCAGGAACACTTCACAGCGGTCGTCCACTATGACCTGCCATGGAACCCAAACAGGCTTGAGCAAAGAGATGGTCGTGTTGACCGTTTCGGGCAACCTGCAGAGAAAGTCAAGAGCGTTTTGCTTTACGGTCGCGATAACCCAGTTGATGGAATTGTTTTGAGGGTTTTGCTGAACAAAGCGAGGGAGATTTACCGAGCAACCGGAGTTTCCGTCCCTGTTCCCGGAGATAGCGAAAGCGTCACTGAAGCCATAGTCCGAGCCCTTTTGCTCCGATACGCTTCTCTCCCTACCTTTGAGCAACTTCCGCTTTTTGAAGCGGAACTGTCGGAAGTCAGGGAACTGCATCGTAGGTGGGATTGGGTGGCACAAAGGGAGAGAGAAAGCCGAACGAGGTTCGCTCAAGGATCATTGAAGCCGGAAGAAATTGAGCGTGAAATCAGGGAAATGGACAGCGTCCTCGGTGACCCTGACGCTGTCAGGCGATTTGTCTTGGACGCCTGCCAACGCTTGGGCGTGACAGTTTACCGCCTTAACGACGATGTTTGGGAACTTCATTTTGAAAGGTTGCCTTCCGTCGTCCGTGACCGAATCAACTTACCGCCAGAGCAAATTCCAACTAACGGGAGTTGGAGAATCACTTTCACCTCTCCACCGCCAGAAGGTGCCATTTACATTGGTCGTAATCACCCACTTGTCGTTGCCCTCGCAACTCACATCCTTGAAAGCGCCATTGACAACGCACCTAACGCACCTGCCAGAAGGTGCGGTGCTTTCTTCACCGATGCTGTTGAGAAACTGACAAGCATCTTCATCTTGCACCTTCGTTTCTTGTTGCAGGAAGAGGGCAAGCAACCCATGCTTGCTGAAGAGGGATTGGTCATAGGTGCGGAAGGTCTCTCCGAAGTTCGCTGGCTTGAGACTGAACAAGCCCTCAATTTGCTGGACACCGCCCAACCGACGAGGAACATGTCGGTGGAGGAGCAAGCTGAATGGGTTCAAGAGGCGCTGAACTTGTGGCGGGAAAGGAAGGCAGATGTCCAACGCATCGTTGACCAAAGGGCGAAAGCCCTTCAAGAGGCTCACAGGCGAGTTCGTAAGTTGCTCAAAGAGGCGCCCGTTACTGTCAAATCTCACCCGCCAGAACTTTTGGCAGTCTATGTCCTCGTGCCAGGGAGGTGATGAGGGGTGAGCGTTAAAAATCGCGTGAAGTCACTTAGCCAGCATATTCAAGCCACGCCTCAAAATCTCCCTCGCCAACGCTTGATAACTGATTCCTCTTTGCTTGGCAGCCTCTTTCAACTGACCAAGCAACTCCTCATCCAGACTCAAAGTGACCTTCTTTTTCCTACCCGCTTGCCATCTGCTGCTCACGATCCGCTTCCTTCTTCGCCGTTTCAGTTCCAAAACAATATCGTCGGCAGGACCTTCCAAAAACTCATCAACATCAACCTGCTCCCAAAAGGCTCTCTCTTCTTCTTCGCTGCTGAACTTCGGTATGACAGGTCGCTTTCGCTTCGCCATCTCAATTCACCTTTCCTTTCTCCTGAATCGACGCAGTTGCTTTTTGCCTTTCGGTTCGTAGGCAGTTATGACGCGAAAGGTGTCAGGTTTTTCCAGAGCCAGAACAATCACCAAAGGTCTTCCCGCTTCGGTGCGACCGAAAGCAATATAGCGCCTTTCTCCGCTTTCGGAAGGATAAGTGCGGTAAATTGCCGGTTTGGCTTCAAGAGCCTCAAGGACTTCCTCCCAAGTCACCTGATGCTTCTTAGCCATGTGCTCTTTCGCCCTTTTAGTCGCATAGACCCTCCTGACACGGTTGGACACTCTTCCCCCACCTTACCTTTTTCCATCATCACCTTCCACTGCTCGCCGCTTACCATTCTGAACCATTCAAGCCAATTTGTCAAACAAAGACCTGTCACTGTCGTTCGGTTTATCCAGAACGGAGGTGAAAGGCAGTGCCTCGTTTCCCAAGTTTGAAGGTGGAAGGTGGATTGTTGGGCGGCGATTTGATAGAGCAAATCTTTGCTGGTGAGGCTGAAGGGCAGCGACCGCAAGACTTCGGTCTCCCTTCCGATGTGGCTTTCAGCGACCATTTAGCCTTCCTTTGGAACCGAAGCAGGGAACTTTGGGAAAGTTTCCAAAATCGGTTGGAAGCGTTGCCTCAAGATGACCCAGCGACATCCCTAACCCGTGACCGCTTTGTCATCCCTTTGCTTGAATTGCTTGGATACCAACCGACTTACCAACGGGAAGCCATTGAGGTTGACGGTCGTCGCTACCACCTTTCCCATCGCGCTGAACCTTCCGACGAAGCCCCCTTCATCCACATCGTCGGCATCCGCCAAAGCCTTGACCGACTACCGCCTTCTGGTCCTCGCATGTCTCCTCACGCTTATGTCCAAGACTTTCTCAACCGAACCGAACACCTTTGGGCGATTGTGACCAATGGTGCAATCTTGAGGTTGCTCCGCGACAGCCAATACCTTGCCCGTCAAGCCTTCATTGAGTTCAACTTGCAGGAAATGTTCGCCAACGAACTCTTCGCCGATTTTCAACTTTTTGTCCGCCTCGTTCATCGTTCCCGTCTTCCCAAGTCCTTAGCTGATGCCGATCAGTGCCTTTTGGAGCGCTATTATCGCCAGACAATTGAGCAAGGAAACAGGGTTCGCGACAAGTTGCGTGATGGAGTAGAAAAAGCCCTCAACATTCTCGGAACTGCCCTCTTGCAGCACCCGAAAAACCAACAACTGAGAGAAAAGGTCAGGAACGGAGCATTAAAGCCCGAAGAGTTTTATCAGCAACTTTTGCGGCTCATCTATCGTTTGCTCTTCCTTCTGGTCGCAGAGGAACGGAACTTGATTGGTGGCAGTCCGGTTTACCGAGACCACTACTCCGTATCAAGGTTGCGAAGGTTAACCGAGGTCAAAAGCGCTCGGGTTGAGCATCACGATGACTTGTGGCTCGGTCTGCAAAAGACCTTTGAAATTTTCTCCGACGAGCAAAAAGCCCAGTTGCTCGGCATAGCGCCGCTCAACGGTGACCTTTTCAATCGCTCAGGAACTGATGCTCTCAACGAAGCCCGAGTCAGCAACGCTGATTTGCTTAAGGCTCTTTGGTATCTTTGCTGGTTCAAGCCCAATGAAAGGTCACCGTGGCAGCGTGTCAATTACGCCCAGTTGGATGTTGAGGAGTTGGGAAGCATTTACGAGAGCCTTTTAGACTTCCACCCGACTTTCAGGGAGGAAGGAGGCAAGTTGGTCTTTGAACTTGTCCCTGCAGGAATGGAGCGGAAATCCACAGGCAGTTACTACACCCCTCGCGAACTTGTCGGCGAACTCATCAAAAGCGCCCTTGAGCCTGTATTGCAGGAACGGTTGGAAGAAGCGAAACGAATAGCCCAATCTGCACCTTATCACGGCTTTGATGCTCTCGGACGCCCAATTTTGAGGTTGCCAGACGATATTCGCCACCTATGTCGTGAATTTCGGAAAAGTATGACGCCTGCCGAACAATTGCTTTGGGAATGCTTGCGTGACCGAAGGTTGGCTGGGTTGAAATTCCGACGCCAACATGCCATAGGTCGCTACATCGTTGACTTCTACTGCCACGAACACCGTCTCATCATTGAACTGGAAGGTTCAGTCCATGACCGTCCTGAACAAGCAGAACACGACAAGGTTCGGAAACAGGAACTTGAAGCGCAAGGTTTCTGAGTTTTGACCTTCCGCAACGAAGAGGTCCTTAACGACCCTGAGGGCGTTTTGCAGCGAATCTTGGAAGCCATCACCCCAATTAGCCCCTCTCACACTGGGAGAGGGGAAGGGGGTGAGGGAAAACTCGCCGAACAAGCCATCCTATCAATCAAAGTCCTTGACCCTGCTTGCGGTTCAGGACACTTCCTTTTGGCGGCAGCGAGACGACTTGCAACCGAGTTAGCGAGAATCAGGACAGGTGAAGAGCAACCGAACCCAGAAGCCTACCGAATTGCCCTAAGGGATGTCGTCCGACATTGCATTTACGGCGTGGACAAAAACCCGCTTGCCGTTGAACTCTGCAAAGTCGCCCTTTGGATTGAAAGCCACGCCGAAGGTAAACCTTTAGCCTTCCTTGACCACCGCATCAAATGCGGTGACAGCCTCGTCGGTGTCCTTTCCCTTGACGCCCTTGAAGAGGGCATCCCTGACGAAGCCTTTGACCCTGTTGCAGGCGATGACAAAAAGATTGCCAGCCACCTGAAAAAGCAAAATCGCACCCAAAGAGCGAACAAAAGCCAGTTGGCTTTGGAGTTTGACGAAGGGCTAAAGCAGATTGCCGAAACTTTAAGCCAATTCAGTGAGATGCCTGACGATGTGCCAGAGCAAATCCGAGAAAAGGAACGGCGTTATCGGGAGTTGCAGAAAGACC
>Ga0326762_1000900_pt1 | contig 11619 bp, 10 predicted proteins | sample NORPS_S_FD_207669 | JGI IMG/M metagenome (GOLD analysis project Ga0326762, IMG submission 207669) | Hot spring sediment microbial communities from Norris Geyser Basin, Yellowstone National Park, WY, United States - NOR.PS_S | ecosystem: Environmental > Aquatic > Thermal springs > Near-boiling...
GCTTCCTATCGTGAGCGCGCCGCCGAGGATGTCGAACCCTATCAGGTTCCCCACGGCCGATCCCCATGCAGCCGCAGGACCGAAGAGGAGGCTGGTGAAGGGAGGTATCGCGTTGCCAGGCCTAACGGCCGTCACGCCGGGTATTATCCAAATCGGCAGCGTAGCGAACACGAAGAGCAGGGCCGCATAGAGGCCTGCGGAGACGATGAACGCCGTAATCATCTGTGTGTATCTCCACATGGAGAATAACTCTTTCACGGAATATAATCACCACATGGCTGTATAAATATTTTGGCACTCGGATTCCAATGCTATTGACGGAGTTGATTTGATAGTGCACGTGCTGCCAATAACCTCTGCAGATCAGTTGAGGCACAATAGTCGGATCTAGCAGACATTAGGCTTTCGTGGAAGAAAAGTTCCCATTGCCGCATGGGTCTTTGGGCCGCAATAGACATTGGCCATATACGCAATTAAGTTCCTGAGGAAGGTATTGGATTCATGTGAAGATAAGCCAGTTATAGTAGCGGACAGAGGACCTTGTTACAGGTGGGCATTGGAGAGATTGGGGATAACCTACTTCCAAGAGACTTTTGATCTCTCATCAGGTGTTACGATCTCAAACTATTTATAAAGTTTTGAATTGAGGTTGGGGCTGAGGAAAAACCATTGAGTGTCAGCGGACTAATACAGAATGTGATGACGGTCTTGGGACTCATATCGTCCATTTGGTTAGCAAACTACGTGGTTTTAGCATTCCTAGCGTACTTGCACAAAACCTATAGACAGCAAAGGGTCGTAGTAAACAATTGGCCTCAAGTATCGATACACATTCCGATCTATAATGAGAGATACGTTGCGAAAAGGTTGCTGGAAGCCATCATAAACATGGACTACCCTTCCCACAACCTCCAAGTAGTGATCGTTGACGACTCGACCGATGACACTTCTGAGATCGTCGAGGAGTTCGTAAGAAGCAACTCCGATAAAGGGATCGAAATAATCCACCTGAGGAGGCGATCGAGGAAGGGATTCAAGGCCGGTGCTTTGCAGGAGGCTCTGAAACTGACCAAGGGAGAGTTCGTGGCTATATTCGATGCTGATTTCGTCCCTCCTAGGGATTTCCTGAAGAGTGTATTGCCGTACTTGCTTGCAGACGAGAGGGTTGGGGCGGTACAGGTCAGATGGGGACATCTAAACCGCAACGATTCCTCTCTGACCAGAGGTCAGGCACTGAACTTGGACCTACACTTTGAGATAGAACAGAGGGCTAGGTCCTCAGCCGGACTTTTCCTGAACTTCAACGGCACCGCTGGGGTTTGGAGGAGGAGATGCATCGAGGACTCGGGCGGCTGGAGACCTTTCTTGGCCGAAGACTTGGAGTTGAGCGTGAGGGCTTACCTGAAGGGATGGAGGATCCTATACCTACCCGACCCTCCGTGCCCGGGCGAAGTTCCGCCCCAAATGGAGGCGGCGAAGAGGCAGCAGTTCAGATGGGCGTACGGCGCAATTGAGGTGGCACGGGTCCATCTATTGGATGTGATGCGATCAAAGTTAGGGCTAGGTTCCAAGCTCCAGATCGCCCTCCACACCACGCGGCACCTCCCCTACTTGTTCTTCTTGATCGTCCTGCTGTTGACACCCCTCGCAGTGATGCTCGGCGTGCCGTCAGGCGGAATTCTAGCCTCAGCTTCGTGGGCCATCATCTCTGCCCTCATCGTCACCATTTCTCTCGGTCCGAAAAGGCTCAAGGAGTTTCCTGAGATGGTTCTCTTCACGACTTCGATGACGTTGAACAACGCACGGGCGGTCCTCGAGGCGATATTCAGAATAAGACGGGGGTTCGCAAGGACCCCAAAATTCGGGGAGGGCGAGTGGAAACGGAAGAGATACGTGTTGCCTCTGGACATGCAGTCCTATGTGGAGCTGGCGCTGGGTGCCATAGCTCTGTTGACGGCGTTCTTCTCCTTACTGAAGGGGTTCTACGGTTATACACTTTACACGCTCATCGCTGGCGTCTCCCTCGTTTATGCAGGCGCACTCTCGATTCACCACGCACCGAAAGCTGGTGAGAGGAAGAGAAACCGGAAGGAGACAATCCTCAAATGGTTGATAATCGCGATGGTGGTGATCGCCGTCTTTTCAGCCGTATACGGTTACTCGCAGACCTACTACAAGCTGGACATAGCAAGTTCTTATCTAATCAGAGGGGCGTCAACCTCGGATGCGGATGAAATTGCGAATTACATCGAACGGGCCTTGGATCTCATACCACATGAGGGGAACCCTGTCTGGATCTTCCCCACTCCCAGGACCGATTTCGCGATGATCAGATCCGACCTAACGAGATTGCTTGAGACCGCGAGGACTCTTGCATTAGAAGGAAAAGGATCATCTACATATCAGCAAGGTGTGGACCAGATAAAAGACAGTTTGGTGAGAATCAAAGATCAGGTGATGGAGGCTGCCGTATTTTACTATGCAAGTCCTCAAGCACTACTGCTCTCTGCACTGTGGTTGGTAGCTTTCATAGTTTTGGTTCGCTTTTACATGATGGTACGGGGTAAGAGGGAAAAAGGAGATGACTACAACTAGCAATCGGCGGTTGTGGATAGTATATTATGCTTACCTGTTGAGCTCGATACCTGTTTTCTCTTGGTACGACCGGACTGTATTGCGTGCGGTTCTAAATCCATCATCAGATACCGCAGGGAACCTCGTCTTCTCGTCCAACGGTACTGGGATCTATCCGTTCACGATCGCATCAGCAGCTCTCAGTGCGACCATCACAGTCGTCATTATCTGGCGGAGGGTAAGAGGTGTGTTAGGTTTGCTCACCGGAGTTTTGGTAGCAAGGGCGTCGATAGGAGCCATGATGGAGCTTTATGAGTTAACGTTCGTGTCGGTTGGCTATCTCTTTCACGGATGGAGGACCCTTGAGGAGCACTTCCTACCCAACATCGATTGGACGTTGTTGAAGCTGGGCTACATCAGCACGCTGGTACCGTGGATCAGGAGGGAAAGTGTCAAGACGTTGTTGGTGTTGGCGATTGCGACGCTGCTCGTTTTCTTCGTTTGGGCAGTGACGGGTTATAAGTTGCCTTCTTCAGGCGAGGTAGTCAGTTATGCGCTGAATGCAGTCACAAGGTTCCTGGTTTCTCTCATGCCGGTATTCGCCTTGATGGGCCATAGGATATTCTCACACGGTAAGAGACATCGAGAAGACCCTCGTCCATGAGCAAGTCGATTCCGGCCCAGTTCAGGCGAGGTGGAAGGACCTCCCTACCGGCGAACACTTCTACACCGTCAGGAAGATCGAAGTGAAGGTTGATCCCTAAAGTCTTAGAGACCAGTACAGGACGCCTTGAGGGGCATCTCGTCCATGGGCGTAGCTTAAGGCACCTATCGCCGACCATCAATGTGTCGAAGAGCGTCCCAGCCAGCTCATTGGCCACTATCAACTTTCCCCTTCCGGTTTCCCTAGAGACTTTCAGTTCTACAACGTCCCCGTTGAAGCTGTAGTCGATAGTGCAAACTTCAATTCTTCCGTAAACTCTGTAGCGGGTACTGATCAGCAGCGATCTCAACCTCATAAGAGCCCTGAAGAACCGCTCTCCTTTCCTTCCTCTCATATAGAGGGGAGAGAGCGAGTCCCTGATTCTGCGGTGAAGTGGTGTGACGTCCAGCGCCCCCAAATACTTCCTTGCCAGGGCGTTGAGCTCGAAGGTCCTGGAGGCCCCACTCTCGGACACTACGTCGATGTGCTCCATGGGAAAGAAAGTCACACCTCCTGACCTGAGAACTACACCCCCTATCCCCATCCCCTCACCTGTTATGTCCATCCCTCTATAGCAGAGCCCTAGCCCCCTAGCGATGCCCGATATCTCCGTCGATCTCGGCCCCCTCGGCAGAAGACACGCTGTGATGGGACCGAGCGACCAGATTCCCTTGCAAATCTCAGCGTCCATGCCTGATCTGAGTATTATAACAATCCTTAAGCCTGTTACAAGGACACAAGTCCCAGATGACCACAGATCTTTTGTTGGTCTTCCCCTATTTCTTCGACGGCAGATCGAAGCACTGGCAGTTCCCTCCCCTCGGCATAGGTTACATAGCTTCCTATGTGAGGGAAAGAGGCTACAAGGTCAAGATATTGGACTGCACCTTCCTAAACAGAAAGGAAGCTGAGGAGAGGATTAGGAAGGAGAGGGCACGCGTCGTGGGGATATACAGCATGCTATCGATGGTCAGGACAGCAAAGGAGCTGGCAGCCCATGCAAGAGAGGTGAGCGAGCTCGTCGTGGCAGGAGGGCCCATGCCCTCAGCTTACCCGTCGATGTTCCTAGGCGCATTTGACGCCGTCGTTCAGGGTGAGGGTGAGATCACCGTAGCGGAGCTCTTGGACGCCATGGACGGAAGGTCAGAGCCTAAGTTCGACAGAGTGAGGGGCGTCTGGCTCGCACCGCATCTGAACGGCGGCAAGGTCGAGTATACTGGTCCGAGACCTCTCATTCGTGATCTCGACACGCTGCCTTTTCCTGCGCGGGACCTCTACGACCACCAGCTCTATCAGTCCTACTACAGAAAGAACTTCGGGTACACGATGACGTCCATGATAGCGAGCCGCGGCTGCCCCTTCTCGTGTGACTTCTGTTGGCGTCCCGATTACGGCAGGGTCTACAGGTACAGGTCTCCCGAGAAGATAGCTGAGGAGATGGAGGAGATAAGGTACAAGTGGGGTTACGAGAGGATCTGGTTCGCTGACGAGCTCTTCATAGCAAGCAAGAAGCACGTCCTGAGGTTATGCGATGAGATCGTCAAGCGCGGCATAGACGTCAAATGGGAGTGCCTCTCCAGGGTCGATCTATTCGATGCCGAGATCGCAAAGGCAATGAGAAGGGCCGGTTGCTACAAGGTGATCTTCGGTTTGGAGTCAGGCGACGATTACGTGCTCAACGCCCTCATGAAGAAGAGGATAACTGTGGCTCAGTCCAAGGCGGCGGTAACAGCTGCGAAGAAGGCCGGACTTCAGGTAGGAGCCTTCTTCATACTGGGCTATCCCGGTGAGACAAACGAGACGATGCTCAAGACGATCAAGCTCGCCTCGAGCCTTCCGTTAGACTACTTCAGCATGACCATCCCCTATCCATTGCCCGGAACAGGGCTCTACGAGAGGGTGAAGGACAGGATGGAGACGTTCGAATGGGAGAAGCCGATGCACGGATGGGATCACAGGCTCCTCTTCAAACACGACTTCTCGTTGGAGAAGCTGAGGTACGGCATGTGGAAGGCTAAGCTTCAGTGGAAGCTCAGGAGGAAGCTCGGACCACTTTACTTCCTTCTGAAGCCCTACGAGCTGTACACAGATTGGAGGTTCAAGAGGATGGTTTGATATTGTTAACGTACTCCAGAAAAATTAATGAGCGTATTGACGCCGAAACACCATGAGTTAGCCCTACGGAGCTGCCAGCTGTCCTCTGATCTCCCCGGCCGGGTAAGCGGTGGTATGCACGTTGACATATGCGCTTCCCGACCTTATAGCAGCGATTAGGGAACTCAGATCTCCCGCTTTGAGGCCTTGGGTTTCGATTGCCATCACGTCTTCAGCTGTGATTTTCCCCGATATCCTAGTCCCTGAGGGTGGACACTTGGGTTTCGGGCCCCCGCATAGCCAAACAGCGACGCCCCCCACGTGACCGTCTTTGCCTAGATGGATGTGGGCAGCGGTAACGTTGACAAGACCGTAGTATACGAGCTCGTATTCAATGCTCTTCTCGTCTTCAGAAATCGTTACTTTAGCGAAACCGAACCCCTTGCTTACGATCGACGGGATCTCATTCCATCCGGTGAGGGTCGCCGTAAAGGTCCTCGCACCTGCGGCTGCGTTGGAGAACGATAACAACGAAACAGACAGGGCAAGCAGCAGCCCTACGACGAGCACCACACCGACCACACATCCCTGCATGTGCGTTGCCGGTTGAGGCGAGATAATTATCTTTCCGATCAACGCAGATTCGAATTGCACTTTTCTTAGCGTATCCTAGTTAGAGAGCTCAGAAGCCCGTGATTGCAGAGCGCATCTTTAAAGTTAGAGGGCAGCTGTTACGAGCTAAGTTGAATTACCAACGTCTCCTGACCGGCTCCTGATTAAATAAGCGCTGCGTCTACTAAGATTGGTTTGGCAGTCTGGGAGGCTTGGGTCAAGAAGAGCAAGACGTTCATGAATTACGCAGAAAAGGACCTGCAGGAGGGGAGATTCGACTCTTCAGCTTTCTTTGCGCAACAATCCGCCGAATTGTTGCTTAAAGCTATCCTCTTGAAACGGACTGGTGCCAGACCTTACACTCACTCGCTAACGGAGTTGCTGGAATTAATAGCACAGGTGTTTTCTGCGGAAATACCTGATGACGTTAGAGTATGCGCTCATATTTTGGAACGTCACTACATAGCCTCTAGGTATCCTGATGCAGGGATCGGCGAGTATGATAAGTCTGATGCCCAAGAGGCTTTGCGTTGCCTCAAGAGGTTGATGGATTATGTCCGCGGACTGGGTGAGGATATCTAAAGCGTTAGAAGAGAAAAAGAGGGAGAGAATCGAAGAGTTGAGATTGCGATTTTGCGAAGATGCGTTGCTCGTCGTCTTGTTCGGATCGAGGGCCAGAGGCGATGCTACGGCAGTCAGCGACTACGATTTTCTGGTTGTGGTCAAAGGGGTGCGCAAAGAATTTCTACTAGAGTGGCCTGCTCAGATATTCATCTTCGGTCTAGATATTATTGGCGATGAGATACGCAGTATGAACACAATAGTAATAGATGCGTTAATCGAGGGGAAGTTGATTTGTGGTGATGTGAAGCTGTTCAAAGATCTAAGAAATCTAGCACTGAACGAGATAGAAGGGCGCAGGTTAAAGAAGACAAAAATTGGCTGGGTTAGAGAATGAACAAGCCGAATTGATGGACAGATGTCATTGTATAGTAGCATAGGTTAAACAGGGTCGTCGTGAGATATTTCTTGGTCGCAAAAGTAACGTTACCAAATAGACTAGCTGACGACCTTATGTTAAAATTGAGACGGCATCACATGTTGAAAGCAGTCAGCAAAACGTATGCGGCAATGATTATAAGATTAAGGGACTGAACTAGGTTATAGTTGATCCAAAACTTTTTCAAAAAGCCTAACCCTAGAACGAAGTAGACGATCAAAGCGAGGAGTGTCATTGCCGTTAATGTTGAAAGTGCGTGAATGCTTATCAGCATCACACTCTGTGTTATTGAATCAAAAATTGTATGAAACCTTGTGCACAACGCGGACATCAGCGGAATTAGGGTGAAGAAAGCTCCGTGCATAGTTCCGAGCACCATACCAACGTAGACCAATTCCAACCCCGTCCTCCTCAATCCCATATAGGGATGGGAGGGCCTCAGGAGCTTGTATATGCCGAAAAACATGGCGGAGGCTGATGAAAGGGCAACGGCTCCTTCTCTCAATGGTAGAGCTGCCGCGGAGAACGCCAAAGCCGTAAGTGACGACAGAGTGTGTCCAGCTGCGAGCAAGAGTATCGAGGCCAGAAGCGTCCTTGAGCTCTTTGCAATTAAACCCCTGAAGACCCCCAGTAGCCATCCGGATGCAGGGTTGAGCCCGTGGAGGATGCCTGTGTAAACCATCATCCATATCAGCAGTTCTTCGCTGAGCAACAACCCTTCATACCGGAGGATAGCAGAAGCTGTCAGAGCTGGAGTCGCCGCCTTCGAGCCTCACTTGGTGGGCTTTGGCGTCGCCGAAGTCGACGAAGAATTCCCTGACGACGCTCAGATTTCCGTCGTCAGAGTTCAGCATCACGAGCCATCCCCGTAGACCTTCAGGATAGAATATTGGGTCCCAGCTGCTGTACAGCGAGTTGGTGACATACACCCTCCTCCCGTCCCTGCTGACCTCAACCATCTGCGGCCCGCCGCTCAACTGCCTCCCTGATGGGTGGGCGGCCCTATGCAAAATTCCTCCTAACTTAACGGACGATCTCAACTTCGGCTCGAACGGGTTGCTGACATCGTAGCACCTGAGTTCACCAGTCCCCCAGCATGAGACGTAGAGGAACTTGTCATCCAGTGACAGATTGATGTCGGTGACCAGTGGAGGCACGACGCCGAACGGTTTCAGGACTTCTGGAAGCAGATCCTTCTCTAACGGCACTGCCTCGATCTCGATGACCTTCCTGACGTCCCATCTGCCATCCTCTTTGTACCAGAGCCACACGCTGGAGCTGAGGTTTGCGACGTTCACGACTACGTTCACGAACCCCATCGGCCTCTCGGGGTTGTGGAAAGGTCTCAGCTCGAGCACCATCCTCTCGTCCTTCCCCAACTCTATCGCCTGGACGTGCCTCCGTTTCCTCAAGTCCCAAAAGTGCAGCTTGTTCCCGTACAGTCCCTTAGCCAAGGCCTCCAAGTCTAGACCGTTCTCGTAATACTTCGGGACGGTCCACTCGCTAGTCACCATGATGTCCTCCGCTAGATGCCACCAGAAGTCGTATGCGAGATATTGCGGCCCCCTGTGAACCTCGAACCTTCCTAGCGGCTCGAAAGTCCTGTGGTCGAGGAGTAGCACCCCACCGGGGCCCTCGTCCCCTAATCCGCCGAGGGCGCTGATGTAGATCGCATCCGGGCCGCAGTGCACCGTGTGAAGCCTTGAATATCCTGTGACCCTGGTGATCTTCGCTCCCGGTATCTTCTTCACGATCTGCGGTCTCCTCGGGTCCGGTTTTGTGTCGATGACGTAAACGTTGGACGATCTGAGGCCTGGCACGATAAGGTACCTCCTCTCAATAGTGGGATCACCGTAGGGACAAAGCATAGAGCTGCAGGCGTTCCAGCCGAAGTGATGCAGTTCGTCCCCGACCTCGTCAAGCTCCACCTTGTGTATTATCCTCCCGTAATCGTCCGATCTCGGGTCTACGTCCACTACAGCAATGAAATCCGGCTTGTTGATGCCGGTCCCTACGTGGAGGGCTGCGACGTAGGCGATCTTTTCCGGAGGCGCCCTCATGGCTTCAGCCGGCGTCGGGTAGAAGGTCGGATCAGGTGATAGGGCGGTCACGTTATCACGGCTAAACTAGGAATAATATATTTTTAACCTAATTACACGCTAAGGTTCAAACGATATTCTCATATATAGTTTGATAACGCCTGCTATTGGGTCCCGGCTGGCTGCAATTGGCTCCAGAGTCTGGGAGAATGGTGCCTGAGGTTCATGGTTCGGCCTTTCGTTTCCACTTACTCCATGCAACAAGGCATGCGTTCTAATTGCCTGAAGAATTTCGTTGCGACCAATTTCAGGGATTCCGAGAAGGTCGGAAAGACGGTGTGGATCCAGAGGACGTCTTCGACCGTGAGGTTAAATCTGATAATCAGCGAAGCGGTTGATGCGAACTCTGCAGCGTTCGGCGCTATCACGTGGTACCCCAGCACTCTGCCGGTTGAAGGATCGATCACCACCTTGGCTATTCCGGACTTATGGCCAGTGATCCTGGCCTTCGGCAGATCGTGAAGCTCAAGGGTCCTGCAGGCACATCCACCAAGCTCCTTTACCGTCTCCTCCTCGGTGAGACCTACGGACGCTACCTGGGGCTCCGTGAAGACCACAAGGGGCACTCCTTTGTAATCCATCTCCGCTCTACCACCATTCATGTTAATCGCAGCTACCACACCTTCTCTGGCGGCGAGCGTCTCCAGCATCCACTTCTTCGAAACTACGTCCCCTGCTGCGTAGACGTTGGGATTCGTCGTCCTCATCGTGGTATCGGTTTCAACGAACCCGCGCTTGTCGAGCTTCACCCCAACACCCTCAAGATTCAACCCATCAGTATTGGGTCTCCTTCCAGTTGCAACCAGGATTTGTTCGACCTCCTCCTCTTTCCTACCCTCACCTGTGGCCAGCTCGACCATCTTCCTCTCGCCTTTCTTCCTGATGCGCACAACCCTAGTCTTGGTGTAGACTTTCATCCCCTCTTCCCTGAGTACGTCCGTTAAGACCTTAGAGAGCTCGGGCTCAATTCCGGGAAGGACGCGGTCCAGTACCTCAACTATCGTCGTCTTAACGCCAAGTCGGTTCATTGCCTGCCCTATCTCGACGCCAATAGCGCCAGCCCCTATCACCATCATGCTTTCAGGCTTCTCGCTCATCTTCCACACGTCATCGCTCGTCACGTAACCTGCTTCCTCCAGGCCCTCTATCGGAGGGATAGTAGGTCTGGAGCCGGTGGATATGAGGTACCTTCGCCCTTTCATCTCCAAATCTCTTCCATCCTGCTTGACAATTAAGGAGCCGTCTCCTCTAAAGGAAGCGCGCCCCCTGATCAGCTCGACGCCATCGAGTCTCTCCAATAGGGATTCGTACTTCTCGCGCCTCAGATCGTTCACCGTCCTTCTGATCCAACTCATCACCTCTTCGAAAGAGATCTCCGTTCTCGACCTAATGCCTGGGACCCTCCCTCTTGACGACTCGAAAGCGAGCTTTCCGGCCTCAATGAGGGCCTTAGATGGCACGCATCCAACGTTAACGCAAGTCCCACCTATCGGTCCTGAATTTACCAGGGCGATCCTTGCATCTCCGCCGCTCAGCTCAGACAACTTTACAGCGCACGCGAACCCAGCAGCCCCGGCACCGATTATTACGAAGTCGTATTCCTTCACAACCTTTTAATCGAATAGCGCTTACAAATCCGATTCCGTTTAATAATTAAAGTGCTCGCCTCGAATCCCTCCAAAGTTTTAACATCTAATGGCAGAGATCGCTGGTGAATAAAGCTCAGCTCACCATTCGCTTATCAGGAGTTAAACGAAATGGGATATGTATGGTGATGATCGCAAGGTAGCTGAGGAAAAGGAGATGGCTTACACCAGGTTCATCAGATTGGTCGCATCGGACAGAGGAGCGAGGAAGATCGGCGTACTCTCCTCCATACTCTTCGCGTTGGCTTATGCGTTCGCAATAGGAATGATCTTCAGGAACCCCATCCCCGTTCCGGAATACATTACAGTACCTCAGGTCATACTCATAACGAGAGGCCCGATAGGTCAGGTACCCTGGCTAGTTGTATATGTTGACAGGTACTGGACCATTTCGGTCAACCTGGAAGCAGCCCTCTCGATGCTTGCCATCTCAACTCTGATCGGCCTTAACGCATCGGCTCTGTACTATATATCTCGAAGGGCTGCCTGCTGCATCAGCTCCAAGAGGACGGCCGTTTCTGTCTTCACTTCAGCGCTTCCGGCTTTCTTCGGCTTCTTCTCCTGCTGCGGTGGTGGGCTTGTGTTTGCCGTCCTGCTCTCAGCAGGAGTTCTGCCGCTCATATCAGGGGTCATGTTAACGTACGGTAGGCTTCTGGTGGTAGCCTCGATAGCCCTGTTATGGCTTAACCATTACTACCTGTACAGAAGCTGGGTTAATGGAACTGATAGGAACGTAAGGAAGAGGAAGCTAGAGTTAGGGTGGGCCTCCGGATCCTCCTGTTGTTGAGGGTGAAAAGCCATGATGGGTTGTTGCGGAGACTTCACTGCCGGATCGCATAGAACGACTAGGCGAAAAGGGAGTTCTGAACGTAAGAAGGTCGAGGGGAGTAC
>Ga0326762_1000901_pt1 | contig 11608 bp, 11 predicted proteins | sample NORPS_S_FD_207669 | JGI IMG/M metagenome (GOLD analysis project Ga0326762, IMG submission 207669) | Hot spring sediment microbial communities from Norris Geyser Basin, Yellowstone National Park, WY, United States - NOR.PS_S | ecosystem: Environmental > Aquatic > Thermal springs > Near-boiling...
ATTTTTGTAGGTCCTTTGCCAAATAGAAATATAATTAAGGATTTAGTTACAGATTAATAATTAAAGAATCCTTATAAATATATGGAAAGTCCTTCCCATGAGAACAATAGTTGTAGTGGGGGGAGGGGCGGCGGGGGCGACGGCGGCCTCCAGAGCGAAGCGGCTTTGCCCCAGTTGCCGGGTGGTGCTGATAGAGGCTGGGGACGTCATCACTCACGCTCCCTGCGCCCTGCCCTACGCCGTCGGCGACATGGCGGAGGAGTCGATCTGGCTCTTCGAGAAGGAGGAGTTCGAGGTGGAGCGCGGCGTGGAGGTGTTCCTCCGGACTAAGGCGGTGGACGTGGAGAACGGCCGTGTGAAGCTGGTGGGGGAGCACGGCGGGGTGGTGGACTACGATGCGTTGATCATTGCAACAGGCGCGAGGCCTTGGACGCCGCCTGTGGAGGGCCTCGACTTGAGGGGCGTGGTGGTGCCCACCGTCGCAAACCTACGGTTGGCCAAGGCTGTGCTGTCTGCGGCGCGGCGGGTGGCGGTAATCGGGGCCGGGTACATAGGCGTGGAGATGGCCGACGTCCTGGCGGCTATGGGGAAGCAGGTCACGTTGATAGAAGGCGGGGGGTGGCCTCTGCCGCGGGTCCTCGACGGCGACATGGGCCGCCTCCTGGCCAGCTACATGGCGGCTAGGGGGGTTGCGCTCCGCTTCGGCGAGCGTGTCCAGCGGCTGGAGGGAAGCGGGGGGAGGGTGGAGCATGTGGTGACTGACGCGGGGCGGTATGAGGTGGACGCAGTCGTTTTCGCCACCGGCGTGAAGCCCAACGTAGACCTCGCCTTGAGGGCCGGCGCCAAGCTGGGCCCCACCGGAGCCGTCGCCGTTAATAAATACATGGAGGCGGGTCCCCCCGGCGTCTACGTGGCGGGCGACGCCGCCGAGGCCGTGCACAAGGTGACCGGGGAGCCGGCGTGGATACCCCTGGCCACCTACGCCAACAAGATGGGCTACGTGGCCGGCACCAACGCCGCGTTGGACAAAAGAGCTGTGGAGTTTCCGCCCATCGCCGGCGCCTCCGTGACGAAGTTCGGCGACCTCTACGTCGGCGCGGTCGGCCTCACAGAGGCCGAGGCGGCGCGCAGAGGTCTCTCGCCCACGTCCTACGTGATAAAGTCCACGGACAAAGCGAGGTATATGAAAGAGACGCGGGAGATAGTCATCAAGGCGGTAATAGGTGGCGGCGGCAGACTTCTTGGAATGCAGATAATGGGGCATTCAGCCATTGTGGGGGCGTACGTGGATTTGGCGGCGCAGTTCGTCGGGGGGCAGGCGGAGAGGCTGTTCCACGCGGAGTACTCCTACATGCCCTTCACAGCGCCGCCGTGGCACCCCTTCGCTGTGGTGGGGAGGCTGTGGCTAAGGAACTACCACCGGCCTAATGGCCCTCCCGCTCCTTAACGCCTCCACCGCCTCGTTTATCTGCTCCAGCTTGTAGAGGGGGCCGGCCAGCCTCTCCGGCGAAAGCAAACCTCTGTCCACCATCTTTATGACCGCCGGGAGGTCGACGCGCGGCCTGGCGCCGTAGCTTCCCAGAATCGCTATGCCGCCCCGCACCACCCTCGCCAGCCCCAGCGGTGTCTTGTGGCCGACGGGCATGAGACCCACCAACACCACCCGGCCGCCCAAGGCGGCCATGTCTACCGCCTGTTGTATCGTCTCGTCGGACCCCACCGCCTCTATCACCACATCTGCGCCGCGACCCTCCGTCAGCTCCTGCACCGCCCTGACTGGATCTCCGTCGCGCACGTCGACGACCTCGGCCCCCATCTCTCTGGCCACTGCCAGCTTCGCTGGGTTTCTGCCCACAGCCACAACGCGGGCCCCCACCGCCTTTGCCACCTGCACCGCCGCCAGCCCTACGCCGCCGGTTCCAATCACGACGACAGTGTCGCCGGGACCCGCCGAGCCTGTGTTAACTACGGCGCCGTAGGCTGTGAGGAAGGCGCATCCCAACATGGCCATTTCAGGCTTGACGAGCCTCTGCGGGATTTTTGCCACAGCTGTGGCGGGTATCACCGCCCTTTCGGCCCAGGTCCCGCCTAGGAAAACCCGCACCTCTCCGCCTTTGCTGTCCCTTAGCCTAGTGGTGCCGTCGAGGAGCGTGCCCTTGAGTCTGACCTTGGCGAAGTTTTCACAAAGATTCTCCCTGCCCGAGGCGCAGTTTTTACAGCGGCCGCACGGCCATATGAAGCTAGTCACCACGTAGTCGCCCGGCGACAGCCCATCTACGCCGGGTCCAACCTCCACCACTACGCAGACAGCTTCGTGGCCTGGGACGAGGGGAGGCGGCACCGGCGTGGCGCCTTCAAGCACGTAAAGGTCTGAGTGGCAGACGCCTGCCGCAACTATTTTGACCGCTACCTCGCCGACGTGCGGAGTCTCTACGGCCAGCTCCTCCACCTGGAGAGGTTCTTTGTATGCTCTAAGTACCGCGGCCTTCATAAGGATGCCTTATTGCGCCACATTTATATTTTTTGTCTATAGTACTATATAAAGTAATTATGATGATACATCGCTTATGAAAGAATATAAAGTCTCTTTATTTACTGGATTTATGATCCCCAGGCTTATGTGTACACAGCATCCTGACGCCACGGTTAAGATCACGTCTGCGGAGGAGGTGGACGAGGCGTTGGTGGCCTTCGCGGCGTACGGTTGCGAGGAGGTGATGGTGGACTACGAGGGGAAGACGACGCCGTATTCCCAGCCTAAGGAGATCGTGGCTAAATGCCACCAGGCTGAGTTGCCGTTGGGGGAGCGGTATTTCTTGACTCCCAGGATGCCGAACCCCAAGCTGGAGGAGTTTGAAAGAGCCATGTTGACCGTGGAGGCGGCTCTCCTTGCCAACTACTTCTCGATGAAGCTGATGGGGCGGCAGGCGGTGAAGTGGATCGTGTTGCCCATGGTCGCCGACGTAGATACGCCACATCTCGTGTACAGGTTGCTTCTACGCAAGCAGAAGATTTACGAAGAGGAGCTGGGGACTAAGTGGGAGCCTGTGGAGGTCATTCCGCTTGTGGAAGACGCCTTTGCGCAACTGAAGGTCGAAGATCTCCTCGGCGTTTTGATCTCCAGGATGGAGGAGAAGCCGGAGCACGTCAGGCTTTTCCTCGGGAAGTCGGACTCGGCCGTGAAGTACGGCCACGTAACCTCAGCTTTGGCTATTGTAAAACTGTTGTCGTCTCTCCACCGCCTCGAGGAGAAGTTGGGCGTTAAGATATTCCCCATCTTGGGGATGGGGTCCCCGCCCTTCCGCGGCGGGATAAACAACCCGCGTCTGGTGCATATGGAGACGGTGCAGTATGCCGGCTTCCACACAGTCACTATCCAATCTGCCGTCAGGTACGACGTGTCTTACGACGAGTACAGCTTTGTGAGAGAGATCCTTCTCAACGCCTGTTGCCTACGGACGTTGCGGCTGGACGTCGGCGGCGAGGTGGATACCGTAATTACCCTGGCCTCGTCCAACTACAGAGCCCTCTTGTCTAAGTACGCGGAGAAGGTTGCAGAGGTCGCTAGGCTCATCCCGTCGACGAGGGAGAGGGTGAGCTGGACCGTGTATGGGAGGTCGGTGGTGACCCACGACCGGGTGGTTAACATGCCGAGGGCTATCGTCTACACCGCCACGTGGTACGCCATGGGTCTGCCGCCGACCCTCCTCGACGCCCCCACCATAGTAGAGCTGGCGAAGCAGGACAAGCTGGACGTGTTGCTGAAGGCCCTGCCGACGCTTAAGGCCGAGCTGACCTACGACGCGCAGTTTTACGACCCAGCAACCGCCGAGAAATACGTGGGGCCTCAGCTGGTCAAGGCGGTGGAGGAGGCTCTCGACTACCTAGACATAAAAGAGAGGAGTAGCGGCATCTACCAAGCCCTCCTCCGGTCGCCGCGTAACGAATCCAACGTGCTTGCCGCCGGTAAGTATAGGAAGTTCTTGGGTTAGCGGAGGTATGTTTATAAATTGTTCTAAAGTTTAGAATATGGATAAGGTAGGGGCTTTTATCAAGCGTCCGCCGCTGTCAGTGACGCAAGAAGCCACGTTGCTCGACGTCGTGAAGATAATGGCTACCCACAACGTAGGTCTCGTCGCGGTGGTGGACGAAGCAGGGAGGCCGCTAGGCGTGGTGTCAGAGAGGGATGTAATCCGCGCCTTGGCCAGGGGCGTTCAGCTGTCTGCCAAAGCCATAGAGGTGGGGACAAGGGGGAACTTGCTCACGGCAAAGGCCGAAGACGACATATACTCCGCCGTAAAGAAGATGAGGGAGAGAGGCACACGTCACATCCTCGTGGTGGACGACGCAGGCAAGCTCGTGGGAGTAGTCTCAATTAGAGACCTGATAGAAGACAGAGCTCTTAAGTCAATTGGAGACAAAGTGTGGTGGCCTCCGCCGGAGGAATGAAGAAGGTAGGCGAGTTGATCAGGCGGACGCCCATCACCGCGTATCCCTCCGACACCTTAATCGACATCATAGAGAAAATGGCGAGATACGAAGTGGGGGCTTTGGTGGTTGTGAACCCCTCCGAGGGCGGGAAACCGGTGGCGGTGATCTCAGAACGCGACGTAGTTAAGGCCTTGGCGATGAAGATGCCCCTCTCCACGCCCGTGGAGGCGTTTATGTCCACCCGCCTAATCTCCATCCGGTCAGACGAAGACGTAATTAAGGCGGCCGACTTGATGATTAACCACAACATTAGACACCTAGTGGTTGTGAACCCAGACGGCACTCTCCTAGGGATGGTGTCCATAAGAGACGTCCTCCGGGAACTAAGAACACACGTGAGGTAAAACGCCGTCCGCGGAGACGGAATAATGGCCGGGCGACGTATGTTTTTTGCTAAAGATTTTAAAATAAAAGCATAATAGCGCAATATGATAGCCGAAGTCTCTAAAGAGCTGGAGAGACTCAGAGACTTGTTCTACGGGTTGGCTGAGTTTCGGGACAGGCTGAAGGAGGCTGGAGTTACCTGGCCTAGGCCTCTCCCTGAGTCTGTTGTGGGGACTGTACGCATAAAGACGGGTCTGCCGGCGATGTTGAGACGGGGCGTCATCATGGACATGACCAACGTGGAGCAGGCCGAAATTGCGGAGGATGCCGGGGCGGTGGGCGTCATGGTGCTCGACAAGCTTCCCTACGATGTGAGGAAGGCTGGCGGCGTGGCGAGGATGGCCGACGTAAAGGTCATAGAGGAGGTGATGGCCCACGTCACCATCCCCGTCTCGGCGAAGGTCCGCATCGGCCACTTCTACGAGGCTGTGATTCTGCAACAAATAGGGGTGGACCTAATAGATGAGTCCGAGGTGCTGACCCCTGTGGACGAGCAGCACCACATAAACAAGTGGGCCTTCGCGGTGCCCTTCGTCAACGGCTGCAGAGAGCTGTGCGAGGCGTTGCGGAGGATCTCGGAGGGGGCCTCTATGATTAGGTCCAAGGGCGAGGCGGGCACGGGCAACGTGGCGGAGGCTGTGAAGCACTTCAAGGCCCTCTACGGCGCCATAGAGGAGCTGTCGGCGGCCCTCCGCGTGGGTGATGAAGAGAAGCTCAGGGACTACGCCAGACGGTGCCAGGCGCCTTATGAGCTGGTTGTGCTCACGGCTAGGCTGGGCAGGCTGCCGGTAGTTACCTTCGCCGCGGGCGGCATAGCGACGCCGGCAGACGCCGCCCTCATGATGTGGCTCGGCGCAGACGGCGTCTTCGTGGGGAGCGGCATCTTCAAGAGCCAAGACCCCAGAGAGAGGGCCGAGGCCATCGTCCTCGCCACCGCCTTCTGGGACGACCCGGAGAGGGTAGTAGAGGCGCAAAGGATGGTGAGCGAGAGAGGCGCCATGATCGGGATAGACGTGAGGACCCTCAAGCCGGAGGAGCTCCTCCAGACCAGAGGCATATGAAGGCGGGCGTCCTCGCCCTCCAAGGCGACGTGGAGGAGCACAGAGAGGCCTTCCGAAGGGCGGCGGAGGAGCTCGGCGTCTCTCTCGACGTGGTATACGTCAAGAGGCCCGCCCAGCTGAAGGAGGTGGACGTCTTGGCCATCCCCGGCGGCGAGTCTACGACCATCGGCATACTGGCGAGGCGGGCCGGGCTCCTGGAGCCTCTCCGCGACGCGGTGAAGTCCGGGCTCCCCACCCTGGGGACCTGCGCCGGCGCCGTGTTGATGTCCAGCGACGTGGTAGACGCGGTGGTCGGCCGCACCGACCAGCCGCTCCTCGGCGTCTTGGAGGCCGCGGTGGTGCGAAACGCCTTCGGGCGGCAGAGGGAGTCCTTCGAGGCGGACCTACAGCTCGAGGGGTTCGGCCGGGTCAGGGCGGTCTTCATCCGGGCGCCCGCCTTCGTCAAGACGTGGGGAGACGCCAAGCCCCTGGGCCCTCTGCCGCACGGCAGATACGGCACCGTCTACGCCGCCGTGGTCCAGCGGCACATGGTCGCGACGGCGTTCCACCCCGAGCTCTCCACCACGGCCTTCCACAGGCTGATGCTGGAGCTCGCCAGGAGGTAGCCGCGAAGTCTCGTGAACTTCGCCTCTCTTTTCTCGGGGCTTCTTCTGGGCTACAGCCTGGCGGTGCCGCCGGGGCCCATGAACGCGTTGATAGCGGCGTGGTCTCTGAGGAGCTTCCGCCACGGATTCGCCGTGGGTGCGGGCGCCATGTCGGCGGACTTCCTCCTCATGCTCATCCGGAGGGATAATGTGGACAAAGGATGGGGGAAAAAGAGGCTTATCCGCCTGCAGGTACATCCCTAGGAATTCGCTCACAGGTTTAATTACTCCTGTGAGGAAAAACTGCAGGGAAGTACCTGAAGGTGTTGGCTCCTCAGACCTTTTCGCCACACAGCGGGACGACCTCCGCTACCACCTCCACGTGGTACATCCTGGCAGGTATTCCTGTGGGTCTGTATCTGCGGTCTTAACCTGTAGAGAGAAGGCTTAAATAGCGAAGCAAAAAGAAGAGACATGGATAAGATCGCGACTGTTATGGCGTTTGATTATGGAGTTGAACAAAATTAAACAACGTCTAGAGCTTGCGCTGAGGCCTGTTGAGAAGCCGCCGACCTTGGAGGAAGTGCTTGAGCAAGTTTCTAGGCGCGGCGTACTGCGGGGGCCTGTGGACTGGGTCTTCCCGGCGTGGATCATCTATGTCGAATACGCGACGCAGAGAATCGCCGAGACGTTTCAGCTCTCGGAGGAAGAAAGGAGTCAGCTCCTTGACTTCAGAGACGCGATGAAGCGGCTCCTGCTTGAGGCGTGGGTGCAGGCGAAGGAGAAGCTGACGGCGCTGTACAAAGCCGTCGCCGAGGGCACGTATAAGCTGGAGGGGAAGAGGCTATACGCGCCGGACGGAGTGTGGATGTACATAGGCGGAGGTACACCACATCTCAAAATCCATGGTGTTAGCGTCTCGGCGCGTTTTCCCGACTTGCTGAAGCTATCACATGAGAGGCTGGAGCTGTTCCAGCTGGGCTGGAGAGCAAGCGACGAGGGCGAGAAGGGCGGCCGACCCCTCATGAGCACTACACAGCCTTGGCAGGTGTTCGCCTGGACCGCAACGAGATATGGAGAGCTTTACATACGCATCGATACAGTCATCTTGACACACGAGGGGGTGAGCATGTCGATACAAATCAAGGCGAAGAGCTGGAGGCAGAGGTGGAGCAAGAACGAGGCAATAGATCTCGTTGCGGACTACCTCAGACGCGGGGAGTGGGCCCCCCTCCTCACTGCGTGGCTGGGGGATGGGGAGACCAAGCAGAAAAAGGTATTGCATAGCAGATATGAGCTTGTTATTGCGGCTAAGGAGCCTTGGAGACTGGGCAACAGCATAAGCACGAGAAAGGCCCTAGTCGCTTCTGGCAAGGAGGCATTTAGGAGACTTAGGGAATCGGCCGGCGTATACGGCGAACTGCTGGATCTGCTGAAGGCGCATAAGTGGATCAGCATAAAGCTGGCCACAGACGACGGCTTTAAAGTCGCCCTTAAGCTGAATAAGATGAACATAACTGTAGGAGGCATCGTGATGCATCTGCGTCTCGTCGGTGGCAGAGGTATTTCGCTTCTGGCTGGGTACTTCACCCGCGATGTCGGGAAGGCGCTCGCCGCTGTTGACAAGCTCAAGGCGGCCGGATTAAGGCCGAACATCGTGAGGTCAGGTTCAAACTACATGGTGTACATCGCCACGGCCGACCTCTTGAAGTTGGCAGAGAAAGACGAAACCATCAGAAGGACTATAGCGCTGTACCTTGCCGAAAAGGCGAAGAGCGGCACACCGAGACAGAGAGAAATAGCTGAAAAGCTTCTAAAGAGATATCCTCTTTTTTCTATTAATCGCCTTGCCGCCTTCTCGACAATGCCATGTGTTAGCCGGTATCGAACCCAAGCGCCGAGCTTGGCCAATATGTGGAACTGCAGAGCCGACGACAGCCAACATCGACCAGCGTCCAGCCGTGCTGACAACAGCCAGAAGAGCCCAGTAGCCCTCTACGGCGTCTTGAGGGGGCTTGGGCGGCAGTTCTTCGCCCCCTTCCACGCGGCCGGCGGCCTCTTCTTCCTCTACCTAGCCTACAAGATAGGTACGGCGAAGCCGCCGCGGGAGGGCTCCACCGGCGGGGGGCACCCGCTGAGGGGCTACCTCCTCGGCCTCTCGCTGGGGCTCGTCAACCCGTATCAGGTGGGGTGGTGGCTCACGGCGGGGCTCGGCTCCATTGCCCACTTCGGCGTGGAGTGGGCGGCTGGGCTCTTCCTCGCCATCTTGACCTGGATCACCGCCTTCCCTGCCGCCGTCAGGTCTGGGTGGCGTCTCAACAGCCGCTTGACGTGGCTCGCCATTAAGTTCTTCTCAGTCGCTGTCCTTGCTGTATTCGGCGTGTTGTTTATATACTCCGCTACCAGTCTTGTATTGGGTGAAGGGTGACCTCTGCATAAGGTGCCGAGGCGGCCGCTACCTCTGCGGGCTTACCTACTGCCCTCTGTTGGTTAGGCAACTAGCCGCGCCGCCTAGAGCAGTCGGCCGCGACCTCCTCGGCTCCAGCCCGCCTTCGGTCTTCGTGGGGCGGGTCGGCTACCCCAAGGTGAGGCTGTACCCCTCCGCCCCTCCCCAGCTCGGCGACACGTCGATATATGAAGACCCGCCGCGGTGGCTCGGCCTGCCTCTGGAGAGGTTACTCGCCATGCGTCTCTCCCTCTACCGCGGGTATGTGGAGGCCTCTGTGGAGGATGCCGCAGACCCGCCGAGGCTTCTGCAGGAGGTCCAGCTGTTGGCCCTCTCCGGGTGGCCGGTGGACGTCGAGATGAAGTTCGCCAAGGAGCCGCGGGGGGCCTACTTCAGCGAGTACGCCCCTCCCATGGGGCCCGCCGCGCCTGCGGCTGGGCTTAGGCTGGCTGAGGAGCCCAAGCCCCCGAAGCCGCTGGAGAGGGCCTACTATGACACAGACCTCAAGGCCCATGAGGCGGTGGTGGAGCTGTACCGAGCCGGGGTGGAGGTTTCCGCCATCTCGAGGGCCTTGGCGGCGGGTGCGCTTGGGGCTAGGCGGAGGCGGCTTGTGCCGACGCGGTGGGCCATCACGGCCGTGGACAAGATAGTGTCCGACTTCCTCGTGGAGAGGATCAAGGGGTTTAGGGAGGTGGACGGCTACTACCTCTACGTCCGCCGGGTTTACAACAACCTATTCCTGGCCATACTGGTGCCGTCGAGGTGGGCCTACGAGTGGGGCGAGGCCTTTGAGCCCGGCACCACCTGGAACCCAGGCCCCGGCTTGGCCATAGAGTCCGACTACGAGCTGTACAGAGGCCGGAAGGAGTATCCCGAAATCGGCGGCTGTTACTACGCGGCGAGACTCGCCGTTGCAGAGGCTCTGCACAGAATGAGGCGGCAGGCGGCGGCTATGCTGTGGCGGGAGGTGTACAAGGGCTTCGCCACGCCGGTGGGCGTCTGGTGGGTGCGGGAGAACGTAAGGGCTTTGTTTAGAGAGGAGCCTGCCCGCTTCGACACACTTGACGACGCCCTCCAAGCCGCCTCCTACCTCCTCAAGGTGCCCATGGAGAGGTGGCTCTCGGCGTCGCGGCTTATCCACATACTCAAGTCAAGGCTTGCGGGCTACGGCGAATAAGAGGGGGAACCTCCTCTCCACTGCCACGTCGAACTCCGCGGAGAGCACGTCGCGGAGACACTGCGCAGTGCAGCCGTGGCTCCCCACCAGCGGGATCCTGGCCTGGTCCGCCTCCACCACTAAGAAGTAGCCGCCGGGCTTGAGGACGCGCTTGACCTCGCGGAGGGAGGGGCCGTGGTCGCCCCAGTGGTGGAGGGTGAAGAGCGCCACGGCGGCGTCGAAGGCCTCGCCACGTAGCGGCAGGAGGAAGCTGACCCCCGCAACGCTTACGCCCCTCGCCCTGGAGTACCTCAACATGGGGGGCGACGCGTCTACGCCAACCGCGTCGTAGCCGGCGGAGATGAGCTTCTTGAGCAACGCCCCGACGCCCGGCCCAATCTCCAGCAACCTGCCGCCCGGCGGCACGAGGCGCTTGACGGCCTTCAGCGACGCCGCATACGCCCACTCGAACGCCCCTATAGATACCAGAAAGTTGTAAAACGCCGAGGTGGCTGGGCCAAACCGCTCAAACTCCACAGCCGCCACCCGTCCCCCCTATTAAAATCTTTGTTCGCGCCCAAGGCAACTGCGTAGAGCGAAATGCGGGGATCCGCCGCCGCGGCGGACCCTCGGAGAAACCGCCCGGACCTGCTGAGGGGCATGAAGGCCGAGGTTGCGCTAGGCCGTGCCAGAGGGGTCGCCGGGGGTCAGCGGTCTGGAGTGCCCATAGCGGCGTCTCTGGGCATGGGCAACCGCGAAGGCGGGGGCCGGCTGGCTGGCGGGCAGGGAGAGGTGCGGAGATCCCCAGCGGGGTAACTCATTTATCTGGGTCATGTGTAGGTGTTGTGCGGCTTGTGATTGTGTCTAATCGGCTTCCCGTGACCGTAGTCATGCACGGCGGGAATGTGGAGCTTAGAGAGGCCGTGGGCGGCCTCGCCACGGCGATTAAGTCCTTCCTCCGCGCCTCCGAGGGGGGAAGGGCGCTGGGGTTCTCCAAGGTGCTGTGGGTGGGGTGGTCCGGCGTGAAGGCCGAGGCGGAGACGGCCGAGGTTAAGAAGAGGCTTAGAGAGGTGGGACTGGTCCCGGTGTCTTTGACGGGGGAGGAGGTGAACCTCTTCTACGAGGGGTTCTGCAACGCCACTTTGTGGCCGCTTTTCCACGGCTTCACGGTGTACACCGTGTTTGAGGCCAAGTTTTGGGACGCCTATGTGAGGGTTAATCAGAAGTTTGCGGATGTCGTGTCCTCCTTGACTGAGCCTGGGGACTTCGTCTGGGTGCATGACTACCACCTCATGCTCCTCCCGGCAATGCTCCGGGATGCGTCTCCGGAGCTGGCGGTGGGGTTCTTCCTCCACATACCTTTCCCTCCTGCCGAGATCTACCAGCTCCTGCCCCCCTCGTGGAGAGCCGCCCTGCTGGACGGCGTCTTGGGGGCCGACCTCGTGGGGTTCCACGTCCACGAGTACGTCAACAACTTCCTGAGGGC
>Ga0326762_1000905_pt1 | contig 11564 bp, 12 predicted proteins | sample NORPS_S_FD_207669 | JGI IMG/M metagenome (GOLD analysis project Ga0326762, IMG submission 207669) | Hot spring sediment microbial communities from Norris Geyser Basin, Yellowstone National Park, WY, United States - NOR.PS_S | ecosystem: Environmental > Aquatic > Thermal springs > Near-boiling...
CAGAAGATGCCTCCCTATCGGGCCAGATAACCTCGGCCAGCCAAGCGGCTGTCAATATACGCTTTGTTTTCGCCGTTGCCTCCAGCTTTACCTTAGTCCCGCAGTTTTAAGAGTTTAGCACCTACAGCAGTTGTGGTTAAAATTTATAAATTCGCATGCGAATTCGAATTCGATGTTAATTGAATTAGTCTTATTGGTCTTGGCAACCGTCGCGGTCGTCATCTTTTTATTACTAGGCCGCGTGACTCGCTTGTTCGGCTTCGGCTGTAGAAGCGTCGTAGGCATCCCCTCTACAGATAAAATCGTTTTTGTAAGTCGTGTAGACGACTGCGTAGTTAAGAAATACTTAGCGAAAGGCTGGAAACCGATTGAAGTGGGCGGAGTGTCTCTGCTACAAGAGAGATCCAGAGATAACCCATGATTGAAACTCTTATTGAAATAATTACTAAGACCGATCTCACAACATATGGTCCTGTCGGGCTAGTGTTAATTATACTGCTGATCGTGGCGTATGAATTAATAAGAGTTAGAAAAACATTAACCCCGATCGTCAACAGTATAGTTTTTTGTTCTGTCTATACTCTTAACCGAACTTAGAGCTAGGAACATAATACCATATGAAGTGTTCAGAGATGCCTTAGACAAGCTTCTGAAGCCACATGAGGTGGTGACCCTTATGCGTGCTGGGGAGGTCGCTAGGAAGGCAAAGTCCAAGCACCTACAGGATATCGAAAAGGCTAAGGCTATTCTGAGCAAGAGAGAGCTAAGTGAAGAGGACATCGCTGAGCTTAATCGCATTGCTCATCTGATTTTTTACGAGTGGAAAAGGAAAACTACGCGTGGCGACTTGTTAACGGCGTACATTCTTCTGCGACTAATTGTCTCCTCTCGGCATTCCGGGGAGTCAGCTCAGCGAAGTCAAACTTCAGAAGGCGCCAAGAGTTAACAGGCGATGCATACTGGGTCAAAGGAGCCTAAGGAGTTTATCTCAACAATAGGTCTGCCGTTATAGGCTCTGCTAACTTCACTAGAAGTGGTATTAAGAGATCTGTAAGACAGTCTCATCTTTATATTGCACCTTAAGGTGAAGGGCGTGTATGTGGAGGACTTTGTCAGCGCCGTCTCCCGGTGGGTGGGGGATGACGTGGGTAGCTTGCGCCGCGGTGTCGTTGTCTTCGTGTCGCCGGGCTCCTCCCGTTTTGAGGTGGTGAAGCGTCTGCGGGAGCTCGTGGATGTGGTCTATGCCTACAGGGAGGGGGCCGGCGTCTCTAAATATCAAGACGTTGAACAGCTCGCGGAGGCAGTGGCTGAGGAGTTTAGGAGGGCTGAGGATAAGCCGGTCTACCGCGTGGCCGTGATGCCCCGAAGCACCCTAGACGCCATCCTGCTGGTGAAGAGGCTTAACGAGGCGAAGAGGGAGGATCTACAGGTGAAGATCCTCTACCTGCCAAAGTACTACACCGAGGCGGCGGGAAAACTGGAGGAGGAGTTGCGGGCCCTCGCCGAGGTGGAGCACAGCAGACTTAAGGCTGTGGCAAGAGGCGAATACCGCGGCATCTCGCCCAAGCCGCTGAGGGGCTGGGATGAGGAGAAACTGAGAAGACTTCTGGAGGCCAAGAAGACGCTGGAGGAGCTGAGCCCAGGCAGGCTGGGGCTTAAGGACGTGCTTGCAGAGGCCTTCGGGAAGGTCCTCAAGGCGGCGCCGGGGGCCGCCGTGGCCCTTGCCCTAGGCGACCTCCTGGGCTACGCGTTCGGCGGCTTTGCCGCCGAAGGGCTGAGGAGGCTGGCTGAGAGGCTGGCGGAGAAAACCGGCCTGGAATTCATAGAGAAGCTGGCCGACTCGGTGCTGGAGGGCTGGGGGCGGGACGAGGTTAAGGATAAGGTGGCGGCGGGCATCGCCAAGTTGCTGAGGAGTGCGGAGAGGGCGGCTGAGGTTCTAAAAGACGGCGAGGTGGCCGACGTCCTTGAGGCCTTCCTCGACCAGCTAGCGCTGGAGTGGGGGATGGACGACGAATCCTTCACCGTCTTCGTGGAGAATCTGGCCCGCCTCAAAAGTGGACGCATAGCAACCGAAGACGACTTGGAGAGGTTGAAGAAGGAGCTCGCGGAAAGGCTTAAGGAAGTGTACAGAGAGCTTGAGGGGAGGCTGGCGCCTCTGGGGGTTGTTGCCGGCGTGTACCACGTGCCGGAGCAACTGGGTGTGTATTTCGGCGACGGCGAGATATACGTGGGGAACGTTTTGGCGAGGGAGCGCGCGGTCTACGTGGAGCACCCCGCCGAGGAGGCTTTGGCAGAAAGGCTAGGCCAGCGTCAGCTGGTGGTGGTGCGCGGCCCTAAGGGAGAGGGGAAGTCGGTACTCACGAAAGTGGCCCTGGCGAAGAAGATCGTAGGCGACCGCGCCGTGGTGGTAGAGGTAACAGAAAGAAATGTGGCTAAGTTGAAGCAGGTAATAGATGAGATTAGGGGGGCGGGTAGGGAGCCCATCCTCTACTTCGACCTCTCCCAGCCGGGGCACTACCCGCAGAGGCCTTGGGAGGAGGCTCGGCATATGCCGCTCAGCATTGAGGAGCTCGCCCTCCTGGAGGCCGTGGGGGCCGTGGCGCGTGACAAGGGGGCGGCCGGCGTGGTGGTGCTGAGCGACGACACGTACACGCGTGCGAGCGATAGGCTGGGGGAGCACGCGGCCGTTGAGGTGCGCAGCGACGACATCCTCTTTCTGCAGAAGCTGGTGGAGAGCTACAGCGGTTGCCCGGGCGAGACGGCAGCTGAGGTGGCTAAAGAAGTCGGGAGGTACAACGGCAACAGAGCTTTGGCGGCGGCGTTGGCGGGAGACTGGCTGAAGAGGGAGGGCTGTCGGCGGGAGGCGGTGGCTGAGGCGTTGAGGAGGGCACAGGGCAGGGCTGTGGACTTCGCCCTGGACTACATCTGGTACGCGGTGCTGGGAGGCGATAGGAAGAAGGCAAATGTCTATGCCCCGCTGATCGTGCTTAGAGGGCTGATGGGGCCTATACCTGTGAAACTCGCCGAGGGGATCTTGGTAGATCTTGGAAAGAGCAGTGACGAAGTCAGAGGTAGCGAAGTGGTGAGGTGGTTTGCGAAGTGGCACCACAGCACGCTGGAGGAGGCGATAGAAGAGGCGGCGCGTTCGGCCCGAGAGAGGAAGAAGATAAAGCCTGAAGAGCTTCACCAAGCGCTACTCAACGGCTTTGATGAATTAATAATGAGTGGTTTATTGGTGGAAGTTAAAGAGATGGGGATAGGCTCGCCTTCGGAGAGAATTCTTGGTTTAATGAGGAGAGGGCTCGCTGGTGATATGTCGCGACTTAGCGAGGAGGAGAAACGTAGGTGTGCGAAGAGGGCGGCTCTCGTCCTCGGCCGCGCCTTGGCTGGGCATCCGCGGTTGCCTAGGCGGGGGGATCTGCGTGAGGAGGCAGAGGCTGTGTTGGGCGAGGCGCTTGACTCCTGCGTGGTGGATGACTACATGACGGCGGACGGCATGGTCACGCCCCTCGCCATACTGCTCGTGGCGTCTATCTACGGAGCCGCAGGGGTTCTTTACTTGGAGGGAGCGCCGGCGGAGGCGGCGAGTATGTTGCGAGGAGTGGCTGGCATATTCTCGCCGCTTGTCTCCGCCGCCGGCATGATCGGTCTCAAGACCTCGAAGGCGTTGGTAGATAGCTTGAGAAGGAGGGGGTTTACGCCACCCGAGGCCTTTTACGCCTTGGGCCTTGCCGCGTTGGCCGCCGGGGCTGAGGCGGATGGGGAAACGGCCGACCTGCTGCTCTACGCGGCGTCCTTCGCGGTGCATGAGGTGGGCCATCTGGCAGCCGTGTTGCCGGTTTTGGCGGCGCTGAGGCCTCTGGGCGAGAAGGCGCCCCATAGGTACGTCGTTATGCTGGCCGCCGCCTCGGAGCTGACGTGGCTGGATCAAGAAACCGCACAGTACGTCTACGACGCGTTGCAGCAACTCAGGAGCCGCCTCCTTGAGGCGGAGCGCCGCTGGCCCCTGGTGGAAGCTATCAACGCCTACTCAAACCTGTTGGCAAAACACTTGACACACATCAAGGATCGTTGGAAAGACGCGGTAGTGGATATGTGCCGGCTGTACGGCGAGGTTAGAAAGCGCGGCGCCGCGGCGGCGCCGAATGACGGCCTCTCGGCGCAACGCCCGCTCGACGCCGTAGCTGAGGCGCACGTGCTGGCTGTGGCTTTGGAACGTGACGTCTTGGCGCCGCTCGTGCGGAGGCACTGCGGCCTAGGCAACCTCGTAGAGGAGGCCGGGGCCGTGAAAACGACTCTGGAGGAGGCGGCCCGTCCGGACAAGCTGAGAAAATTCGTGGAAAGCGACGCGGACTTCGCCGAGTGGGTGACAGCGCGTAGCGCCACAGGCAACGCCGGGGAAGTGGTCGAGGATTTGAGGACTTGGTTCACGTACGAGCTGGCCCGCTACAAGCTGAATCACGCCATTAACGAAAGGGGCGAGCTAGACGCGGGGAAGCTGGAAGAGGCCGCAGGGGAGTTCGAAGAGGCGGCGAAGATACGCAAAAAGCTGAAAGACTGGGACAACTACCTCGCCGGTCGCAGTTTTGCTCTTAGGGCCCGCGTCCTCGCCGCGGGGAGCTGGGGAGAGCTTCTCGAGAGAGCTAGGGGCTTCCGGGATCTGTGGCGGGAAGCGGAGGAACACCGTGAACCAACCGCCGACTATTTATCGACGGCGGCCAGCATACTCGGCAAGTGTCTGGTCTACCTGGCGGCATCCGGCGATAGGAAGAGGGCGGAGGATCTGCTGAAAGAGTGGCAGTGGATACTGGACTACGACCCGGGGATCCCCGTGGTTGCTCGGCTTATGCTTAAGCTTTTCGGCGTGGGGGAGGAGGCGAGGCAGGAAGAGGTTGTGGATACGTTTAGGCCACAGCTTTCACCGGAGTTTCGGCCAGCTTTATTAATGCTGGCTGGCCGCCTGCAGAGAGACGAAGCCCATAAAGAATGCGATGAATTATTCAACGCCCAATCACCCAAGGCCGTACTCTGCGTTGACGCCGTGGCGGCCGCCGCAGGAGATCAAGAAGTCGCCGAGAGGTTAAGATTATTTATAGGTGGTTTAGTCATAGGTTTAGGATTAGTTAAAGGGAACAAGGTGCCGGAGGCGCGTTCCTTGCTGAATAGGGCGGACGGGAGGACCCTGGTGGAAGTCATGGCACCTGGAGACTCTCAGGCACGGCTTGCCTTCATGTTGCTGGCGGCTGTGGAGGGTAGGGCCGACGCGGTTAGGTTGCACAGCCTGTGGGGCTCTGCGGCGTATAAGGGCACAGTGCTTCAGCCGCTTTTCCGTGCCGTCTACGAGAGCTGTGGCGACTTAAACAGCGAGGAGTGCAGGCTGGCTCTGTTAAAGCTGTACTACCTCCACTACTAGCGGCGCCTCACGCGGCTGGGCCTTCCTCGAGGCGGTTGGTCTCAAGTCCTTTTGCGTTTTGTAGCCGGCGGCATAGCCGCCTCTCCAGCTCTGGCGCCCTTGCGACATCCTCATTAGTTCTGTGGTGTATCTCCTGCGGCTTCTCGCCGCGTGCCTCCGCCGGCTTACGCGGTGGACTGTAGGTCGCTGGCCGTGGGCTCCACGGCATATGGCCAAATGGCTTTCCAGCAACAGTCTCTCCCTTGCAATCCTCGCCTCGATGGCGCATCTCGTGGAGGTGTTTTCTACCCCTTCTCAACAGTGTGTAGGCCCCCTCTCCGCCGGCCTCCACTCGATGGCTAGGGGCGATGTGTGCATAGGGGCTCTACATGCATTCGGCGCGAGATGCACCCACCCGCCCCTTGCCTCCGGCGTCCTCAACGCCCTAATACGTCGCCAAGACGCGGTGCCGTCCAGCCAATATATAGGCAATCAGAGCCTCAACGGCTCCGCCAGACAAGAGGTCTTGCCTAGACTTCGCCGCAACTGCGGCGAAAACAAAAGGAATAGGGAGTATTACCAAAGTATGGCAAGCCATCTTAAATGGAGTATTACATGAACATTACTAAAGTATGGTAAGTGTCTTAATGAAACGTCGGGAAGAATAGCGTGTATTACAAGATTGTGACAAGCTTCCCTTATAAAACGTTGACGTAAATGTATACGTCGGGACGGGGGCTGGGCATGACCGAATTGTGAGCCGCTGATCTTGATGAGCGCTGGCCACAGACCCAGTCCCCGCCCCTCATATACGTGTTACGTACGGGTTTTTAACAAGATTGTCGGTGTGGAGGTAATATTGAGACCGGAGGCTGTTGTTCGTCATCGTATCTGTTTGTATACTTCTGTTAGACTCAGGGACTGGCGCCGCTACTCTAGCCTCTCCACAGCCGTGGCGCCGTCTCCATAACGCTCCACGCCAAAGCGTCTATCGCAGGGGTCTAGCAGATCCTTCGCCATCGAAGCACCTCATCCAGCTATAAACCGCGCCTGTACACACGCCTGCCAGCGACTAGAACCGCGGGCGTTGAGAAGCTTCTGCGTCTATGCGGCGGCCCCACTGGGAGAGACACTTCACAAAAACTATCAAGTTGCATGTAATACATTTCTATATTATGTTTTGAGGAAGTTTTGGAGAGGTGTGTCTTGTCTGTGTTTGGTATAACTAGTGTATTTTTTAGAGAGCATCTTCTTGGCGTTGTGTATGTTCATGCGCCGCGGCGCGTCTGCGCTGGAGGCGGCGGAGCCGGCCGCGTTGCTGTCCGGCAACGTCTCAGCATACGCGGGGCTATGGTCTGTAGGCCGCTTGTAGATCCCTCCATATTGATCCACCGCGACCCACGTGCTTGGGAGGAGCTGTTGGGCTGGAGGTGCGTGGAGACGGTTATGCGCAAGATGAAGTTGCTCGGCGTGGGGGATCCCTACTCTCTGGTGGACTTCTTCTTCGAATATCCACAGAGCTCGCCTGACCTCCTCCTCAGCGTCAAGTTCGAGGGGGAACACGGAGAGGAGTGGAGGATGTATGTGGAGAGGCGCCGTTTGAGCTTCGGCGCCAGGATGAGGTTCCCCCGCATAGACGTGGGGGAGGAGCTTCCTGGCGTGAGGATTAGGCTCTCCCCAGCCGCCCTCCTACTCCCCTTCGACAGATATAGAGAGAGGTGGCGGAGAGATGCATACACCTTATACAAGGCAACGGGAGGCGTGATACCGACCAGGACCCACCCCCACTACTACCTCAGCCAGCTCTTCCCCCAGGAGCTGAGGGCCCTCGCCGCAAGGGGCTACGTCTGGGCGGCCAACACGAAGAGCGAGGGACGGCGCAACCACGCCCTCGCCGAGTGGCTCTACTGGCTAGACCACGCCAGGATGCCCCACATCGACTTAATGCTCGGTAGGTTCATCTCCAGATCTCCCATTGACAAAGTTATAAAAAACGCCGAGGGGGCCTCGGCGGAGCGACGGCAGTTTCGGCGCGCCAAAACTGCCGCCACTACGGCGGACGTTCCCGGCGTTGTTGTTTATATTCGTAAAGGGGTATGACCCAGCTCAGTCCTATAAAATCTGAGGATTTAAAAAGATTTCTCTCGGGCTGGGAGCGGCGGGAGGCGCCGCCTCCCCCCGGCGTCTACGTGGTGGAGGAGCTCTACAGCGGGCGGCTTGTGGAGGAGTACTGCGCCAGGTACCACCTCATATACCTAGTGGCTGTATACGACAGAGACGGCACGTGTCGAGACCTCTACCAATGTTGCTCCTCGCCGCCTGGGGAGGACGGCGGAATCGCCAGCCGTTGCTTCATATTCGGCGACGTGGAGTGGCGGGAGGAGCTGGCGGAGAAGTGCCGCGTCGAGACGTACCTCTACAGATTTGGCGACATACGGGACGCGCTTAGAACTCTTCTAGAGTTCGGCATGCATGTAAAGGGCATTCCCTGTACCTACTTCTCTCTACCTGTACTCAAGGTGACTGGGTGGTGTGAGGTGGACCCCATCTGTTGCGACGTCTCAGCCGCCAGGGAGAAGCTGGTAGAGAGCGCCTCCCAGAGACTAGACACGTCCTCCTCGCCGCGCCGCGGGGAAGGCGACGAGACAGACGGCTCATCTGGAGGCGGCGGGGGAACCGTAGAAGGGCCCCACTCCAAGGGAGGGGAGTTGGCAAATAGCGCGGAAACCGGCGGCGGGTGCGGAGAGCTTATACGCCGCGCGGCCGAGGCCCTGGGGGCCGATGTAGACCGCCTCAAGACGTGCCTATGCCGCTGGTAGAGTCTCTGCTTGGGGAGTGCAGGAGGAGGGAGGTGGCGGAGGCCCACCTCCGCCTATGCGCCCTCCTTCTGATGTACAACAGCGTGCCGGGGAGGGGCGTGGTGTACCTCCGCACCACGGCGTATAGAGTCCCCGTGCAGAAGTTGCTTGACGACATGGCGGGGCTGACCGGCGATGACAAGAGAGGCCTCATGCAGAAGTTTATGAAGGCAGTGGGGGAGGCAGTGGCGGAGCTGAAGAAGGAGCTGGGCGGCGTGGCCTCGGCCGAAAACCTCCGCAAAGCCCTCCTCAGGCGCCTACTGGAGGAACTTAGAAAACTGACGTAACCCATTTCTACCCGCCCTCCTCCTCCCGGCATGATCCCCGGCGTCGTGGCGAAGGCTTGTGCAGAGCTCGGCGCCGCTGCCGACGTCTTCGCCTTCTACTCACCCCTCCGCCACACGCCGGCTCGCAGAGCCGTGGAGGCGCTGGAGGCGCTTCTGGAGGGGGCCGACGCCAGCTCCTTCTTCAAGACCGTGGATTGGGACGTCTTCCCCGTCCCCCCGGCCGTCAGAAGGCTCGCTGGTGAGCGCCCCAGCTGGCGTAGGGCTGTGGCGGCGGCCTTCTTCTCTGCCTTTTTTCTCATGCAGAGGGGGAGGAGACTCGGCGGGGAGCTGGGCTTCGTGTTGTGTACATGGGTTGACGAGGAGTGGCAGAGGAGGCCCCGGCACCCGGCGTGGAGGGTTGTGGAGGCGGTGGATCCAAACGCAGAATACCGCCTTGAGCAACTGGAGGCCTTGGGGCTGCCTAAGCTGTATCTGAGGAAGGTGTGGAGGAGGGCCTCGGCCTTCGGCTGGCCCGGCGAGACTAGATACGGGACGCATCTAATCCTCGCCGCCCTCACCACCCTGCTCAAAAACGACGAGGAGCATTAACCGCCGTAATACAAAACGCCGGATTCACAATACCCCACCGACTGCGGCGTAATATAAGATGCGGGATTCATAATACTCCGCTTAACCGCGGCGTAGTATAAAACGGTGGTTTCATAACACGGCGCCGCTGTATAATACTCTACACCGGCTTCATACTACGCCGCGCTACGGTTTATCCCCCATCTCCTTTCTCCATCTGTGAAGAAGGCGAAATGCGTCACAGTTGACGCCTCCCTTGTGACTGAGGCCGAAGAGGTGGCGGCTAGGCTGGACACCACCTTTTCAGCCCTCGTGGAGGAGGCGCTGAGACGCCTCCTCAGACAAGAGGAGGCGTGGAGAGGCGTAGAGGAGAAGCTCACCAACATCGAGACGCTCCTCAGACAATGTCTAGAAGAGGCCCGGAGAGAGCCGCCGGAGTCTCGGCCAGACCGAAGAGACCAAGCACCTCCGCCCCAGCTCAGCGACAACCTGTGGATCAACATACTGAGAAGGCGGGGCTAGGGTTTATCCGCACCCCACCGCGTTGAGACCCGTGATAATCCTCGTGACGTCTCTCGACGGCGGAGTAGGCAAAACCACACTGGTCGCCACTATGGCATACCACGCCGCGGTCTCTCGCCGCCAACCCGTCTTGCTGATCGACGCCGACTGGGAGAAGGCAGAACTCTCCCAACTCTTCCGGGCGGAGTACGCCCCCGGCTGGCTATCGCCTTTTTTGCGGGGGGAGGAGCCCACCGTCTACAAGATACGCGACGGCCTCTTCCTGATATCTGGCTACGACGCCGCGGAGGCCTACCAGCTCTACGACTTCCAAATCTCGGAGCTGGAGCTCGCGCTTGAGGCATGGGTGGAGAACATGCCGGCCTTCGCCGCCTCGCGGGGCCTGCCCCCCGCGGCCATCATCGACACTACGCCGACGCTTAGGCTCAGCTTCTTGACCAGACTCAAGGAGAGGGGCGTCAAGATTCTCTTCGTCGCAGACGTGAGGGCGCTGGGCCGCGTGTCGGACGTAAAGGCTGAGCATTATGCGGCGTATTTCAAGCTGGCCGACGCCGTCGTGGTAAACAACACGTCATTCTTCACCCGCAACACCGCCCCTTTCACAATACGCAGAATCTCCACGCCCAAAGACCTCCACTGGGAAGCCGTGGCGAAAAACATCCTCCGCAATAGACACAACAAGAAGACAATAGAGGCCCTCCTAGACAAGGTTTTTCCCTTCTCCCTACAGGCGGGGGTATGATACTAAACTTCAAAAAAGGGTCACAAATCCTAGGCAAGAAGATAGCCGACCTAGACACCGGCGAGCCGACTCAGGCGGCGTCTCTGCAACCAGCGGCACAGCCCACGGCTTCTTCTCCCCAGCCGGCGCTGGCCGCCGCCTCTCAGACCGTAGCCGCCGAGCCCGCGGCTCCTCAGCCTGGGGCTTCCGCGTCTCAGCCTTCTGAGGACTGGAGGGATCTCTTGGTGAGGCTGCTTTCTACGGCGCCTGAAGATGTGGCGCAGAAGCTTGTGGGGTGTCTAGACAGGGAGGTGATCACCAAGGCGTTGGAGAAGAAAAACGACCCCTATCTAAAAGTAGCCCTAATGCTCCTAACAAAATGATAAGAATAGGTTTTGCCTACATCAAGGGCGGGACGGGGAAGAGCACTCTTGCGTCTTCGGCTGTGCTCTACCTAAACGCCGCCGTGGCCGCCGCCGGCCTCATCGACGCGGCGCCCATACCGGTGGCCTCCCTCCTCCTGGCGGCGGGGGTCCAGCCCGGCGTATACGCGGGGAGGGAAGACGTGCCGGTTGCCGTGACGCGTACGCCGGAGTCGCTGGATGCGGCGTTACGCGCCTTGGAGAAGATGAAGGTGTCTATTGCCGTGGTGGACCTCCCGCCTATGCCGAAGACCCCTAGGCTGGACGTTGCTGTGGTTGTGGCAGATGGGCCGGGGTTGGAGTTTCTGCCAGAGTTCAAAGCCGACGCCGCCCACGTGGTTCTGGCGGCAAATATGGTGGATAAGCTAGACGGCAGATACAAAAACCTAGCCAACTCAGCAGTCGCACTGCCCTACTCCTCCGCGGTGGCTAAGGCATACGCCAAGCTCACACCCCCCATATTGCCCCACCACCCTAAAGCCGCGTCGCTTGGCCGGTGGAAGAAGGCGTTTCTCGCCCTTATGAACAAGGTGGCGGAGCACGTGAAGAAATGAGGCGTATGGACGTCTTCACGAGGGTGAGGGAGGTGGTTCGGCGTTTGTGGAGGGTGTTTAGGGCGAGGGATGTGGTTGAGGTGGTGAGGGTGCTTTCGCCCCGCTTTGACGAGAAGGTTCAGAAGAAGGTGGACGAGGCGGCGGCGAAGCGGTCGTGGTCTTACCACCTCTTCTGGTGGAGGCTGGACCGGGTGCCGTTTTGGGTGAGGAATTTGTTGATGACGGCTGAGAAGGGGCTGGA
>Ga0326762_1000907_pt1 | contig 11555 bp, 9 predicted proteins | sample NORPS_S_FD_207669 | JGI IMG/M metagenome (GOLD analysis project Ga0326762, IMG submission 207669) | Hot spring sediment microbial communities from Norris Geyser Basin, Yellowstone National Park, WY, United States - NOR.PS_S | ecosystem: Environmental > Aquatic > Thermal springs > Near-boiling...
ATAATTGGTTCCAAGCATACGATAATATGAATATATTTTTCTTAATGAATGGAAATATATTTAATTATTCGCTCGCTTCAGAAAGATATAGCTGGGATGGAAAAAGTGCATATGCAATACCACCAAACCCACCAACCTCTACAAATACAATAACAGGAGAACCAATATTTGTACAATCATACATAAATGCGTATAATACGGCGTTTAATCAACCTTTAAATCGCCAAAACGCTTTGTATCATTATGTTAGATTTTCTTCTAGTGATGTGAATGTCAACTTTGTACCTGGAACTTTTGGATATGATGAAGAATATAGTAAGATTGGAGAAAGGTTTTTTATAAACTCTCTAACAAATAGCATTAATAATTATATAGGAGCTCCTTATTTATTTGTTTCAGCAGGTTCTGGGGGTGGTTCTGGTTTTATGTATTTGAATTGGATTATAGTAACGTATGGAGTACCTAATGTTGTAAATGTATCTTAAAAATTGTTAAAAAATTAATTAGATGAATTATATACTTGAGATGAAGAGGCAAAAGAAATAGCCGAACCCGAAGGTATACCAACACCATATGGAATTATTGTCTTATTAGGTAGTACTAAAACATATCCTCCACTAAAAGATCCATAATATTGTTGATATAGTTTTGTTTGGTATGCCACTGCTCCAGTTAAGTTTTGCCATTTAAATACTGGTGAATCTCCTGGTAATACTGCTGCATATGTTCCTGGTGTATTTATTGCCGCTACAAACTTATTTACCCATCCTTGATATGTATAAAATCCAGCCACATTTCCTTCGTTTATTTTATTAGCATCTATTACATAATATGTTTGCCCATTTATTGTTACTTGCATAATTGGTATTTGTCCTTTAATTGCATAGAAATCTTGTAAAGGTACATATGGTTGATTATTTACTGGATCGATTTTTCCAACGAAATCATTATTTAATTTAACTATTTGATTATGATTTTGAATTATTGTATCTGAGTATTTACCATGCCATACTGCATTATGTATTACATTTCCATTATCTAATATTAAATCACCTTTAGGATCTGTATGTCCTTCGTAATTTATTACGCCTTTTGGTACAAATCCTTGATATCCGTTGGGAGATCCTACGTATTGTATATTTTCTGAAGGTCCACGTATTCCAATTAATGCAAGTAGTGCAAAGGCGGCGATGACAATAGGGATTAATGCGTATCTAACCTTGTTTCTGCTATGTGGGTTTGTGGAGGCGGCGCCGCCGTGCCCTCTCAAAACCATAAAACTAGAAACCACCCAGCATAAATATAGTTTACCCTCAGCCGCCCCCGCCGCCCTACTGTAAAAATCTTCAGCGCAACAAGAAACCTCAGATCCTTGACTACATACACCTCCTGTAAAACGCCGAAGAAGAAACAATACGGGGAAGAAGTGGAAGTTTAGAGGCGGCTTTTCGCCCGCCTAGCCACGGTATTCTGCTTCACAGCTTTATCTCTCAACGCCGAGGTCCGCCTCCAACGTTGCGGAAAGCCGACGACGGGTTTTGTGTTGAGGAGAAGGCCACCTCCCCGCCGGCTCGCCGTGTTGCTGACACTGCCGTAAGCCACACCCAACAACGCCCTACAAACACACCTCCAGCATCAACAACACCACCAAGCCCACGACCACAAAACACACATACCTAAAAACCAAATAGAGAACCAATAAAAGACAGCAGAAAGCAGTTTAAGACGCCGAATTTTTTGAATTAGTTTAGAAGTCCTAGGCTTGGCCTTAAGCTGTTGCTCCAGCTGAACCTTAGATGCAAAACGCCGCACGGCGCATACGCCGCATCTCCACACACCACCGCCTTAAGCGTTAGAAATATAAACCCACACCAACTTCAGCACAGACCCCCACAGGCCGGACACCCAACGCCTCCACCCGGCCCACACACCCCTCCCCTCTTTATGGACAGGCTAGTAGAGGCAGTAGCCGCCTACCTGTGCTGGCACAGGAGCGTGGGGCTTCTCCGCCTCACCCTCGACCTTACGCGGCGTAGGCCGGAACTATTCGCCGAAATAGGCGCCGTGGAAGTCGCAAAGGGCGCCGTGGCCCCACCTACGCCCGGCACAGATGCCTGGTGGCGCGCAGTCGCCGCCGTCAGAGAGGCGGTATATGCCTTGCGCGAAAGGGGGCTTGTCCAGTACGTGAAGGAGGCTGAGGTGGTCAACTGGACGGGCCCGCCGTGTTGACAACTCGACATGCGCCCAGCTCTTCAGAACGGCGAAGAATGGCGTTCTTTCCCGCCTCACCCCTCTCTTTTCTTTCTTCGGAGCGCCGAAGAACGGCGTCTCGTCTCTACCCAACGCCGAATGAAATGAATGTAAAGCGTTGTTCCAAGCCGACCGCCGAAAAGACAAAAAACCGAAGAAAAACTTAAAAACCCGCAAGAACCAAGAACACAAGCTCCAGAATCTCAAGAAGGGTTGAAACAGCCCAATATCCACATGTGTCGTCTGGCACTATCTTGTCAACCAGAATCTCAAGAAGGGTTGAAACATACAGCCAGAGGCCGCCGGTAGCAAAAACGACGCGCTCGCACACCAGAATCTCAAGAAGGGTTGAAACTAGTCGCCCTCAGACGTCCTCAGCGCAAACCTTGGCATCAACGGACCAGAATCTCAAGAAGGGTTGAAACCTTAATTACCGCAACGCCGTCGGCCCATTTCGGCATCTTCTCCCCAGAATCTCAAGAAGGGTTGAAACGTAGCAATTGCCTTGATCATTTTCCTCACATCTAGTGGACTCTCCAGAATCTCAAGAAGGGTTGAAACGATTATCGCACGCAACGCCTCTGAGTCGTTCACAAATCCGCCAGAATCTCAAGAAGGGTTGAAACGCCAACCGGCAGCCTGGTGTTTTGCATAAGCTCATCAGCCAGAATCTCAAGAAGGGTTGAAGCGGCTTTGTGAGTATGCCTGGCTCGAAATTATCTCTTAGAATCTTACTACATATCAACCGTCGATTAGCTTGCGGTACGTAGAGTGGCAAAGGTTAACGCCGTAGGCGTAGTCGTAGGCGCGGCGGCGCGTGTTGTCTTCTGCTTGAGCATCTAGTCCGCTGTTACATGTTTTTATGTTTGTAAATGGTTTTTGACATGTTTATGTGGCCGGCCCCGCCGCCCAGCCTCCGTCAGCCGCCTCCGTTTTCGTAACCGCTCTTTACATTCATCTATACATAATTTTTTATTGCTGTGTGATTCAGGGGTTGTGTTTAGGGAGTTGAGACTTGTCCGGGGGAGGCGGGTGGAGGTTGGGGAGGAGCGGAAGACGGGGAAAGCCGCCCAGGGCGGGGTTCAACGGGCCGCCGCAGAGCTGAGGGGCCGCCTAGAAAAACTGCCGGCGTAGGCCATGTACCTCTACGTGGGGAAGGTCAGAGTTGGTCCGCTTTCGGGCTACCTCTGGCTTCTCGGCAGTAGGCTTTACCTGAAGCTGGGGTGGCGCCCAAGCGATACATATTTTCTGGGCAACCTCTCCGACCCCCTTTCCCTAGCCGCCAGGCTCAAGCGGCTTATTCCCCGTCCAGTGGACGTCAGAAGGGCCGCCGTTGCGCTGGCAAGAGCGCTGGCGGCATCGCTCTACGTGGCGAGACGATGCAGAGACAGCCCCAGGTGGAAAATCCGCGTATGGGAGGCAGAGGCGGCGATATTGGACGCCGCGTCTACGCTGGCGTGGATATGGCCGGCGGCGCATAAAGCGCTGAGGAGAGAGCTAAAGAGGCTGGGAGAAGAGGCGCCGGTGTAGAGCCCGACGTCGTTGTTGAGCTCTTGGCCAGCGCCGCGGCCTCTGGCGGAGAAGCTTACGCAGATGCGCCAGCTTTAAGACGTGAACGACGGCGGCGGGCGGCTAAGCCGAGCGCTCCCTAGGTGAGAATCGCCAGCAAGCCCCCTCCACCAGAGCCGGCGAGACAGCCCACGCCGAATTCGCCCCCGGCAGCTAAGCAGAGAGCCGTAATTAACGTTGTCCCACTCCATCAACGGTTTCAACCCTTCTTGAGATTCTACCTGGGCGTAGACGCCAGCCGCTACAAGTCGCTCTACGAGGTGGTGTTTCAACCCTTCTTGAGATTCTACGCTGTAATTACAGGCAGAGGCGTCAAGATGAGGCTAGGCGTTTCAACCCTTCTTGAGATTCTACGGTAAGCAGGATGTGAAAAGTCTGGTTGATCAGTTGCTTGAGCTTTTTCAACCCTTCTTGAGATTCTACCCTAAATGGTGACATAGAGATTATAACCAGCGACGGACGTGTCAGTTTCAACCCTTCTTGAGATTCTACGCAGGCGCCGCCAACATACTGTTTAGCACCGAAACTGTTAACTAGTTTCAACCCTTCTTGAGATTCTACAAGATGCACGGCAACCTGCAGGGCTCATAGCTACAGTGGCGATGTATGTTTCAACCCTTCTTGAGATTCTACACATGTCCAGGCATATGGACGATGGCAGACTGCGGGCTAAGTATGTTTCAACCCTTCTTGAGATTCTACACATGTCCAGGCATATGGACGATGGCAGACTGCGGGCTAAGTATGTTTCAACCCTTCTTGAGATTCTACCGCTCGTGTGGTTGGTTGTTGTGGGTTTTTAAGTTTTTCTTTGGTTTTTTGTAGGTTCGGCGGTCGGCTTGGAACCACGCTTTACATTCATTTCACATGGTGTTGGGTAAAATCGACGCGCCATTCTTCGGCATTTTGCGAAAAGAAAAAACGAGAAAAAAGGCGGAGAAGCGCGCCGTTCTTCGCGGTGTTGATCGCGGATTGAGGCTTGTGGAGTGGTGGACGCCGCGGCTGTGCCGGGCTTTGGCTTCGCCAGTCGTTGTGTTGTCTCGACGCTGGTGAGTGCCTAGGTCGACGCGGCGGAGGGAGGCTGGAGCAGGCGCCGCGGAGGTCGTAAAGGGCGCTGGGCGTAGAGGTGTGGCGGGCCGCCGTATACGCTACGCGAGAGACCCAATACGTGAGGAGTCAGCTGGCCCGTCGTGTCGCGAAAAAGTCCTAGGCTATCTTCAGCTCCTCCAGCGGCTTGACCCACCTCTCCTCTCTCCGGTCGAATCTAAAGCCAAGCCTCCTGCATGTTTCGAGATACCTCTTGAACTGCCTCTGGTCCATAGGCGCAGTCCTCTTCACATAGACGTAGCCCTCCTCCATGCCGACGTAGACGGGGAGGCCGGAGAACTCCCTCCTCACCTCCTCCAAAAGACGCTCCAACCCGCTCTCTTCTTCGCCCCTACGCCGGCTGTCGTCAGACACAACGCTACGCCCCGCCGCGTCTGTTGCTGTCTTCTCCGCCGCCTCCGCGCTGGCCGTTTTCTCAAGCCTGTAGCCCGGCGCCGTGCCTTCAAAAACCGCCTCTACGCCCACGTCGAGGGCGGCTCTGCACCTAACGGCGACTACCTTTCCCTCTCGGTCCATAGCCGCCTCGATCTTCAGCAGAGGGACTTCAATTACTTCAAGCCTGAGGCCGTATAGGCGCTTCTCAGCCGTCTCGATAACTTCAGCCGCCTTTCCATCCTCGGCGAATAGCTTCTTGAGATGGGCGTAGACCGCCGTCGCAATCCTAAACCACTTGTCTTCGTACAGCATGTCTCTAATTGCAGACAGCTCCTCCGCCCGCGCGCCGACGCGCCTAGCCTCAGCCAGCTCTTTCTCCACTTGTTTAATCTCCGCTTCCACCTCCTCAGCCACACGCCGCAACAAGCCCTTAAGGGCTTCAAATTCCACAGATGGCCGGGGGGAGGAGTTTAAAACTTTCAGCTCTACGGAGGCAGACTACGTTGTATCACACTATACCTTAGTTATGGGCAACTCTCAATACTCATTAACAAGAATAATATAGAATGCGTCTACGGATGTTTAAGAATTCCGCCTTCTCCGGCGGAGGAGGTGCGAGGGGTTTATGAGCCAAGGAGGATGCGGAGGTCGGGCCTTGTCAGCCGTTCCAGAGTAGGAAAGCTCTCCTCGGCGGCGTTGCCCGGGGTTAGCCGTCTCAGAGATGTGGAAGATACGCGCGGCGTCTGCGTCCCGCCTAGGCGAAAGCCGTCTTGCCAGCCACAAGCTAGGCGGGGCGCGGCCGCATGTCCCCTTCGCTACCGGCTCCAGCTTGTACCACTTCTGGAGCTCTGTCGGTTCCAGCTCGATTTCTTCCTCCTCCACGTCCAGCAACGTCGCCAGGAGGCGCCTTACAGCATCTGTAACCACGATGAGCCATTTGTCGAGCACGATCTCCGTCACGTAGAACTCGCTTACATCCGCCACAACGATCTCGCCCTGCCCACGCGTAGTAAGCAACGTAAAGAGGAGCGCGTCTTGGCGTGTGGAGGGTCTCCGCCTACCAGGCGGCCGCCGCGGCGTCCTCGCGACAACCCTCTGTCTCGCCATGGCCGCCTCCACAGCCCCACTAGCCGTACTGAGCAAAGTGTTCGTCGGGAAGTACAGGCTGAAGGGTTCGGGCGGTCTAGCGTAACTGGCAAGACCCTTTTCCGAACACCTAGACGATTTGGCGCGCTGAAGCCGCCTCTATCGACCCCGGCCGATCTAAACGCCTACAGTCCTAGGGGGCCGCATTCCTCCTACCCAGCCAGGGCCTCCTCTAGAGTCGCGTAGCAACATTTATACCTCCTCCAGTCCGCCACCACAAGCAAGGCCACGTCCCGCACATCCCTTGCATGCGTCCAGCCCGTTGAGGACAAACACGACGCCGTGATCGTCCATGTAGACCCGGGCCTTCCTTATCAACAGTTCATTCTTCCCGATAAATGTTATAAATAGTGTCAATGATATACTTAATAAATGTTAAAAGTATCATTGCTATAAATGCGAGCATCCCAGCAAGAAATCCATAACTCCCATCACAATATATGGATTCCTTGCCGGCGCGAAATCCATGTATTATTCCCGCGAGGATGCTGGCTATTACTCCCACAAGGATAGCGACTGCAAGCGCCGTAACTATGGAGTCACCTATCCTCTCCTTAATAGTCTCGGCATCATGGAAAAAAAGAATTTTTATAGAAAGTAAAAACACGGCAATAGCCGTCACCAAACCGTATTGTGGTCCGCAAAAGTAAGAAATAAGAAGCGCAAAAAGAAGCCCAATAAAAACGGTTAAAAGCGCGGTGCGCAAGAGAGATACTTCTTTCTTGACAATGTCATACACGTACACAGCCTTTTGGTATGCCGCTTTTTAAATTTTTAATATGTATTACCATGGACGCTTACCGTCAGGCCAGAAATACCATCAGACCTACCAAAAACAACTGCGAAGAAGGCAACTAGCTCCATGTCGGCGAGACTGGGCGGTGTTTAGCGTCGTGAGGTCTCGACCACTGCGACGTCGCCGTGGGAGGGTCTATCTTGTCGTGCTACTGTTGCCGGGTTTTAGCAATTTCTTAGCAGAGTCTGGATCTCTAAGAGGGCGGTCTTTACGCGGTCGATCTTCGCCAAATTGTCTATATTAATTCGTCTGTGTTGACGAACATATTAAACCACAGATATTTTCGTCCAATTGGGCTACGATTTCATGGAGTCTTGACATTGACTTCCATCTGTCTATTGTCTGAATTGCATAATGCCCCCACTATACGATATATGTATTCTCGTCAAGATGTAACGTCCTATATCTGAGACTAGATAGCGTGTAATCAAAGACTATGTGTCATATCGAAAAAGCGACAAATATACGCATAAGCTCTTCATACGGACCGCCGGGTCGGAGGAAGCTAGTCAGAGACGCCACAGTCGTTGTTGTCCCAGGCGGCTAAGTCTCCATCATCTCGTATCGTCATTAACTTTTCTCTTAACAAAAGTTGATCGGCAACGTTGATTACCACTTCGATGTTTAACATGCAAGCCCTCAGAAGTGATGAATTTTAATTGAAAAACAATGCACAAACCACCATAGAGCTCCGGCTGGAGGTTCGCCAGCGTTTCCAGCAGAAGCCCACCCCTTGTCTCAAGGGCGCATCCTTCGGTCTGCGGAGGAGTTTTCTGCCTCTTCCCGACGGCTTGTGGGTGTCTTCTCTCCGCCGACCTTCGTTTTAGCGCTAGGGCGGCGCTTCTACATCTACGCGACGGCCCCACTGCGGGACACTTCATAAAAACTTCCAAGCCTCATGCAATACATTTCTATACTGTGTCTTGAGTAAGTTTTGGGGAGGTGTGTCTTGTCTGTTTGGTATAACTAGTGTATTTTTTAGAGAGTATCTATGCGTTTGTATGTTGTGCACATCGGCGCTGGAGGCGGCGGAGCCAGCCGCGTCGCCGTCCGGCGCTGTCAAAACACGCGGGGCTATGGCTTGTAGGCCACTTGTAGATCCGACGATTCTTCTACACCGCCACGCCTGGGTTGGAGACGCAACCGCTTTGGCGGCCGCGTCTCTTCAACCACGCAGAGACGTCTCTCGCCGATTGAGATGTACGACCTAGGCATAATCGCGCTGATAGCCACAGCCGCCTTCGTGATGTTAATAAGAGGAGACCCCAAGTGGACCCTCCCCCCGCTCATAGGCGCCTTCGCGCTCTTCCTAGTGCCGGCGGTGGTCATGTACACCATAGCCTTCTTCACTCCCCAGGGGTCTCCCCTCCCACCCCTCTTCGAGATTAGGCAGGGGGAGTTCTTCCCATACTTCTACCCCGCCGGGTCGTTGCAGGAGGCCCTTGAGAGGAACTACAAAGCAATACACGAGACCTACGAGGCGCTTTTGACAGCTCAGCGGCTTTCTGCGGGTGCCGTCTTCACAGTGGCGTATACAGAAACTCTGCTCCACATAATCTCGACTGTGGCGGGCGCCCCCGGAGTCGTCGTCCAGCTCTCCAAATTCGCCGCGTACTTCTCCAAGGTTGGAGACCCGCTACTGCAGATCTCCCTGACCATCTACAACGCCGCCACAGCCTTCGTCATGATCTTCCACTTCCTGGAGTTCATGGCTGGGCTGGCGGTGAAGATGGCCGTGCCGCTTCTGGCGCTTTCTCTTTTGGCGGTCATCTTCGGACCCACCAGGGCGCTGGGAGGCGCTCTGCTGTTCTTCGCCCTCATTATGATTGTGCCTTCTTACATCGGCTACTACTTGGCGCCTCTAGGGAAGGAATTCGCCACGTGGACTACGGAGACGGCGAAGTGGCTTAACGCCACAGCCGCAAACGCCACAGGCATGGCGCCGGTGCCTCTGCTGGTCGTTGAAGGCGATCAACACACCCTCCTTCTCGCGCGGTACAACAACACCTTCGTGAAGCCCAACGCCGCGGAGCTGGGGGAGAAGATGCGGGAGGTGTTGACGGCGTTGAACTCAACCGTGCTGAACTCCACCGGCGTGCCGCTGAACTCCACACACGTGGAGAAGGCGGCGGCCACCGCCCTGGAGCTAGCCGAGAAATACAAAGTCTTCGAAAAAACAGCATTCAACGGCACAGACTGGGTAACAGCCACAGCCGGCTCCGTAACGCCCATAGCCTACGGCAACAAGACGTGGCTCTCCACAACAGCCATCAACACCTGGCTTGACCTCCCGGCGCCGAAGCCGGAGGAGGGCGGCTGCGTCCTCCACGGCGACTTCCGCGAATTTATTGACTACTTGATGCCGCCGGAGGAGGCGAAAAGGCTCAAGGAGCGGGTAGCTAACTTGTCGAATGCAATATGTAAATTCCATGAATGGCTCGGCTACAGAAGCTATTTCCTCCGCGTAGACGTCCCGGCACACTGGCGGTTTTTGACTGTGGTGATGAACTACACCGCTAGGGACAGACACGGGGTTGTGGACAGAGGCGTCGCGTACGCACACAACGGAGTGTGGGGCTGGATAAAGCCGCCAGACAACGAGACTTGCTTCGACGCACTGCACAACAAGTCCAACTGCGCCGTGTTAGACACGACTATTCGCAGAGGCGTATACAACTTCTCCCTCTGGACGGGGGAGAAGCGGGTTGTGGAACCCGTCACTGACTGGGTCCGCTCGGTGTTTAACTTCACAGTGCGGAACTCCAGCCAGCCTGTACCCAGCCGATCAGTGAGCCTCCACAGGTGGGTGGAGACGTGCGAGTGGTGTTGCGAATACGTCAACGGCACGTGTGTACGGTGGTGCTCTTCGTCAAGAGACGTCTGGCAGAGGGCCGACGTGGCTAAGAGGCTGGACACCGGCCGCTATGAGTACAACACGACAATATACGCGCGGCCTTGGGTGCCGGAGGAAAAGCAGAACTACACTGGCCAGATACCCGTCACCACGCGGACGTGGGACGTTCAGATCCGGCTTGAATATGGGCCGTGGAGTGGAGACGGCACGCCGCCAAGCGATGCATACTGCTACAGCCACGACAACAGGACATACATGGTGCTGTCCTTCTTCAGAGCCGTGCCGGGGCCGCCGCGCGTCTTATACGCCTTTACGTGGATGAACAACGTGGGCGTTGAATACCCGCGACAGGGAGGAAGCCTGCCGGAGGTGCTGGCTAACTACACAGACACAGACGGGGTGAGGGTTGTGCATTATCTAGAAGGCGTGGAGCACCAGTACTACTGCTACCCCGCCCTCGTGCCAACGGCAGAGCCGAGGTGGAGGCCTGTAGCGGATGCTGAGCGCAATTTGACCAAGCTTCTGAGAGACAACTACCTAACCCTCGTCGTCATTAGAAACGTCTCTTTGGCATACTTCGCCCGTGTTGGGCCTTACCTCGCGGCGGCTGAGGCTAGCAACTCCTCCCTAGCCAAGGCGGCCGCCGCATCTGTAAGGGAGTACCTTGCGCTTATAAACCAGACGCCCAGCGCCGTGCCGCTTTTCTACACGTCGCCCTCAAGCTACAGGGGGCGGAACGTCCTCGTCGCATGCGTCATGTATGACTGGCGCGCGCTTGTGAACCTTACCGCCGAGCTCCGCCTCCATCCGGCTAGGGAGTGGTGGGTTGCGGCGTATCCCATGGGCGACTCACGGGTGGCTAGACACGTGGCTGAGGCCAAGGCCGATATGTTTAGGTACGTCTTCGGCATGCCGCCCCCACCCCCGCCGGTTAACTTGTCGGGGTTTGTGAAGCAATGGCGCATCCCATGGAACAACCGCACCCTTCCCTACAAGCCGTATTACGACGTTCAAATGAAGATGCCTCCGACCGACAACGAGACCGGTATCCCGCTTTGGAACATCCAGAACCTTGAGGATGTGCAGATGACGCAGAGCAACGTGTTGGCTTGGCTCTTCACCGTCCTCTTCGTCACGATTCTGTCCATAGTTGCGGTGTTTGAATTCCTTGGCGCCCTCTTCGACTTCCCGACGCCTATGAGGGCGGTCTTCGGCTTCGTCATAGGCGTAATACAAGACTGGACGTATTGGCTCCCCTTCCGCGTCGCCGTTAGGGGTAGGCTTCTGCTGAGGATTTGGCTTGCCGTGAAGAGGCCGGTGATGAGGTCGACAGTCCGCACGGCGGCGCGTGTCCACTCCTTCTTCGCGACGCGGATACCAGGCCTTAGGTACCTCCGCAGTCCAGACCTAAAGGAGTACTACAGGCGGTACGTCCTCTGGAGGAGGGAGATCGCCATC
>Ga0326762_1000912_pt1 | contig 11477 bp, 6 predicted proteins | sample NORPS_S_FD_207669 | JGI IMG/M metagenome (GOLD analysis project Ga0326762, IMG submission 207669) | Hot spring sediment microbial communities from Norris Geyser Basin, Yellowstone National Park, WY, United States - NOR.PS_S | ecosystem: Environmental > Aquatic > Thermal springs > Near-boiling...
TCATAGCGCTAGCTTTCACGTTGTTAATTAAGGCACTATCAGAGGGGAAGCCGGCGAAGAAAGTCGCCATATCCACGGCTATAGTGGGGGCCTCCTCCATCCCGCTCTACACGCTCTATGTCCCCTCATTCGGCAACGACACGTGGGGGGACATCTTGTGGGCTACCCAGGCGCTACAGGCGGGGCACGTCACGGAGACCACCGTTAGGCACTCGGCCTACCCCTTTCCAATGGTTCCGCTGGAGTATGCCTTGGTGTCGCTAATGAGCGGGCTGGATCCGGTGTGGACCAGCGTAGTTATGGGCCTACTGTATCTGCTACAGCTACCGCTACTTGTCTTTCTGCTTTTCCGGAGGTTCGGCGGGTTCGACGACTTCATGGGAGTATTCGTTCTCCTCATGGTGCCGCTTGCAGTGATATGGTCCGCGTGGTACATACCACAGGTCTACTCGCTTACGGTATTCCTCACGGCGTTTCTGGCGGGCTCCGCGCCGACGCAGATACCGCTGCTTGCGGCCGGCGTGTTTGGCCATGGGGGCGTCGCCACCTGGATGGTGCTGACTACTGCGGCTCTCTGGATCTCTAAAAGAGGGAGGGAGACCGCCGCCATGTTGTTCAACCTCGTTATAATCTTCGCCGCATATGCCACATACACTTCTCTGCTCTATGTGCTGTCCGGCGCCTACAATAGTGTGGTGGAGGCTGTTCTAGCCTTTCTCCGTGGGGAGAAGATCCTCGTCGCGACCGCCCCCGTCTCGGCTCTGCCTACCTCGTCGCTGGGCAACTTGGCGCTCTCCTTCCTAGCCGTGTCGGGGCTTCTCGTCTTTCTACACGGCAGAGGGTCTGCCAGGGACCTTGCCTTTCTCTCTGGTACGTTTCTCATCATAGCTTATATCGGGGCCTCGGCATTTCCAGTGGCGGATTTGCCACGGTACCTCGGCTTGCCGTCGGCGGTTATGTTGGCTGTATTCGCTCCTTATACTTTCGAGTTGCTTCGAAGTAGGCGGTATGGCGCTCTTTACTCTTTGCTACTTGTAGCCATCGGCGTATTTTCTTTCGCCTATTCTGGCGTATTTGCACCGAGGAATCCGTATACCAACAACCCCTATGGGCTATCGCTATCAGGTTTGGTTTCTTACGGAGACGCACAACAAATACGTACACTTTCACAGATGCTAGCCCCCGGCACCTATTTGACAGACTGGCGGAGCGGTATCTTCATTACTAGCACATGCCTTTATATACAGCCTCGCTACCAAGGGTTCGGATATAGAGGTATCGAGTTTATATTTGGAGGTAGCTATGGCCTTTATATCAATTTTGCATGTCTTCGAAGCTTTAGTAGATTGGTCATACTACGTCAAGAATCTACCAACATGCCGGAGGTGTACAGACCCGACGTGTTTGTATTAGCTGAGAATTCATGCAACTTGGTCTTTTACTCTGGCAACGACGTAACTATATGGGTTCGATGGACTTAATAGCTCCTAAAGGTGGCGGAAGAGTTGCTTACGCCGTTGAGAGGCTCTGGGAAGGGCTGAGAAGAGAGACTACCTGTGAGCAAGATTTAGAGCGGCTAGGTATTCTCCTACTTTGTTGCTTGCGAAGAGGTTTGACAGAGATGTGCGTCGTTCCGTGTGGTTGAGAGCGTGTTGGAAGAGGGAAGCCCATGAGTAGGGCTTCCTCCGGGGATGCGGAGAGGTATGGGGGCGGAGTCGGAACAGTCAAGGCCTTAGCTTATAAACTGTTTAAATCGCGTTAGGCGTGAAGCCGGCGGGGCTTAGGATACTGGCAGTTGTTCTGTCTATTCTTGGTAGTTCTGGATCTGCGGTTAATGAGAGGCAGTTTTTGAGAGAGCTGTGCAAAGGTAATAAGTGCTTTATTACTTTGATTCCAAATGCATTATGAAAAGAACTGAGACGTCTCATATGGGAACCGAAGTAGTAATAATTTCCACTCATTGGGAAATTGGAGCTGCTCATATGCGACAGAGCTACTTGATGAATTACTTGAAAACGCATGGATATAATGTTTCCTGCATCGGTTTCATAACTCTTCCTGTTAAGGGAAGTGCTCAAGAATGTATCAATTTACCAATACGTATATCTACTCGTAACCAGGTCATAAACGCAATTGTAAATACTTTCATCCTCTTCCCGTCTTTGATCGTTGCACTTTTACTGCTCCGCCCCCGAATAGTAGTTGTGAGTTTACCTGACGCAGAACCTGTTATGGCAACATACTTCGCCTCAATTATTGGCAAAATGAAATTAGTAATTGACATAAGGGATCAGCAGGAGGAAAACATGATACTTCTATACAATAGATTTTCTCGATTAACAGCAAAGATTTATAGAAACTTGATGCATATTATCTATAGAAAGGCACATGCTGTGATTGTTGTTACACCATCTTTATTAAAATATTATGCAGAAAAACTAAGAAGAAAGGTATATTTTGCACCAAACGGCGCTGATCTCAAGCTCTTTGTAAAGAAAAGAGATAAAGATACCATCAGGAAAAAATTTGGATTACCTCTTAATGCAACTCTTATTACGTACACAGGTGCAATTGGAATTTCGCATTACTATGACATAATTAGTTTTGTCAAAATTTTGAGAGAAATAAAAAGAGAATTACATGAGGATATATATTTAGTATTAGCTGGTCCGATAATTGATAAATATGCGTATTCAATAATTCGTAGCTCAAATGATATTATCTATCTTGGAGTGCTTAACAAGGAGGATGTAGTAGATCTTCTTTCAGCAAGCGACATAGGATTAATCCCATTTTCTACAGAAAACAAGTATAAATTGATATATACATATGCTATACCTGTAAAGTTTTATGAATATATCGCCACATGTCTGCCTGTGTTAGCATTAGGTGATTATTCCAGTGAACTTGGAAGATTGATAGATAAATACCAAGTCGGGAATTTATGTGAGCCAAACAATAAAACCTGCATAAAAGATGCAATACTAAACATTATTAAAACTAAGGAAAAGTTGATTGATAATGCTTGTAAGAGCAGAGCACTTGTTGATCGCAAAGTTGGTGCTGAGGTCTTTTTACAACTTATATCAAAATTTCTTTAAATGTATAAAGAAATTCTTTTAATTATTTTACTAATTTTTATATTTATCATTTATCTATTTTATATTACATTAAATTCTAAGGCTTTCATAGATCCGTGGCCTTTGCATGGAGTTGTAATCGAGACTGTTTTAGTTATTATAACAGTTATGATAGTTGTATTTAAGATATTTAGACATCCAATTTCTATACTAATATTTACTTTTTACTATACATTTGTAGTATTGTTCTTGCCTCTTTTTAAATATATTAATGTCTTTTATATCAACGGGCCATGGGATAGTGTTGCGCATTACTCTTTTTCATTGTGGATATTACAATACGGGAAAATAGATACGCTTGGATATACGTATTATGCACGTGAATATGGGTATCATCCAGGTAATGGACTCATTCCAGCTATGTTAAGTTTAGTTGCTCATATTAGACTTGACCTAAATATGAATATTCTTCTTTTTATATCTTACTTAAACTATCTGATTTTTATTTATATTATTATTATTAATCTGCTCCGTATGAATTTTGATTTCTATGGATTTAAAGATTATGTTGTATTAATTACTCTCATAACCACATTAACTTATGTATATCCTTACTATAGCGGTGGTACTCTGGTTTTTGGAGTAGTAGGTGCGTTATTATATCTTTTTCTTACGAGTATCCTTAAACATAATAGTCAATATCTAAGCACGAATAGCATAATTTTATTTTCGATTCTGTATGGTGGAGTGTTGCTGATACATCTTTCTACAGCAATTATTACGCTTGCTTTTATCGTTTTTACTGTTTTATTTAAATATGTGATATTAAGAAGTAAAATGTACATACCTTTAGTATATTTAACGATATTAATTTTCTTAGTATATGAACTTTTTGTCGATTATATTGTCTTTGGCGGTACACTCGTTTCCGCAATTTCTAAAGTTCTGCATGCATATGTACAAGAGGTTCAATTAGTTCAATTTGCGATTTCCTATCGTCAATTTTCATTGATCGATTTACTGTTATTTGCGTTAAGTTATTACGGAAAAATATTATTTATTCCCTTTGTTTTATTTTTAATTTCTTTGTATGCTTTCTATAGAATTTTAAAGGAGAAGCATAATTATTTCTTGAAGCTCTTAACATCAGCGTATATAGCGTCGTTATTGACGTGGTTTATTGGATGGGCTGGTGTTGGATCCTTATTATCAGGTAGACGTGCACTAGTTGTCATATCTTTCGTTGGAGTAGTACTATTGATTTATCTGATATACACCAGTAAGAATACACTATTTAAGCTAAGAAATACACGAATTTCATTATTGTTTATCATAATTTTCTTGGTTACGTTTTTATCGAGTTTTGGATTGCCATTGAAGCTTACTATAGTTTCTGAGGAAGGAGAATATTCATGGCCAACTGTTTATCAAGGTAGTTTTTCTATCTATTCGTCACACAGCATTATGTTCCTGAACTCACTAGAGTCCGGGCTATCGTATTTATGTCTTCAGCCTTTTACTGCTTTTGGTCTATGCGATTTACTGTGGCATCGCCCCAAAATTCCCAAGCACGGTTTTATATCGCCTGAGGTTACGCAACCTAAAGAGATCATTGAACTAGTGAAAAGATACGCAAATTATGGCAACGACGTCATTTTCCCATTGCCGCTTGGCGATGTCATGCCTGGACCATTAGGCTATAAACTGTTGTATTTAATTCCATATAGTTACTTAGTTGATTCGTCAAATGTATTAATATATAATAATGGTCTTTATTTATTGTTTGTAATATAACTTCTTTTAGAAAGATTTATAAATATTTTACTTTTACGTCAATACATGATAATCAGAGACTATGGACTATATAGAAGAATTTGGCCCTTTGCGACATCTCGAGAACTGTTTTTTACAGTTGGGATCGCCCGTCCAGTTGTACCGTCTAATGAGAGAGTGCTTCGCCTATATAGAATAAATACGTCTGGCAATATTGATCTTCTTCAAAATCTCTCCTTGCAAGAACCTAGGATCGATACTTCCGGCCAGCCCTATTTTAAACCGGGTCTGGGTTTATTTATACCTGCATGGAATTCGGAATTTTATACAATTGGAAAAACAATTTTTGTGATTTTTAAGAGCTATGATTTCAATGAATACAAAGTTGTATATGTTGATGAACATGGTAGCTATGGCAAACACTTTTTTACTGATGCTCAAGGCACACTGATCTGTGTAGGTGTTGGCAAAGGGTGGAATGGTAAACCTGGAAGAGTATCTTATACTCCTAGAGGGGCTTATTTGCTTTGTTCTGAAGATGGAGGCGATCATTGGACGCAGATTTATGAAATAAAATATCCTACCGCTATTTATAGCGGAGTGATAGTAGATGATATTATTGCCTTTACATTACGTGAAAGAGGGGCTGTCGTTGTAAGTTTTAACGGTGGAAAACACTTTAAAGAAATTATATTAGGTTCAAGCGCTAGAATAATTACATTCTGTAGAATTGAAGGAAGCGATGTTGCTATGTTGTCTTCAGATGATGCATTGTTTATAAGTGAAGACTTTATAAATTGGAAAAAGATAAAGTTGCCCACAAAGGGTTTGGCACTAAGATATCCAACGGTTGTGTTTGTTGGGAATTTGTCGGCTGGTGGGGAAAGATTTAGTGTGGTTACGGTGGTGTTTAAGAGGGGGGTTCCGGATTCCGTTGTTCAGCAGGTATATAATGAGATGCGGCAGTTATATAGCGGCGAGCGGCTTGTTGCGGCGGCTGGGGGGCGTCAAATCCGGGTGATGGAGGTTAGGGTGTCTAAGCTGGTGCGCGACGCGCAGGGTAGGTATATGTTTAGGGTGGCGGATTCCCCCGACGCCGTTAAGAAGGCGTTGAGCAGGTACTCGGACTACGTCGAGGCGGTGCTGGCGAAGCCTGTTCCGAAGCCTTTTGACATGTTGCCGGAGGGCGTGGGCGGCAGAGGCATCATCGCCCCTTCTAACGCCATTATTAGGGATTTGATCGGCGTTTCGCAAGTCGAGCGGGTCTACGGCATAAACGGAAGCGGCATCAACATAGCCGTGGTCGATACAGGCGTCGACTACGGCCATCCTGATTTGACGACGGCTTTGAGGTACTGGTCCGGCACGTACAAGGGCGACAGAATTAGGGAGCCCTTGGTGTTTGACGCCGACCAGTCGCAGGTCTTATTGCTCCAGCCGGTGAATTTAGTGAACTCTACACATATATACGTCGGTGGTAGGACCTACGAGACGCTTGTGCCTTGGAGTGTCTACATCTACCCGCCTTGCGACTACTACAGAATTCCGTCCTATGTATACAGATGGGTTCAGGGAGGTGGTGAGTTGAGGTTTGGAGTTACCTATATGATGAGCGCATATTCTCCCACTGTTATAGTTGGAGTTTTGCTCATGAGGCCACCGTATTCAAACTTCTTTGAATACGGCGTAATTGACTCGAATGGGAACTGCCGCTTTGACGATGAGGTGATTCCTCCCGTTGATCCATACGCAAGGAGCAGTGTTATAAGGTATTTTGTTAACAGAGTAGTTGCCCCAGACTACGACGGAAACGGGTTCCCGGATGTGTCGCTGGGCGTTGCTGGTGGGTTCTTCTACGACTTCTTCTGGCACTTCAGCTACCCCGCGGAGATTCATCCTGGGTGGGATAGGCAGGGGAGGTGGCTGAGCATATTCTACGACTTCGACAGCCACGGCACGGCGTGTGCGTCGGCGGCCGCCGGCAGGGGCGTTGTGGAGTATAACGTCACCGGGCTTGGTGTGGTTAGGCTGAGGGGGATGGCGCCGGGCGCAGGCGTGTTGGGGGTGAAGGCTCTGTGGGAGGGGAACGTGGAGGTTGGTATGTTGTGGGCGGCTGGTTTCGACGTGGATCCGGCGACGGGTCAGTTCTACTACACGGGGTCTAGGAGGGCCGACGTTATCAGCAACAGCTGGGGGATCTCCTACTTTGGCTACGACGTGGGCGCGTTCGGCGCCGATTTTGAGTCTGCCTTCGTGGCGGGTTTGTCGCTTCCTGGCTTCCTCGACCCGAGGTATCCCGGCGTGTTGATTATACAGGCGGGCGGCAACGGCGGGCCCGGCTACGGCACCATCACTAGCCCAGGCGCGGCGCCAGGCGTGGTGACTGTGGGCGCCTCGACGTCGACGCACTTCGCGTATTTGTACACCAGGATGAACATGACTGTATACGCCTCGGGCGGCGGCTGGACTAGCGACGAGATTATCAGCTGGTCTCTTAGGGGGCCGACTCCGCTTGGTTACATAAAGCCTGACGTGGTTAACGTCGGCGCCGGCGGCTTCACGGCGGCGCCTGTTGCGTTGAACTATACGGCGTTTGGCGGGACTAGCTACGCGACGCCGTTGACGGCGGGCGTTGCGGCTTTGGTGCTTCAGGTGCTGGGGAGAAACGCTGACCCAGCTCTGGTGAAGACGATTCTGCAGTCTTCCGCGGTGCCGCTGAGGTACGACGTGGCTTCGCAGGGCTTTGGGCGTGTGGATGCCTTTAGGGCTGTGTCTCTTGCGCGTCTGCTGGCTGGGCAGAAGGCGGCGCGTTATGAGTTACTTGTGCAGAGCAACTCGCTGTGGGGCGCATATGCCTCGAAGTACGGCTCTCTGTGGCGGTGGCAGTGGTGCGACAACATAAGGGCTTATATGTTGTGGTGGGCTGGCACGGATCTCCAGCCTCAGTCCTGCTCCCTGCCTGCCGGCGCCTCTTCACGTGTTGACGGCGTGTTGTTCTTCGGCGATGTGCCGCAGGGCGGGAGCAAGTCTATTACGTTTACCGTCAGGAACCCCACCAACAAGACGGTGTCTGTGTCGGCGTCACCGCGGCAGTTTGCAGTGACTAGAACACTGACGCTTACGCAGAGTCTGTCGCTTGCGCCAGGCGCTCCCTACAACAGGACTTACTGGGTGTTCACCTCGTCGAACCTAACCTTCACATGGCGGTTTATGGATGTGGTGGCAACTATTCCGTATAGCCGGTTTGATGCGGATAATGACTACTACATGGACATTAGGGTGCGTGTGTGGATCCACATATGGAAGGCTGACGCCAACGGCAACGGGAGGCCTGACCCCGACGAGATGATGCTTGTGAACTACGGCTACAACTGGGCTAACTGGAACCTTGCCACCATGGCTACTCCCACGATTAAGCTTGGTAGCTCCAGGGGTATTGTGGTGAGTGTGGACCTTGTGCGTGGTCCAGATGCGCCGTCTTATGTGCCGCCTGTGCCTGTGACGGTAGCTGTGACTTATGTGGATACTACCGGCGATCCGTGGGTTTCGGTGTCGCCTTCTTCTGCAACTATACCGCCTGGCGGCAGCGCCACGTTTACGCTTACTGTGAGGCCGCCCGCCAACGCAGTCCCCACCACCTACATCGGCGAGGTGGTGGTTACGAACAACGTAACTGGGTTCATCGTGCAGGTGCCGTATTCCTTCAACGTCTACGCCACCGTCGGCACCTCGTTTGTTAACTTGACTGCTGGCGCCAACGGGAGGTGGCCTGACGCGCGGTCGATTAGGGGCGCCACAAGCTGGGCGTGGAGGTTTGAGTCTGGTGACTGGAGGCTGTTCCACATTGCGCCGGGTGCTTCCAACGGCCTTGCGTTTGAGGTGCAGGCCGGCTGGAGGCTTCCCGACACGTCGCTGGTCGGGTTCGCTGTGGGGCCTGATGGGCAGTTTGCCGGTGCGTACTTCGGCCAGGGCGCTTCGTGGTTTAGGTACTGGGGAGGTGGCGTGTTTATGTGGGTCAACACCGGCGCTGGTTCCATGGACAACGCGAGGCGGGTGGTGTGGTTCCCGTCGGTTGACTACCGTGATTGGCTGTATCCACATGCGAAGCCGGAGGGCGGCGTCTTTACGGTGGTGGTGAGGACGGTGTTGTTTGACGGCTCTGCGGGAGCGTCTGAGCCTATTTCTGTGCGGGCGCGGCTGTTGACGGCGGCGCAGAAGCTTCCGGCGCAGGTGATCGGCGGTGGGACGAACTATGTGAGGTTCAGCCTGCCGTATATTGTGCGTTACCTGAATGCATACATAGTTAGGCCGGAGACGCCTTGGCTGGACTTTGACCAGGCGTATACGCCGGGTTCCTACTACGTGTCGCCGTCTTGGGTCTCCGGCCCGTACCCGGCTGGGACGCCGTTTACGTTCTCGGTATATGCGGCTAACTACGGCGCGCCTGGGCAGAAGTTTGACGTGTCTGCGTTATTCTGGGCTGACTTGCCGTCGTTGCCTGTGGTGTTTAGGAGCGGCAACAGCTATACAAGGTATACGACGTGGTATCCGTTTGAGGACTGGACTAGAGTCGTGAGATAATTTTCAACATTTTTTAAACCCTTTTTTCGTCTTTTTTGGATTAGTTGTTTAGGTTGGGGGTGTTGCTGGTGGTTCGGTTCTGTTAATGGTGACGGGGGTTAAGGCGAGTTTGTTGGGTTCTGTAGCGGGTAGCTGGTCGTTTGGGTTTACGGGTTTTGTCCCTCCGCGTGGGTGTGTTGGTGGTCACAATGCCGGTTTCGCTATAATGGGAGTGGGTGGGAGCCGATTTCTCCGGTGTTGGGGCATGCGGTGATGGATTTGGTGGTGTATAATGGGCGTCTTTATGCGGCTCCGGTTATCGTGGTTGTAGTGGGGTGGGGGGGTTATATGTACAACGGCGTTGGTGGGGGATGGTGTGGATCGTGGGGTTTTATAATGGTGAATTATATGCGGGCGCTGGGCGTGGCGCGTTTGAAGCTTGGGTCTTCAAACGCCGGTATTGTGAACTTGATGTGGGTTGTGGATATCCGTGGAGGGGGCTGTATGTGTTGTGTGATTTTCTTTTGATTGGCGCTTCTCTTTTTGGCCGCATGGGCGGTGGGATGGCGAGAGTTTTTATGCCGACGTGGATGTGGGCGGCTACGATTTTGCAGAGTTTGGGGAGTATATTTACGCATCTGTACGTTGGTACATTTTATCGGTTCTGGGATGGTGTTCGGCGGGGCACTACTGGGGCGGGGGATATGTGGTCTTTGGCGGTATATAAGGGCAAGTTGTTTATGGGGTGTAACAACGGAGACCGTGGAACGGTGCTGGCGATCCGCGTGGGGTGCTTGTCTTTAGAGCGCCTGATTCAATTTTGAGCGTGGCTACCGACGGCGATGCTGTGGGGTATGGGGGCTCGTTCATGGGGTATCGCTAGTGTGTATGTCTACGACGGGGAGGACGTGTTTTTTCATTTCTCGTTGGGACGAATTTGGAGCTGGTGTCCAAAAGGTGGCGTGTCCATTTCTCCGCTCCAAAATAACTAAGGTATTTTTCAGCTCACTGTTAGACGTGACAATGGTAGGTGAACACAGACAAATCCAGCGCGTCTCCAAAGCTTGGCAAATGCCTCGGCGACGTGTTCCGGTGGTCTTCCCTGCGCACCCACGCACGGAGGCCGCCTGCGTTGCCAGGTCTGCTGGAGAGCCTCTGAAAGAACACAACTGCCATCCGCCACCCTGGGGGCGTTGAGGAGCTCCTCCACGTCCTTGCCTGGGGCTATCCTCTCGGGGGCATGTGCTAGGTAGATCTGTTAGGCATCTCGGGGCTAAGGAGGAGACTTTGAAGGTGTTTTGAGGCGCATCGCTTTGCATCTCGACGCCTCGCCAGGCTTCGTGGGGTCTGTGAGGCCGACGTTCGGCGGTGGTTGCTTGTGTTGGAGCTGGACGACGCCTTGGGGGAGTGGTGCTTCGGCGTTTTCCCTCGGCTAGGGTGGATGCTCGGGCTTTGTGGAGGATCTCCTGGCGTCTTTTAGAGTTTTTTGTGGAGCTCGAGGGGTGAGGTGGAGGTTGCGGCTTTGGTAGCGTCGGGCGACGGAGAGGTGCCGCCGCCGTGGAGTTTGTTGTGGGGTTTTGGTGGGGTTTGTGGGGCCTTTGGCTGGTGTTGGCGGCGGCGTGCTTTTTACGCCTCTCGCCGTGGGGCTTCTCGGCGTGGATGTTAACTTGGCGAGGGCTGGGGGGCTCCTCGTGGCGATGACGACGTCTTCTGTGGCGGAGTCACTCCAGGCGGGGGTTGCTTAGGCTTGTGGCTTATGCGGGTGCGGCTGTGTCGCTGGGCGCGTTTCTGGGGGCGCGTCTTGGCTTGTTTCTGACGGGAGTTGAGGGGGCAGGAGGACTGTGGAGGTGGGGCTGGGGGCTCTCCTCCTCTTGGTGGTTTTTGTCTTGTTGGGTAGGAGGGTGGAGTGGCCTCCGCGGCGTGTCGACGGGCTCGCCGTCCGGCTTGGGTTTGTGGGTGAGTAGGAGTCGTTGGGGTCTGTGGTGAGGTGCGGCGCTGGGCGGACGGCGTGGGGGCTGGGGCTGTGTTTGGGGTTGGGCTTGTGAGCGGCGTCTTTGGGGTGGG
>Ga0326762_1000914_pt1 | contig 11465 bp, 8 predicted proteins | sample NORPS_S_FD_207669 | JGI IMG/M metagenome (GOLD analysis project Ga0326762, IMG submission 207669) | Hot spring sediment microbial communities from Norris Geyser Basin, Yellowstone National Park, WY, United States - NOR.PS_S | ecosystem: Environmental > Aquatic > Thermal springs > Near-boiling...
AAAGGGCAGATGAAATACATCGAGCTGATTCTCCACTGCCCGTGGAAAAGAGATGTTCCACGTTTCCCAATACTCCGCATAGGCCTCGAAATCCTTAAGATCGTCGAAGAACCTGGGCGGCGTCTCCGGCTGCCCCGGACCGTACCACATCCAAACTATGCCATGTTGTTCGTAGAGCACATAGCTCTTAGCCTTAAGATAGCTGGGGGGCTTCTGGCTCCTTCCCATCGCTGGGACGTGCACCGCCCTACCCGCACCATCGAACTCAAAGCCGTGGTAGGGACATTGAATCAATCCATTAACGACCTTGCCCTGAGACAGCAATGCTTGCCTGTGTGGGCAATAGTTGTTCAAAGCCATTATTTTTCCGTCGCCATCCCTCCAAAACACCATGTCTTCCCCCATCCTCCGAACCCTATACGGCTTGTTTCGCTTGACCTCCCTGGACGCTGGAATGGCTATCCACATGGCGACCCCACAACTACTCTTTAAAAAAACATTCCATCTTTGTCTCCGTAACACCCAACGACTTCTTTGGCCACTACTCGTCTTAAGGCTTGCAACCCGGCGTGGCTGGTTGCGGGGGACGTTGCAAACACACGCCTCAGGCGGGCTTACTCAAGGCGTAGCTCCTCCGGGGGCAGGTCAATCCTCAGCCTATCCGTCATATATCCCCCGGATAAATTGCCTATATCATTTTACGACCCCTATATTCTCCACGATCGCGAATCTGTGCTTGTCGATGCAGGCGTATTTGCAGTCGCCCCTTTTGACATGCCAATACAGTCTATATTAGAAGCCCCCTCTAAGGCTCTGAGCATCCAGACTCCACGGAGAGGACGGGTCTAAGTGTTATTAACCGCCGTCGAGCCGGATCCCGGCGCGCCGGGCCCGAGACATCTCTCCGCCAGCGGGCCTTCCCAGATCCCCGCATCCCCCGCCTCAGAGCCTCTTCTCGACGGGCAACACGACAAGGGCGCATCTGCGCCTAGTGACTATTCTCTCGCTGGCCGTCGTGTTGATGCTCCGGCATCTCTAATAGAGAATTGAAACGTGGTAGCGTCCAACTACAGCGAAGAGAATCGACGAGAGCAACAAAAGAATAGACGACTTTGCTAAGAGGATAGACGCCCTCCAGACTACCCTTCTGGAGATCCAGAGACTGTTGATAGAGCTCGCCAGGAACAGACAGCAGTAGCCTAATCGGCAATAGCCGCATCTCGGTTTACTCATCACCAGCCCGCATAGGCGCAACGTAGGCATTCAAGCCCCAGGCCGCCTGACCCCGAGGCCGCTTCAACTGGGCCGACGCCGTTCAGCCCAGCCGCCAGCCTGAGCCTCCGCCGTATGTAGCCGATCGGCATTCAAAAGGTTCTAGCCCGGGCGGGACTGCTTAGGAGAAAAGATTTTAAATCTCCGTTTCTCTCTATATCCAGACGGCGGCCCGTAGCTCAGCGGTCGAGAGCGCCCGGCTGTAGACAGCCACCCGGGGGACAGCAAAAAGCCAAAGACCCCCGGGGCCTGTAACGGGCGGTCCCGGGTTCAGGGGAAACCCGCCCACAAATCCCGGCGGGCCGATCCATGAGTTTTCTGGCTGTCTTCGGCGCAATCCGGCCAAACATTGATTGATTCCGCTTATTGGTTGTCGTTGGTTCTGCGGTTCCACATATCGGTCAAGTTCGGCGTTGGTTAACGCATGGCGATGTCGAGAAGATGACGAGATGATTAAGAGGATAGAAAAAGAGGGTGTCTTTTCAGGAGTTTCCTAGCGATCTCCCTCTGCCTCGGCGTGCCGTTTTCCGCCTTTTCGGCGAGGTACTGCGCTACGGCTCTTCTGACCGCGTCGTCTTTTTCTGCCAGTCTCAAGAGGTCGGCAGTGGCTATATACACCACGTAGTTGGGGCCGGATTTAACAACATTAGGCCTAAATCCTGCCGCCTTTAGTTTGTCGGCGACGGCTAACGCTTTTCCTAAGTTGCGGGTGTAGTGCTCAGCCAAGAGCGAGCCGCCTCTGCCGTTGACGAGACGCAGAAACATCACAATGCCTTCCACAGTTATGCCCTTCTTATTCTGCTTGGCGGCGGCCCTAAAGCCGTCGTCTGTAGCCAGCTTTATATAGATCCACTTGTGGGTCTTCAGCAGATCCAGCAGTTCGCCGTATGCGCCTGCCGCCTCCCTAATCTTTACAAATGCCTCTTTGCCGGTGGCGACTAGGGCCTCGTATGCTCCCTTGCGGATGCCCAGCCTCCAAGGCTCCTTTGTTGCGACTAGTAGCTCGTACTTGCTTTGCAAGATGTTTCGCCACCTCGCCTTTCCGTCTCCTAACCACATGGTGAGCATGGGCGTCCACTCTCCGCGTCTGAGGTAGTCCGCGACTAGACTTATCGCCTCGTCCTTACTCCACTTCTGCCTCCAGCTCTTCGCTTTGATGTACACTTCAATGCTTATCCCTTCATGCGTCAAGTTGGTCGAGAGAACACACGTGTACAGCTCTCCGTATCTCGCCGCCGCCCAGGCAAACATCTGCCAAGGCTGTGTAGTGCCCATGTAAGGTTGCTTCTTGTGCCTGCCTTCGTCGCTTGCCCTCCAGCCGAGCTGGAGCAGTTCAAGCCTCTCGCGCGGAAGCTTCAGCAGGTCGGGAAAACACGTCTTAGCTGTTACGCCGCGGATTGGAATATGTGGAGTGGAGTCCCCTATTACATACATCCACGTCCCGTCTGGCGCGTACAGCTTGTTGTCCTCTGACCTGTACGTGCCTTCAACAACGGCTTTGTACAGCGCTGTCAGCTTGGCCTTTGCCTGTCTCTGCGCCTCCAGCAGAAGCCGTTTCAGCGTGTCTCTGAAGTCAAGGAGCTGACTCCTCTCCTCCTCCGAGAGCTGAAAGGCCTCAGCGATCTTCTGCGTCGCGTATTCGACGTACAGCATCCACGCTGGGAATACCCAGTCCACCGCCCCCCGGAGGACGCCGTGGGTGGAGACCTGCTCAAGCGACTCCTCGATAGTTGGCGGCTTCTCAACAGGCCTAAGCGCAAGCTCTAGGCGTTGTTTAATTTCGTTATCCGTGACGTGGTAAACGCCGCGGTGCATGTTGAGCCATAATCGACTCCATGGCTCCTCTCTTAGGTTAACTATATAAACTTTCTCTCAACAGGTAAAGACTGACACATACAGATTCACAGATACGATTATGCCTGTGGACGTAATTCACTGTTTTTGCGACGCCGCAACGCTCGCTTCATGACGGCGAGGCTCAACAAGACGAAGCCAGAGAGCCGACCTCTAGACACCCCCGATCTAGCAGAGGACACTTCCCACGCCTTGCATGAACACGGCCCAAGAACGCGGGCGGTCCCGGGTTCAAATCCCGGCGGGCCGATTGTAAGCCGGCTTTCTTCTGTCTTCCCCTACGCAGAGTGCCGCTACGTCAGGCTTGTTGGGTGCGACCAGGTATTGCTGTGCTTTGGCGGCTTACGTCGTGTTTCGACGCGTAATGGCATCTCAAACGGATAATTGAAACCGTAAGCTCTGTCCCCTTGGATCTGGTTCTGTACATTTTTGTAATGCCCCAATCTGACGCTGAGGAGGACCGCGCCAGTCTGGTCCGCCAGTAAGTTTATAAATATGAGGCCCCAGAGATTCATGGTCGTGTCTGCGCTACAGTCTGCCGTCTGCGTCATGGTCCTGCGCGGGGACTATGCCTTCCCATAGGGTGCACAGGACGTGCGCAGAGTTAATTGGGATACTTGGCGACGTGGCGAACTTCGTCGACAGGCTTATCGATCTGGGGAAGTGCGACACCCACGACGTTGGCGTCAGACATTCGGCGGTAGATCTCGGCGAAATCAAGATGCCTATTGTAGGTGGCGCCGAGGTCCTAGTGGGCTGTCTAGCGATGCGGGGCAGGCTTGACGAGGTGCATCTACGAGCGGCGGCTCTTCACCACCTTCTCGACTGCGTAGACGGGAAGATCAAGAAGTACGGCACGGCTGTTGCCGGCGACGCCTTCGACGTTGAGAGAATCTTGGCGCGGTGTCTCTCGGAGGTGGCTGACAGGCTGAGAGACGTGGATATGTACGTCTTGCCTGCAGACAGAGTAGCGGCGAGAAAAGCCGCGGAGATGCTGATCAAGCCTCTGTACGAAATCTACAACAACCACAAGGACGTACTGCGGCGCTGTGTGACCCTAATCGCCGAGGAAGACGTCTCAAAGGGCGTTGAGCCTCTCGGCGTGTACCAGTATTTCAATCCGCTGAAAGAGCTGTTGGTTCTCTGCGGCGAGAAGTACCAGTGGGTCAAGCCTTCAGACTACAGCCGCCTCTACAGGCTGGCGCAAAAGCTCGCGAGAAAGAAGGCGGATGTATTCGCAGTTGTAGAGGAAATAAGAAGAAGCGGCGCCTGCAGAAACCACGACCTCTTCTTTGCCGTAATCGAAAAAGCCGCAACATAACCACTCAACACGTCAAAACCAAGCTCTGTGCATGCCCTAGAAGTCGGAGCTATTGATATACCTGCGTAATGCCCCCCCTCCTCCGCCTCCAGTCGTCTACCGCCACAGAGAACGCGATACATTTATTCTCTCCAGCGATGTCCATGGGTGTTTTTCCCTCTCGGTTTTTCCGACTTAGGTCGGCTCCGTGTTCGAGGAGAATCTCGACTAGATCTGGAAAGCACTTGAGGGCCGCCACATGTAGAGGCGTGATGCCTGCGTCGTTCTCCGCATTTGGATCGGCCCCATGCTCGAGGAGAAACCTCACAATATTTGTAAATCCGCCAACAGCCGCGTAATGCAATGCCGTCCATCCGTCGCTGTCGCGAATACCGACATCTGCACGGTAGTCTATAAGCGACTGGACAACAACAAAATGGCCGTTTTCGGCGGCAAGGTGGAGGGGGGTCTTTCCGCGGTTATCGGCTATGTTCGGATCCGCCCCCTTATCCAGTAGGGCCTTTGTAGTATTTATAAATCCCCTCTCAGCGGCACAATGAAGAGGAGTCCGTCCATCAATATTTCTCACATTTACATCGGTGCCGCCATCAAGCAGAACCTTAACTACTTCAAACACATTACTATTCTTACTATTACAGACGGCGTAGTGAAGAGGGGTATCACCATGTCTAGTCCTAACATTGGGAGAGGCTCCGTGTTGAAGAAGAAGCCTTACCTTCTCTACATCTCCATATGCCGCAACTAGGTGCAGAGGAGTCTCACCTTCGTCGTTACATCTAGCATCAGGATTAGCCCCTTCCTCTAAAGCCTTCTCGAAAATGATGTTGTACTTACGCACTAGGCCGCAGAGGGCCATAGGATATCTACATCATAGTAATATATAGTCTATCCTTTACGAGGTAACTGGTAGAACACCGAAGGTGTAACTTAAGCCCTGTGTAGATATGTTTTGTCACTGACTGAGCTATTCTGCGTATTCTGCTTGGTGGCACGTATCTGTGTCAGCACCGCAGTGTAGTACCTCCAAGATGTTCCCAGCTATGCGGACCTCTTCGCCTACGCTGTCTCTCCTCGTCGTGTCGCCCGCAACAGCGGCATTCTGCTTCAGCAGAGGCTTAACTAAATCCGAAAATTCTCCATTTACAACATAAGGCCAGAGTTATTCTTTCGCGTTTACATCTGCACTATAATTTATGAATACGCTAGCTACACCAATGTGGCCCCGCTCGGCGGTTAGAATGCGGAGGAGTCTTGCAGTTCCGTCTCCTAGCATTACACATGAGCCACATTACAAAGGCGACTGCACAGTATCTGGGCAATAAAATATGTTATTTACAGCCATACAAAAGCTCACTATCTGCGTCACACCTAACATTAGGACCACCTCGGTTTTCTAGAGCTGTATACTATACCGTTACGTATTTTTCGATTATTATAACAGTTATGTTATCTATGGCGTTTTTCTTCGCCTCCTCTATGAGCTTTCGGGCGGCGTCCTCACCGCTATTTATCACTATTTTGAATATGTCGTGGTCGTTTAGGACGTCACTGAGACCGTCGCTACAGAGCAGAAGTACGTCGTCTTTGTATAACGTAATTTTAAACACATCGACTGGTTCCACCTTGCCGAAGAAACCCACCACGTTGTTAACCACATGAGCTCTTGGGTGGCTCTGGATAAACCTCCTCTTGAACTCAGCAAGCTCCTCAATTTCTATTTTTTTCTCACTACTGAAGAACTTGGCAAGCTCCTTCTGGAAGTCCTCCCAGGCTTGGGAGTGGTCCCTCGTGATTTGGTGGATCTCGTCTCTCGTTATCAGGTATGCCCTGGAGTCACCCACGTTGACCACGTAGGCAACGTTGCCTATGAGTAGCGCTGCTACTAGCGTTGTGCCGCTCCTCGGCACTTTGTCGAGAATAATCTCATTGGCGTAGTCCACGGCGGCTCTCAGGGCGTCGGCTACTTGTTTATCGTCCAGCTGGAGAGCGGCGCCGGCCATCAGTTTCTCTAGAAGCTTAGATGAGAAAGCTATGGCGCCCATCCGGCTAGCCACATCGCCTGCAGACAAGCCGCCGACCCCATCAGTTACCGCCGCGATAATGATCTCGAAATTGTTTATGTCCCCTCTTAAGACTAGGTAGCTGTCTTCGTTGTGGTCTCTACCCCCCACGTCGCTGATAGCAGAAATCCTATACCTAGCGGTCTGAATGTTATTGCTCATAAAACTCTACCACAACATAGGGCGCGCCTGTGCTCTTGCTGAATGCTAACACTATTTGATCTCCAGCTACGAGCTCGTGAGGCTGGCTCGGCTGACCAGGACATCTATCTCGGCAACCGAAATACACGACGATCTCATGCCCGCCCCTGATAATCTTCGTCCCGTTTACGCTTCCAAGGTCTTGGATTAGCCACCTCCTCCGTGATCTGTCATACCAAATCCTAGCATGGCGGCGGCTGATGTACGTCTTGCCGCTCCGCCGTAGTTCAGGCTCTGGAATTTTGATGTCAGGCTCGCTAGCCGTCTCGCTACCTATGATGTAAGCCTTGCTGGGGTCTAGGCAGACCCTCCGCCCGTTTATAAGGAGGTAGGTTTCACATGGAGGAGGTGGCGGAGAACAGCGCGTAAGGCTGTCGTACAATTCTACACCGTCTTTAATCCTCTTCGTGGGGTCTATCTCGAGAGCCATTTTGAGGACGTTATTCAGACAACCGGCGTAAGAGCCGCATTCCACCAAGTCGCATGGTTCGGCTATAATTGCGCCACTCGGGGATATATACCTACAGAAATTACTTATTATGTCCACAAATCTGCCTCTCCGCGGCTTCATAGCCCCCATAAGCATCGATGCCCACATATAGACGTCGGAGGAAAAGTAGGCGTAGCCCTTCATTGCCTGCTCCGGCGGCGACACGCACCGCTTTCCTACCCTAGTACCTGGCTTCAACTGAGCATATCCATCCTTGGCCGTCCCGAAGTCTACCAGGACGGGATCGACGCCTCTCACCACGACGTTGTCTGCGGCAAAGTCTCTGTGGATTATGCCGTGGCTGTGGAGAAACCGGAGCACATCTGCCAGCCTCTTGCCTATCTCGAAAGCCTCGTCGGGGTCAAGCCCGCCCTTGCTGGCGGCGTACTCAGCCAAGGTCTGCCCCTGCACATACTCCTCGACAACCACCGGATACTGCCCCTCGTCGCCCCGATCGACGAACCTGACGATGTTCGGATGCCCACCGTACTGTCTCCATATGCGCTCCAGGACCTCACCCTCTACCCTCAGCTTATCAATGCAGATATCGATGGGGTTAGGTCCCCCCACGTTGGGGAGCTTAACTACGACATAGTGACCTCCTCCATCAGCTAGATAGGCCACGCTCATGCCGCCCTCCCCCAGCTTCTTCCTTAACTTGTATCTGCCCAAGACTGTTCTGCCCAGCCAAGGGTCGGCCATTACTTCATGGCGTTTGTGAGTCGGTCTACTCTCGTCCTGGCGTCCTCAACCCTGGTCTTCTGCGTCACGTTGACAAGCCTCGCGAAGTACGGATCTCTTGTCAAGAGGTCGCGGGCCTCCGGGGTGGCGAGCAGGGAATCGAGTAGCCTATAGTCGTCTGCGGGGTTCACGCCGTTTTTCAACTTCTCGACGATGTTCGCCACTCTAACCCCCGCCATGTGGTAGATGCGGGCCTCCGGGTGCGCCTCGGCGAAAGGAGCCTCTTTGGCGAACTGGGCCTCCACATCATCCGTCATGGCGCCAAGCGCAACTGTAGCGATCTTCTGGCGGCCCTCCGGCCTGGGCCCGATCTTCAGCTTGAAGGTGGCGAGTATGATGTCGTTTGCCGCAACCATGCCCACATCCCACGGCTTGCTCCTCGGGTCGAGCGCCATGGCTCTCGGCGCCAGCATAGTTGCCTCAAGGATTGCCACGTCGGCTTCTGGAATTAGGTCCAGCATAAGCTTCGGCGCCACTGTGCCTTTTATCATGGAGGCTAGCACCTGCGTCAAGCCCTCAAGCTCGCTGGGCTTGCTAGCGTGCTTCATAGTCCCTCCACCCGCTTTCGCCATGTTGTCGCACAGCTTTAGGTCGTAGTCGTCGCCGATGCCATAGACAAAGGTGATTATATTGTGCTCCTCCCGTGCCTTTTTTACAAGTCCCACAATCTCGTCGGGGTCTGTAATGCCCGTGGTTGGTATACCGTCTGTGGCTATAACCATCACCCTCAGGTAGCCTGGCGGCGTCTTAGAAAGGAGATCGACCGCCTTCTCGATGCCCTCATATAGGTTAGTCAAGCCACCGCACCGTGCCGACTTGACCTTAGCCTCCACGTCTTCCCCTTCCCCCTTTGTGGCCGCGGCTATAACAGTCTGCGCATGGTCCGAAAAGGTTATCAGCGACAGCATGTCCCCCTCCTCAAGATCGCCCCTATACCTCCTGAGGATAGCCTCCTTAGCTGTCTCAAGCTTCTCGCCGCACATAGAACCCGACGCATCGATGACAAACGCCATGTGCAGCTTCCTCCGGTGGGTCTGCACGGCCGTGGCGACCTCCTTGGTGGGCTGAGCCCTAACCATGAGGAAAACCTCTACCTCCCTATCCGCCGGCAAATTATCTCGGTTAAGATGCGCCTCTAATTTGAATGGGGTCTGCATGATGGTCTTCATATATATTATATTTAAATACTTCCGGCACCAAAAATTTATTAAGACTTATAAAGGCGAGTATCGTGGTTAAGGTTAAATGTCCCTACTGCAACTATGAATTTGACTACGATCCCCATAATCCCTATTGTCCAAATTGCGGCTCCGTAGTTCCGCCGCCTTCTCAGCCGCAACAGCAACCGCAGGCAACTCCTCAACAGCCTACGTCACAACCTAGACTGGCGGCGTCTCGCTACGTTATCTACGCAGTGAAGCAAGACGGGTCTAGGGGGAAGGTTGCCGAGGTAGTTGAGGGCGGGCCTGAGGTGGTGCTCGGCCGCTATGAGCTTTACAGCTACGCCTGGAGGGATCCTGACACAATATCCCGCGTCCACGTGAGGTTCGTTGTGAGAAACGGCAAACTCTATGTGCGGGACGACGGCTCTATCAACGGCACGTATATAGACGGACAAGACATAAGAGGCAAGGGGGAGGTGGAACTACCGCCGGGTAAAGAGGCGTTGTTGGTAAACCCCAAGGCGCCAGTTATAAAACTGGTGGCTGAGCCAATATAACTAGCGCCACAACTAAATTCAACGCCTGAGACGTATTCGAAGAAGAGTGAGATACCCGGCTTGTATTATATGTCGACGCGTAAAATTCATAAACCACTAAGTCAAGTTTTGTTATGTATAGGTTGTTGCTTGTGGTTTTGGTTTTTGCCGTGGGGCTTGCGGCGGCTGGTTCCGCGGAGTCTGGGGCGCCTCTTAACGTAACTGTGGTTGTGTTGGATGGATTTGGGGCGGAGCGGCGTGATTGGGTTGTGGAGGTGGTGGGGGTTGGACGCGGCGTAGGTGAGGTGAAGGCTTTGCTTACGCCGGGGCGTAGCTACACAGTCCACGTGTCGGCGCCGTTTTTCACCTACGCCACAAACGTCACCGTGGCAGACGCGGTAGTTTTCGTGAAGGTGCCGACCGCCAAGCTCAGCGTCGCCGCCGTGGACGACTATGGGAAGCCCATCGACATCTATGTCACCGAGGTGAGGCTGGGGGGTCCGTCGCGGCTGAACTTCACGAAGCCGCCTAAGGACGTGGAGGTCCTCGCCAGTGTGTACGACGTCGACGTAATCGCAGCCGGCAGATGGGGCACCACACGCGTCCGCCTCGCCCCAGGCGAGGACAGGACCATAACCGTAACGGTGCCCGGCACCGCCGGCATAGATATAGGGACGCAGCCAAACCCGTGGGCCTTGCCGGCGTTCCTCCTGGCATTCGCCGCAGGCGTCGCCGTGACGGTGACTAAAGGTCGGGCGACGTCGCGATGGTAGCCGGTCCACCAGCCCACACCTCTTCTCCCTCCGTCTTACGCCAGGGGTCTTTTCTCGCCTCTAAAATCTTGAAGGGTTCAGTCTTCTGTTTACCGCTACGCGGATGCCCGCGGGGCTTTTGACAAGTCCACAGCCAGGTTCCCGTGGGCACGTTTATGAACCTGGCCGCCGCTCTGCAGAGCCAAGCCCTCCGGAGGGAAGGCGCCCTTCCTCGCATCTTAAAGGGCGGAATGGCCACCTTCTTAAGGCGGTTGGGGGGCTCGGCGTGCCGTAGCCGCCGCCTCGCCGCGGGAGAGGAGCCGTCTGCTCCGGCCCCTCCGCCGACCTGAGCCGCCGAGCGCCCCTCCAGCCGCGCTCCACGCCTAACGCGAATGGTAGGGGACGGAGCGGGCAGGCTCGGCGCAGTCACGCATCTACGACGTCTGGGGCGATCTGCCTCCAGCGACTGTTCGAGTTAGTCGTTCGCTCGACGCGGCTTTTAAGAGCCTCCACGGGTCTCGCTAGCTCTGCCGCGGGTCTCGCCGCATCTGCAACACTCCCCCCTTGTTGTGGGATTTTGCGGTCAGGCTAGCCGGATGCCGCTGGGCGTTGTGGCTGGGGTGGGGCCGCGGCTTCTCGTCGTCAGCCGCTGGGTTTCGTCAGTTTGTCGAGTTCTTCGAAGTCTATTAGCCAGTCTACGCCGCTTGCCTCTTTCGCCACCACTAGGTAGTGGCGCCTCCTGCCGCCTACATCTACCCTCTGCGAGTTCTCTATTAGCCTCGTCAAGTCTTGGCTTGTGGCCCTCCCCCACTTAACCTCTGCAAAGAGGGCGTTGTGTTGGTCTAGCGCAACCACGTCGATCTGGGCTCCGTCTCTCCACCACTGCCCCACGTATGTGGGTTTGAAGGGCAGGGGTACCGCCCGGCTTGCGATGAGCTGTCTCACCAGCTCCTCAAACACGAGGCCCATGTGTTGCTCCAGCTCAGGCCTTATCCTGTGGAGCACCTCGTCTACGTACCCCAGCTCCAGCTCCGACTGGTTGGGGAGGACGAACTTAAGCCAGAACCACATGTAG
>Ga0326762_1000921_pt1 | contig 11391 bp, 5 predicted proteins | sample NORPS_S_FD_207669 | JGI IMG/M metagenome (GOLD analysis project Ga0326762, IMG submission 207669) | Hot spring sediment microbial communities from Norris Geyser Basin, Yellowstone National Park, WY, United States - NOR.PS_S | ecosystem: Environmental > Aquatic > Thermal springs > Near-boiling...
GGATTGCACAGTGGCTGTGCGGTAGCCGGCGTATTGGAGGGCCTCTACATGAGCAAGACGGGGGTTGTTCAGTCCTCCTCTAAACGGCGGGGAGCCCATGCCAACGATCGGCCAGATCTTATACTCTCCCTCTCTGTTTAAGGCGTCTATCTGTTGCAATGCGTGTATCACAGCCAGCGCCGAGGCTATATGTCCATGCCTCACCGCAGAGTCGGAGATGCCGAGAAAAACCCGCATGTTTTCAACAACGCGGCCGCTGGCGACAGCTGTGCGGAAGAGGGCCTTGATGAAGTATTTCACACGAATCTGCCTCTTCGCATCTTCTAAAAGGGAAATTAACTCTATCGCAGAGCTGTCTCGGAAGGCGCCAAGCTCTACGAGATCTCTTGTTTTCAAATCCAAGGCCTTGTATACAAGCGTTAATGTTTCAAAATCCTCAACCATAGGCAGAATTATCCACCTAACGGCGTCTACGTCTGCGACTTTCCGCGAGTAGCTGTTGGCAAGCACAGAGGCCTCCAGCGCTAACATGCTACGTTCAAAATCCTCTAAGCGAGGATTTGGTATCCTCGGCGTGATGAAGTACCTCTCCCCCAGCGGAATGCCTAGGCTTATCGCCTTGGCCGCTATGTCTCTTGGCTGCGAATAGGGAGTCGCCTTTCCTTCATAATCCACCATTACTTCATCACATCCATACGCCAAGTAAGCCACGGCGGCCTCCTCTACCTCCTCTGCAGTGCTCACCTTGATAGTGGAGTCAGGATGCTGTGTGCACATAAGCCGCGGTATATACATTACGCTAAAGGAGCCAGAGCTATATATAGGTTGATTCAAGCTATTTATCAAAAGAATTTCACAAGTCCCGCCGCCCCGGGTATGGTATATGACCTGACAAGCCCCACCTCCTCGAGCCAGATGCGGCAACACCCCATCCCGGCTCCGCCGTCCTAGCGGCAACCACCGCGGCTTTCCTGCCTAGGCCATGTTGCACTAATTAGTAATTAAGGCAACATTTAAGGGCATTATTTTATCAATAAGTCATGAAAACAAACACTGGATTGATCGCCGGGCTGGTTGTGAGTGTTCTACTGGCGGCAGTCTTCGCTGTGCTGTGGTATGGCGTCCAAGAGGACAACAAGCTACTAACGAGAAAGGTGAACTACCTCACCCATCAGCTGGAGGGCAACTTGTCACTACTTCAGAAAACATCGCAACAGCTCGCCGAGACCCAGAAACAGCTACAGGACACCCAGAGACAGCTACATGATACCCAGAAACAACTAAGAGAAACTCAGGTCCGGCTGGCTGAGACCCAGAGACAGCTACAAGACGCGCAGAACCAGCTGGAGCAGACTCAAAAACAGCTAAAAGATGCCCAGGCTCAGTTGAGCCAAGCAAAGGCCCAGCTTGCGCTACTTGAAACCCAGAAGAACCAGCTGATTAACCAGCTGACACAACTTAACGCCACTTACCAACAGCTGAGAAAGAAGGTGTATGCTGGCTATGACCTGGTACAGCGGGCAAGGTCTCTCCTAAGCAATATCACGACGTTCCCAACTACAATATTCTTACCACAAGTCGAAGACAAATGGACGTTCATGCGGACGTATACCCACATGTATGACCACTTACCTTCTGGCTACTTCTACCACTATGACCTTTACCTGTATAGGCACCAAATCGTAACAGTTTCAACCTCTGAGTCTCTTTATATCGCCTTCTTCACGCCAGACCAATACGAAAAGTGGCGCATGGGATATGGCGGGACTCCGTTGCGGTCTGATTATGGACGCATTATGTTTATACCACCAAGAGACGGGACATATGTATTAGTTATCCATAACAACCTTGCACGCGACGTCAGCAATTTCAAAATCACGTATCAATACTTCAAGACCTGGCACTATTACGACAGCGCCTCCCCAAATCCCGCATCGCCCTACATCGTGGGGACTCCCGGCACGCCTTCTCGCGACTTCTTCCGTCTTTTCGCCATATATAGCAATTGGCTCGAAAACCGACAGCAACTGGCCAATGAGGTTATGCGTCAGCTCCGCACAACAGCTTCCTCTACACAGTTGCAGTTAGACACAAGGATGCTCTACGCCCTCTCGCTAGCCGCCCTACTTAAAAACGCAGGCTTTGACGTCTCCTTCGCCGCAATAGGTACGAGATGGGACAATCCTTTTGACGTCGACTCGTTTGTACCTGTAGTGCGTTTCCGTTCTTCCAGAAACCCTAACGCCACGTTTTATGATATGCTCAATAAGCTCGGTGATGATATAAATTGGATACATGTTATGACGTTATCAAAGTCTTCCTATGACGGTTACGACTTCTACGTCATTATCGATACGTATAACGTTGTCGAGAAAGTTGATCGCCAGCTAAGCACAATGACGCCGTTTAACGTGATTTACGTAGACAGCGCAACCGAGCTCCCGTAACATGAGTAGGCTTGAGTGCAAACGGAAGAATGGTTACCTAGTCTGCTACCCGCGTAGGAGGAACAAGACAGAGAGTATTATTGGCGGAATACTGCTAGCTTTGGGAATTGCTGTTGCAATAATTATGACGATTTCTCTCTTTACGAGTAGCCAAGAAACGTTCCGGGTTCCTAAGTCCACGACAGAAGCAACATCTCAACCTGCGATGCAAACGACGAAGACACATTCTCAAATACCTGAAACAGAGAACGAAGCCTCTAAGCTACAGGCGGTGGAGTATCTAAGCCGCATCAGAAGCAAAGAGGGGATTCCCCCTGTGCAACTCATCGACCTCGGCGTTGCTAGGTTTAAGGCGGAGTACCTCGCCCGCACGAACTTGTTCAGCCACTACGACTCAGAGGGGAGGCACCCGGGCTACTGGTACACCCGGCTCGACGGCGGGCTATACGGAGTGGAGGAGAACCTATTTGTGGTGTATACAGTAGGCAGTGGTCGGCCATCTGCCAGAATCACAAAGATTAACTACAGCGATGCCATATACAACCTAGTATTCGACGATGCTCTCTCCATGTGGGGCCACAGAGACTCCCTCCTCGACCCCTGCCACAACTACGTGGCTATGGCGACGTCTTACTTCTGGAACAGCACCTATGTTGCCAGGTACTACGTAGTGTATATGGTGGCTAAGTGGGTGGAGTGGGTCTCCCCGCCCCGCTACGAAGGCGGGAGGTTCACCGCGGAGGGCTACGCCGCGCCGGCAATGAAGCCGGAGGTCTTCGCCGTCTACTACGCCAAGTATGAAAGCAACCCGGCGAGCCGCCACAGCTACAACGTCGGCGACCTCTACTTTTGCAAAGTGTTGGATGAGCCTTTCGCCAAATGCAAAGACGCACAAGAACCGGCTGGCGCGTTTACCGTAAAGAAAATGCAAGATGGCAAGTGGCACATAAAGATAGATATGCCAGCGGCTCTGGACAGGCCCGGCCTCTACACCTTCATGATAATAGCCGAAGACCTCAGAGGGTTAAAGTGGAAACCCATGTCGCCGCGGGGAGATGCGAGGGTTGGGAAATGCAGAATAATGGAATACACCGTAGCGAAATAACGACGGATAGGATCCATAGCCAGCTACACCGCCCTTGCGTAGCGTCTTATTGCATCTATTGTTTTGGCTATCGCAAGTACCATATAGCCCACTCCGATTACGCCGGCCAACGTCGCGTAGAACCGCCCCGAACCCCACTCCTCTAGGTATGCCTGCATGGATATGATTGCCGAGATGCTAAGCCATAATATTACAAAGGTGAAGAGATCAGCCAAGTCGACACTTGATACTTTCCACATAATGGCAAAAAGCGGAATAATGCCCAAGGTGCCTATCAATGCAGAAGCCCAAGCTCTTCGATCCGCAAAAGTGAACACAATAGGCGAAATAAGGGCGGATACGATGTAGCCTACGGACGATATGAATATGGGCATGTTAAACCCTACAGCGTCGTAGTTGGTGGCCACATAGATAAATGATATGAACAACATTAAGAAGCCAAACGCCCTGAACAAATCTGCGGTTCCAAGCAACAGTTCTTTGCCTGCAGACAGTTCTCTACTGGGCAAGCCGATGGTAGATGGTTTGGAATAGCCCTCAGAAAAGGACGTCCTCTCTACGCCTGTGATGATTACGTCGGTGTCTATCGAGACATAGGCCGCGGGTTCTGGCTCTACCTGCAGTATTACAAACTTAATAACATCCCCGTAGAATGGCATAATTATTATTTGTCCTCTTGCGACGGGCTTGCCGAGGAGTATCTGCTTCTTAAGGTATTCAGGATCTACTTCAGCAGGCTTAGTAGGGGCGAGGACCACTCTTTGGGCTGGCTTTAGAGCCGCCTTCTTCACCTTTACGATGTCGCCTATGTTCATGTTAGCATTTTTTCTAATTACGCTGTCTACCAGTATCACATCTTTATCTTCGTCTTCGGGAAAGACAGGCCACACCTGGGCATATGCGGTCTTCCTTCCCACAATCTCTACGTAGTCGCCAGGTTCAACGCCAAGCTTCTTCATTATGCGGACAGGGATGCGCACAGTACTGCGACCGTAGTCCAGTTTCTTTGCATTAAAGACTTGTAGTAGCACCTCTGGCGCTGATAGTATACCTTGCTGTTTGCTGTTCACCGAGTTGTCATGCCGTACTTCTATCTTGGTGGCTTCAACAATCACATCGGTGTCTATCGAGACATAGGCCGCAGGCTCTGGCTCTACCTGCACCACCACGAACCTAACCACGAACCTTATGACGCCTCCGTAGAAGGGTACGTCTATTGCTTGTCCTCTTGCGACGGGCTTGCCGAGGATCTGCTCCTTTAAGTATTCGGGATCTACTCTGACGGGCTCGGTGGGGGCGAGGACTACTCTTTGGGCCGGCTTTAGAGCCACCTTCTTCACCTTTACAGTGTCGCCTATGCCAACGCCAGCGCTTTGCCTAATTATGCCGTCCATCTGCACTATGTCCTTATCCTCGTCCTCAGGATTGACGAGCCACGCTTGGGCGTATGCGGTCTTCCTCCCCACGATCTCTACGTAGTCGCCAGGGTAAATGCCAAGTCTCTTCATTATGCGGGCCGGAATCCTTACAATACTACGACCGTAATCCTGTTTATTTGCATCAAAGACTTTCAATAGTACCTCAGGTGTTGATGATTTATACATAAGCTGTCCCTCTGGCTGTTGCTGTTTACTGTGCGCCGTGTTGTCATGTTGTATTTCTATCTTGGTGGATAGCTGAACATAGGCGGCTGGGGCCGGGACTACGTCCTCCACTCTGAGCTTTACAGTTTTGTCTTGTTGGGGCACAGCAGTAATGTTTCCTTTCGCAAGTGGTTTGAAGAGCAAGTATCTCTTGACGTATTCGGCGTCTACGGGTTGATTTGTCCTGAGAACGATTTTCTCGGCTGGCGGCAACACCGCCTTCTTTATGCGCACATAATCGCCTAACTCGGCGCCAGCGTTAGACCTAGTGACTTCGTCCATCTTCACTACGTCTTCCTCCTCAGTAGGCTGGACCACGGCGTACGTCGAAGTGGCGCCTATTATCTCGACGAAGTCCCCCGGCTTTAGGCCTAGCCTCTCCATTACCGAGAGGGGAAGTCTGACCACTCCGAGATGCGTCCCGTACTCGGCCAAACCGCCCACACGCAGGACAGCCTCGCCTGGCCCGGCTACGGGCGCCCTCTTTGGGGTTGTCTCTTGCTGGTGCTTCCCCTTAGCCTCTGCCGTGGTGACTGGAGGGGTAGGCAGGTGCGCTGTGTCGGCGGCTACAGTAGGCGTCTCCGCCGCTGGCAACTGGGTAGTTATCGGCGCGTTGGCTCCTATGCGCGGCGTCATGTTCGGGAATATGTGATAGAGTGCCTCGACAACGTTTGGGCTTAGGCCGTGGATGTACGCGCTACGCACCGCATATCTGTCTATGCCACCAGCGTCTAGCGCGGCGGATATATACTGGGCGAGCTCATCTATCTCGCATCTCTTGATCGCAGACGCGATGACGCTGGCTATGCGCAACGCTATTTGCCAGTCCTCAAAACCTTTAGGGGTCCTCCTGTAGGCCGCTATGAAGTCGTTAAGCTCATAGACAGCATCGGCAGGCATACACGAGGGAGGAGACGGCGGCGCAGGCCCACCTTTGACGATGGAAACACACCTCTCGATACACCTGCGCCTTTCCGCCTTATCCTGCACAGACGAGCATAAGTCCACACAAGTCAGCATGACCTCCACCACGCGCCTTTAAGTGCTATGCTTCTTGCATCTATTGAAAGTTCGATCCGGAGGGTTCGAATGAAGAAGCCGATTATAGCTAAAGAATCCATAGCTTGTTTAGTGCTTTTACTTAAAAACATATTTCTTGTGTAAGGTGTTTCAGCTAATTGGACGCCGAGAAACTGTTCCAATAAATCTTGCTTATGGCTAATCAGACGGGGGTGCGATAATAAACTCTATACTTCTCAGGGGTTCTGGCGTTAGATTGATCAAAAGAATTTTACAAGTCCCGCCGCCCCGGGTATGGTGTATGCCCTGTAGCCAAGCCGTCTGAGGTGCCTCGTAAACCTCTCAGAGAAGCCGTACACGGTGTATACAAGCCTAGGGGAGGTCTCTCTGACGAACTCCACGAGGCTCGGGAAGTCGCTGTGGTCGCTGAGCGGAATGCCGTATACGCCCTCCTCAGCCGCCCTCCTCCTAAGCCCCTCCTCTGCATACCACCCGCTCACCTCTATCTTGAAGCGGCGAGGCGGCGCCGCCCGGAGGCTCGGGACTATGATCACGTCGCCGCCTCCGCCGGTGGAGATGCCGAACGCTCTGTTGTACCTAGCCACTGAGGCGTGTGCGCCCGCCTTGGCGCCGAGGAGCTTCGCCACCTCCTGCGCCTTGCCCAGCGGATACGCCGCGATGGCGACGCCCCCGTCCTCTGCATGCCTCTCCACGACGTCGAGGAGCTCGTTGTAGAGCTCGGCGCGGTTGGGGAAGACATACGCCGGGTCGCCGTAGGTGGCCTCCATAACCAATACGTCGGGCCTCTCCACGGGCTCGGCGGCGTCTGTCAAGATGGTTCCCGCCGTGTTGAAATCTCCGGTGAACAAAATCTGCAAGCCGTCGACCTCCACCAAGTACATCACGCTACCCAGTATATGCCCCGCCTCAAACACGGCGATTTGCGCCCCGTCCACCTCCACGACGTAGCCGGGGGCCACCGTCATACGTCTCGTCGGCACGCCGCCCAGCCGTATCGACATGGCGGTAAACGTCTCCCGAGTCGCCACTACCCTATGCCGCAGTACGTAACGGGACATGTGGTCGCTGTGTCCGTGCGTCACAAGCACAAAGTCCACAGACCCCCTGATGGGGCCCGTGGGATCTACAACAAACCTAACCCTAGAACCCTCCACGTATATGCCCCTGTCGTAAAAAATCTTCATCGCAACCCGTCAACACACAATTTTTATACATCGCCACCAATCTCTTTTCGTGATGTGGTGTCCCTTTGCTGAGCTTGTGAGGAGCACGCCACAGCCTGATCGAATACGCCTTTATGCCGAGTTTAAGGCAAGGATCCCGCCGAGATTGCAATAAAAGACGTCAACATGGGCCCCGCGGCGCATTATCAGTTGTCAATATACGCCGGTGTCGTGCCTGCGGCTTGTCTCCTCTAGCCACCTCTCTATGTCGTCTGCGAGCTCGGCGTAGCGGGCGAAGCCCTCCAGGTGTTCCCTGCCGCACTCTACCACTATCCTACCGTCCTTCATGTGACGTATCCTTGGCTTTACGCCTGTCAGCGCCTTTATCACGGCGGCAAGTCTCTCGGCGTCTGCCTCTCTGCCGCCAGGAACGTCTGCCCTGGCATAGGCGTAGCCCAAGGCCGCGTTTCTGTCTCCGTATCTGCCGTAGGTGATTGTGTACTCATGCACTACGCGGTCCACAATGTGCTCGCCCTCCACGCGGCCCACCTCCGCCGTAATCCTAATCCTCAGCAAGGGCTTGCCGCTCTGACTTTTCTCAGGCTCGGCACTCCAGCCTATCACCTTCACGACATATGTCCTGCCGTTCACCTCAACCTTCTTCTCAAAGTCCTTCAGCGTTAGGGAGCCCCACGCCTTGCCCTCCTCCACGATCTCTTTGGCTTTTTCGTAGACGGCGCACGGTTCCGCGCCCCCGCACGCCTCCTTCGCCCTCCGGAGTATGAGCTCCACGAACGCGGCTGCCAGCTCCCTCTGCTGTTTATTCTCGCTGTGTACGGAGAGCCGCGCGGCGTAGGCCAAGCCCTCTTTTAAGATCGATACGTAGCCCGCCTTGTCGCCCTCTGGCATCTTCACCGAGAAGTGGACGCCCTCCTTAAGCCCCATCTCCCTAAACCGCTGTGCCTCCCGCCTTATGCTGTCTAGGTTGGTGGACTCGAATCTGATCACCAGTGCGCCGCTACCGGACAGCCTCACTTCGTACTTCGGCCAGCCCTCCTTCAACACGCGGCCCCTCTCCAGCTTCTTCAGCCAACGCTCTGCCTTCTCCTCGCCCACCGACTTGCGCGCCGCCTTGACGATCTCGGCGAGAGCTTTTCTGAGCTCCTCGCGCCCAGCCGCCAGCATGTCGGTGGAGGCGTAGACGTGCCATATGTCTCTGCTACCCACCTTCTTCACCTCTGCGGTGACGCCCGCAAGCCTTAACAAGCACGCCGCAAGTTCTACGCGGCTACGGTCTGTTGATTGGAACTGGAGCACGATTTCGTTTCTGCGCAGATATACATTGTACTTAACGGCGGCGCCGCCCTCCGATATTATCAGATCGGCGGCGACGCCGCTTTTGGCCGGCCTTATGTTGCCGAATTGCACCTCCACCTTAGCCGCCTCCACGAATCCATTGAACTTTTCGCTTAAATACTCTCCGCCGTCCGACGGCGCCGCCACTGCGAGGAGGCGCATAAACCCCGCCGCATCTTCGCCGTAGGTGGCTATGTTATAAACGCTCCTGCCCATGTACACCCCCACGCCGAACTTCAGCTCGTCGGGCAGTAGTTGGTTGAGCAAGTGCAACGTGGCTAGGCGCAGTAGTGCGGCGCCTCTGCCCAGCTCCCCACCGACGGCCAGCCTAATCTCCCGCGGCCCCACCGAGCCGTCCCCCGCAACCGCAGTTGCGTACATCTCGCCGAAGAGTAGCCGGGCCTTCTCTCTGTCGAACTCGCCCCTCAACGCCTTCTCCAGCATAATAAGTTCAAGGGCTGGGGCTACGAACTTCCTCACCACCTCATCCCTAGCGCAATCCCTAGCCAGGCAGTACATATCGCTGAGGACAAAGTCGACGACGCCCCACACCTCCTCCCTAGAGACGCCGACCTCTTTAGCTAGGTTCTCGATGCGCTCCTCTGCATATTTCTTATGCCCCTCGGCGTAGTAGATAATCGCCCGGGCCAGCTCCTTGGCGTATTTGCCGGCTATCCTACCGCCGCTCAACGTCTCCACAGCCTTCGCCAGTCTCGTAGCCCTCTCCTCACGCCACTTGCTGTCGTCCATGCCCCTCCTGGCCTCGGCGAAGTGGGCAATGAGAGCCAGCTCGCCCAGCATCCTCCTCGCCAGCCACTCCCTCTCCATGTCGCTCATCCCCTCGGGGCCAATCCAAGGCTTCAACTCGTCTACCAGCTCCTCACTCCTCTTCAATACCCAGCTCCAATCTATTGCGTCCACAATCTCCCGCCAGCTTTTGACGGCGCGGCCGAGGAGAGGCTTCAGCTCTTCTCCCTCCTCGGCGATTATGCGGTCCAACACCTCCCTACGCCAGCGCATAGTGACGTTGGGCTTGAAGCCCTCCTCAGTGACGCTGGCTCCGCCGCTCTTCGACTCCGGCTCGCCGAAGAGGGCGACGTACCAAGCCGCCTGCCGAATATCGGCGGTGGCGGCCACTATCCACCTTCCGCTGAACGTCACGTCTGTGTTAAGCCACTCCAATGTCTGCCATATCTTTTTGATCCCCGAGAGGTCCGGCGCCATCCTCTTCGCCTCCTCCACAAAACGCCTCAACTCCTCCTTGCTGACGTTAAAGCGGGCCACTGACTCCCCTATCCACAGCTCGCCGACAGGGGCCTCGACGCCGCCGTAGACCCTAAACACCTGGAATCCCTTTCTGCCGCCCTTCTCGATGAGTCTAAACTTGAGATTCACCTCGCTGGCTCCGCTCAAGAGTTGCGGATCTATCTCGCCGTATCCGATTAAGAACCGCAGAAGCGTAGAAGCGGCTCTATCCTCCCAGTCTACCGCCCCCTTAGGCGAGCGGGAGGGGTCGACAGCCTCACCGCGTCTCTCGGCGATCCTATCGGCCTTCTGGTAGGCGCTTCTCGGCGTCGACAACACTATGTCCGCCAAAGCGCCCTCCATCATAAGCAACGTGGCGGCGTGTCCGTATAACCCGCCTCTTGAGATTGAGAGGAGGGCGGCGTATGCCTTAGTCCCCATACCGGCGTCGGAGTATTTGCTCAGCTCTTTGTATCTCGCCTCCGCCAGCACCTCCGCCTTCTTTACATCCACCTCTAGGTGGGGTTTGAGCCTTTCATATAGGTCGCGGCTGTGCAACGCGTACGACGCCAACACGGCGTTTAGCTCCCTCCTCACCTCCTCAGCCACCTCCTCCAGCATTTTCTGCGCCTCGCGGAGACTCTTGATATCGGTGGTCGTCACAGTGAACTCTTGTTTCTCGACCAGACCCCTCGCCCATTTGTACCACCCAGCCCACTCCCCGTAGGCCTCGGCGTTCTTCACAAGAGTCTTGTAGAGCACAAGCGCCGCAACCACAGCGGCGTCTTTCTCCACCTCGTCTTGGACGTGCTCCAGTGCCTCCTTCAGCTTCGCGAGGGGCGGAGGCAGATTCCCCGACTCGGACAGCTTCCGAAGCGTCTCATACGGCCTCCTGTTACTCTGAGAGGTCTCGCCCCTCAGAGGGGCGTTGATAATCTCCTTGATGATATTTTCTATCTTCTCCTCTTCTTTATCGTCCACCTTCCACCTCTCAGCCACCACCCTAAACCTCTCAGCCGCCCTCCCGCCCGTATCCGCCAGCCCAGCCACAAACGGCGCCGCAGAAGCGGCATGCGCCAGCTTCTCCAGCTCGATTAAGCCCCACATGTTCAACGCAACGCTCAGCGCAACCACCCCAGCCGCCGCGGCGGCCATCAAGAACAGGTAGGCCTTGTGCTCATCCACCCAAGCCAGCACCCTCGCCACCGCCTCCACAAACAGCTCCACGAGGCGCTGGACAGTTATCTTGACATGTTCGAATACATCCTTCGCCGCCTCATACAGCGCCTTAGCCGCCTTCTGCACGTACTGCACCGCCTCCCTAAACTGACCAACCTCCGCCAGCGCAACGGCGGAGGCCATAGATGAAACCACAGCCTCCGAATAGAGGC
>Ga0326762_1000930_pt1 | contig 11295 bp, 10 predicted proteins | sample NORPS_S_FD_207669 | JGI IMG/M metagenome (GOLD analysis project Ga0326762, IMG submission 207669) | Hot spring sediment microbial communities from Norris Geyser Basin, Yellowstone National Park, WY, United States - NOR.PS_S | ecosystem: Environmental > Aquatic > Thermal springs > Near-boiling...
CCTCGCCCGCGCCGCCGCACGCGCCGCAGGCATGCCGCTGGTCGAGCCGAGAGGCGCCCCCCGACCCGCCGTCCTGCGGCTGGTGGCGAGCGCCTGGGCCCTCCTATTCCCCTCATGCTGGGAAGAACCCATGCCCTACGCCGTATACGAGGCGTTGTTGCTAGGCGTGCCAGTCGTGGCATTCCCTAGTGGCGGCCAAGCAGAATTAATAAACATGGCGTCGCTTGAGTTCCTTCTTCCGAGTGAAATGTCTGCAAAAGAATTTATAAGGTCGGCATTACAAGTAGCCATGCTTTCACTTACTGATATGATAAAAATAAAAAATATATTAGCAAATAAAGATCTGAATTTACATTCATGCCTAAACAATGTTTTTAAAAATGTTACCAAGAAAAGTATATAGTATATTTTTTATAGTTATAATAATATTTATTCTGGTTTTAATGATATATAATAAATATTATATTATACTAAATACACACAAGCCCATAGAAGTATGGCTTTATTCAGCAACTACTGGAACACAGGTTGTACATATATATGGTTGCTATTCTAAGCCGCTTGATCCTTATGATCCGATCAAAATAGTCCTAGGGTATAACGGATCAAAATTTGGTAATGCATCAGGTATATGGATCCTACATGGTATACCTATTGTAAACAAAACCACAAATAGTATAAAAAATGCCACAGTAGAACTTATAATTTCTGGTGTTCCTCGTTTTTCTTCAGCTAACTTTAATTATATACATAATGCAAGCTATTTAATAGTTATCAATAATAGAACTATAACAAAAGGTAGTCTTGATTATAGATATGGAAACTATGGTTTTATTCCAAGAAATACTTCCAATGTAAAGGTTTTTCTTCCATCCAATAAAATGATTGTTCTATTAAATTGGAGCGAAATTCGGCAATCCGAAGCGGAAGTAAAATTAATGGTTAGCAATGGTGCAATATGGGAAATTAATATGATAAACATTACTATAATATATTTTATATATAATGATATTACCAAGATAAATTATTTAATGATTATAATAATTATCGCTACTATATTTAATTTTATTCTTTTGATACATATTATTTATTATTATATAATAAATTTTAGACATATTCCGTTAATAATATTATTAATTATTATATTCTCATTACTATTAAAATTTTATCTAGCACCATTTACACAAGATGAATGGGATCATCCCTATTTTCAGAACTTTGTACTTGCTACCTATTTGCTTGGAATAAATCCAATACCGTTATGGGGTTATGGGCCAGGCGGGTTATTATACATCCTTTTTGCTGCTGCACCTGCCCTGTTATTTTCTAATATAGTAGATATAAATATTTTTATATTATTACGAGTCTTTTTAAAAATATATTTAATTTTAATAGATGGACTAATATTTTTACAATTAAGTAAGTATAGTAATAGTATAGGAATGACTAAAAGATCATTACAATTATTAGCAATAATATGGTTTTTAAATCCTTATAATATATTATTAAGCGGAGTATGGGGTCAGCTTGATATTTTAGCTACATTCTTTATGGTGCTAGCGACATTTCATTTAATATTAGAAAAACCAAAGACCGCCGGTCTTATGTTATTTATTAGTTTTCTTATTAAATATTATACAATAAGTTACATAGTATTGCTTATAATATATTATATTATATCAAAAAAATATAATTTTATTATAAATATGATAAAAGGAAGTATAGCACCTCTCCTAATTTCAATTCCCTACTTTATCTATCTTATATACTCTAATCCGTCAATGTTGGCATATCGTACATTCTCCACAAATTGGTCACTTTATTATCAGGGGTTAACAATATATGTTTTCTTCTGGAAATTTAATTCAATATTATCATTTATTTCTTTTACTAACATTTACATAATTTTACTATTAATTATTAGTTTTGTTTTTATTCTTAAAAAAGATATTATATTTACTGACGATAAAAAAACATACTTTAAGATAGCAACTTTATCAATAATATTGTTATATTTATCATATAATATAGTGAATCAACAATATTTTTATTGGATATTACCATTTCTAATTATATTATCAATAGACTATTTAATATATCCACGGTATTTATTTAGTATTGTAGTTACTATAATAAATATAATGACATATAAATATTTATTTAATATTAATTTTACTATTTTCAATCATCCTTTTTTTGATTCATCTATGTCGTTTTTGTTTTTCTTTACTAATTCAATATCAATTTTTTGTATATTATATGAAAAATATCCAATAATCAATAAAGATGATATTATATTATTTTATATTTTATTTGCTCTTATGTTAGCTCCAATCTTTTCGATAAATCTATTTCATTTAATACTAATTTCTATCATGGTTCTTATATATATTCATTTTAGGTTAAAATATAAATTTATGATTGATAAATTTATGAAAATTTACGTCAATAGAACTCGACAATTCATGAAAACATTTACTGCATTTCTCATATTTATTATTTTATTCTTATCACTATATATCGTTTTTAATGTAAATTTATCCCATATTGTTTATAACTATCGTCTTAATTCTTTGGAATATATTATCTTTATCTTTATTATTCTAATTTACCTTTTATACTTTAATATATATTCTATTATAAAAACTTCATATTTGATTTATCTTTATTTATCATATATGTCTATTTTATATTATCTTGTTATAATACTATATAATTTCTTTACTTTTCATGGTTATTTCGTTCCACCATCCCTTAATTTGTATATTCTTCTCCTAGTCCTACTCTTTTTCGTTTCGCTTTTAAGCTTTTATATGGCACTGTATTTTCGCTCCAATGGCAATTAATTCCACATTCAACTACACCAAGCAGAAATCAATGGCTGAAATAGCTATGGTTTCTACCTTCAATTATCATGATGGGATCGAGGACTACTCTAATGAACTTATTAAACATCTTGAAAAAATACAAATAAAGGTAAAGCGAATACCTATATCTAAATCTATCTTAAAATTAACAAAAGAAATATTTAATAGTAATACTAAATTGGTTCATATTCAGCATGAATACAGTCTTTTTTGGATACGGCCATTTGGAGTCGGCTTTCTTATTTTACTTCTATTTTTAAAAATTGTTAGAAAAAAAGTTATAGTTACATTACATACCGTTTATCCTTTTTCATTCTTTGAAAAATCAATTCCATCTATATATTTAAAATATCCAAAATTGATTATTTATATGGCCAAACTAGGATTCTTAATAATTACGAAACTAATATCGATCTTAGCTGATAGATTAATTGTATTGACACCCTTAGGTAAATATATTCTTAACTATGAATACAGAATTAACAATATTTCTTTTGTTCCCTATGGAGTTCATCATCTAAAAAATATTGATAATTCTTCTGCTAAGGAAAAACTTAATTTACGAAATAAAGTTGTTTTAATGTGTTTCGGATATCCCTATCCTAGTAAAGGATTTCATTACGCTATTGAAGCGCTTGATATTCTTACCAAAATATATGGTTATAATAATCTTATTTTGTTACTTCAAGATACTAGACTTCCTCATGATTTTGACAAATGCGAAAGATACATGCAATTCTTGAAGCGTCTTGTGAGCTTAAAAAATCTCCAGCCCTATGTGCAATATCTTTCTTATATACCCGAAGAGCTACTGCCCTATTATTTATCTGCCGTAGATATCTTCATATTCCCCTATGAGGAAAGACTCTCAAGTAGCAGTGCGTTAATGAAAACATTGTCTCTTAATAAAATCTATATAGTTACAGACATCTCTGCATTTAGATTTCTTAAATTTTTTAGATTTCCAAATGTTATTTTTGTACGACCTCAATCGCCAAGAGATATCGCTAGAGCCGTTGATGAGATATTGCGTAATTACACTTATTTAATAAATTCCAATTCTAATATAATCAAACTACTCGATTGGAAAAGTATAGCATATCTGCATAGTAAGATTTATTTTGAATCTCTTAATGGTATTGTTTAAATACTAGGACTTTCATAGTGATATGATTGCGCTTATTACTGGGATTACTGGACAAGATGGGGCTTGGTTGGCCAAGTTCCTACTTGAGAGGGGTTATGAAGTCTGGGGTGTTTATCGTCGGTTGTCCACGCCTAATTTCTGGCGTCTTCAGGCGTTGGGCATAACCGAGAAGGTGAAGCTTGTCCAGGCCGATATTACTGACCTGGCTTCTGTGGTCGAGGTGTTGCGTAGGGTGCAACCTGATGAAGTTTATCATCTGGCTGCTCAGAGCCACGTTGCCGCGTCTTTTGACATGCCTCTCGCGACGTTGCGGGAGACGGGGATGGCCGTGGCGGTGTTGCTTGAGGGTTTGAGGCACGTGAGGAGGGATGCCAAGTTCTACTTTGCTGGGTCGAGTGAGATGTTTGGGAATACGTCGTTTAATTCGCGGGGGATGATCGACGAGTCGTGTCCGTTTCGGCCGGCGTCTCCGTATGCGGCTGCCAAGGCTTTGGGTTGCTATCTGGCTAGGGTGTATAGGGAGGCGTATGGCATGTTTTCGGTTTGCGGCATGTTGTTTAACCACGAGTCTGAGCTTAGGGGGCTGGAGTTCGTGACGAGGAAGATCTCCAACGCTGCTGCGCAGATTAAGCTGGGGCTTCGGAGGGAGCTTAGGCTTGGGAATCTGGAGGCGAGGAGGGACTGGGGCTACGCCCCCGAGTACGTGGAGGCGATGTGGCTTATGCTTCAGCAGGAGAGGCCTGACGACTACGTCATCGCTACGGGCGAGGCGCATTCTGTAAGGGAGTTTGCGGAGCTTGCCTTTGCGGAGGTGGGGCTTGACTGGCGTGATTACGTGGTTGTCGACGAGGCGTTGAAGAGGCCTAGGGATGTGGATGTGTTGGTTGGCGACTACTCTAAGGCTGAGCGCGAGCTTGGGTGGAGGCCTCGTACGTCTTTTAGGGAGCTTGTTCGGATTATGGTGAGGGCCGACTTGGATAGGTGGTCGCGGTGGCTTAAGGGGGAGCCGGTGCCCTTCGACGCGCCGTTTTATGTGGAGAGCTCTGTTGTCTCAGGGCGGTGATAGTCGTAACGGGGGCCTCTGGGTTTATCGGCTGGGCTTTGGTGGAGGAGCTCCTTTGCCGTGGGGAGAGGGTGTTGGCTGTGTCTAGGTCTGGCTCGGCTCCTGAGGGCGCCGATCGCGTTGCTCACGACGTCCGGAAGCCGCTTGCTGTGGACGGTAACGTGGAGGCGGTGGTCCACCTGGCCGCGATGGCGGCGGCCCGCCGCTCGTTTGGGGACGAGTGGGATGTTTTTGAGAGCAACGTGCTTTCTACGATAAATATGGCGAGGCTTGCGCTGGAGAGGCGCGCCCTCTTCGTGCTTGCCTCGTCTGCTGAGGTTTACGGCGCCGTTGGGGATCCCTCCGTGTGGTTTTCTGAGGATGACTGCGTCTGCGGCAGGGCGCCTTCGTCGCCTTATGCGGCTTCTAAGGTTTCTGCGGAGGTGGTGGCTAGGCATTACGCTCTGCGGGGTCTTCGGGTGTCTGTTCTGCGGCCTACCAACACATATGGTAGGTTGATCTTTGTGAGAAGCGAGGAGGCTAGGGGCTATTTTGTGGAGAAGGCCTTGTGCATGATGCTGTCGGGTGTTGCGGAGCTGGCGTTCGACGGTTTTGGGGAGTCGATGCGTCAGTGGATGTATTACCCGGATCACGTCTCTGCGTATCTGACCCTGATCTACCGCTCGGACCCGCGGCCTTTTGAGGTGTATAACGCGGCTGGGCCGAGACCGGCATCGCTGAGGGAGGTAGTAGAGGTCCTAGCAAAGATTGTAGGTTGGAGGGGTGAAGTGAAGTGGGGATTAAACCCAAGACCAGTAGATCCTAACTATCTTTTGGTAGATGCCTCGAAGCTCAGACGTCTTGGGTGGATGCCGGTGTATGACCTTGATAAAGGGTTACGGGATTATGCTGAGAAACTTCTTGCTATCCAGTATAAATGTATTTAATAAAATTACGGATGGGAGATTATTTGGTTTAATATTTCTTCAAATCTTTTTGAAATAACTTTCCACTCGAATCGTCGTGCCCAGAGCATAGCTCTAACCGATAGCCGGCGTCGAAAGTCTTCGTCTTGCAATATTTTTATGATTGCATTTGCTAATTCTGTTACATTTCCATCCTCTACAAGTATACCAGTTATTCCATTCTTCACAGAATCTGTGACTCCAAGCACTTTATATGCGACTACGGGGGTACCTACTGCTTGCGCCTCAAGCGCACTTATTCCAAATCCCTCTTTCATAGTAGGAAATACATATACCCATGCCGTTTTTAATAGTTTGATTTTTTCATATTCAGAAATATTCTTCCATAAAACAACTGTATCGGAAAGATTAAGTTGCTTGATTAACGCTTGTAGCGACGAATATGTATGAGAGTCCCCCTTACCTGCTATTACGCACTTAAGATTAGGCAGTTTTTGTTTAACTATTAGACAGGCTCTAACGAAATGATCTAATCGCTTGTATTTGACGATTCTTCCTACATAGATCACCAACGGGTAATTTGATTTTTTAATATTCCCATAGTGATCAAAGTAATAAGATGGAAGACCGGGCGGCACTATGTATATATCACTTTCTTTAAATCCTAAATTTATTAAATCATAAAATGTTGTTGTTGAAATGGTTATAATTTTAATTTTAAAAAATGAATAAAATTTCAATGATAATACTTCATATATGAACAATATGAGGGCTATAGGAAGCGGCAACTCCTTAAATAATGTAAAACCGTGTATATGATAAATTATTAATATGAATTTTTTCCTTAATAATTTACCTATTAAAAGAGGCCATATTAATGGCATCTTACTTTCACTTTCAATAATTATATTGGCATCAATTACACTTTTTAATCCCCTGACTAGGGAAAGCACTGGGAACAAGAACTCTGAGCTACAAATAATACGTTCATTTTTTAGTTTATTATTGCATATTTTATTACTACATGATATAAATTGTACTTCGAATTTTGTGCTTAAATTTTTCAAAATTTCATAAATATATATTTCAGCACCGCCTGCTCGTTTGGCACATATGCTTCTATAATTCAATACAAGTATTTTTTTCTTCATGACTTTCTTAGTACTAGAATTTGTCTGAAATAGTCCGCTATGTGGCGGGTGCCCAGTTTGGAGTAGCCCCGCGTCCTGAGACCGAAGAGGTATGGCACCTCCACGACGCACCGCGGCTTGCACTGGACGAGGACGTCTAGGAGGATTTTGTACAGCCCCGTGGGCTTCACGTTGGCCACGCACTCTCTTCGGTACGCGAAGAAGCCGGAGACGGCGTCTCTCACGGCCCTCGCCTCGGGGAGGAGGATCCTCGCCAGGAGGACGGCACCGCGGGACACAAGCCGCCTGTGCCAAGGCCACCCCTTGACGGCGCCGCCCTTTACGTATCTAGAGGCGACGGCGAGGCAACCCCTCTCCGCCGCCTCGGCGAGCTTCGGCACGAGCTCCGGCGGATGTTGAAGGTCGGCGTCCATCACGACTATCACCTCCCCGGCGGCCAGCCGGGCCCCCTCCACCACCGCGCTTGAAAGCCCCCGGCGGCCCTCTCTAACCAAAACCCTAACGGGGTATCTGCCGGAAAGCCTCTTAGCCACCTCCGCAGTCCCGTCTGGACTTCCGTCATCTACCACAACCACCTCGTAATCTCTCCCCGCTAATGCTCTATCGAGACGCTCCAGTAGCTCAGGTATGTTCTCCGCTTCGTTGTACGTTGGCACCACTACGGAGATCATGTTGAACATCAAGTGAATGGTGAAACATATATAAATGCGTTGCATGCACACGCTATGCAGGCGGTTGTGTTGGCTGGTGGGTTTGGTAAGAGGCTTGCGCCTTTGACTTCGGAAGTGCCTAAGCCGTTGTTGCCGGTGGGCGGAAAGCCCATCTTAGTCAGGCAGATTGAGTGGCTGAAGTTGTTTGGGATACGCGACGTGGTGCTGGCCGTGGGCTATCTGCGGCATAAGATCTTCGAGGCGTTGGGAGATGGGAGGAGGTTTGGGGTGAGGATTTTCTACAGCGTAGAGGAGGAGCCTTTGGGCACTGGGGGCGCCATTAAAAACGCCGAGCCCTTTATCACAGACGACATCTTCATAGTCCTCAACGGCGACGTCTTGACCAACCTCTCTCTAGATAAGCTGGTGGAGGCGCTAAGCGACGCCGACGGCGCCATAGCGCTGGTCCCCCTCCGAAGCCCCTACGGCATAGTGGAGTTCGACGCAAACGGATACGTCACACACTTTAGAGAAAAACCCCTCCTCGAAGGCTTCTACATAAACGCCGGGGTGTACGCGTTTAGGCGTGAGGTGTTGAAGTTCTTGCCTGAGAGGGGGAACATAGAGGAGACCGCGTTTCCCATGCTTGCCGAGAGGGGGCGGCTTAGGGGCGTGGCGTATAGGGACGTCTTTTGGAGGTCTATCGACTCGGTGAAGGATCTGGAGGAGGTGGATAAGTTCCTTAGGGAGAACATTTGAGCCAATAGTAATAGCAATATTTTAATACTGATAATATTTTTCGTGGTTCGGGTTGGTGTTGTGGGTGTTGGTTATATGGGTTATAACCATGTCAAGACGTATAGCGATTTGGCGAGGGATGGTGTTGTGGAGTTGGTTGGTGTTGCTGACATAGATGAGAGGAGGGCGCTGGAGGTGGGGCGGGAGTTTGGGGTTTATGCATCTACGGATTACAGAAGCTTGCTGGGGCGGGTGGATGCCGTCAGCATAGCAACGCCTACCGAGACGCATGGTAGGATTGTGCTTGATTTTTTGGAGGCTGGTGTTCATGTGTTGGTTGAGAAGCCGATAGCCTCTAGTGTCCGTGAGGGGTTGGAGGTTGTTAAGAAGGCGCGTGAGAGGGGGGTTGTGTTGATGGTGGGTCATATAGAGCGGTTTAATCCTGCTGTTGCCGCTTTAATGGAACACGGGGTCGGACGGTTAATTGGGCAGCCGGTTGCGGGGACTGCCATACGGAGTGGGCCTTTTGACCCTAGGGTGGCGAAGACTAATGTGGTGCTTGATCTGGCCATTCATGACATAGATGTTTTTAACTATATTTTACGTTCGAGGGTGGTTGATGTGTATGCGCGTTCTAGGCGGGTTCTTCGTGAGAGTGCAGAAGATGATTATGCCTTTGTCACGTTGTCTTTTGAGAATTCCGTAGATGCTGTGGTGCAGGTTAGCAGGTTGACGCCATATAAGCGGCGGATCTTAAGCCTGACGGGGGAGAGGGGGGTGGTTGAGGTTGATTACCTGATGCAGAGGGTATTGTATTGGGAAAATATTGTAGCGAGGGAGCTTACTGTTCAGCGCGAGGCGCCCTTAAGGCTGGAGTTGTTAAATTTTGTGAAAGCCGTTGAGGGGAAGGAGCGTCCTAGGATCACCGCAGAGGAAGCGGTGTATGCATTGCTCATCGCGGAGGTTGCCGTGGAGAGTAGCAGACTAGGAAGGGCTATATCTGTTGATTCATATATTAGAGAAAAACAATATACTGAACTTCTATAATTCTATCTTAATTTTAATAATATTGCCTTATTGTGTCTAGCATATATGTGAGTTTGTGAGTTCGGATCAACCCAGATACCGGGGAGTCCCACGAGGATAGGATTCCGCTTTGCTACGGGCTTGTGGACGAGCTGGCTGGGCGCCTCCTGAAGGGCTTCCGGGGGGCAAGGAGGTTCTGGTCGTCTCGGACCACGGGAATCAGGCCCAGCGGGGGGTGCTGGCCCTTAATCAGCTTCTGGCTGAGTGGGGGTTTCTGCGGTTTAAGAGGGAGCCGTCTAGGGGCGTGGACGTCGACGACGTGGTGGACTGGGGCCGGAGCTTGGCTGTGGCGTGGGGCGGGTACTACGCGCGGATCTTCGTAAACGCGGGGGGCGAGGAGGCTGTGGACGTCAAGCGGGAGCTTAGGCGGAGACTTTCTGTGCTTAAGGCGCCGTGGGGCCACATCAGGAATGCGGTTTTTGAGCCTGCTGAGCTTTATCGGGCGGTGCGGGGCGACGCCCCCGACCTGATGGTGTATTTCGATTCTCTGCGTGTGCGGCCGGTGCAGACGGTGGGCTACGAGTCGCCGTGGCTTGAGGGGAACGACAGGGGGCCTGACGACTCGCTTCACAGCTTCAACGGGTTCTACGCCGCCACGTGGGGCGACGTGAGGCGTAAGGACCTCCATGCGCTGGACGTGGCTGGGTTTTTGGAGAGGGTGTTGTGACGTGTGGGAGGGGGTTTGTGGTTTGGCTTACGGGGCTCCCGGCGTCGGGTAAGTCCACCATCGCGTCGCTGGCGGCGGAGCGGCTGAGGGGGCGGGGTCTGCGGGCTGAGGTCCTGGACGGGGACTGGGTCCGCTCCACTATAAACACGGACGTGGGGTTCTCTAGGGAGGATAGGCGGCGTCACCTCCTGCGGGCGGCGTGGGTGGCGCGTCTCTTGGCGCGGAACGGGGTGGCGGTCTTCGCGGCGTTTGTCTCGCCGTACCGCGACGTGAGGCGGGAGGTGAGGAAGGTGGTGGCTGAGGAGGTGCCCTTCTTCGAGGTGTATGTGAAGGTGTCTCTTGAGGAGGCTATGCGCCGGGATCCTAAGGGCCTCTACAGGAGGGCTCTTGCGGGGGAGGTCAAGAACTTCACGGGTGTTGACGACCCCTACGAGGAGCCTGAGGCGCCTGACCTCGTGCTTGTGAACGAGGGGGTTTCTGTGGAGGTTAACGTGGAGAGGCTTCTGGAGTTTTTGGCGTCGCGGGGGGTGTTATGATGGAGCCTCATGGGGGTCGGCTGGTGTATAACGTGTTGGAGGGGGATGCGGCTAGGTCGTATTGGGAGTTGTCCGCGCGGCTTGAGATTAAGCCGACGCTCGGCCCCGACGGGGCGCCTATTAGGAACCCCTACCGCGAAATTATGTCTATCGCCTACGGCTTCTTCAGCCCCTTGGAGGGCTTCATGCCGTGGAACGAGGTGGAGTCTGTGCTTAAGGAGCGGCGGCTTCTAAACGGGTGGCTCTTCCCCTTCCCCATAGTCTTCGACGTGTCGGAGGAGGAGCTGAAGGCCTCCGGCGCGAAGCCCGGCGACGACCTCCTGCTGACGCTTAAGGGGCGGCCCTTCGCCGTGTTGAAGGTGGAGGAGGTGTATAAGTTGCCCGATAGGAGGGAGTTGGCCGACGCTGTCTTTGGGACGCCTGAGAGAAACGGCGAGGTGGTGAAGAAGCGTTTCGACGAGAAGCACCCCGGCTGGCTTATCTAC